>Ga0105099_10001667_pt1 | contig 13695 bp, 10 predicted proteins | sample PPLLak3cmMay2015_2_FD_79138 | JGI IMG/M metagenome (GOLD analysis project Ga0105099, IMG submission 79138) | Freshwater sediment microbial communities from Prairie Pothole Lake near Jamestown, North Dakota, USA - PPLs Lake P8 Core (1) Depth... | ecosystem: Environmental > Aquatic > Freshwater >...
ACTGCATATCGGAATGGGGTCACGACTTCAGGCCTGAATACAGGCGGATCAGGCCGCTTATCGATACAATAGGCAGATCACCCATTATTGCGCTTACGGCAACAGCCACCCCCAAGGTTCAGCACGACATACAGAAGAACCTGGGCATCCTGAAAGCCGATATCTTTAAATCATCGTTCAACAGGCCTAACCTTTACTATGAAGTAAAGTCAAAACATGATGTAGCTAAGGAGATAATCAAGTATATAAAAAATAACTCCGGAAAGTCAGGGATAATATACTGCCTCAGCCGCAAGAAGGTTGAGGAGATGGCCGAGGTGCTCAAGGTGAACGGCATCAAGGCGCTCCCGTATCATGCCGGAATGGATTCGGCCACCCGTACACTGAACCAGGATAAGTTCCTGATGGAAGAGGCCGATGTGATAGTGGCCACTATAGCTTTCGGCATGGGAATCGATAAGCCTGATGTGAGGTTCGTTATCCATTACGATATACCCAAGAGCCTTGAAGGCTATTACCAGGAGACAGGCAGGGCCGGCCGCGACGGAGGAGAAGGCAACTGCATTGCATACTACAGCTATAACGACATACTGAAACTCGAAAAATTCATGCAGGGGAAACCCATCGCAGAACAGGAGATAGGCAAGCAGCTGCTTCTCGAAACAGTGTCATACGCCGAGTCATCAGTGTGCCGCAGAAAGCTTCTTCTTCACTACTTCGGCGAGGAATATGCTAGGGAGAATTGCGAAGCCTGCGATAACTGCCTGCACCCGAAAGCCCAGTTCGAAGGAAGCGAATCGGTAGTCAACGTCCTGGAAACAATCCTTGCTGTAAAAGAAAAATTCAAGGCCGACCATATAGCCAATATTCTCTCGGGCAAAATGACATCAGCCATCAAGTCATACAAGCACCATAAGCTTGAATTTTTCGGAGCAGGAGAGGAGAAGGACGAGAAGTACTGGAATATGGTCATCAGGCAGGCGCTGATCGCAAAATTCCTGACCAAGGACATTGAAAACTATGGTCTGCTTAAGGTTACCGAAGCCGGGATGGAGTTTCTCAGAAAACCCGCCTCATTCATGCTTGCCGAAGATCATGATTATGCCGACACATCAGATGAGGAAAATGCTTTCGGTGCAAAGACCGCAGCTGTAGATGAGGAGCTTTTCAGCATCCTGAAGGACCTTCGCAAGAAGATCTCAAAGCAGAAAGACGTGCCTCCTTTTGTGATCTTCCAGGATCCGTCGCTTGAGGATATGGCTATCCAGTACCCGGTAACCATCGATGAGCTTCAGAACATATCAGGGGTCGGGGCAGGCAAAGCTCAGCGCTACGGCGCCGAGTTCGTCGACATAATAAAGAAATATGTTGAAGAGAAGGAAATCATAAGGCCTCTTGATATGGTTGTGAAATCCGTTGTCAACAAATCAGGCATAAAGGTCTATATAATCCAGAGCATTGATATGAAACGGCCTCTTGAAGATATCGCTGAGGCCAGGGGTCTTGAAATGAATGAGCTGCTTTCGGAGATCGAAGCAATAGTGAACTCAGGCACACGCCTTAACCTCGATTACTATATCGACGGCGTTATCGATGAGGAACGGCAGCACGACATATATTCTTATTTCAGGGAGGAAGCCGAATCAGATTCCCTTGAAGAGGCGGTGAAGGAACTTGGAAATGATTTTGAGGAAGAGGAGATACGGCTGGTTAGGATCAAGTTCCTGTCGGAGATGGGCAACTAACGGTGCAACGGCTCAATGGCTCAACGGCTTGCACCGAGCGAAGCCTCAGGGGCTAAACTGGTGATTGTGAGTAGTTTGATTTTGTGAAGAGCCAGAATAGCACTACTGCAAGAACATAAAACGGATAGATAAGCTGTCCGGGGATAAAGAACCAGAGAAGGTTCTTTTTCTTGTTGAATACGGCCCTGTTATGCAATAAAAACAGATCAGGAATAGATTTAATAGCAAAAGCAGCAAGCCAGATCAGCAGAAAAACAGGATTGAATATACCTGCGACAAGCAACGACAGCTGGGTTAATATTGTAACAAATGTTACAATTGAAAGAAGCCTTGTATAACTGTCGTCGTAAGCACCCGCCTTTGATATCCATCTTGCCCTCTGTTTAAGGAATGCCGGGAGCGTTGGTTCCGTTCCGGTTGTAACAACAGCTTCACCGGACTCCATCCAGGAAATTTTACCCCTTCTTTGTTTCACGGCATGAAGCAGGAAAACATCGTCACCTGAAACCAGTTCAGGATACAGGTGGTCAGCGTGGGTGAAATATGCATTTCGCACAAAAGAGAGGTTAGCCCCGTTGCACATCACCGGATTTCCTTCAGATACTGTTCCTGCTGTAACGCCCTGCAGACTTAGAAACTCAAGTTCCTGGAATCTCTGAAAGAATCCTTTTGCTCCCTGCAGAACGACTGGTCCTGTAATTATATGAGTCTGCTGTTCAGAGTAAAATGCTGCAATTGTCTTCAGCCATTCACGACCCATCCTGCAATCGGCATCGGTAGTAACCACAAGCTCACCCCGGCATGCCTCAACCCCTGCTTTGATTGCACTCTTTTTACCTGAACCGGGGTTTTTTAATATTTTATAGTTTTTGATTCCGGTAAAAACTGACGCAATATTATATGTTGAATCAAAAGAACCATCATCGATAATTACGACCTCATATTGATCCCGGTCGTAATCCATGTCAGCCAGACAGGAAAGCAGGAGAGGAAGATCCTTTTCTTCATTCCTGCAGGCAACTACCACTGAAACAGATATTTCCGCAGATGAGGCGGATTTGAAGGGTTTAATTTTTTTTAGTGAAAAAGATATTCCGATTATGATATATATATAAGGTATGATCAATATCAGCGCCAGCCATTCCATCTCTTATTTCCTCATCCATTCGTAGAATGCGTAATGTTCCGAGCTCATGCCGAGGGCTTCATAGGTCTTCCGGGCGCGGATGTTCTTCGTTTCTACATAGAGCCGCAGGCCCCCTGCATCCTCTGCTTCGGCAAGGAATTTAATATGATTGTACATTTTCCGGAAGATGCCGCGGCGGCGGTATTCAGGAAGAACATAAACCGACTGGAACCACCACACGTTGCAGTTGCGCCAGTCGCTCCATTCGGAAGTTATAAGAAGTGATGCGACAACTTTTCCATCATCGTCGGCAACATAGTATTGTCCGCGTGATTGGTTGGCAAAAAAAACAGCGTTTACCCCTCTTGTAACAGTATTCTTGTTGAGTTCAAGCTCCTCTGTTTCCCGGGCCATTTTCATCTGGAAATCAATTATTACATCTGCATCAGTCTTATCTGCTTTTCGGATGGCAATCATATGTTCTATATTAAAATATAAATTACACGGTTTTTCACCCTATCTCCCATCTCCCCATCCCCCCCTTCACCCACTCCCGCCCTCTCTCCCTCCTTAGGACTCCGACGTCGTCGGACGTAGCCGACTTTGTCGGACGAAGTCCGAAGCTTCAGCGAAGGAGTCTACTTATATTCGTCCCAGCTCTTTATTGCCAGCTGATCCTCGCCAAGCCTGCAGAAAGCAAGAATGAATGCACTTGCAAGCCTGGAATTGGTTATCAGGGGCACGTTGAAATCAACCGCATTCCTGCGGATTGAGTAGTCGTTGTTGAGTTCAGTGTCGGAGAGGTCCTTGGGGATGTTTATTACAAGGTCCACTTCCCGTGAACGTATGAGCTCGATGGTATTTGGTGATTTGTTCTCGTCGGGCCAGTATGCGACCTCTGCCTCAACACCTGCATTCTGAAGGAACTGCTGCGTGCCGCGTGTTGCATATAGTTTATGTCCCCTGTCTCTGAGCGCTTTTGCACTGTTTAGGAGCTCTACTTTTGATCGTGCCGGACCGGTTGACAGCAGGATGCTCTTCTTTGGCACACGGTACCCTACAGAGAACATAGCCTTAAGGATGGCTTCATAAAAACCTTCGCCGATGCAGCCCACCTCTCCTGTCGAGGACATATCGACACCAAGCACAGGATCGGCTTTTGCAAGCCTTGAAAAGCTGAACTGCGGGGCCTTGACACCAACATAATCGAGCTCAAACACCGACTTATGGGGTTTTTCGACAGGAACACCAAGCATCACCTTTGTGGCAAGCTCGATCAGGTTCGATTTAAGCACCTTCGAGACAAAAGGCATGCTGCGGCTTGCCCTCAGGTTGCATTCGATCACCTTAATATCATTATCCCTTGCAAGATACTGGATATTGAAAGGGCCGGTGATATTAAGCTCTTTTGCTATCTGCCGTGATATTCTCTTAATCCTCCTGACGGTTTCAAAGTAGATCTTCTGGGGAGGGAAGACAATTGTTGCATCGCCTGAATGAACGCCGGCAAATTCAACATGCTCGCTGATTGCATATGCAAGGATCTCGCCTTCCCTGGCCACGGCATCGATCTCTATTTCCTTGGCGTTTTCAATGAACTCAGATACAACAACCGGGTATTGTTTTGAAACCTGGGAGGCAAGCTCGAGGTAGTGCGTAAGCTCATTCCTGTTCGAAACCACGTTCATCGCGGCACCCGAGAGCACGTATGAAGGACGTATAAGAACAGGGAAACCTATCCGGTCGACAAATTCAAAGATATCTTCAATGGAGGAGAGCTCCTTCCATCTTGGCTGGTCCACTGACAGGTTATCAAGCATTGCAGAGAATTTATGCCTGTTCTCAGCCCTGTCAATGGAAAGGGGAGAGGTGCCGAGAACAGGAACATTTTCCCTGAACAATCTCATGGCCAGGTTGTTGGGAATCTGCCCGCCTACAGATACGATCACTCCTCCCGGTTTTTCAAGGTCAATTATGTCAAGCACCCGTTCGAAGGTGAGCTCATCAAAATAGAGCCTGTCGCAGATATCATAATCAGTGCTGACGGTTTCGGGGTTGTAGTTGATCATTATCGACCTGAATCCTTCCTTCCTGATTGTCTCGATTGCATTTACCGAGCACCAGTCGAACTCAACGCTTGAACCTATCCTGTAAGCACCTGAGCCAAGCACGATAATTGATTTCTTGTCATTTTCATATTTAATGTCGTGCTCACCGGCGCTGTAGGTTAGGTAAAGATAATTTGTAACAGCCGGGTATTCCGCAGCCAGGGTATCTATCTGCTTTACAAACGGGATGATCCCAAGCATTTTCCTGTGGTTTCTTACCTTAAGGAGATCCTCGTTGATATCGGCAGGGCCTGATCTCAAAACGTGCCTTGCTATCTGGAAATCGCTGAAGCCGTTTATCTTGGAGTGAGCAAGCAGGTCTGCAGGTAATGTATCCAGCGATTTGTATCTGCACAGCTCATCCTTTATCCTGATTATGTTTCGCAGCTTGAACAGGAACCATTTATCGATCCTGGTAAGGTCATGTATCTTTTCGATAGGCATGCCTTTATCAAGCGCTTCAGCAATTACAAAGATCCTCATATCTGTGGGTTCGGCAAGCTCTTTTTCGAGTTCGCCGAACTCAAGTTCGCGGTTGCCTGTGAAACCGTGCATTCCCTGGCCTATCATCCTGAGCCCTTTCTGGATAGCCTCCTCGAAATTCCTTCCTATCGACATTACCTCGCCCACACTCTTCATGCTGCTGCCGATGGCGTGCGATACTCCCTGGAACTTGTTGAGATCCCACCGGGGAATCTTGCAAACAATATAATCGAGCGCTGGCTCAAAGCAGGCTGTTGTTGTTTTTGTCACTGAGTTCCTGAGTTCATGAAGGCCGTAACCTAAGCCGAGCTTGGCGGCTACGAATGCAAGCGGGTACCCGGTAGCCTTCGATGCCAGGGCGCTTGATCGCGACAGTCTTGCATTTACCTCTATCACACGATACTCTTCGGAATTGGGCGATAATGCATACTGAACGTTACATTCACCTATAATTCCGATATGCCTGATGATCTTTATGGAGAGTTCCCTAAGCTTATGGTATTCGTTGTTAGTGAGTGTCTGCGAAGGAGCGACCACTATGCTTTCACCCGTATGAATGCCGAGAGGGTCGAAATTCTCCATGTTGCACACGGTGATGCAGTTATCGTATCTGTCGCGCACCACTTCATATTCCACCTCCTTCCAGCCCTTGAGCGATTCTTCAACCAGTATCTGACCTGTATACGAAAAGGCCTTTAAGGCAAGGGCTTTCAGTTCTTCACTGTTCGATGCAAATCCGCTTCCCTGTCCTCCAAGGGTATATGCAGCCCTGATGATAACCGGGAAGCCCAGCGATTCTGCTGCCCTGAGAGCTTCATCGACTTCCTGTACCGCAATACTCCTGGGTGTTTTAACATCAATCTGGGCGAGCTTGCCGACAAAGAGTTCGCGGTCTTCGGTATCCATAATTGCGGTTACAGGAGTCCCGAGCACCCTGACTTTGTACTTTTCAAAGACGCCTGCCCTGAATAATTCAGTGCCACAATTGAGTGCCGTCTGCCCTCCGAAGGAGAGAAGTATACTGTCGGGCCTCTCCTTTTTTATGATCTTTTCAACAAATACCGGAGTAACCGGGAGGAAATAAATCTTGTCAGCCAGCCCTTCCGAGGTCTGAACCGTTGCTATATTCGGATTTATCAGTACGGTTTTTATTCCCTCTTCCCTGAGGGCTTTCAGAGCCTGCGATCCGGAGTAGTCAAATTCACCGGCCTCGCCTATCTTGAGGGCTCCCGACCCCAGTACCACAACTTTTTTCAGCTTGTCTGCCATCTGCAGGATTTGAGGTCAAAAATAGCACAATTTTTTAATCGGATTTTTGAATTAATAAAAAATGAATATATTTGCAAAATAAATGAATAAATATGCAAAAAGCAAAAAGGCTCCCGGTTATTCAAAAAATTATCTCAGAGGAGAACATCTCATCTCATGAACTTTTGCTCAGGAGGCTTAAGTCGAAGGGAATTGTCTGCACGCAGGCAACTTTATCACGCGACCTGAGGCAGATCGGAGCAGGAAGGGTGCCTGACGGAAAGGGAGGCTACAAATATGCACTTCCCGAAAGTATCAGTGTGCAGCCTGGGACAAACAGGCTCCAGGTACTTCCTGTAATCACAGATATTGTTGATGCAAAGGATCTTCTGGTCATTAAGACACTTCCCGGAAATGCTAATAATACGGCCATTTATCTTGACAATGCATCGAGATATGAAATAGCAGGTACGATCGCCGGCGACGATACTATCCTGATCATTCCGAGGGACGGTATTTCAGTCCACCAGATTCACACCTGCCTTGAGATGATCCTGCCGGGTTTGCATGAACAGCTGAAGAAAGGGGTAAGGCCGGGAAGAGTGTAAAATTTATAACCATAAACAAATTTAATAATTTAAACATGAAAGAAAAAGTGGTGCTGGCGTACAGCGGGGGACTTGACACTTCAGTCATATTGAAATGGCTGATAGAAAAGAATTATGATGTTATTGCATTCGTAGCAGATGTCGGACAGAAGGAGAATTTCGAAGAGTGCAAAAAGAAAGCGATGGCCCTTGGAGCCTCAAAGGTAATAATTTCCGACCTGAAGAGGGAATTCGTTGAAAGCTACGTTCTTAAGGCTATAATGGCCAATGCGATATATGAGGACAGGTATCTGCTTGGAACTGCCCTGGCAAGGCCGCTTATAGCAAAGAAACAGATTGAGGTTGCAAAGCAGGAGGGTGCCCTTGCTGTTGCACACGGAGCCACAGGCAAGGGAAACGACCAGGTGAGATTTGAACTTTGCTATTATGCACTGATTCCGGGGGTTAAGGTGATCTCTCCATGGAAGGACAGGGAATTCCTGTCGCAGTTCAAGGGCAGGACAGATCTCCTGAAATATGCTGCCGAAAAACAGATACCCGTTAAAGCCAGCATTGACAAACCCTACAGTGAAGATGATAACCTGATGCATATAAGTCACGAAGCCGGAGTTCTGGAAGATCCCATGTACTCGCTGCAAAGGGGGATGCTTGAAAAAATGGTGATGCCTCAGGATGCCCCGGATATGGAAACCAGGATCGTTATTCATTTCAAGGACGGAAAGCCGGTAAAGCTCGTTAATAAAGAAGACGGAACGATTAAGGATGATCCATACGATCTCTATGTTTACCTTAATGAACTGGCCGGGAAGAACGGGATAGGATTGCTCGATATGGTTGAGAACAGGTTCGTCGGGATCAAATCAAGAGGCGTTTACGAGACACCTGCCGCAACGGTCCTGCACATTGCACACAAGGACATTGAAGGAATAGCGATGGATAGGGAGGTGATGAGGCTGGTCAATATGCTCACCCCAAAATTCGCCGAGATCATTTACAACGGATTCTGGTTCAGCCCTGAAATGGATTTCCTCATGGCTGCAATTGAAAAGAGCCAGGAGCTGATCGACGGAAGCGTTCACATGTGCCTATACAAAGGGAATGTGATAATTGAAGGACGCGAATCACCCTCTTCGCTGTACAATAAGAAGCTCTCAAGCATGGATATCGAAGGCGGATTTGACCAGACTGACAGCAAGGGATTTATTAAAATAAATGCCATAAGGCTGATGGCTCACCGGGCGATAGTTGAGGAGAGCCGGAAAAGCTGAATCTTGTTGCTGGTTATTAACCAACAAGCAACCAGCAACAAGTAACGAGCAACACTAACTTATTGATGAACAGTTTAATTAACAGAATATGAAACTCTGGGAAAAAGGAATCAATCCCGAACCTGCGATAATTGAGTTCACATCGGGAAGGGACAGGAAGACCGACCTGCATCTCACAAAATGGGATATTATCGGGTCAATGGCTCATGTCATCATGCTGAATGATGTAGGGCTGATCGAAAATGAAGAAAGGAACGAAATGTTGAATGCCCTTCATTCACTTTTTGTATGGGATGAAAAGGGCAGCCTGATAATTGAGGATGACATGGAGGACATACATTCCCAGATTGAAAAGGAAATGGCCTCCATACTCGGAACCACCGGGAAGAAGATCCATACCGGGAGGTCGAGAAATGACCAGGTGCTGGTTGACATCCGGCTCTACACCAGGGAGGAGATCGACAAGCTTGCTCACCTGGTGGCAAAACTGTTCGCAAGGCTTCAGGATCTGAGCGAACAGTACAGGGAGGTTCTTCTTCCCGGGTATACTCATATGCAGCCTGCGATGCTCTCTTCATTCGGCCTTTGGTTCGGAGCATATGCCGAGTCGCTTGCCGATGATATTCTTATTCTCGGGGAAGCGCGTGCACTGAATAATAAGAACCCGCTCGGTACGGCAGCCGGCTTTGGTACAACCCTTCCCCTGAACAGAAAACTCACATCGGAGCTTCTTGAGTTTGACGACCTTCTTTACAACTCGGCTTATGCCAGCCTGAGCAGGGGAAAGGTTGAACTGGCGATCTCATCAGCTCTGGCCTCGCTTGCCCAGACTCTTTCGAGGTTCTCGATGGATATATGCCTTTACATGAGCGCTGAATTCCGGTTCATCGATTTCCCTGATGAGTACGTCACGGGATCGAGCATAATGCCCCAGAAAAGAAATCCCGACGTGTTTGAACTGATCAGGGGACGGTCGAATATAATTCAGACACTGCCGGGACAGATCTCCATGCTGACATCAAATCTGCCGTCAGGCTATAATCGTGATCTTCAGCTTCTTAAACAACTTATTTTCGATGCTTTCGCCGATATTCAGGAGTCTGTTGAGATAATGCTGCTGATGCTGAGAAACATCAGGATCAGAAAAAACATTACCGACAATCCGCTTTACAATTCCATTTTCAGCACCGAGGAAGTCAACAGGCTGGTCAAGCAGGGGATCCCTTTCCGGGATGCATACAAAGCTGTCTCGGAGATGGTAAGGAACTCCTCGTTCTCCAGGACATCAGTTTCCGATTATATTCACGAAGGCAGTATTGGAAACCTTTGCAATTCTGAAATTGCGAAGGTCTTCAGCGGCAGGATGGAATGCTTTAAAAACAAGTCGGCCCAGGAGATGGCAGAAAAGCTGATGGGGTATGTGAGATGAACACATGTACCCACCCCCAACCCCCTCCCTACTTCGTAAGGAGGGGGCTAATGACCTATATATCAGTTGTTTCCCCCTCCTTGCGACAGCAGGGAGGGGGATTAAGGGGGTGGGTACGTGCTTAACGGTATTTCTTTATATTCTCAATAAACTCATCAAAAAGGTAATCGGTATCTGTCGGCCCGCCTGAGGCTTCAGGATGAAACTGGGTTGAGAAAAACGGTTTAGTTTTATGTTTCATCCCTTCATTGGTCTGGTCATTTATGTTAATAAACAGAGGATCCCATTCGCCGCCAAGGGTCTTGTTGTCAACCGCAAACCCGTGGTTCTGCGATGTTATGTAGGCCTTGTTGGTACCAACCTTGAGAACCGGCTGATTATGGCTCCTGTGTCCGTACTTCAGCTTGTATGTGTCGGCACCCGATGCAAGAGCCATTAGCTGGTTCCCCAGGCATATGCCGAATACAGGGATCTCTTTCTCAAAAGAGTTCCGGATATTCGCTATTGTCACTGAGCACATCTTGGGATCACCCGGCCCGTTTGACAGGAAAAGGCCGTTATACTCCTCCCCGTGATAGTCGTAATCCCACGGAACCCTGATAATGGTAGTATCACGCTTCAGCAGGTTCCTTATTATATTGTATTTCACACCGCAGTCCACAAGCACGATCCTGTATTTTCCCGTGCCGTATACTTTCTTTTCTCTTGTGCTCACCTCTGCAACCAGGTTAACCTTGTTCGGATCGTAAAATGCTATTTCGGTGCCTTCCGGTTCAATCCTGCCGAGCATGGCACCTTTTTCACGTATCCTTTTGGTCAGTGCCCTTGTATCGATCCCGTAAATGCCCGGGATATCGTTTCTTGCCAGCCATTCATCAAGGCTTTCTGAGGCGTTCCAGTGACTGTATTCAAATGAATAATCAGATACTATTAGTCCTGAAATATGGATTGAAGAGGATTCATAGAACCGGAACAGATCATTTTCTTCACTTTTCACAGGTGCCCCGTAATTACCAACCAGGGGGTATGTCAGGCACAGTATCTGGCCGCGGTATGACGGATCAGTGAGGCTCTCCGGATATCCTGTCATTGCTGTGTTGAACACAACTTCGCCTGCAGCCGCGACAGGGGCTCCGAACGATCTTCCCTGGTATACGGTACCATCCTCAAGAATCAGTTTAACTTTAACTCTTTTTTTCACTTTTTCAAAACAATTTATCTCATACGGGCAACGGCGTTCTCAATTTGCTCCATTGCCTTAAGTACGGTTTTGCGGGTTGTTGCAATGTTCATTCTCATATACCCTTCCCCCCCGGGTCCGAAAGAGGAACCTTCATTCATTCCGATGCCTGTGTTTTTTACAAAAAAATCCTGGAGTTCTTTCCCTGTAATGTTGAATCTGCGGCAGTCAAGCCATATCATGTATGTCGCCTCCGGCGCAACCGGTAATATTTCCGGGATGAGTTCCCTGCAATATTTCATAACCAGTTCAACATTCCCGTCAACATAATCCATGAGCGCGTCAACCCATTTATGCCCTTCGTAATATGCTGCGGCTGAGGCAATTGCCCCGAAGATATTGCCGGTTCCTATATGCAGGTCTTCGACCCTCTTGTTAAAATACCTTCGCAGAACAGGATTAGAAATTATAACAGATGCGGTTGAAAGCCCTGCCAGGTTAAATGTCTTGCTCGGAGCAATGCATGTGACTGTTATTTCCGAGATCTTGTCTGAGATCCTTGCTGCGGGGGTATGGCTGAACCCGGGAAGTATCAGATCGCAATGGATTTCATCGGACAGTATGATAATCTCATTTTCAAGACAAATTTCAGTCAGCCGGGCAAGTTCTTCTTCAGACCATGCTCTTCCGACAGGGTTATGGGGATTCGAAACAATTATCATCTTTGTCTCCCTGTCGATCAGCGAAACGAGGGAATCAAAATCCATTTCCCATCTTCCATTCATTTCAGACAGCTGATTATGCACAAGGGTGCGGCCGTGACTTTCCACAGCTGAGAAGAAAGGGAAGTAGACCGGAGGCTGAACAATGATTTTATCTCCCGGCCTGGTAAAAGCCAGGGTGCACAGGTTAAGTGCCGGTACAATTCCCGGGCAAAAACATATCCATTCCTTTTCTATTTTCCAGTTGTGCCTTGATTTCAGCCAGCTGACTATTGAGTCATGATAACCCGTTGGCCGGAATGAATACCCAAATATCTCATGCCTGAGGCGGTCGTGAAGCTTCTTGACGATGAAATCAGGAGTCCTGAAATCCATGTCTGCCACCCACATGGGGATAACATCCTCCCTGCCGAAAATATCCCCCCTGAGGTCATACTTTATGCAATCAGTACCCTCTCTTCTGACCTCTTCATCAAAGTTCCACTGCATGCAGAATGGTCTATTTTCAAAAGACCAAAGATATGAAATTAAGTTAGGAGTGAGCTAAAGTTTGGAGTACTTAAAGTTATTAAAAACTTCAACTCTAAGTACTTTAGGCACTTTAGGCACTCCTAACTTATTTTGTCTCATTTTCATCATTTCGACCTTATTTTCAATATTTTTATTACTTTTATGGCAGTTTAAAATAGTTTCATTAATTAAAAGATTATATATGAAAAGGATTGTTGCTCTTTTTTTACTTCCGGTGGTTTTTGCAGGACTTGCATGCATTAGTTCATGCAAGAACAGAGGTACTGGTAATATGGACCAGAAAAAGGTAGAACTCGATCAGTACCAGTCGCTTGAGCAGGAGATGGAATCAAATGTTGATTCACTGCCCACCTCGGCCGAAGTGATAAAAATGCTTACAGATCTTGAAGTGGGGTACATCTTCGGAATCTCAAATCCTGTTGAAAACACAAAGAAGTATTTTACCAGCGACGCCAAGGCAATCAACATGGGTGTATACGGAGCTGACCTCAGCTATGCTACTTTATATAATATACAGCAGTCGGTCCTCGATTATCTCTCAGCTATAAGGTCCATGTCAGCCGAGCTTAACATGTCACAGATATATGATGAAACACTCTATGACAGGATCAAGCAGAATTTTGACTACAAGGACAAGCTTGTCGAGGTCCTGTCGGAAGCATTTGATGCAACCTACAATTACCTGAGCGAAAATGAGCAGCAACCCCTCGCACTCCTGGTTGTTGGAGGAGCATGGGTGGAAGGTATGTATATCACAACGCACGTTTCAGGGGCAGCCTACAATGTTGCAGGGATCGCAGAAAATCTTCTTGAGCAGAAAAAGTCCTTTGAACTTTACCTCGAAATTACCAAACCTTATATAAACGATCCGCTTATTGCGGGTTTTGTGAATAAGCTCGATCCTATCAAGCAGGTATATGCAGGCCTGGGAACCAGCCTCACAGAAAAAAATATCATTGATATAACCAGGGCTATTGAAGAGATACGAAGCAAGCTTATATAATTGTATTTTTAATATATGACCGCAAAGCAACCGTCTTTGCGGTCTTTTTTTTCATTGATATCTTATGAGGGAATCCGTATTATTGGCTTTGATACATATTTTTGCGATTGTATCGACAGTTAATCCTGCCGGCATCACCTCACGCGGCAAAAAGATCCTTCGCAGCTATCTCAGGCGATACCTCAACAGGGAACTTGAAGAAGACTATTATGCACTTTTCGAGAACAACCTTGAGTTTTATTCC
>Ga0105099_10001668_pt1 | contig 13687 bp, 13 predicted proteins | sample PPLLak3cmMay2015_2_FD_79138 | JGI IMG/M metagenome (GOLD analysis project Ga0105099, IMG submission 79138) | Freshwater sediment microbial communities from Prairie Pothole Lake near Jamestown, North Dakota, USA - PPLs Lake P8 Core (1) Depth... | ecosystem: Environmental > Aquatic > Freshwater >...
ACGATCAGCAGCTGCATAGAATAGACGGGCTTCAGATTCGGCCCGGCACGGATATTAAATTACATCAGAAATACCCGACTTTTGTCATTGAATGTGAAGGCGCAAGTATTGCATTGGGAACCGAAATTGCATCAAATATCCGGGTATGGTCACAAGAGCGCAAAGGCACAGAAGCGGATTTATTCTATGGACGGAATAAAGCAGGTTTCTGGGGCGGTTTTGGATTTCGGCACAGGAGAAGAGGCAGATAGAAGTTGCAATATAGTTGAATTAAAAGAAGACTGATGCGAGCGCAGGGTTATTTTTTTAATACAAAACATCGCCGGTTTGGGTGTATGATATAACCACAGCCATTTTTAAAGCCGCGCACCAAATCGGGGCGGCACAATCTCGTGATATAAATAAGGAAAATAATATGAATATCCTAACCCAGACGAGCTGGATAAGAACCTTCACGAAAAAATTTTCTGCCTAAAAATGTCAGAAAATTTTTTCTAAGGTTCTAAAAGATATCATAGTAAGTCTTGAAAAAAGGATAAAGATAACTGAAATAAGAATGGGCTCTCTCTGGACCGGCGTTGTGAGCAAACGCTGCAGCCTTGCTTCAGCTCTTAATGAAGGAGGATGTCAGGGCGAAGGGATATCGCTGAACGCGTTCGCATATATGAATATGACCGCCGATGAGCTCGCGGCACTCTCTTTTTCAAAATATAGAAGCGAAATTAAATATCATAGCTGAAAAAGACAGTGAGCTTCGCATGACCATTCCGGTTGCCTATATTGAAGGTATAAAGCCATAAGACTTTCCGGCTGTGCTGTTTTCGCGAATAATCCAAAGAGCACTATTCCTCACGAGCGTGTCTACTATTTGCTGACTCTCGTATGCAATTTCAATGAATTTCAGAGTTCATTTTTGCGTTTTAAACAATTAAAAAAACACAAATTTATGCTATTTTTTTTAAAATTGCGCTAAATTATATAAAAAATATCAATTATTTAAAAATTTATTATATAAAAAATATTAATCATTAAATATCAGTAAAATACTGTTTAAATTAATACAATTTATTTTAAATTAAATTAATTATTAAATGTTTACAGAAATTATATTCAAATATCCCCTAAAAATCAGTATAGAAAGAGTAATATTTTATTTTTTATCGATAAGTAGTTCTACTTCGGTAGAATAAAATTTTTAACAACATCTTGCGGTATTTTCGTTAAATAATAAACGCCACTTCCTACGGTTTTATCCGGGATTACGGGATTAATAGTTTTACGATTTATCGTACCGAAGTAGAAGTAGTTAATGGTATAAATGTTTTAAAACTTTAAAAATATTCCATTTATATGTGCTATTTTAAAAAAGTGAAAAAAAATAATAGATTGACAATTAAAAAATACTCAGTATGGCAAGTTCGCGGATTTTTAACTATTAAAAGAGGAGGACGGATGCAAAAATTATCTGGGTTCATTTTTCTCTTTTTCCTGGCTATTACCATAGTTGCCCAGGAGAATCTTCAAAAACTGACTGTGGGATATGTGATGCAGGATCACCATTCCGCGCTCTTTGTCGCGGCAACCAATCCTGATCGTACTAAAAAGGACTGTAATCTCTGGCTTGAGCAGGTTGAGGCAAGGAAGCGGTACAGTATGATGGAAAACGGGAAAAAAGTCGCGGACGTGGAATTTATCGTGTCCGGCGGCGGCGGCAAAATGACTACGCTCATGTCGCAAGGGCAGTTTGAAGTGGGGTTCGGCGGTGTTGCCGCTGTGGCCAATGTAGTCGATAAGGGCGGCCCCATAAAAATGATTTCCCCGCTGCATATCAAGGGGAACATGCTGGTGCTTAAAACCGGCATACCGGTTAATTCCTGGACAGAATTTGTGGCGTATGCGAAGAACCTGTCAAATCCTTTGCGAATCGGCATTAAAGACCCGGTTTCGGTGGCGCGTGTCATGTTTGAAAAAGGGCTTATCACCGAAAATATCCAGAGCAGCGGTGATGTTAATAACCGATCTGTCAAAGTCCATCTAATCAATATGAAAGGCGAGGAGTTTCTTAACCCGGCATTGGCGAACAACCTGATAGACGGCTACGTTTCCAACAATCCAGCATGCGCTATCTCCGAAGAGAAGGGGCTTGGCAAATGTGTTGTCGACCTTGATCAGCTTCCTCCGGGAATATGGAAAGACCACCCCTGCTGCTGCATAGGCGCCACAAATGAGGCGATCGCCGGAAAACCGAAAACAATCGAGCGTTTTCTCATGCTCATGATTCTTGCGACAAAATATATAAACGAAGATAACCAGGTTGCGGTAAAAGCGGCGTCTGACTGGCTTGGAACCAGCGTCGCCGTGGAAACGAAGTCAATCGCTACCTCCGGCTTTACCATGAAACCCACTGCAGAATGGAAAAAGAATTTTGAAGTATGGGTGGACGAGATGAACAAGCTTGAAAAGTTCAGCGGACGGTTCAAGGGAAAAAAACTGGCGGATGTAGAAGGCAAGTTGTTCAGTTTTGATATGCTGCTTTCGGCGTATAAAAAGCTGGAAACTGCAGGCGTTCAGAACCTGTATTAATATGATAATCAAATCTGCGCCCTGTTGCGCTGACGCAAAAGATAAAACCTTAAAGCCAATGCATGGCCGGTACCGGTACATCATAGCGGCTATTCCCGTAGTGATAGTGCTCGGTATATGGGAATATTTCGCCTGTGCAATCGACAACGCTGCGTTGCTTCCCACCATAGAAGCGGTGGCGGGTCGCCTCGCTCACCCGTTCCGGGATATCCTGCAGACCGGTTCTCTGGCAAATCACGCATTCATCAGCATTGTGCGGGTGGTAACCGGTTTTTTTATCGGCGCCATACTTGGTGTGGTTCTGGGGCTGGCAACCGGACAGATACGCATAATCAGAATCCTGCTTGAGCCTGTTGTCGAGATAGTAAGGCCGATCTGCCCTATAGTATGGGTGCCGTTTGCATTAATCACATTCAGGTTGGAGACTGTTGAGAGTATTCTGGGTTTTCGTTACGCCGGGACAGTTTTCGGCGAAGTGTTTCTTGCCATGCTTTTTGTTATTTCCTACGGCGCCTTTTTTCCGGTGTTTATCAATACCCTTTTCGGGGTGCAGTCCATACGGACGATATATCTTGACTCCGCCGCGGTTCTCGGGTCAACCGGCTGGAACGCATTTTTCCGCGTTGTAGTACCTGCGGCTGCGCCTGATATCTGCACCGGTCTGCGCGTTGGATTCGGAACCGCATGGTTTGTCATTATCGCGGCGGAGATGCTGCCGGGAAGCTCGTCCGGGCTGGGCTATATGATTATGTATGCGTATCAGATGACGGAAATGGATATTCTGATGGCGGGAATGATCTGCATAGGCATAACCGGAAGCGGTATGGGTGCGCTCATCACCTGGTTGACCGGCAGGGTCTCATTCTGGCAGAGCAGGGAGCATTAAATGGCACTACTTGAAATACGGAATCTTGAACGCATATTTATCACTCCCCGCGGGCCGGTGGAGGCAATTGCAGGATTGAGCCTTGATTGCCGGGAGAATGAGTTTCTTTGCATTATAGGACCTTCGGGTTGCGGTAAATCCAGTCTGTTGCGTATTATTGCGGGATTAGACAGGGCTGACAGGGGTACGATACTGTTTTGGGAAAAGGCGGTGACCGCGCCGGTTGATGACGTCGGCATGGTTTTCCAGAATTACTCGCTTTTTCCATGGTTGACGATAAAAAGAAATATCATGTTCGGTATGAAAGGTTCCCCACGGGAAGACGCGCAGAAACGGTGCGAAGACCTTCTGGAACAGTTCAGCCTTGCGGGGTTTGGCGACAGGTATCCCTACGAGCTTTCCGGCGGCATGCAGCAGAGAGTCGCGATTGCGCGGGCGCTCGGAGCAAAACCATCGCTTCTGCTGATGGACGAGCCCTTTTCCGCGCTTGATGAAAAACTGCGATGGGGACTCCAGGAAGAGTTTGTGCGGATCTGGCGCGAACAGGCGCTGACTATCGTCTATGTGACACATTCGATCGACGAGGCGGTATTTCTGGGAACCAGGGTTGTCGTCATGAAGGAGCGTCCCGGTGCAGTCAATGAGGATATATCCATTGACATGAGCCACCCGCGGGATCGGGCAAGCCCCGATTTTGTCGAATATCATTTAAAAATCCGTGCGGCGCTTCTGGCGGCATGTTCTGCAAATAACAATTCTCATTCAATAACAACTATTCCAACAACAAACAATTAGAGGAGGACGTATGAACTCTTTTTTCAAAATTACGCTGCTGTGTGCAGCACTTCTTTCACCGGCTTTTTGCGCGCTTTCAAACGTATCCCTGTCGGGAGACGTTCTGCTGCGTGCGATGGACGATCAGGTCGGGCTTACCACCAAAAAAGGCGGGGACGACAGCACCCGCACAAACGACTTTTATATGAATTACATCTGGAATTTCAAGGCTGTTCTTACTGCTTCAGAATACCTGCAGTTCGGTTTTCGCCTGTCGAACCCCAATGCAGCCGTCGGAGAAAGAATCAGTTCCAACATGACGCAGGTGAACAAGACCAACGGCTACCGCATTCTTTCCGTTCCGGAAGCGTATTTCAGATGGACAGCCAAAAGGTTCAGCTTTACCGGAGGTATTATTCCCGTATTACCCACCACCTTGCTGAATTTTATTCTGTATGAGGGCGTGAATTATGTCGAGGTCGGCAGGTCGCCCTGGCAGGTTTTAATGAATAATTCACAGCAGGGTATGTTGCTGGAACTGCTTGCATTGGATAAGCTTCCGAATGCCGCTATCAATGTCCAACTGCTTGTTGCAACCGCGAACGATGCGGTTGCCGATACGAACAAGAGCGCCACGGAAAATATTTTTAAAAGAGATCAGTGGCGCTTCGTCCTTCAGGCGCCCATGGAGTTTTTAGGCAAGAAGATACTGGTTAATCCGGGCTTGAGCATACGCACCAGCGCCGGCCGCTCGAAGGGCGGGGATTCGAGCGCCACTTCCGTTGCCGGAGGCTTGACTATGGGATACAAACTGCTGCCCGATCTGATGCTCCGCGCGGGCTACGCGGTGGGGGGTTTTGACAAACGTGAACTCCGCCTTGCCGACAGCGTCGCTCCTTTTTCACAAATAGTCGAGTATGGTTTCACCTTCAACACGCCGGTAGGCCCTGTGATGGTGGACGGTAATTTCAGCAACTGGAAAGACCGCTCGAAGAAAGACGCAACAACGGGTGATCCAGTCCTGAATAAACAAATACATGAAGATATTAAATTCGGTCTGAACATTAAGGGGTTTACCATTATGCCGCGTCTCCGTATATGGCATAATCTGAACGATACGGACGATCACAAAAAGGTTCACCTGCGTCCGGAACTGCAGTTTAAAGCTGCTTTCAAATAATACAGCATTAAGCTTCTTCACTAAGGTGGTGGCGGCAATTGCTGCCACCACCTTTTTTTATGCTCTGCGGATGGATAAATAGCAGGAGTATGTTATTTTTTTCTTTTTTTCGTTTCAGGTTTAATCTTACTTATCAGTGAATCGATGAAATGCATCTTTTTCTGCTCCGCCATATCGCTGCATGCATTGTCTATCTGTTCAAAATATGTCCCCGGGGTTTTAATCCAGCAAAGCGAAGCGGCGCAGGAGATTTTGGGGCCGTAAATGTTGATTTTGAATAAAAACTACTTAATTTTCTATTACACCAGCAATACATTTCTGTCCAAAAATAGCCTTTTTTACAATCAGTTTAATTAAAATTACATCAAAAATAGCAATAAATAATATGGCATGCTTTTTGAATTATATTTGTCTACAGAACATTCTTTAATGTATATATAATAGGGAGGCAAAAATGGACATACTTAAACTCGCAAAAGATATTGAAAAGCAGGGAGTTGAGCATTATATAGAGCTGTCAAAGAGTGTTAAATCAAAACAATTGCAAGGAATATTTAAATTGCTTGCAGACGAGGAGCAGAGGCATTACCGCCTTTTTGATGCTTTCGGCAGCTCTTTAAAAGGTCCGGAGCCGGAACAGAGTGATATTATTGCAAAGTCAAAAGAAGTTTTTGAATCCTTCATAAAAGATTTTGCCGTACCCGACAATGATGATAGCCTTGATGCATCATATCAGAAAGCTATCGAACTTGAAAAGAACAGCATCTCGTTTTATAAATACGCGCTTGGGGAGACTGAGAATCAAAATGAGAAAAAAGTCATTAAAATAATCCTGGATGAGGAAGGGAAGCATATCAAAATAATAGAGAGTATCATTGAATTTGTCAGAAAGCCGCAACAGTGGTTGGAAAACGCCGAATGTAGGCGTCTTGATGAGTACTGATACGCCTATTCTTATCAGAGTAAAAAGGAGTTACCAATGAGCTGGGCAATGAAGAAAATACTTTCCGTTATGATAAGTTTAATAACGCTCTATGTTCCCAAAGAGTATCAGACAAGGCTTGATAATCACCCTTCAATGGAAAAACGGGCTGAAAAAATCAATCTGAAGGGATGGGTGTTTAATAAAGTGGTATCGGATGCATCCGGGCAAGAGCATACGTGGTTTTCAATGAAATCCGAAAAAAATGATGCGCCGACAATTGTGCTGCTCCATGGTTTTAATACGAACGGGTCGATTTTTTTTAATTTGAAAACCCTTTCAAAGGATTACAACCTGATAGCCTATAATTTTCCGGATAAATCAGCATTCTATAAGGGGCAACTTGAAAATTATAACGATCTTATAGATGATTTCCTTTCTGATATTGGTCTTGATTCGGTCATTCTTGCAGGTAATTCGGTTGGAGGCAGCATTGCGCTCAAGTATGCTGGTTCTCAAACACAGAAAAGGGTGACGCATCTTATTCTGCTTTCAACCAATCTGTTCGGTACTACCGAAGAGAACGTAAAGCAGGTAAATGGTATGGCTGACAAACTGCTGAAGTTTCCCGATTACAAACTTTATTATCTGCTGATTAAGGGGCGTGAAGTCATAGACCTGCTTGAAAAAACCAGATTTGGTGAAAAAATACCCAAAGAGACTATTGATATCAAACACGTAGACTGGTACCGTCAGGTATTGCGTTCGCTGGATAATTACAATGCACAAAAAGATGCGGAGCAGGTAGCATGTCCGGTCATAGCGTTTCATGGATCTGCGGATGATATGCTAAACGTCGAAGGTGCTGCAAAAATACCGGAACTTATTAAAAACGCTGAATTTCATATAATCAAAAATGCCGGCCACGATCTTGTATATACCGATGCAGACAGGATAATTGATACGTTATCCGGGTTTTTAAAGAAAAGCTGAATAAAAATAACCTCAAAGTATTTAGCAGGTGGAGTTATTAACCCTAAAATCAACAGCTCTGTCGTGCTCGTGCGCGTAATCGTAATCGATTGATATAGAATATGGTTGAGCAAGCTGATAGTTTTACATATACAGCACCCTGCGGGTGAGCGGCGGAATTGTCATATGTTCCGATTACGAGTACGATTACGAGCAAGAGCACGAATGCAAATCAGGAATGTAAAGCCCCCGACGAATTTTCAATACGGATATGTATTTCCATACATATCCAAAACCTCAAGTCCTGATAAAACCCTCTTTAATTCGTGTTTTAACAGAGAACAGCACTTGGCATGCTTGTTGCCATCTATATATAGTGAACTAATAGTTGAAAGTAACTCAATAAAACCCGTTAACCTGATAAATAAGGAGGTGGGTTATGAAAAAGTTACTGGTAACTATCATGATTCTTTTATTTGCAGTGACGGGCTATTCCCGTGAGAGCGACCTGGAGGTAGTCAAAGCAATCATAAAGGCCAATAACCTTGATTGGAGTGCGGCTAATAGGGTCATAATTGAAAACGGCAGAATCGTCGCATTGAGTCTTGATAATTATGATATCAGCAAACCAGGCCTCAAGGTATTACCGCCCCGGATAAAAGAGCTGTCCGAACTATTAATCCTCACCCTGAATGACAATGATCTTACCTCATTGCCAAAGGAGCTGTTGAGCCTTAGAAATCTGGTGGTGCTCGAGGCAAAAAACAATAACATACCCAGCCTGCCCCGGGGGATATCAAAGTTAAGCATTCTGGAAGAGCTTGATTTGAGAAATAACGAGCTGAAGGTTTTGCCCAAGGAAGTGGCGTCTCTCAAAAACCTGAAAAAGCTGCAGCTCTGGGGTAACGATCTGCAATCGCTTCCTGCGAATATCGGCATGATGAAATCTCTGAAAGAGCTCTACCTGAAAGGTAATAAGCTTATCGTGCTTCCTCAAAGTATAGCAAGACTTAATCTCAGCTATCTCGACATTTTTGATAATTACCTGTGCGAAGTCGGGCCGGGTGTTGACAGGTGGATTAAGAAATATGACCGGCGGTATAAATCCGACCAGCTTTGTGCACTCTATCACAGCAATAAAAAGAGCAGGAAAGGAGGTCATATACCGATTAACGTATCTGAATAAGAGTAGCGAAAGAATTTCTATTCCCTAAAAGGGGAGTTTGCAAAAATTCCCCTTTTTTTTGCCTGGTCTGCGCTTGGAACCGGGTAAGAAAAAACGTGATGAACCATACCCGTGTTGTTTGTTAGAGGCCTCAAAGCATCTGTATATAATAAAATTGAAAAGGTGTGCCCGTGTTTATTGCTGTTTAAGGAATGAGTTATTATTGCTTTGGATTGTAAGGTAACTGTTCTTCAACCAGTCCATCCGGGCAGTAACTATTTTTACAGACTACGGGCGAGGATGCAGGGAAGGTTGTTTTTTGCCGTCAGTCAGGGGTGTCAATGTCCGGCGGGAAATGGCAGTGAAAAAGCAGGAAAATCAGTGAATATGTAGCTGAATCGGAGAATTCAATGTGGATTAAAATGCTTAATGAATGGATTTCGCAAGGGGTTCCATGCGCCATAGCCACGATCGTTCATGCAGAAGGATCAACGCCGCGCGGTGCAGGAGCAAAGATGGTTATTACCGGCAAAGGTACAATCGCGGGGTCGGTTGGTGGAGGCGCTGTAGAGCATATCTGTCGTGAAGAGGCCATTAAGGCAATCAAGGAAAACGTATGTAAAACCCTGGAATTCTCATTGCAGGGCGATTCCTGGCAGGTGACGCCGGAAAAGTCTATTCAGGCGATATGCGGCGGGAAGGTAACTGTATTTATTGAGCCGATACTCCCGCAGAACGAACTGGTTATTTTCGGCGGCGGTCACATCGGTTTCAGTCTCGGTAAATACTGCGATGTGCTGAACATGCCATTTCGTATATTCGACGACAGACCGGAATTCGCATCCGGACAGCGGTTCCCGACAGCATCTGAAGTCATCTGTAAACCCTATGGAATGCTTTCGGAGTCCATTCGACTGTCGAAGGCCAGTTACTGTGTAATCCTGACGCATGGCCATAAGCACGATGAAGTTTGCCTCCAACAGCTTCTTAAAAACAAAGATATTCCTTATATCGGCATGATTGGCAGCAGTAAAAAGGTCAAAATAATTGTCGAAAACATCCGCTCCCGCGGTGGCTGCGTTGATGGCAGAGTATATTCGCCCGTGGGATTAAAAATCGCCAATAAGCTGCCTGAACAGATAGCCCTTGGAATCATCGCTCAGATAGTGCTTCTTATAAACAACGGTTCTCCGGAACATTTCAGGATTCCGTGGCACGAAGAGGAGACCGTTATATCCTGCAAACCGGAGGGAAAATGAACAGGCATCATTGCGATCATGCACGCATAGTACTCCCATCCGATGCGGGAAACAGATCGCCGAAATGGGAGTTGTACAATCACCTTATTTCGCTTATTCCCGAAGACCTTGTTGTGGAGGATGCGTTGATTGGCGTGCAATGGACCCTGGTTCGATCCGCGGGCATTGGAGTCGCCATGACGCCACCGGAGCGGGCCGGCCTGCTGTCCGGCGCCGGAGAGTTCAAGGGCAGGAAATTGAAGGATGTTGCCGCCCTTGTCAAATCATGGCATCCGCTTGAGGCCGCGCTCGGTGTTGCGGCGATCAATGCATACGTGAACGCCCCTGCTACTATTGAAAAACAGTGGAAAGTCCGGCCGGATAGCCAGCCAAACGAAAGTGTCTTTATGGCCATGAAACCGTTACTTGCAGGCAAAAAGGTCACCGTGGTGGGTCATTTTCCAGACCTGGGTGAGCTTGCCTCTGTGTGCCGGCTTTCTATTCTGGAACGTAAGCCACAGGAGGGCGACTTTCCAGACCCGGCGTGCGAATATATCCTGGAAGATCAGGACTACCTGTTTTTAACCGGCCTCACGCTCACGAACAAGACCATGCCCCGGCTTATCGAGCTGGGCAGATCTGCGCAGATTGTTCTGGTTGGCCCGACTGTTCCGCTAACACCGTTCTGGTTCTGCAGGAGGATCGCAGCATTGGCCGGAACCGTGGTTGTTGACCAGGAAAGAGTCTGGCAACATGTTGCACAGGGCGGTGATCGGTCGATTTTCAAACATGGCGCGCATATGGTACGCTTTGATCCGGCAGATGCTCGCTAATATGCTAGCTGTGTCTCCATCGCGTGTACTCAACATGAGCGTTATTACCGGGCGCTTATCAAATAGTACTCTTTGCACCGTGGGCGCGTATTAGTTATTTTAAGTACGAGTAGAAAATATTTGGAACAAATTGGTAAATATAATATAAATCTTTTATTAATTATTGTTTTAGCCGTATATTATTCTTAAAACAAAGGATACACTGAAATGATAATACCTCATGAATTCCTTTTTAAGCGACCGGACCGCCTCAAAGAGGTTCTTTCTCTCCTGTCTGAATACGGCGCAAGGGCAAGCGTGCTTGCCGGAGGAACCGATCTGGTTGTCAATATGAAATACCGGTCAATACTGCAGCAGACGCCGGGTGCCGGCACTTCTGAAGCCAGATATCCCGCCGCAAGGAGCGTTGCACCGGTGCATAAGCCGGAGATGGTTATTGCATTGAGCCGCTTGAACGAGTTAAGAGGGATTAAAACCACCAGGAATAAAATCACGCTTGGACCGCTGACGACAATGACGGAGATTACCGATAACGTTGAAATTCCTCCCGCAGTGTGCGCGCTTCAGGATGCTGCGCTCTGCATGGGTTCGCCTCTGGTCAGAAACCGTGCTACCATTGGCGGCAACCTGGCTAATGCACGGCCTGCTGCCGACGGTGCGGTAGCATTCATAGCGTTGAATGGACGGATCAAAATCAGCTCCCTAAAGGAGACGAGATGGCAGCCGTCATCTTCATTTATTACCGCTCCGGGCCGTACAGTGTGTCGGAGCGATGAATTGATAACTGCGCTTGAAATTGCGCACGGGAAAAGGCAGGGCAGTGCCTATATAAGGCAGGGAACGCGCAAACAGATGGAAATCGCCATTGTCGGAGCAGGTGTATGGGTTGCCTTTGACGCTGGGTATAAGACCATTACGGGCGCTCGTATCTGTCTGGGCGCCGTAGGTCCCATACCCTTGATGGCGGTAAAAGCGGCTGCAGAACTCACCGGCAAGACGCCGGAAGATGCGGTGATTGCCCAGTGCGCAAAAACAGCGCAGACTGAGGCCAGACCCATTGACGATTTCCGTGGTTCGGCGGAATATCGCACTGATCTTATTGAAATTCTGGTGAGCAGGGCAATCAAAAAAGCAATTGAAAGAGCACGGACAGGAGAAAACGCATGAAACAATTAATGAAATTAACGGTCAACGGAAAAAATCACGAACTAGCCGTTTCTCCCTCTCAAACATTGATTGAGGTGCTTCGCAATGAGCTCGGACTTACCGGTACAAAACAGGGGTGCGGTATCGGAGAATGCGGCACCTGCACGGTGTTACTTGACGGACAACCGGTCAATTCGTGCCTAATCCTGGCACTTGATGTCGATGGAAGAGAGGTGACGACAATTGAAGGGCTGGCAAAGGGGCCGGAACTCCATCCCCTGCAAAAAGCTTTTGTGGAAAAGGGCGCTATTCAGTGTGGATTCTGCACGCCGGGCATGATTCTGACCGGCAGTGCACTTCTTAAAAGAAATCCACGGCCGACCGATCGGGAAATACGTGAGGCGCTTGCCGGGAACCTGTGCCGATGCACCGGGTATCAGAAAATAGTGGAGGCAGTATCGTCAGTTGCGCAGCAGGATGCGAAAGAACAGGAGGAGGGAAAATGAGCGATTATCAGGTTTTGAACAGAGGGGTGCCGCGTGTTGACGCTGCGGATAAGGCTACCGGACGCGCCGTATTCATCGATGATATGCGCAAGCCGAATATGCTCCATGCCGCTCTGCTCCAGAGCCCGATGGCGCACGGCATCATTAAACGCCTCGACGTATCCGTTGCGCGTTCGATTCCCGGCGTTGTGGCCGTTGTGACCGCCGCAGAGGCGGGGAATACTAAATTCGGGGTGAACCCTGCCCGTTACGACGAAACACTTTTCGCAATAGACAGAGTACGCTACCTGGGAGAAGAGATCGCCGCTGTTGCTGCTGAAGATCCGGTGACTGCGCTCAAAGCTGTGGCTGCAATAGAACTGGAGATAGAACCGCTTCCGTTGGTACTGGATATGGAGGAGGCGCTCAAACCTGATTCACCGCAGATACTGGAGATGTATCCGGGCAATGTGACGGCGGAGGTGGCGCAGGAGTTCGGTAATGTGGAAGAGGCGCGAAAAGATGCCGACCTGGTTTATACCGATCACCTGTTAAGCAGGATGCAGGACGGCGCGTTTCTTGAACCGCAGGGATGCATCGCCGAAACGGACCAGCGGGGGAATTTAACCCTCTGGTCGTCGACGCAGGTGCCGCATTATGTTCAGCGCACCGTGTCGATGGTATTGAACCTGCCGCTGGGAAAGGTGCGGGTTATAAAACCGTACGTCGGAGGAGGTTTCGGACCGAAAGCCTCGGCAAGCAACCTTGAACTCGCAGTCTGTCTGCTGGCTATGAAGACCGGTCGTCCGGTGAAAGGAATCTTTACCCGCGAACAGGTGTTTCTCCGCTCCCGCGCGCGGCACCAGTTTCTGCACGATATGGAAATCGGCGTTAAAAAAGACGGTTCGCTGGTATATCTGGATCACCGGGCGATACTTGACGGCGGCGTCTATTCCAGCTTCGGCATCGCGACAATCTATTATTCCGGGTCATTGCTCGGCGCTCCGTATCATCTTCCGAATATGCGCTACCATGCGTTAAGGGTCTGCACGAACAAACCGGCGTGCGGCGCGCAACGCGGTCATGGGGGCGTTATTGCCAGGGCGCTGTTTGAATCAATGCTGGATCGTATCGCTGACGATCTGCATATTGACCCGATAGAACTCCGATTAAAGAATGTGATGAACGCGGGCGACCTGACCTGCAACGATCTGAATATGTCCAGTCTCGGTATGCGCGAATGTCTTGAAGCTGTCGAGGGAAAATCGGATTGGGTTACAAAGAGAGCAAATCTGACAGCGCCGCGGGGTATTGGCGCTGCATGCGGATTTTTCGTATCCGGCGCCGGGTATCCCATCTACCGTTCCCAGACATGGCACTGCACCGTGTCCGTGCAGCTTCTGGAGGTGGGGGGCGTGGCAGTTGTGCGTTCGGGTTCCGCTGAAATCGGCCAGGGATCAGATACGGTCCTGGCAATGATTGTGGCCGAAGAACTGGGAATCC
>Ga0105099_10001669_pt1 | contig 13686 bp, 11 predicted proteins | sample PPLLak3cmMay2015_2_FD_79138 | JGI IMG/M metagenome (GOLD analysis project Ga0105099, IMG submission 79138) | Freshwater sediment microbial communities from Prairie Pothole Lake near Jamestown, North Dakota, USA - PPLs Lake P8 Core (1) Depth... | ecosystem: Environmental > Aquatic > Freshwater >...
CTCGAAGGTCTCGCCTCGTTCTATGCGGACGATTTTCACGGACGGAAAACATCGAATGGTGAGACGTACGACATGCATGGACTCACCGCCGCCCACCGCAACTTCCCCTTCGGCACCCGGATCAAGGTGACGAACCTCGTCAACGGTCGAACAACCGTCGTCCGTGTGAATGACCGCGGTCCGTTCCACATTGACCGCATCATCGACCTGTCGCTCGGCGCGGCACGCGAATTAGGCTTTGAGAAGGAAGGAACCGCAAAGGTCAAACTCGAAGTGATCGAATGGGGAGAGGGGAAATGAGGAACACATTTGCGATTGTTGATTGTTGATTGTTGAATGTTGATTGTGGGTTGGAGATTTGAGAATCCAAATTCACGTAAAACCCCGCTCTTCCCGCGAAGGAGTCGATGCAAATCCAGACGGCTCGTTTGTGGTCCGCGTGAACGCACCGCCGGTCGAGGGGAAGGCGAATGAACGCGTCGTCGAATTGCTCGCGGATCATTTCCACGTGCCGAAGCGTAATGTCCGCATTGCCGTCGGGACGCGCGGACGAACAAAACTTGTGGAGATCGTGTAATATGAGATCACCCGTTTCGATGCTGAGCCTCCTATTTCTGGCCGGTTGCGCGGCCGGTCCTTTCGTTGAACGGTCATCCGTCCCCCTTGCCCCGGGTGTGACGTACACGCATTACCGGTCGACCGACACGAATGAGATTCACGTTGTTGCCGCGGACCTGGGGGCGAAGGGGATTCATCTCGAAGCAGGCCGTGCAAGAGGCCTCGTCCGAACATCGTCGATCGCGCAGGATGCCTCACGTCCTGAGGCGCCGGTCCTCGCGGCGGTGAATGCCGACTTCTTCAGCTTTTCATCCGGATGGCCCGTAGGGATCCAGGTCCATGATGGTGAGATCTGGACGGCCCTCGAAACAAGGCGTTCGCATTTGCTGATCGACGAGGCTGGCGATGCACGGATCGAACGGATCACGCTCGACGGATCCGCATCCATTCAGAACGGCGTTGAGTGGACCATCGATGCGGTGAACCAGCCCGTGCCCAAACGGGGTACGACGATCTACTCGTCCCGATGGTACGATTCCACTGCCGGATTCGGGATTCGGCTGCGGACGATCGACCCCTCATTCCGGGTTGGCGCTCCGTTCCGAGCTGTTGCCGATTCCATCGGGCCTTTCAAGAAGGAAACGCTTGAATCGGATGAAGTGCTGCTCATTGTCGGGGAACGGTCAATAGATTCTCTGAGCGGGACGATTCCCTCAAAAGGAGACACCCTTTCCTTCCGGCTTGCTCTCTCCCCGCATTCGCCAGGCATTCGCGAGGTGCTGGGAGGGGCGGGACGGTTGCTCCGTTCGGGGGATCCGGTGTTTGGCGAGAATGTCGAAGCGGAGAGGCTCCGGGAGGACTTCATGACGAAGAGGCATCCTCGGACGTTTATTGGCATCAGTGACGAGGGAAGGAGGCTGTTCCTGTGTGTGGTCGACGGAAGGCAGAAGTCGAGCGTCGGGATGACGTTCCCTGAGATGACCACATTTCTGCAACATCTTGGAGCCTATGAAGGATTCAATTTCGACGGGGGAGGATCGTCTGCCATGGTCGTGAATGGCCGAGTAGTAAATTCCCCATCTGACAGGACAGGGGAGCGCCCAGTGGCGAATGTACTCCTTATTCGCCGAATTCCCTGACAAAATAGCATACCGTTGTGACATAGCGCCGTTTCTTCAACTGCTTCGGGAATCTTTTTCCCTAACCCTTGGTTTTACATACAGCTGTGCCGATGAGTCATACGGGGACGACCCCTTGAAATTGTCAGGGTTTTTCCGTATGTTTTTCCATAGCAAACTGAGCGGCGTCAGAGTCATGTCCGCTCAATGTTGAACCAGTGAAAGGGAAAGCATGAAGAAGGCCAGGGAGGCACCCGACCTACGCAATGGTCTGACATATGGGGCTTTCATCGTACTTGTTTCCTTCCAGTTGATTCTGCAGGGTTGTTCTCAGCCCATTGCAGGTACATCATTCCTTCAGAGAGCCGAACGATATCAATCTCCGGACACGACTCTCCCCACTCGTACCGTCCCATCAACTCCTAAATACCGATTCGCGGGCGCGATCGCTCAATACGGTCCTCTCGTGCGGAAGTATGCTGATCAGTTTGAGATGGACTGGACCCTTGTTCTCGCAGTCATGAAGCAGGAATCCAAGTTCGACCATGAGGCGGTCAGCCACAAAGGAGCGTATGGTTTGATGCAAATCATGCCAATGACGCAGGCGGAACTGACAGAACGTCTGGGCATTTCGGAAACGCAGTCGCCGAAGAACAACATCAAGGCTGGGGTCTACCATCTCCGGTGGCTCTATGATGCGTTTCCTGAGTCTGATCATGCCGACAGGATTCGGCTCTCACTTGCGGCGTACAATGGGGGGATCGGCCGGGTTCGGGATGCCCAGCGGATCGCCGCCTATCTCGGGAACGATCCGAATCGGTGGCCCGACGTGCGAGATGCGCTCCCACTCATGACCCGGAGCAAGTACACGCTCCACGAGAGTGTTTGGGAAGCTGGCCGGCCGCCATCAGGATATTTTCGGAATTGGCGGGAGACAACCAACTACGTGGATGCGGTCATGGGACACTTTGAGGAGTACACGGTCGCATTGCGGTGAAGAAATCCTTTGCATCTTGAGTTCTCAGTCAATAACTTAGTTCACTTTCATCCAAGCAGGATGAACGGAAATCCGCCTGAATTTCCACAGTCCCATCACATACTTAACAATTTCAACAGGAGTCATTGTATGAAGCGTTTCATCGGTGTCCTCGCGTTGGTTGTGCTCGTCATGGCGTTGGGGAACGCCCAGCAGATCGGTCTCAAAGCGGTCGGCGGTGGTGCTGGCCTTGCCCTTTTCAGTGTGGATGCAGGAACCTCTTCTGAATCCTTGACCGGCTTCGCCATCGGCGGCGTTGCGAACCTTGGTGAACTCACGCCTGGCCTGTCACTGTACCCGGCGGTTACCTACGCGACCGGTTCCAAGTCGATCGGCGGTGGCGATTGGTCGGTGAGTGATTTTGCGATTGATGCGAATGTGAAGTATGCCTTCAAAGGTGCAGGCTTCACCCCGTATGTTGGCGGTGGCATCGGCTTGAACTTCGTCAGCACAACTTTTTCCTACCCTGGTTTTGACACGGGTTTCGGCGTGGTCGGTGGCGGAGAGGTGACGGGTTCGGATACGAAGATTGGGTTCAACCTTCTTGCCGGCGGAGAATTCAAGGTCAGCAACATGGACGCGTATGTGCAAGCTGGCTATCATCTTATCTCCGATGTGAATCATTTCCGCTTCACCGTTGGCGTTCTGTTCCCGATGAACTAAGCGTTCACACGGCAACGTGGGACAAAGGGAGCCGGCGAAGTGCCTGGCTCCCTTTTTCTTTTCGTTGTGGTTTTGCCCTTCCTTGCACAGCCCCTCATTTCTTCGTACGTTTGGGTATGAACGACCTCGCGAAACTCGAAGGCAAACCCCGCTGTCATTGCGGGGTCTTTGGCATCTACGGCCATCCAGAAGCGTCTGTCATGACTTTCTACGGCCTCCATGCATTGCAACATCGGGGGCAGGAAGCGGCGGGGATCGTCTCCAGCGAATGGCTGCCGGAGAAGAAGCGGTTTCGGTTCAACATCCACAAAGGGAATGGGCTCGTAACCGACGTGTTCCGCGACGGAACCGTTCTCCGCAACATGCTGAAGGGGAAGTCCGCGATCGGTCACAACCGTTATTCGACGACCGGCTCCGCCGACAACAAATCGAACGTCCAGCCGTTCGTTGTGAATTACAAGGGGGGGAATCTCGCCCTCGCTCACAACGGCAACCTGACCAACTACCGCAGACTCCGGAGTGAACTCCAGAATTCCGGCACGATCTTTCAGTCGACCTCCGACAGTGAGATCATCCTCCACCTGACCGCCCGCAGCAGCAAGCCAACACAGATCGAGCAGATTCAGGAAGCTCTCGACGCCGTCGAGGGGGCATATTCCCTCGTCGTACTCACGGACACGGCGCTCATCGCGGCGCGTGATCCGTACGGATTCCGACCGCTCTGCATCGGGAAATTGAATGGTTCGTTCATCGTTGCCTCGGAGACCTGCGCATTCGATATCATCGGCGCGGAATACATCAGAGATGTGCTCCCCGGGGAAACGATCGTCATCGACGACGACACGCTGCGGTCCGGACAGTTCCATTCGATCTGGGCGGCGCGCAAACCGGAGCATCCGCGGCACTGCATTTTCGAATACATCTACTTTTCCCGTCCCGACAGCCGCGTGTTCGGCGAGAGCGTCGACAAGGTCCGGCGCAAATTGGGCAAACTCCTCTCCGAGGAAGACCCCATCACTCCCGAAGCGGAGGATGACAAGGTCGTCGTCATCAATGTCCCCGATTCCAGCAACACGGCAACGCTCGGCTACGTGCGTGCCAGCAACAAGCGGGGGCTCAACGTGAAGATGGAACTTGGCCTCATCCGCAATCACTACGTGGGCCGCACCTTCATTCAACCCGAGCAGGGGAACCGCGAGCTGAAGGTCAAGACGAAGTTCAACACGGTCAAAGGGGTGCTGAAGGGGCGCAAAGTGGTCGTTGTGGACGACTCTATTGTTCGCGGAACGACGTCGAAGCAATTGGTCAAGCTCATTCGTGAAGCAGAGCCCGAGGAGGTTCACTTCCGGGTATCCTCCCCACCGATACGCTTTCCATGTTACTACGGGATGGATTTCCCCAGTCGGGAAGAACTCATCGCGAACCAGTGCAATGGCGACGTCGAGGCCATCGGGCGGGAGCTCGGCGTCGACAGCCTCGCCTATCTGTCGCTGGAACGCCTCCTTGAAGCGGCCCCCTCCGAGGACGGCCGGCAATACTGCACGGCATGCTTCACCGGCAAGTATCCGATTCCGATCGATTCTGAAGGCTCCAAGAACGAGAACGACGCCTGATGGCAGATCGAGTCCTGACCGTTTCCAATGCGATCAGCGCGTTGCGCGTTGTGTTGGTTGTCCCCATTGCATTCCTGCTCCTCTCCGGAGATCCCGGTGACCGGAACGCGGCCACTTGGGTGATCCTGCTGGCGATCTCCACCGATTTCTTCGATGGGTATCTTGCGCGGCGCCTGCATCAGGTGTCGGAGCTTGGCAAGGTGATCGACCCGCTCGCGGACAAGATCGCGGTGGGAACGATCGCCGTTCTGCTTGTTCTGACGAACGACATCCCCGTCTGGTACCTGGTAACAGTCCTTGCGCGCGACGCGATCATCTTTGCCGGCGGCATGTACATCCGTCGCAAGAAAGGAATCATTCCGCAATCGAATTGGCCGGGGAAGGTCGCCGTGACGTTGATCGCGGCGTACATGTTCGCTTGCATGGTGCGGCAGCCTTCGCTCGGGTGGCTGGAGGATGTGCTGCTCTGGCTGAGTGTGCTGATGATGATCGTTTCGACCGCCAATTATGCGACGCGGCTATTCATTGGCCGGCGGGTCGCTTCCGGAGTGTGAGATGGGCTTGTTCGACGCGTTGTCAAAATTCACGCAGGGACTCGCGAAGACACGCGATGCACTCCTCGGAAAGATCCAGGAGATCGCCGCATCAAAGCGGAACATCGACGACGCTGTCCTCGACGAGATCGAAGAATCGCTCCTGAGCGCGGACATCGGCATGTCCACCACGGGCCTCATCCTCGAGAATCTCCGGCGCCGGGTCCGTGAAGAGAAATACCAGACGACCGACCAGCTCCTCGCGCTTTTGAAGGAGGAGATACGCTCCATCCTCCACGCCGAGGATGCGGCTTCCCCTCGACTCGATGTGCTTCCGACCGGGGCGCGTCCGTTTGTGATCATGGTCGTTGGCGTCAATGGTGTCGGAAAGACGACGACCATCGGGAAACTCGCGCACAATTACAAGCGCGCGGGATTCAGGGTGGTCATCGGCGCGGCGGACACCTTTCGAGCGGCGGCGAATGAACAGCTCGAGATCTGGGCGCAGCGCGCGGGGGTGGAGATCATCCAACAGTCGCAGGGCTCCGATCCCGCGGCCGTGGCATTTGACGCACTTAACGCCGCCATTGCCCGCAATGCCGACGTTGTGATCATCGATACCGCGGGCCGGCTCCATACGAAGCAGAACTTGATGGAGGAACTGAAGAAGATCCGCCGCGTGATGGAGAAGCGCCTCCCCGGTGCCCCGCATGAGGTTCTTCTCGTTCTCGACGCCACCACGGGACAGAATGGTCTTCAGCAGGTTCGACACTTCAGTGACGCGGTCGACGTGACCGGACTGGTGTTAACAAAATTGGATGGAACGGCGAAAGGCGGCATCGTCATCGCGATCAGTCATGATCTCAAAACGCCGGTGCGGTTCATCGGCGTCGGCGAGAAGATCGACGATCTCCAGGTGTTCGATCGGGCGGCCTTCGTCGATGCGTTGTTCTCGGAATCCTCGCTCACCAAAGAGAATGCGACGACAACATCATGAAACTTGAATGGACCGTCCACGAGTTGACGTTGAAGCATCCGTTCACGATCGCACGCGGATCTTCCGCCTCGCGGCGGGTTGTCGTTGTGCGGCTGGAGCAGGACGGCATCGTCGGCCTGGGTGAAGCGGCTCCGATCGCGCGCTACGGCGAATCGGTGGAAACGGTCGAGCAGTTTCTCCGGAATCTGAACCTGAACACGATCCAGGATCCGTTCGCGCTTGAGTCGATCCTGTGGGCTCTGGACCTCTCCGTCCCGGGCAATGCCGCTGCGAAGACCGCCATCGACCTCGCGCTCCATGATTGGATCGGAAAGAAGGTCGGTTTGCCGCTGTGGAAGCTCTGGGGACTGGACCCGGGACGCGCTCCGGCGACATCGTTCACCATCGGCATTGATCGGCCCGACGTGATCGAACAGAAGGTGCACGAAGCGGAGTCGTTCCCCATTCTGAAGATCAAGCTCGGTGGCGAGAACGACAGGGAGATAATAGCTGCGGTCCGTCGGGCGACGAAGAAGCCCCTTCGCGTCGACGCGAACGAGGGATGGAATGACCGTCAGATGGCCGTCGAACGCATCAAATGGCTCGAGCAGGAGGGGGTGGAGTTCATCGAGCAACCAATGCCCGCGGCAGATCTTGACGGGACGGCTTGGGTGCGCGAACGGGTCAACCTCCCGCTGATCGCGGACGAGAACTCTCTGCGCCTCACGGATGTTCCCAAACTGATGGGTGCCTTCGATGGCATCAACATCAAGCTGATGAAGTGCACCGGCTTGCGTGAGGCGATGCGGATGGTGAACACAGCCCGAGCGTGCGGCATGAAAGTAATGATCGGTTGCATGATCGAGACCTCGATCGGCATCACGGCGGGCGCCCACCTGACGCCGTTGCTCGACTATGTGGACCTGGATGGAAGCATGTTGACAACGAACGATCCATATGAAGGGGTGAAGTTCGACGGTGGAACGATCCTCCTCCCGACCGAGCCCGGTTTGGGCGTGCGCCTCCGCGGATGACGACGAATGTCCCTTGGGAAGATCCATATTATGACGGCGGAACTGGCGAACAAGATCGCCGCGGGCGAGGTCGTCCAGCGTCCGGCATCCGTCGTGAAGGAACTCGTTGAGAATGCTCTCGACGCGAACGCCACGCGTGTCACCGTCATCGTCAAGGAAGCAGGGAAATCGTTCATCCAGGTCGTTGACAACGGGGAGGGGATGAGCGAAACGGATGCGATCCTCGCATTCCGGCGCCATGCCACGAGCAAAGTGTTCGCCGCCGAAGACCTCGAGCGGATCCGCACGCTTGGTTTCCGTGGCGAAGCGCTCGCTTCGATCGCGGCCGTTGCGCAGGTCGAACTCAAGACGCGGCGCGATTCGGACGATGTCGCCACGCTGGTCCGCATCGACGGCAACGAGGAGAAGGAGCGATCGAAGACCGCGCATGAACGCGGGACTTCCATCACCGTCCGCAACCTCTTCTACAACACCCCTGCGCGGAGAAACTTCCTCAAGACGCGGCAGACGGAACTGAAGAACATAACGGACGTCGTGACGAGGATGGCCATCGCATTCCCGAACGTGGAATGGAAATACGTCAGCGACGACGAGACGCTGATGGACCTCACGGTGAAGCCGATCCGCGAGCGCTTGGCCGACATCTTCGGGAAGGCGCTCTCAGAGGCGCTGATCCCGATCGAGGAAACGACCGACATCCTCGCCATCCGCGGATTCATCGGCCGGCCCGATTTCAGCCGCAAAAGCCGCGTGGAACAATTCGTCTTCTTCAACAATCGCTTCATCATGAGCCGCATGATCAACCATGCGGTCTTCCAGGCATTCGAACACCTCTTGCATCATGGTGCGTATCCCTTCTTCATCCTGAACCTGGAGCTTGACCCGTGCCATGTGGACGTTAATGTTCATCCGTCCAAGATGGAGGTGAAGTTCGAACGCGAATCGGACGTCTATCGGCTCGTCCTGTCCGTCGTGCGGAAGGCGCTCGCCAAGCACAACCTTGTTCCCACCATGAATTTCCGGGAAGGGAATGCGGTTGACGACGCGGAAGGGAAGTTCCGCTTCGCGTCTCCGACCGCCGACGACCCGTTTGCCGGCGCTCCGCGTGAGGCGGCCACGGTGATCCCGTTTCCCGCGCACCCGATGCCCCAGCAGGAATCGGCGTTCGTGAATTTCGAAGAGTTGTTCGAGCGCCGTTCGGAGACGCAGGATGGAAGCGCGATTCCTCCGCGGACGCTTCCCGCCTCCGGACGTATTCTGGAGAATCGGGGCCGCGAGGAAGGACTGGGGGGAAGCGAGCAGCGGCCGGTCTGGCAAGTGCACAACAAGTACATCGTCGCGCAAGTGCGGAACGGGCTGATGATCGTCGACCAGCATGTGGCGCACGAGCGCATCCTGTACGAGCGTGCGCAGGCGAATTTTGAGAACGCGTTGCCGGCGACGCAGCAGCTGCTCTTTCCCGAGACCGTCGAAATGAGTCCGAGCGACTATTCGCTGATCAAGGAATTGCTTCCCGAATTGCAGAAGCTCGGATTTGACATGAAGCTGTTCGGCAAGAACACAGTGGTGATCGACGGCATTCCGGCCGACGTCCGGATCGGGAGCGAACGGGACATCCTTCAGGAGCTGCTCGACGAATTCCGCACCAACGAGCATGACGCCAAGTTCGACATCCGCGATGCGCTGGCGAAATCCTTCGCCTGCAAAGCGGCCATCAAAGCCGGTGACCGACTGAAGATCCCCGAGATGGTCGCTCTGATCGAGCATTTGTTCCTTACGAAAATGCCGTATGTCTGTCCGCATGGACGTCCGGTGGTCGTGAAGATCCCTTTGGAAGAGCTTGACCGGCGATTCGGCCGGACCTCGTAATCCGCATCATCCCCGAGTGAAGGAGACCCGAAGAGATGGCATCGTTCGATGAAGCGCGCGCGAAATGGGAGGCCGGCGTTCAACGCGGCGGCAGACTCCGCCCGGTGTCGTTCACGACGCTCAGCGGCGACGAGGTGAAGATGCTGTACACGCCTGCCGACGTCGCGGGCATCGATCCGGTGCACGATATTGGATTCCCCGGCGAGTTCCCGTACACCCGCGGCATTCATCCAACGATGTACCGGGGCAAGCTCTGGACGATGCGGCAATTCGCCGGGTTCGGTACACCCGAGGACACAAACGAGCGGTATCAGTACCTGCTCAGCCACGGACAGCACGGCCTGTCGGTCGCGTTCGATCTTCCCACGCTCATGGGGCGCGATGCCGATGACGCGGTGTCGGAAGGGGAAGTGGGCATCTGCGGCGTGTCGATCAGTTCTCTTGCGGATATGGAGATCCTCTTCCGCGGGATCGACCTTGGTGCGATCTCGACTTCCATGACCATCAACGCGCCGGCGGCGATGGTGATGGCGTTCTACCTGGCGGTCGCGGAAAAGCAGGGCGTTCCGTTCAAGGACCTGCGCGGGACGATCCAGGCGGACATTCTGAAGGAATACATCGCGCAGAAGGAATGGATCTACCCGCCGACCCCGTCGATGCGGCTGATCATCGACATGTTCGAGTACTTGAACCGCGAAGCGCCGCAATGGAATCCCATTTCGGTGAGCGGATATCATATTCGGGAAGCCGGCTCCACGGCCGTGCAGGAATTGGCCTTTACGCTCGCAGACGGATTCGCGTATGTCGAGCACGGGATCGCGCGCGGCTTGAATGTCGACGACTTCGCACCGCGCATCTCCTTCTTTTTTAACGCACACATTGATTTCTTCGAAGAGATCGCGAAGTATCGCGCTGCTCGGCGCATCTGGGCGAAACGGATGCGGGACACGTACGGCGCGAAGAACCCGCGATCGTGGATGCTGCGGTTCCATACGCAGACGGCCGGATGCTCCTTGACGGCGCAGCAGCCGGAGAACAACATCGTGCGAACGGCGTATGAGGCCCTCGCCGGAGTCTTGGGAGGAACACAGTCGCTCCACACGAATTCGATGGATGAGACGCTGGCGCTCCCTTCAGAGAAGGCGGTCAAGATCGCGTTGCGCACGCAGCAGATCCTCGCACATGAAACCGGCGTAGCGAATGTCATCGATCCGTTGGCGGGGAGCTACTTTGTGGAGGCGCTGACGGCCCGGATGGAGGAAGAGGCTGAGAAGTATTTCGAACGCATCGATTCGCTCGGAGGCGTCATCCCGGCCATCGAGGCTGGCTTTTTCCAACGGGAGATCGCTGAGGCGGCCTACACGTATCAGCGGGCCCTCGACGAGAAGGAGAAGGTAATCGTCGGCGTCAACGAATTTGTGGAATCCGACGAGATCATCAACATCCCTCTCCTCGAGATTTCCCCGGAAGTCGAGCGCCGTCAGAGGCAGCGGCTGGCCGATCTCCGCCAGAGCCGAAACCCGGAGGCCGTATCACGAGCCTTGGAAGCGCTTCGTGCTACAGCGCAGGATGGATCGAACACCATGCCGAAGCTCGTGGAGTGCGCGCGGGCCTATGCGACCTTGGGAGAGATGTGCAGCGTGCTGGCAGAGGTGTTTGGCGTGTATGAGGAGCCGGCAGTCTTCTGAACCTGGAGGCACAACCACCATGGCGAATGAATCCTCTTCAACGATCACAGGTATCTTCCGCTTGCTGCGCCCGCAGCAGTGGTTGAAGAACGTCTTCCTGTTCGCCCCGCTCGTCTTTTCGCGCCATCTGTTCGAACCCCCCTTTCTCCTGAGCGCCGTCATCGCATTCGTCGTATTCAGCTTGGTGTCGAGTGTTGTGTATGTCCTCAACGACATCGCAGACCGCGATGCGGACCGTCTCCACCCCAAGAAGCGATATCGTCCCATTGCATCCGGCATCATTCCGGTCTGGATGGGCATCATCGTCGCCGTCGTGCTCGCAGCGATCGCGGCGGGGATCGCCCTCCGGTTCGATGTGCGGTTCTGGGTCACGGTTCTGGTGTACCTTGCGCTGAATCTCGGGTATTCCTTCGGACTCAAACAAGTCATTCTTGTGGATGTCTTCGTCGTCGCGGCGGGATTCATGCTTCGCGTGCTCGCGGGCGTTTTCGCCATCAATGTCCTCATCTCCCCTTGGCTGGTGCTATGCACACTGTTCGTCTCGGTGTTCCTCGCGGTCTCGAAACGGCGCGGAGAGATTCTGTTGTCCGCCGAGGTCGAGTCTTCGACCGGCCGCCCGGTGTTGAAGCATTACAGCATCGAGTACATCGATCAGATGATGACCGTCGCAGCGGCGGGTGTCGCGATCTCGTATGCGCTGTACACGGTCGCCGAGCGGACCGTTCACATCTTCGGCACGGAAAACCTCATCTTTACCACGGTCTTTGTCTTGTTTGGGATATTTCGGTACCTTTATGTCGTCCGAAAACGCGGCACCGATGACAATCCAACGCACGTCATCGTTTCGGATGTCGCATTGATCGTAAACGTGTTTGCCTGGTTTATATCCTGCGTCTTGATCATCTATTCCAAAGAACTCGCACTCTGGATCGCGTAACATGGTTCTTCCCGTCCCCAAATCCCCCTCGAAGGTCACAGGCCTTCCGGTCAGTCCTGCTCCGGTCGCCGTCGTCCGCACGACGCCGGCCACGGTGCTCCAGGACACGCAGCGAGCGATGGAACTCGCCGGTTTGAAGGAAGCACTCAAGCCGGGCACGACCACGATTCTCAAAGACAACATCAGTTGGCATTTCCCGTTTCCGGGGGCGAATTCGACTCCCTGGCAAATGGAGGGAACGGTTCTCGGTCTGAAGAATTCGGGGCTTTCCGACGTGGTCTGCGTGCAGAACAAGACCGTCGTGACCGATGCGTTCAAAGGTGAGGACCTGAACAAGTACACCCCCATCTTTCGAAAGTACAATATCCCGGTCCTCTTCAATTTCCGGGAGAGCGACATGAAATGGGTGGATTACAAGCCGAAGACGCCGCTCCTCGTTCTCGACCAGATCTTCGATCAAGGCATCCGCATCCCCGACTACTTTTTCGGAAAGAACATCGTTCACCTGCCGACCGTCAAGTGCCATATCTACACGACGACGACAGGTGCGATGAAGAATGCCTTTGGCGGGCTCCTGGCAACCTATCGTCATTACACGCACACGTGGATTCACGAGACTTTGGTCGATCTGCTTGCGATCCAGAAGGAGATCCATCCCGGCATCTTCGCGGTCATGGACGGTACAACCGCAGGGAATGGTCCCGGACCTCGAACGATGTACCCTGAGGAGAAGAACATCATCCTCGCGAGCGCAGACCAGGTTGCGATCGATGCAGTGGCCGCAAAGCTCATGGGGTTCGATCCGATGTCCATCAACTACATCAAGTTGGCGCACGAACGGGGTCTTGGAACGGGGGATCCGCGCGAGATCAAACTCGTGGGGGACGATGTATCTGGAGAAAACTGGAAGTTTTCCGTCGGCGACAACGGCGCGAGCATGGTGGGAGACATCCTCTGGTTCGGGCCGCTGAAGAAGTTTCAGAGCTTCTTCTTCCGCTCGCCGCTCGTCCATCTGTTCATCTTCGGCTCGGACTTCTATCACGACTACTACCGCTGGCCGCTCATCGACAAACGGGTCTATCGCACATGGCTGAAGACCTCGCAATGGGGAAAGTTGTTCGAGTCGTATGAGGGGGGAGAGAGATGAGCCTTGAGCCGAGAAGCCCGGAGCCTTGAGCGAAAGTCAGAAGTCAGAAGGCAAAAGGATTGGCCAATGAAGGTCCGCCTTTGCCAACCCCTTTGACTTTTGCTTTATGACTTGTCCTCTGTGCTCTTGGCTCATTGCTCCAGGCTACCTTCGCATCCAACATGTCCTCCCGAACCCGCGCTGAACTCTATCTGCTCTCCGTTACCCTCATTTGGGGGAGCACGTTCGTTCTTTCGAAGTTTCTTCTCGAGGATGTTACGCCGTTTGCGTACATCGCCGTTCGCTTTGGTGCGGCCGCACTGCTGTTCACGATCCTCTTTTTCCGTCGGCTTCGACAGATGCCCCGATCTGCTGTCATCCAAGGGGGCATTCTCGGAGTACTGCTCTTCGTCGGCTTCGCAACGCAAACGGTCGGGTTGCTCTACACAAGCGCCTCAAAGTCCGCGTTCATCACCGGAATGATGGTGGTCTTCACCCCCATTTCCCAGCTCCTCATCGAACGCAAGCCTCCGAG
>Ga0105099_10001670_pt1 | contig 13669 bp, 11 predicted proteins | sample PPLLak3cmMay2015_2_FD_79138 | JGI IMG/M metagenome (GOLD analysis project Ga0105099, IMG submission 79138) | Freshwater sediment microbial communities from Prairie Pothole Lake near Jamestown, North Dakota, USA - PPLs Lake P8 Core (1) Depth... | ecosystem: Environmental > Aquatic > Freshwater >...
CGCGCTAAAAGTGAGAAGTCTGATTTTAATTTATTTCAGAAATCAGATGTTCCTTTTGTTTTTGGTAGGGATAACTGCAAGTTAGTAGGTTTAGATTTGTTGCCTTCTTTAAATAGTTTTTTTGCAACCATTCCTGCAGGTTCTATGGTTGCTATTGATACTGAGACTACAGGTATTGACAGGTTTTCAGAATGTCTTGTAGGCATCTCTGTTTCTTATCTGGATAACTCTTATTATTTTGCGGTTGGGCATGATATAGATAATTTGCCTTTTGAAAGTGTTCAATCTTTGTTGAATCCTTTGTTTTCTCGTAGTGATATTATTAAGGTTTTTCATAACGCCAAGTTTGATGTTTCTATCCTTCACAGGTTTGGTTTTTTTGTTGATACCAGCAATGTTTTTGATACTATGATAGCTGTTCATAGTTACGATAGTTCTAAGACATTTTCTAAGCTTGATGTTTTAGCTAAAGAGATTTTTGATTATGATATGATTCCTATTACTGAGTTAATAGGAGATGATAAAAAGTCTCAGGTTTTGTTTAGTCAGGTTGCTCCTATTGATGCATTTTTTTATTCTTGTGAGGACTCAGCAGTTACTTTTGCTCTTGGATTTTATTTATCAAGTTTGATAAAGGGTTCTAAGATTGAGTCTTCTTTTAACAGGGATATTGCTCTTTTGCCTATCATTATCAATATGGAGAGTATTGGCTCTGCTGTTAGTGTTGATAAGATTAGGTCTTTGAAGGATGTTAAAAAGCTTGAGGTTGATGTTATTTCTTCTCATATTTTTAAGGAGGCAGGATATACGTTTAATTTAAATTCTACACCTGCAGTTCGTAAACTTTTATATGAGGATTTGAAGTTTGATTTTGTCTCTAAGACAGATAAAGGAGCTTTTTCTGTTGATAAACATGCTTTGAAAGTGTTGCAGGTTGATACAGATGCTCCTATTGTCTCTTTATTATTGGATTATCGCAGGGCAATTAAGCAGTTACAGTTTCTTGTGAATCTTGAAGAGAGTCAAGTGGACGGTAGAGTTTACTGTGAGTTTGATGTTATAGGCACTAGGACAGGGCGTTTTAGTAGCCATAGCCCTAATTTACAGAATATACCCAAAGTTGGAGCTTTGCGGTCTGTGTTTGTTCCTAGTGATTCTGAGCATGTTCTTTTAAGAGCTGATTATTCCCAAATGGAGCTTAGGTATCTTGCTCATTTTTCGCAGGATAGGGCTATGCTTGATTGTTATCTCACTAATGATACAAGTATTCATATTAAGACTGCTGAAGCTTTATTTAAAAAGCCTATCAGCAAGTCTGATATTGAGTATAAGGTTGCTAAGACTGTTAATTTTGGTATTGCTTATGGTATTTCTGCTAAAGGTTTGCAGATTGGTTTGTTTGATGAGGGCTGTAAATATGATATTGCATCAGCCCAAGCATTTATTGCTAATTTTTATAAACTTTATTCTGGTGTTCAACCCTGTTTCTTCAGGTTGTTTGATGAAGCAGTTAGGGAGTCTTGTTTGTATACTGAGTTTAATACTCGGCGTTGGTTTCCCTTTATTGGTTTTACTTGTGGTTCTGAGGCTTCTGCTGATAGAAGGAGAGCCAAAAATTTTGTTATTCAAGGTGCATGTGCTGATATAACTAAAATGGCTATGATAGACATTTTTAATAAGATTGAGAGCCTTGGTCTCAAATCTCATATGATTATGACAGTTCACGATGAGCTTGTCTTTGATGTCCCTCTTAATGAGGTTGAAATTATGAAGCATCTTGTTAAGAACTGCATGGAGAATATTGTCTCTTTGTCTGTTCCTTTGGTTGCTGAGGTATCTGTTAGGAGTTCTTGGTCTAGTGAGAGTGAGATTTTATGAATAATGAGCCATATATTCCTACAGAGAATTATAATCCTTATAGGACTCCTAAGAATAAATTCTGTAAGAATTGTCCTTTTTTTGATGAGATTTGTAAGTTTCAGCCAGAGTGTCTGGATTGTAAGTTTGGGAGGAGGCATTAAACCTGTTTTCTCAATACAGGAGGAGTGTGATATTATATGAGAGGTAGAAGACCTAAGTATGTTAAATCTCGCCCTATATCTAGGTGGGATAGGCAGAAGTTAATCAACAGTTTCTATGACCGTCATCCTAAATCTGTTCTTAGGAGTAGGTCTGGTATGGTCGAATATAGGAATGATTTATAATTTTTTGATGCAGATTTGCATCATTTTATTTTTTATTGTTGCTTTAGCCTCTTTATGGTGGTAGATTCTGCATTTGTTGCTTTAGCCTCTTTATGGTGGTAGATTCTGCATTTGTTGCTTTAGCCTCTTTATGGTGGTAGATTCTGCATTTGTTGCTTTAGCCTCTTTATGGTGGTGGAATTCTGCATTTTTATTTGTTTTTTTCAAATATTTTATTCATTCTCTTTTTAGTATTTTCACTAGATTTTAAAAATTTAACGGGCTACTCATGTTAGTTCTATTGTTTTTTGCTTTATCCTTTTTTATGGTGGTGGAATTCTGCAAGTTGTTGTTGTTTTGTTAAGCTTTATGCATATGGTTGGTTTGGTTTATGCAGGTAGGGACTACTGCATACTAATCACTCCAGCATATTTTAACAATTAATACTATTTCCAAAGGAAAAACGGCTGATTAGCCTCTCCGTTTTTAGTATAGTTTTATTTTAATGACTTTATCATTGGTATTGCAATTTCCTGAAGGTATCCGTATGATTGAGCCTCTCGGAGGTTTTCCTCCGCTAGGACACAGGAAAACCGGAGAAGAGGCGAATACTTGGAGGTTTTTATTTTTGTTTTATTTTATTTGTTTTTAATTTGCACGTTTGGTGCTATTGTCATGTCTAGAATGAATTGTTTAATATCCTTTTCAGCCTGTGGTGTTTTTGCCCACTCTTCTTTTATTTTGAGTAGCTCTTCTAGGTATTCAGGGCTGTTTTTGTTTTCATATTTTTTTGTTATGTCATGTATTTTTTCCATGTTGGTTAGTTCAAAGGTAATGTTTACTGCTGTATTGCTTACCATTTGTGCATAAAAATCTTTTTCGTTTAGAAGTTCTTTTTTTGTTTCTTTATACTCTGTTTTTAGTTCATCTAAATCTTTTTTGACAAGTAGATATCTTTTATCTTTTTCTTCTAGGTCTTTATATGCCAGTTCAAGTGATAATGGTTCATTGCATCTTTTGCATCTTTCAGAGTTTAGTATATTGATTTCATGGCATTTGGTGCATTCTATTCCTTTTTCTGCTTGTTCTTTAGTTATTCCTGCTAGTTCTAGTTTTTTACGCTGGAGATTTTTTTCTCCTTCATGAACATATCTTGTGGACATTTTACTGCCTTTTTTCCAGCCTATTTGACCTTGTAATAGTCCTTCAGTAAAATCATTGCCACAATAGGTTGCTGTTGTATGTCTTAAAAAATGTGGGTTTGTATGTTTTTCAATGCCTGCTTTTTTACCCATTTTTATACATTTTCTACACCATGAGTTTGGCAGGGTTCTTCCATATGGTTTATGTGATGCTTGTGAGTAAAATAGTGGTTTGTTGGTTTGATTTTTAAATTTATGATTTTCCCAAAAATGTATTAAGTTTTTTGGGTGTATTTGTGTTGGGTTGCTTGGATATGGTATTATATCAACCCATCCTTCTTGGTCTTTACCATCTTTTATGAAATATATGCCCACTATTCCATTTATTATTCTAACATGGTTCCAGTTTAAGTTTGATATAGCTTTTTCTCGTCTGCCTGTTGTAATAAACACTTCGGCTAATGCTTTATCATATTCATTTTCTTGTTTGTTTATATAGTCGTTAATTTCGGCTGGTGTTAATACTTCTATATTGGTTTTTGTAGGCTCTGTAAGAATTTTGAAGTTTACAATTATTTCATCTGATATTTTATTTCTTTTGCAATATCTAAAAAATTCCTTTGTTTGTGATTTTAATTGTTCTTTTGTTGAGGATTTTTTTATTGTTTCAAATGCTTCATATAAATCTTTTATTGTGGTTTTGTCCCAGTCTTTGTTACATAGGCATAGAATTTTTCTTATGCCACTTTCTAAGTTGATATATGTTATTTTAGAAAGTGTTTTTTTGCCTTTTTTATTGAGAATAAAGTCATCTAGTTTGTTTTGATTTTTCTTATTCAAAATATATTTTTTTTGAGTCATGGCTAAGTAGTATACTTGGAGTATTAATAAATATTTCTCTCTTACAACATTTATTCTATAAATATAGCAGGTCTTAGTGGTGCTGCAAAACGAATTTTACCTTGTGGATCATAAATATCTTTATCATCTGCACAAAAAACTTTGATTTTACAAGAAAACAGCTTTATAAGATATTCCTCGGCAGATTTTAGATATTCTTTTTCATTTAATTTGACAAGATATCTCTTTTTATCAGAATCACTTAGTTTTTTAATTTCACCAATTATCTTACCTGCAAACTGTGATACTTGTTTAGCATTTGACTTCATAGATGGATTACTCATAATTTCCTTCATAAAAACGTTCATCTCAAGTTTATTTTCAGATGCAAGTGCGATTGCCTTTCTAAAAACTTCTTGTTTCCAAGAAGGCGTCGTATAAACATAAATTGTTTTAGGACTAATATTTGTAACTTTTAAAATTTGTGATATATCATCTGATACTCCCTGAAGTAAGTATTCACCAATTTCATCTTTTTCAGAAATCTTTGTCTCATCAAATTTCGGATAACCCTCATTTGAAATAAAACCTGATTTAGCATAACTACTCCATAGCTCTTCCGCCATATGTGGTGTAACAGGTGTCATAAGAACAAGCCAGGTTTTTGTAAAAATATCTATTATTTCTTTGTTGGTTCCACCACGTTTGATATACCATGAAATAGTTTTCTGCATCTCAAAAAATATTTCATTTGTTGCAATTCTTAAATCAAAATTTTCAAATGCATCAAATGTTTTTTTAATAGTTCGCTCAAGACTACTTTTTAGCCATTTATCAAGGTTTTCGTTTTTTTGGTTTTTAAGTGCTTTAAAACCTTGTATCTGCTTGAAAATATTTGCAAGACGATTCTTGTATTTTGTTACAGCTTCCGCATCCCATTCAATATCTACAAAAGGAGAACCTACATGCGCATAATAAAGCCGCATTGCATCAACACCATATTTTGTTGCAGCTTCACTTATATGCTCTGCTCCACCTTTTGATTTACTTATCTTTTCTTTTCCTTTCTGCGTAACCCACCAGTGAACAAAAATACCATTTGGTCTTTTATTTTTAGGCATTACCGCCACATGATTCATAATAAAAACCGGAAAATGTACTGTTTTATGCTCTTTTCCACCTAGGTTTATATCAACTGGATACCAATAATCAAAATCTTTTTTAATTTCAGCCCATATCGGTTTTTCAGATTTTCCTTTACCAAGAAATACATAATCAAAAAACTGCTCTGTCATATCAGAAGGTTTTATTTTTTCTTCATTTACATATTTTGATATAACATAGTATGCAGGATAAAGCGTTGAATCAGAGATAGGCTCGATTATCCAGTCTTTTTTAAATGGAAACTCTGTTCCAAGCCATGAACCTTGACGTATACATGCTCTATCATCAAACCAATCTAATACTCCTGGCAGCTCGTTTTTGTAGTCCTGTGGATAAATGTTCATTACTTCTGAGTGTTTTTTTGATTCATCTGTAAGATCTGTGTCACTATATTTTATAAACCATTGATCAGGTATTTGTTTAATTAATACAGGTGTTTGACAGCGACATATTACTTCTTCTGAAAATTCTCTCATAAGCGCTGCATGATTGTTATTTATAAGTTCGTTTTTTACTTCATCTTTTATATCTGATATTTTTATTCCAGAGTAATTAGCACATTTTTCATTTAGATATCCTTTATGAAACTCGTTTTTGTATACTTCTTCTGTTGCAAGATCTAGTTTTTCTGTTTCATTTTGACTTTTTATACCTAGTTTTTCGCATTCTTGTTTTGCAGGGTTTGTGCTGTATCCTTTTACATCAATAATTGTTATCGGTTCTATTTTTTCACCGGATTCCACTAGTGCAATCCAGTCATATGGTGCATGTGCTGGAACACTCATTACTATTCCTGTTGCAACATTTGGATCTGCAAATGGTCCTGAAAGAAGAGGGATTTCTCTTTTGATAAGTGGTATTTTACAGGTTTTACCGATAAGCTCTTTTCCTTTTATTTTTTCATTTGTTTTTTCAATGTTTTCTATCTGATGTTTGAGTTTTTCATATGCTTGTTTTGATAAAATCCATTTTTCATTGCCAACTTTTGCTTTTATGTATTCAACATCTGGATTTATCCACATGTTTGTAACGCCAAAAATGGTTTCTGGTCTTAATGTTGCCGCGGGCAGAATGGTTTTATCTGGCATTATAAATTTGATTACTGTAAATTCCATTATTTCTGCTGATCCGCCTTTTGATATATCTGTTTCTGATTTATCTACAGCAACTGGTCCACAATTTGGGCAAAAAGGTGCAAAATGCGGTTTTTTTATTAGTAGGTTTTTTTCTTTTAGTTTTAAAAACTGCCATGTTATAAATTTTTTGTATCCTTCTGATATTGTACTCATTATTCTTGAATAATCTATTAAAAAACCAAATTTTTTCCAGTAGTCTTCAACATATACCTTTGCAAAGTAGTTTACTACCTCGTTTGGATCTGTTAATTTTTGAATAGATTTTTGGTTTAATCCGTATTCTTTGAGTGATTTGATTGTTTGTGCATCTTTTCTTTCTACTTTTTTTGCAAAACCAATAGAAGGTATTCCTGATGCGTGAAATCCTGCGGGAAATATTACATCGTATTTTTGCATTCTTTTGTATCTTGCGATTATATCACAGTACGTAAAGCCTCTCATGTGTCCTACATGCAAGTATCCTGATACGCCAGGGTATGCAAAATGTATGAAGAATTTTTTGTTGTTTTGCTTGTTTGCCAGATATATTTTTTCGTCAAGCCATTTTTTTTGCCATTTTTCTTCGATTTTTATGTAGTTATAGTTATCAGAAGCCATAATTATAATCGGTTTTGGGAATGATACTTGTTTATTTAATGGTTTTTCTAAGGTTTGACATTTTTACAATTTAACAATATTTACTAACAAAGTTTAAATAGTATTAATGACAGAGTATAACATAGGAGGATTAAGAAAATGAAAATAGTAAGTGAGGTAAGAACCCAACAAGATCTTGATGAACTCAAATCAGTAATGGAAATATTCATAGTAAACAACAGAATCAAAGAACTAGCAAAACTTGCCTAAAAACAAATCACTTGCTTTTTTCTGTTTCTGAATCAGATTTTTTAGATTTATTAGGAATAACATTCTTAATTTTACCAATTTTACCAAGACCACCTTTTAACTTAGAAACCTTAGATGATTTTTCTTTAGTTGAATCCGATTCCACCTTGTCTTTTGATTTTCTACCTGGTAAAATTTTCTTTAAAGAAAGCTTCTTCTTATCCTTTTTAGGCTTGGGCACAGGTTTTTTAAAATCCAAATTAACAAGATTACCAGACTCATTAAAACGAATCCTAAATGTTGCACTTGGTTTTTCAACAATAGGTTTTACTTTTTTCTTCAAAAACTTTAACTTCTTAGGCTTATCAACAATCTCAGGTTCAGGTAAGCCCTGCTGTGGCTCAAGTGACTTATAATCAACCTCAATAAGCTCTTCCTTGACATTTTCAACTGTTTCCAACTCAAATTCCGCAAAACCTTCCTCAAATCTTTTTATATTATCAACTAAATCAAGAATTTCATCATGAGATTTAATCTTATCACCATCATCAACAGACATAACCACGCACGTTTCTCCTAGCCCAAATATCAATTTTCAATAATTTTTATCAAATATATGCTATTTAGAACTTATGTTTTTCTATTTATGTTGCCTAAACTCATAATTAAAATAAAAATATTTAAACTAAATAAAAGATTCTAATACTCAAAAAGTAAGGTAGAAAAAGGATGCAGGAAGAGATACCCCAAGATCAAAACATTTTTGATGAAAAAGAAATACGAATAAAAAAACTAGAAAAAAAACTACAAGAAACAGAAGAAAAACTAAACCTTTTACAAAAAGAAAATCAGCTAAACAGAGAACTAGGAAGCAAAGTAGTAGATAGCACAGTAGAAATAAACAGACTCATAAAACACAAATCCCGCTTTATAGATAATCTAAGCCACGACCTTGCAACACCAATAACGCCGTTAATATCACTATTGCCTATAATTAAAGATGAACTACCAAATGAAAAATCAAAAGAACTACTAGATACCTGCATAAGAAATGTAGAATACATAAAAAGAGTAATTAACAATTCTAGAGAACTTGCAGATATAGGATCAACTGATTTTATATTCAAAAGAGAGAATCTTGCAGAGATAGTTGATCAACTAGTTACAAAATATGATGTAGTATTCAAAGGATACAACGTAAAAACACAAAATAGTATTGATAGAAACATCATAATAAAGACAGAAAAAAATAGGTTACTACAACTATTTGATCATATAACATCAAATGCAATAAACAGCATGCCAAACGGTGGTTTTCTAAGCTTTGAAGCAAAACAAGTCAAAAAAGAAAATAAAACCTTCATACAAGTAACAGTAACAGATACAGGAGTAGGGTTAACAAGAGAACAAACAGACCATATATTTGAAGAATTCTACAAAACAGACAACTCACGACATAAACTAGACTCAACAGGGTTAGGTCTTACAATATGCAAAACAATCATAGAAAAACATAACGGTAAAATATGGGCAGATAGTCATGGACCAGGAACCGGCACATCAATACATTTTACAGTACCTTCTGAAGAAAGCATTCATACACGTAGTTTTTAGAAAGAAAAATAAAAAAGTTTAATAATAGGCACATATTGCTGTGCCATTGGGGAGAGTTAACTTATGCTTGAAAAATTAGAGAGATACATAGCTAATCAAAAATTTGGAAAATTAGAATTAGTTGATAGAGAAATTTTTTATATATCATTTAATACAAGAGATAACTAAATAAAACTAGAGATAACATTTTGTATAAAATCAAAAACTCCAAAGTAATCTAGACAAAGAAGTATCACAAAAAATACAACTATCACAAGTAAAAGCTTAAGTGCAAATTTAATTAGTTTCCAGGCTATTACAACACCGATAATCAATAACAAAAAAACAAGCCACAAAGGAAATATATAACCAAATAGCGTAATTCCAACTAAACTCATCTAAATAACCTATACTGTATCTAGCTTTTGTTTTTTATAATTTTACCAATATCACACAAAATATTTTTTTTGCGTTCCAAAATATTCTAAAACAAGACAGCATATTACCATCTTGTGTTTTTAACAAACGAATACATAAAAAAAGAAAGCGTTGAAAAACGAGAATACCAGATAAACATTGCAAAAACTGCTTTAAAAGAAAATAGTTTAGTAGTACTACCTACAGGTCTTGGAAAAACAATAATTGCACTGATACTTATTGCAGAACAAATTAAAAAAAATAACAAAAAAATATTGTTTCTTGCACCAACAAAACCACTTGTCTTACAACATGCCCAATTCCTAAAAGAATTTTTAACAATAAACCCTGAAGAAATAACAGTTTTTACAGGAGAAATATCTCCATCAAAAAGAACGAATCTTTGGGAAAACAGCAAAATAATTGTATCAACACCTCAAGTAATCGAAAATGACTTACTATCAAAAAAAATAACTCTTGAAAATTTTAGTCTATTAATTTTTGATGAAGCACATCATGCAGTAGGGGAATACTCATATGTTTTTATATCAGAAATATACAAACAACAGGGAAAAGAAAGATTAATCCTTGCAATAACCGCATCACCAGGAAACGATATAACAAAAATACTTGAAGTATGTAAAAACCTAGATGTAAAAAACATAGAAATTAGAACAAAACAAGATCTAGACGTAAAACCCTATGTTCATGATATACAAATCACATGGAGAGAAATACCACTTCCAAAAGATTTTTCATATACAATACAACTACTTAGAAAAGCACTCTCCAGTAGACTTAAGATACTAAAAGAAATGGGATTTATTGAAACAGCATCAACAAATCTAGTAAATAAAACCAAACTTTTAGATGCACAAAAAAGAATACAATCTGAAATAAAAGCTAGTATTAACCCATCTAAAGCACTATTCCAAGCAGCAAGCATACAAAGCGAGGCGATGAAGATACACTATGCCCTTGAACTAATACAAACACAAGGAGTAAATGCTTTAAAAAACTATTTTAAAAGAATGACCAGTGAAGCAAAATCAAAAGGCAGCACAAAATCTTCAAGAACAATTACTACAGACAACGATGTAATAGAAGCAATGGCATTTTTAAATTCATTAAAAATAGAACACCCAAAAGTAGAAGAAATATCAAAAATAGTAAAACAACAACTACAAGAAAAACCTGATTCAAGAATAATAGTTTTCACACATTATCGTGATACTTCAGCATATATTTCAAAAGAATTAGAAAACACAAAGCAAGCAAAACCTGCAAGATTCATAGGACAAGCAATAAAACAAGATGATAAAGGCCTTACACAAAAACAACAAGCAGAAATCATAGACAAATTCAGAAAAGGAGAATACAATGTACTTATTGCAACATCAGTTGCAGAAGAGGGATTAGACATACCATCAACTGATCTAGTAGTATTTTATGAACCAATACCCTCAGAAATACGAGCAATACAAAGACGAGGACGAACCGCAAGAAAAACCACAGGAAAAGTAATAATACTTATAACAAAAGGAACACCCGATGAAGGATACTACTGGTCTGCCAAAAGAAAAGAAAAAAGAATGATATCAGAACTAGAAACAATAAGACTTACACTAGGAAAAAAACTAGAAGGAAAAAACCCTTTTGAAAACATAGAAACAATGGATAAAACAAACCAAAAAACACTTGCAGAATACCCAAAAAAACAAGAAAATATAACTGTAATAGTTGACCAGCGAGAATACCGTTCAAATGTTGTAAGAAACCTAGCTGTAAAAGGAGTAACAATAGAACCACAGCAACTAGATGTTGGAGATTACGTACTTTCCTCAAGAATAGGAGTAGAGCGAAAAAATACACAGGATTTTATAAGTTCACTAATAGATGGAAAACTCTTCAAACAAATACAAAGACTAAGAGATGCCTATTCAAGACCAATATTAATAATTGAAGGTGAAAACCTATTCACACATAGAAACGTAAACCACAATGCAATATACGGCAGCCTTGCATCAATTTCTGTAGATTATGGAATACCAATAATGACAACCAAAGATGAAATGGAAACTGCAAACCTATTAAGTGTTATAGCAAAAAGAGAGCAAAAAGAAGAAAAAAAGGCAGTAGCAATACGCGGTGAAAAAACACAAATGTCATTAAATGAAAGACAACAATTTCTTATAGAAGGATTACCAAATATATCAGCAGTTCTTGCCAAAAGATTACTATTGCATTTTGGAAGTATTAAAGATATAGCAAATGCAACTGAAGAAGAACTTCAAGAGGTAAATGGAATAGGAAAAAATATTGCTTCAGACATAATAAGAGTCCTAAATTCTAATTATCTTGATAAATAATTTTTCCCAAATATTTAAATCCACCTCTCCATTACCATGCTGAAAACAAAGAATGGTGAGTACCAATGTCTGCTGATGAAAAAATTGCTCAAGTTTGCGATGGTTTAAACATGCTACATGAAGATAATTCAATTCCACGCAATATTCGAAGAAATGCTGAAGAAGTAAAAGCAGCACTTTTAAATCAAAAAGACCCGCTCGATGTTCGCGTTGCAACAGCATCATCAAGACTTGATGAAATGGCAAATGACCCAAATATACCTCTTCATGGTAGAACCTTGATTTGGAATATAATGAGCAGACTTGAAGAAATCGCCTAAAGTTTTTTATAATACTATAATTCTTTGTTTAAATATAATAAGTGGGAGTGAAAAATTTATGATAAGGATAGGTCAAGCAGGAATACCGTTATCCTGCAAAGGTAGAACAAACAAAGACGGTTTAGTTTATACAAAAAATATTTTAGATTTAAACGCAATGGAACTACAATTTGTCCGCGGGTTATATATAATGGAGGATGAAGAAGCACAATTCATCCATGATTTTGCAAAAGAAAACGATATGGAACTACATGTTCATGCACCTTATTACATAAACTTAGCAGCAAGTGACGAAGAATTAGACATTAGCTTTGATAAAATAATTTATAGTGCTACCCTTGCACAAAAAATGGGTGCAAAAAGCGTTGTAGTTCATCCTGGTTATTACGGTGAAGAAGGAGAAAAAAAAACCCTTAAAAAAATAACTAAAAATGTTAGTAAAATTCAGGAAAAATTAAAAAAAGAAAAAATTAAGGTCAAACTTGCAATTGAAACTATGGGTAAACAAAAAGTTTTTGGAAGTATCGAAGAAATAATTGAGATATGTTCAGATGTAAAAGATGTAATACCTGCAATTGGTCTTGGGCATATACATGCTAGAACAAATGGTGGACTTAAAAAAAGAGAAGATTTTGAAGAAATATTTGATAAACTTAAACCACTTAGACTTAAACATTACTTAATTCATGTAACCGGTGTAATGTATGAAAATGGTAACGAGTTTTATCACGTTCCAATTAAAAAAGGCGATATGCCTCTTATGCCGCTTATTGATCTAATTCTTGATAAAAATTATGATGTTACTTTCATCTCCGAATCCCCGCTTCTTGAACATGATGCCGTATATATCAGGTTGCAAGTAGAAAAAGCAATCATGAAACGCACAGGCAAAGAGCAAGCAAATTACAAGGATCTCTCGGAGATTATAAAAAATGGGTGAGCAGGTATTCAAAGAGTCGATTGATTATATTCAATTAAAACTTAAGGACATCTTAAGTAAAGTTTCTGAGGAAGATATCAAAACCATCAAAAAATTATTTTTAAAAACAAAGCGTGTTTTTTTATATGGTGCAGGTCGCTCTGGTCTTGTAGCAAAAGCCTTTGCCATTCGTCTAGTTCATTTAGGTTTTCAAACATTTGTAATAGGTGAAACAATAACAGCACCTGTTCAAAAAGGAGACCTTGTTATTATAGTATCTGGCTCAGGTGAAACGGTACCTGCAGTTATGACTGCTGAAATTGCTCACAATTTAGAAGCTTTTGTTGTATCAATAACAGGTAAAAAAGATTCAGATATCGCAAAATTCGCAAATATAACTCTTTATATTAAATCAAGTTGTAATGAAGAAAACCGTAAAAAATATGCTCCACTCGGAACACTTTTCGAGGCAAGTGTCTGGATACTACTAGATGGAATAACTGCAGATCTTTTGAATCATAAAAAAGAAACAGAAGAAGATATGCGTAGCCGTCACGCTACAGTAGAACAATAAAAAAATATTTTTTTAAGAATACCTTTTTTTCATAAATATTAAACTTAAACAGCAACTTACGCCAAAAGCATTTGCAGTCAGAATAGCAATTGAGCTGGACAAATAACCATATATAAACCAAATGCTCATACCAAGAGATAAAACAGCTGGCATGAAATAAGATACATCATCAAGTTTTTTGGTTTTA
>Ga0105099_10001674_pt1 | contig 13657 bp, 35 predicted proteins | sample PPLLak3cmMay2015_2_FD_79138 | JGI IMG/M metagenome (GOLD analysis project Ga0105099, IMG submission 79138) | Freshwater sediment microbial communities from Prairie Pothole Lake near Jamestown, North Dakota, USA - PPLs Lake P8 Core (1) Depth... | ecosystem: Environmental > Aquatic > Freshwater >...
TATTTAAGTTCCTTGATCTTAGATTCGATATAGTTCTGTTGCTGTCTGGTAAGGTTGAACATCTTATACAGCTTTTCATCTGATGTAGGCAGATAATACTGGCCTATGTCCGGTACGAAGGCAAACTTCTCAGTATTAATGTCCTGAGTAATCGTTCTTATCCCTAGCATGAACCTAAAGAACTTAGTTTTCATGTAGATAATAAAGTTTTCAGCTTCTTCTTTAGTATCAAAGGCATTAACTATGATATAGGTCTCTGTACAGATAGCGTTTGGCTCTATGATAAAGAAGTTAGTTGCTATAGACATTGCTCCGCTTTTATCTGGATTAATATTACCTTCAGATGTAGCCTTACTTGTAGCCACCTTCCACTTACCTATGATACCATTTTTATCTGTATAAGATTCATCAGCTACATATTTAACTATCTTACCCTGAGTATAACATGGTACTCCTGTATCTACCCAATCACTATAAAATGTCCTTAATCCAAAAGGTTTACTACTAAAACAAGTATTGTTTATAAATTTAGAAGAAAGATTTTTAACCTTTTTAAGTATAGCTAAAGCATTGTTATCTTGAATAATAACATCATACTCATTAAGGTATCTTTCTGTGGATGTCCCTTGTACTTCAAAAGTACACATACCTTCATAATCTCTATCCCATAAGAAATAGTTTACCCCACCTTTAATAGACACTGATGGAAAAACTTCTCTCTCACCAGGGAAATGGGAAATATATTTCATTCTTTTATCATTCATCATACGTTCTCTGTGGTCATTCAACCCTTTACCACTAACCATCCATCTTGAAGGAATAATGAAAGATAAATACCGAGGGGTAAGGCTGTCTATAATAGCTTCAATAAATAAATGATATATAGGCATAGCTGATGCTTTAAATCCACCGTCCATACTCTGATATGGTGGATTCCCCAATACAACCAACTTGTCTGTCCGTGGCATATATAACTCCTTGCTTAATTCAGGTTTAATTACTTCCTTCATAATATAATCAGGGGTCTGTTCCTTACTACATAGTAAGGTAGATACATCATAAAATACCTTAGCTAACTTACTCTCACCCTCTGTATCACATACAAATAGTATATCCTCACCAGAAATACCCATCCTGTACCTTAAAACTTCCACAAACTCTATTGCAAACATCACTATATAAAGATGACCTACATCTTTAGGAATAAGGTCACACATCTCATTACATACCCACCAAGGAGTATGTACCGTCTGCCAGTTATTATCATAGGCTCCACAGAACTTCTCTATAATATGCTCCCTGCATCTTGAAGACTTCAATATGTATTTAAAATCCATTTATTGCTCCCTTTTGAATAATACAGAGAAAACTGTAATGAAGCTATGCCCTTTTTTTGTACCTGAAACGTAGTTGTTTTTGCTCTCTTTAATTTTACTTATCGCATTAATACGACTCTGTTCACTTAGTATACACTTTTTACCTGTAGGGTCATAATCAAAAAATTTCTTCTTATCAAAGTCTCCTTCTCTTATCTCTACAAGAGAATCTTTTACTCTGTATATATTATTAAAGACAATACCCATAATCCTAATAGCTCTCTCTTCCCACTCTTTTGTACCATGTATCATACCCTCTTTAAGCATCTGAGACTTACATATCTCCAATACCCTTGTAAGGCTATGGATAATATTGTCATACATTATGTCCATCCCAAAAAGAGTATTACAAGCATCCTCTAATGGTATCCCATTCTCTATACGCTTTTCAAGTATCTTAACAAGGAACTGACCATCACCACAAGTAGGTTCAAGAAATATGTATTCAGGGTCTTTCCAAACTTCATCGGGGATTAGAGCATTCATCTTATCTACTATATGGTCGGGGGTAAATACCTCCCCATTCTCTGATACCCTTTCTTTTGACCGTAGGGCTGGTGCCATATTATTAGTCCTCTCAAAAAGGAGATTTAGATATTAGTATAATATACTTTTTGACCCTCTATTTTATAACAACTTATTTTAGCCTACTCTAAATACTTCCTTCATTCCTTAATTCTAAATAGGATTCCCTGTAACTTATTCCCTTCTCATTCATTCGCTCTGCTATACGTATAAGGAGTTGAAAGGATGATCCTCCCTCTCTCATTAATCCCCTTGCATGGACTATCTCTAATGGCTTTAACTCTCCTTCAAGAAACATAACTTGGACTATAACAGGTAGCGTTAGTTCTCCTGCTACACAGTAATTCTTCCTGTATCCCTGCATAGGATTACGTACTTCTCGTATCGTTGCCATGTAATACCTCACTTTAAAATAAGTTTAATTAGATGTTTCTAAATTAAGGGTTCCTTGTTAATCCCTTGCCGTTTTTACCTCACGGTCTTTAGGCGTTCCATAGACCATATGCCGATCCAGTTGTTAGAGCCTCGAATTTTACTGGCTCTAAGCCGAATTTCTGTGAGCTTGACAAATAGGAGAAATAAGCCAAATCCGTTCACAGGTGGAACTGTAATATCGCCCACGCCTCGCCTCATCTTTGTAAGTCATTGAATTACAAGGACTTACGCAGTTCTTTTTTGTTAAGAGAGCCCTAATAGAATCCGTTCACCAGTGGTAGAGTCTCAAAGTGAGATAGAGTCTCACCTAAGTATCAAACACCCCTTAGCAATAATCCCCAGGAACAGTCTCACAAAGTATTTAAGTTCCGTCTCAATAGAATGAGAACCTATACTCATTAAGATAAAACCTATAATAAGAACTATCCCTATACTCATAAGTATATCTGACCTCCGACATCTCTTATCCCTCATAATAGAGCCTCCACACTTTATGTAAATCATTTATTATAGTCTAATAAATAAAGTGGGATTTATCCCACTTACTTATAGAGCCTTAATCTCTCAACCAACATAGGGGTATGGTACTCTTATATCCCGCTTTGTTGATAGGAAGCCCATTCACGATACCTACATGTAATGGTAGCCTATTCTTAGGGGTAGGGATGTTATTAACCTCTATAGCCTTATTAATAGCCTCTGTATGGTTATCATACCCAGGTGTAAAAACAACATGAGTTTCCAGATCAATGAGATAATACTTTTTGTTATCGAAGAGATGAGCCTTATTCATGATAGAGCCTTTCCAAATAGAGATAGAGCCTTGTTTTTGAACCATCTATAAATAGGGTCTATAAGTAAGAGTCTTGTTTTTAAATAGCCATTCTCTGCACCACTTCAAATAGAGTCTTTATAAAGAAGCCCTATGAAGTAATAGAGCCTTATTAGATTCGTGTATGAAAGGGAAGTTGATGTACTTAGGAATATCTTTAAGGGGTATATCTTTAACGAATCGAGCTTCCGTAGCAACCCGACATAACTTACAGATACCTACCTTCTTATCTATAGGATTAATAGAATTTAGATAAGGTTTAAATTGAGTAGGTAGGGTATCAATTGGATACCATATAAGACATAGCTCACAAACTTCAGTATGGCAAATAGAGCAAAACATGAACTTAGAATTATTAGATAGTTCCCCACAGGAGGAACAATTATCATGTTTAGCAGCTCTAAGAAGCTCATTAAGTTCGTATAAGTCATTCATTATTGGACATCCTTTCTAAGAGCCTTGCCTTACTCTCATTTTTATAGAAGTTACAGTTGATAAATTTAGGTAGATTCTGTAGGGGTATGGTATTGATTATCTGTATTTCTATTTTAGATATACAAGATAAACAGATCCACCCCCTTAAATTTTTTATATCCTCATTAACACCAGGTAGAGAGCTATTTATATTAGGGGGATAAATCAGGCATGTAGCATGACACATTTTACCACATAGGTTACATACGGTACCTATATATCCTATGTAGTATACTAGTAAATTTCCACAAGAGCCACATTTAGACATGATAAGATCCTTGTTGAGGTGGTTTGATTATTCTATATATCCTTACTATAGGTAAAATAATGTACATAGAGCCTTCAGTAAGAGGTATAGACAAGAACCCATGCTTGATATACCATTGTTCTAATACGCTTTGGGATAGCCCCTCTGGGTCTGTACTAACAGGATTAGCTAGTACCCCACAAGATTTGGGTAGAGTCTCAAGGAACTCATTTAATAAAAGAGAGCCATACCCTTTATGATATTCGGATGCTTTGATATGATCTATTACTATCCAAGTAGGGGATAGGGTATATATGGGATGGTTAGAGTCTACAAATTCTATATAATCTTTGACTATATGTAGGTCATGGTAGAAGATTCTACCATACTTAGAGGCATATTTCATAGGATAGAGCCTCCTTTTGTTCGATTTAGGTTCACTGGTGGACGGATTTGGAGGGTCTAAGTAGTTAGACCCTCATATATGACCGGATGAAAGGGCTGGATTTGTTCACTGGTGGGCGGATTTGATGTATAGAGCCTTTAATCGTGATTTGAGAATAGCGAATCTGTTCACAGGTGGACCCTTTTTTAGTTCGCCATCGTCTGCACCACATCAAATAGATAGGGTAGGTATAAAGAATCTGTTCACAGGTGGAGCTGAATGAGGAATAAATGATAGGGGGTACTACTTACCGATCTCTGCTCTCCACATAATAAAGCCTTGTATCCGATTGTTCATTATTTGTTTAGGTACTTCTTTAAGAGGTAATTCATATACGACTTTATATTCTACCTGATTAGGTAACTTTAGAAGTAGGTCTTTAAGAGCCTTATCAGTACACCCTTTCTCTAATAAGTGTTCATAGATAGGGGTTCCCTCTTTCGATAGCTCCATAAGGGCTTTAATCTCTTTAGATGTATATTTATTCATTAGTAGGATCGACCTTTGAGGGATTTTTTGATCTGTCTTTCTTTTTCTTTCACATCTAAGATATCCCAGGTAAGTACGGGATGAGATATGATAGGTATTTCTGTGATATAAGATGTTTTGGATTCGTCTTCTACTTCGATTAGTAGGTTAGATTTGACAATGATCTCACCATTTTCTTCATCGAGGGCAGATTCTAATACTTCCGCTCTTTTTATTTTCATAGGGTATCCTTCGTATATGGATGGAATAAAAAAACCCCCACCCCAAATACGAGGGGGGTAGGGGTTGATTGTTTGGAGGAACAATGCTAGGATAATGTAATAAATGGTAGGGGTAGTTTAAAGTTGTTACCAAGTATGTTGTTCGAGGTGTGGATATACTGTACCATCGGCATCAAATTCTACCCAATCCATCCCCTCTTTGTGTGCCCATTCGATGATTTTGATAAAATCAGGGCTTAGTCCAGCCTCTTTCATATACATAAGTATCTCTTCATGGTTTTCTTTTGAGATATGGATACGATATCCATACTCATAAGGGATACAGATAACAGCAGATATGCCATCTTTGAGGCGTTCGTTATCTAGCTTAGTCATATGAGCTGTAGATATGTCTAGATACTTAAAGTATTTAGGTTTCATAGTTATTCTCCTTTGATATAATTGAGTAATGGTTTGATTTTGAGTTTGATACTTTCTATACTTCCTTGGTTATCCATAGGAACTATATCTTCTAGGATCTTTTTCATATCTGTACTAGCGGATAGAAGTCGGCTCATAGAGTCTTGTTCTTCAGCATTAGAGCATAGTACCTGAGCGATACATTGCCCTTTAGAGTCTTCAAGGTAGACACTGGAAGGGGGAGTACCCTTTTCATCCCAGATAATAGGACTATCATCTTCCTTTATAATTTTGAGCATAGAGTCTCCTATTGTTTAAGATTGAAGTCATAATAGTACAGAGCTTTTTCAGTACATCCTTTTACCCCACAAATAGAACCTTCTGTGGCCATTTCTTGAAGGGTAGGGGATGAGTGTACAGCATGTTTTTCACAGAGTTGAGTCCAATGTGAGTATTCAACTTCATTCTCAGTATAATCATCAAAGATAAGTCCTGTTAGTGGATCAATAGCACTCATAGAGTCTCCTTATAGGTAGAAAAGGCCCCAGACTTACCTGGGGCAGGGCGTAGTAGTATTTGTTCTTTATTTTATGAAGTCTTTATAGTAGGAGAAAGCCCAGAATCCATAGGCTAAATCTCCACCATTCTCTTGATAGGTCTTGTAATGTTGTTTGAGTTTGGTAGATTTTCCAGATTTGGCGAACCATTTAAGGAATCCCTCATTATCCATATCAACATTTTGTATGATTTGGTTAAGTGGAAGAGTTATTACTTGAGCCTCATTAAACTCAGCCAGACAAAGATAATCCAGACCAGGGATAGGTTCACGGGCATTGACACTATCTTTGAGGAGCATAGCCCGATTCTTATTGGAGGTTACGAGGAGGACATCTCCATAGTTATTTTCATCTGTGATGGTGAGAAGGATATGGATAGATTTGGGTTTCATGATAGAGTCTCCTTATTGATTAGATACATTTCGGTGATGTTATTTGGGTTCTGTATAACAAGGTTACGGGATCTATTAGGGAAGTCTTTATCCAGGTAATGATTCTGTTCGTTTATGGATAGTGATCTGAACCAGATATTAGCTTCTTTGGTTAAGGTTTCTTTTATGGTAGTATTTGCATACCGAATAAATTTGGATACTGGGGTAAAGGAGTACCCTTTATCTGTTAGGGAGTCTTGGATAGATTGGATAGTTATATCTCTATTCTCAATAGAGGATTCATCACCATCATAGGGGATGTTATTGGTGATGGTGTTAGAGCCTTTTTTGATGGCTGTGAAACTATAGGAGAAATAGTATCCTCTTTCTTTGAGCTTATCAAGTTCAGCCGAGGACATTTCATTTAGTCTTTTCATAGAGTCTCCTTTGCACATTCATAACCATTGAGCCATGCATAGATGTATTCTGTATTATCGGATGAAGTAAGTTCATCCCCTGTATCATTAGATACCCAGATGGGTAACATATCTCCGGTGGTATACCATAGGTCTAGTTTTAGGCTTAAGGCATAGGCTGTAAGTTCTTTGAGTCTTTTGAGTAGTTTATTAAAAAGGTATCTGGTCATGGGGATGGTTTTAGAGTCTATACAATCTTTGACATAGGCTTTGTAAGTTTTGGGGGTATTCATAGAGTCTCCTTATGTGGAAGTTTTAAATTACTTTTGCTCTAATGATAGGATTATTATTTTTGATAATGAGTATGGTTTCTTTATCAGTCGAAAGGTATTTGCCATCTACTTTATATTTTCGATAAGTACCATTACCTCTATCGAAGGCTTTTTTAGCGCCTGGTTTAAGGCTATTGTAGTATGCGAATTTCATAGAGTCTCCTATCAGGTTGTAGTGGATGCTGCCAGGGCATTGATATATTTAAGTAATATAGGATCATTTTCAAGGTCTTCGGATACCTCATCAACTGCCTGTCTGAAAGTTAACCATTGCTCATTCTTTATTTTGACCTTTATCATAGTTTTCAATACTTCAGCTCTATTTTCTATCTGTTTATTGGTTAGCTTCATATTCATAGAGTCTCCTATCATAAGTAATGAAACTAGGCTCTACCTAAATAGAGCCTAGTTTTTAGTTAGCCATTCTCTGCACCACCTCGTTTAATCCACATCCCCTGTAATATCGAAGGAACCATCCTCATACTCAGGATCATCCCAATCTACATCAGTAGTTTGGAGAGTCCCTTTGTTGATCTTTCCCCTGACATTTTTGATAGCTTCATCAGGGTCTTTGGCTGATACTTCTACTGTTCCGGTACAGTAGAGATTTTTTTGGACAGATACTTGGTATTTGGGCATGATTAGATCTCCTTATCTTCATTGATTTGGAACATGGAATCACCCAGGTATTTGACTGGATGACCGAGGATTTCCTGGGCTTTCTCAGCAATGGATTCTCCATCCCATTGGACGAGGGTATTTGTGCATTCCTGGAGAAGCTGATCAATATCGAGGAAGAGGGTATTTGTGCATTCCTGGATAAGCTGACCAATATCGAGTTTACTCTTAGGCATGATTAGATCTCCCTTAAAGTTGATTGGTCATAATCTCCATGTTGAACTTCTGTATTAAGTATTTTTACTTTCTTTATATTTCCCTGTTCGATTTGCCAATCGTCATTAATCTGTTCGGCTTCCTTTAAGTTTTTAGCGGTTATCTCTATCTCAACCACTTTAGTAATTGTTTGAGTATGCGTACATTGAAATTTCATATAGCCTCCTTATTCGAGTTCGGTGATACCTTGTTCTGTGTATTCGGAAGAGGTCTCTGTAGGGAATGAACGGTCTCCTGCTTCATTAAGAGCCTTATCTATAGCTTGATTGGGATCGTTAGCCTCTACCTCTATATCGAGGTGAGAGTAGGCGGTACGACAGACATGGACTTTGTATTTGGGCATGATTGCTCCTTTGTACAAATGGATATTACATCTATACCTATAAGTTTGTATTGGTCTGTCCATTCAGAATTACAGGCCATACATTTGATATATTGTTCGGCTATAGCACTATCAAATGTTTCTATATCACCACATCCTCTAAGTTCATCTGAGTCACAAAAGGGACAACGAGTACCTTTTGTGACTCAGATACTTCTTTTCTAATGGATTCTTAGGCATGGTTCATTACCTCCTGATATGGTTTAGCATCAACTATCTGTACATTTTTTACAGGTTCTCCAACAACTTCTAAAGCCTGTTTTCTATATAGATGAGAACGCATTTGATCTTTAGTAATAAAACTCCCTTTAGGGTGGAACCTCAGATTAGAGGTTAGTTTATAATAACCATATCCAAAGAGGGATCTTTCACAGGCTCTCCAATAGGCATTATTAAACCATACATAATTAGGAAGAGGTTTCATATTACTCCTTACGTAGAAGAACTTTTTGTACTTTGATAGTCCCTATGTTATAGCAATCACCAAAGATAGATCGACCCATGAAGGAATCCTCTTTGATGTATTCGGGGGTGACTGTTCTGGTCTGACCATCCCGACAAACAATAGTATCACCTGGGATGATAGAGTCTTTATGTACGCTTATGGTTTTCATGTTACTCCTTATCGGCATTCCTTATCGGCATTGATAGTTTTTTCAGGCCATACGATATAGATTTCTGTTGTATTGTTGTTACTTTGTATACATCCCTCATCACAAGCATCCTCTATATCTTCTTCAGAGAAGTCTTCTTTATAGTCATGCCCTAATTCTTCTGTAAGTGTATCTTTGAATACCCTTTCGGCTACTCTTCCTACATTGGATAGAGTCTCTTCCCCTTCAACGAGGATAACACGTTTGATAGATCCGTTCTCATAAACTATTACTGTACAAAAGTCCTTAGCCATGATAGAGTCTCCTTGGTTAGAGTTCAACCCATACTGATGTGGAATGCTCACTGTATCTTGGTAATCTTTCTATCAACTTCTTTTGTTCCTCTGTATATTTATCAGCGGTACATAAGAAACCCCACCCTGTTTCATTGTTCCAGAACACAGGCTGTTTGTCTAAAAAGTCTATACCACCAAAAATCACATACTCCTTTTTATTTGCCATGATAGAGTCTCCTTAGTTAGATTTTTATTAGAGTTCTATATACCCGTTTCTTTTTAGATCATTTTTGAACTTTGCCAGTTTCTTTTTATTTGAGAATATGCTTATATCAAAGAAGTTACTTCCATCAGGATGTTTCTTATTGCCATCGTGATAATTAACAACATACTTTGCATGACCGATATTGTACCGGATATTGAACTGTTTCATTCATTTATCTCCTTAGTTAGATATAAGAAAAGGCCCTCATAACTTTGAGGACCCTTTCAGAGTGATTAGTTATTTGTTTCGACTGATGATGTCAAAGTCATACTCCATACCGACCTTCCCCGCAACCTCTACAAGTACCTGGGCATCCTTGAGTATCGTGTTATATCTGTATACCAAGTTTCCGGCTTCGACCAACCCACTCTTGAGCTTCTTGATGCTTTCAAGGATACCTTCTATATCCCCATTGTGCTTATGGGTAAAATCCTCCTCAACATAGGTATCTGAAGAGCTATAACATACGAAGAAGGATTCTTTCTCATCATAACTCTTGCCTTTCCCAATGACATTTATATAGGTCATGTTGGCTATATCTCTTAGCCAGATCCTTTCGTCATCAGGGAAGGCTTCTTTGAGAGCGGTTTCTATGCGTTTGGTGACTTTCTTCCCCTCGAACTTCTTGAGTACAGGGATCAGCTTGTGAAAGGTATCATAGCGACATTGGAGATGGTCTATACGTTTCTGTAAGTCCTTTAGAATATCAGCCAGAACAATCGGTTTTGCGAATTGTACATATCCTGCACCCATGTTATTCTCCTTCAGTTATAGTAATCATCAAATTTTTTGTATTTTGAGTCAGACTTATATATATCATCTGTAATCTTATATATATCATCTATTCTCTTACCATCTGTAATAATGAGGTACACTAAAAAGGCGAGGAGTAATACCCCGCCTATGATACATAGAGCTATCATTCTTCAGATTTAGTTAAGTAGATGAAATCTATATCAAAATACATACTATCCCCATCAAGGATAGTAGCATAACCCTCTTCTGTATTGACCTCAATTACAGTCCCTCGGAATCCGTGGGACCAATCCGAATTACCATCAGGGGGATCAGATACATCCACAGTATCATTCACCTGGGGGGTATACTCTTCTTTCTCATAGTCCAGGATAGCCAAGGGAGACAGCTCTAAGTTACCCTCTGAGGCATTCTTCAACCCTGCGGCATGAAGGACTCTCTGTTGTGCAACAGGGGTGAGGTCATGGAAATAGATTTCGACTTGATTCATATTGTTATCCTTTTGGTTGGATAGTGAGTACGATTTATTCAACTTCTTCTCTTCTTTGAATACCTCTAAAGCTCCTTTTGAGATAGTCTTTACATCCAGACCATTATCATCGGCATAATGAAAAAGGTCTGTGATACAATCTCTTATATCTGTGATACAATCTCTTATAGCGGATTGTAGACTTATTCCCTCTTCTTTTAGGTAGGTTTCTATAGTTTTGGCTGGGACTTTCATCTGTATGAGAGCTACTAACTGTTTAGACTTGTCATTCATCGACTGATCCTTTCTCCAAGGTGACACGGAACTCATATAATTCATCATCTCTATATCTTATTTGTGTCCTGACTTTATCAAAGCTGGTTCCCTCCATCTCAGGGAGTTCCCCTTCTTTTCTTAAATGATTCAGAACTATTCTACTTAATTCTTCCTCTGTAAGTACTATTCCTATGTCTTTCGACACTTTCATAAGTATTCCTCCTTCTGTTTTATGTTATCCTAATCTAATTCATTGTTCTCATATTTTGCAAAGTGACCCTTGTATATCCCATGAGGCGGAAAATGGATCGTCTTGCTAGTATCTAGACAGAGCCGACAATCTCTTACACACTTGATTGTATGTTTCTTTGTTAGAGCACTTGGGCAGGTTATAGAGCCTCGTGGCCTATCAGTAGCTACAACAGCCCTTGCCATCTTCTGTTTAGGTAGATGCTCTGTAGTGGGATCTACTGAGTATCTTAGGTTAAGGTTCTTGAGTTTAAGAGCCTTTGAGAAATCCAACATATAAGACTTGGTATAAGCCCAAAAGCTGACGGATGGAAAGTCTCTAATGATAGATACCCAAGCGTCTAAATAGTCTTGGGAAAAGAAGTCACCAGACTCATGGATACGTAAGGCTCTTATCTCTGTAGTAAGAGTCTCTAAGGTAAGAGCTGCTTTGATTATATCTTTGAACTTGGAACTCTGTGCCACCTCATACATAGAGGCTCTATATTGTGGTATAACATGATGATAGAGTCTTTCTTGGCACTTAGCGTAACAGATGTCACGACAGCACTTAGTAGAGCCTGGACAGGTTACTCTGGTAGGTAGATTAAAGATCAAGGCACCATGTATCTTTTCATTGTTCTTCTGTAGGAATGATTTAGCCATATATAGGTCCTCTATTAAGAGATGGAATAAATTTCATGGTATAGTATATCTTTAGGGAGGTGTGGCTTACAGGAGCGCAATATTACCTCCAAGACAGGCGTAGTAGTATTTGTTGCACTTTAAATAGTTGGTTGTGGATAGAAAAAGGGATCAGACTTAAATAGTCTGATCCCTTTGATAAAGAAAGGCGTAAAGATTACTTGCCTGATTTTTTTCCAGTGGCAGGGGTCGCCTTGCTTATAGGAGCCTTACTAACCGGAGCCTTGCTGACTGGGGCAGGGGTAGTGGCATCTGCTTTCTTCTGCACGGGTCGCACAGCGGTAGGCTGATCGCTCTTCCAGACTCGATAGGAGCCATCATCCTGTTTGTGGGCTACTACTGAGCAACCCTGGGCTTTGGCGGCAGAGCGGAAGGAAAGGACCTGTCCCATCTTCTGACAGACTACGGAGTCTCCGGTCTTCATGGTGGACATGGTTGAGGCATACACACCATGGCTGGTACGTGCAGGGATAGCGATACCTGATTCGACCTTGAAGCTGATAGCTGAATTTGACTTGGACATAAGTACCTCCTCATTACAGAGAGTTTGTATTATGGTGGTCATACTCATGTCCAGAGTACGCCACCTTTTTGAGAACCTTCAGAACAACCCCTATTATATAGGGATAAGTAATATACTTCTTTCAAATATTCTATGCAAGTCTTTTTATATTAGCGTTTCATAGGCCACCTCCGTTTCTATTTGAATTAGTTACCTACGCTATTAAAAACATCAATACACTCTATCTGTCTTCGTATCTCTGTATAAGCGTATTCGGTCTGTTGCTCCATGTCTCCGCCCTCAAGGGCAGACCTTTCAACCTCATCCATATCCAAACTATTATGTATCTGTTCTACTTCCTGTTCGGAAGCCGACTTACCCATCTGACTCAAGACGTTTTGAACGTCTTCTGTTGTGGTCTCCCAGGCATTGCTCATATTACCTCATTTGTTTCAGCGTTCACGAAAAAGATACATCCATCATCTAAATCTTCCTGTGTGCCCCCATTGGCGAACAGAAACTCTTTAGCTTTCTCTGTGCTTTCAAACTCCATTGGTTTTCCCTCTGGGCCATCAAGTACGTATTCTCTACCATTTAAAGAGATACCATTGATGTGTTTAGCAATAAGGACTTTCATTTTGTACTCCTTCATTCGTAATGTGGGCATTCAGTTGATTCATTTTCTCTACAGGTTTCTTCTATATAGGTTTTTACCAAGATACCGTCATTGGCAGAATAGATATTTCCCCATGCTCTATCAGCGTGCTTCCTTTGCATCTGATTCTTTAGAGTATTTATTTTATCCCAATACCGATTGGGTTTCTTTGCCCATCGACGTGGGATATGGATTGTTTCAATTGGTTCGTACCAGTTGTACCACCAGCCACCCTCCTCAGCACCCCCAAGGTGTCTGGTGATTTGATAGACAGTAATGAACTTCTCAGTCATATAGCACCATCCTTTTAAATGACTTTTTCTTTAGCTTCTGCCAGAGTGTGATCTCCAAAGTACAAGTCTCTTTCTATATAAGGACTTAGAGACTGGAGTTCGGACAAACGGAAGTATCCGAGTTCTGTATCTTGTCCACGGACTAACCCAAAGAACTCCCAATCCCCATCGGGTAACTTATTGCCCTCTGTTATATACCATCGGTAATTACTTTTGATTGAGAA
>Ga0105099_10001675_pt1 | contig 13654 bp, 12 predicted proteins | sample PPLLak3cmMay2015_2_FD_79138 | JGI IMG/M metagenome (GOLD analysis project Ga0105099, IMG submission 79138) | Freshwater sediment microbial communities from Prairie Pothole Lake near Jamestown, North Dakota, USA - PPLs Lake P8 Core (1) Depth... | ecosystem: Environmental > Aquatic > Freshwater >...
CCGAAGGGGTGTATCCTACCCACCGGGGTGCGGATGAAATTTTCACCGAACTTTCCGGTGAGCTGGACGATTACGCAACCTCCTATGCAGAGGTTGCCGACAAGGCCTGGGAAAAGGAGTTTTGCGGCAAACCCGGAAGACCCGTAAAGCAGCACTGCGGGAATAAAACCTGATGGCCCGGGTCTCGTGAAACTGTACAATAGCGTCAATCTCTTTTTCATCAAGCTGCTGACGATCCTTGTGCCCCGGGCGCTGTTTCCGTTCTTTGCCTTTGTTTTCGGCGGGATCTTTTATCTGCTTCTCAGGGAAAAGCGGGCCGTTATCCGGAAGAATCTCCGGGTTATCACCGGCCGGCACAAGGTGGAACGGCTGATATTTTCCACCTTTTACAAGTTCTCCCTGAACTGGACCGATGTCATGCTGATGATTCGGCTGAGGGGGGAGAAACTGAATACCCTGATCGGCAGGCGAGTCGGCAAGGAACACCTCGACGCTGCCATGAAACGCGGCTGCGGGGCGATTCTCATCTCACCGCACCTGGGAAACTGGGAACTGGGCGGTCTGGGACTGGTGGAGATGGGCTACCCGCTGAATGTCCTGACCTTCCGCGAGCCGGATGACAAAGTAAATGAGTTGCGGGAAAAGGTGCGGAGCGAGCGCGGTATCCGTTTCATTTATGTGGACCGCGATGATACCTCGCCACTGGCGATTATCGAGGCGGTGAACGCACTCCGTCGCAACGAGGTGCTGGCTCTCCTCGGTGACCGTGACGGCTCTTCCCATACCGCACCCATGGAATATTTCGGCCATACTACAGATATTCCCCTTGGCGCAGCCTACCTGGGGCTGGCAAGCGGTGCACCGGTTTTTCCGGTTTTTGTCCCCTTGGAAGGGATGCGCTATGCCACGATCATGGAGGAGCCGGTGTACTTCACAGGGGTACACGGCAAGCATAAAGAGATGATACAAGAAGGAATGGGCACGATCTTACGGGTATTCGAACGCTACATACGGACTTATCCAGACCAGTGGTACAATTTTTTCGACTACTGGGGAACCTCGGATGGCCAAGAAAAGGAAGATATATGTCAGAAGAATTGATTGTTCAGGTTAAGCAGCTTATCATCAACAGTTTGAGAATCGAGGGCATGAACCCGGATGATATCGAGACCGATGCGCCCCTTTTTGGTGAAGGACTCGGACTTGATTCCATTGATGCACTTCAGCTGGTGGTGGCAATGGAAAATGATTTCGGAGTGATCGTTCCCGATGCCGAGACCGGAACCATAGTGTTTCAGTCGGTGCGGAGCATGGCCCAGTATATTGCGGAAAACAGAAAGTGAAGCTCCTCTTCGTCTCCCCCGGCTGGCCAAAGGGAAGGCTGTGGGGCGAGCTGGGATTCAAATTCCCCTCTCTTTCCCTTGCCGCCCTGGCTGCCGTAACTCCTTCCCACTGGCAGATCGGGCTGGCAGACGAAAATATCGAAGCCATTGATTTTACGGTGGATGCGGATCTGGTGGCCATTACCTCGATGACGCCCCAGGCCCCCCGTGCCTACCAGATTGCGGCCGGCTTCCGAGAGCGTGGCATCCCGGTGGCCATTGGCGGCTTCCATGCAAGCAATCTTCCCGACGAGGCCCAGGAGCACGCCGATGCGGTGGTGGTGGGAGAAGGGGAGCTTGTCTGGCCACAGCTTCTTGCCGATCTTGAGAAGGGTTCTTTGCAGCCCCGCTACCGGGCTTCCGAACTCCTCGGCATGCAGGAAGTGCCCCCGGCGCGACGGGAGCTCTATGCTGGGAAAAAGTATCTCTTTACCAACACCATCCAGACGACCCGCGGCTGCCCCTTTGACTGTGAATTCTGTTCCGTTACCGCCTTCTACGGCCGCAAATACCGGAAGCGCCCGGTGGAGCAGGTTCTCCAGGAACTGGAGATTCTCCGCAAAAAAAACTCCTTTGTCTTCTTTGTAGACGACAACCTGGTGGGAGACCGCCGCTACGCGCTCGAACTTTTTGCCGGCATGCGCGGCAGGGGCTTCAAGTGGCTATCCCACGCACCCATCGACCTGGCCCGGGATCCCGAACTGCTGCGGGCGGCGGGCGAGGCTGGCTGCATCGGACTGTTCGTCGGTTTCGAGTCCCTGAACGAGGAGGCCCTGGTTGCCATGGGTAAGGTCACCAACCGTGCCGCAAGTTATCTGGAGGACTCCCGCACCTTCCGCGAGAACGGTATCGGCATTCTCGGATCCTTTGTTTTGGGGAATGACGGGGATACGCCGGCGGTTTTTGACGAGATTCTCAAGTTTTGCGAGGAAGCCCGGCTGGAAGCCGCCATCTTTCCGATCCTGACTCCCTATCCCGGCACTGCGGTGCGAGCCCGCCTCGAGGCTGAGGGTAGAATTATTTCCAATCGCTGGGAAGACTACGACATGGGGCACGTGACCTTTCGTCCCGTGGGTATGACCGCCGAGGAGCTTCAGGAAGGCCATAACCGCCTGAATCGCTCCTTTTATTCCTTTTCCTCCATGTACCGCCGGATTTTCAAGGCACACCGCTCCGTGCAGGTTTTCGCTCCGATGAATTTCGGTTTCCGGAGTGCCGTGAAAAAGGCGGAGAAGGCGATTGGCAGGCAGCGGGCAGAGGGATAGGCTCACGCTTCTCTTTGTGCTGTGTCTCGTGTAGTGTGACAAAATCTTTCAACCGGAGTACCTTTAGACTATGCACTGTTTCATGTTTCCGGGCCAGCCGCTCCAGAGGGCTGCTGCGCCTGATAATGATAAGGAATATCAGGCAGTCAGATCACTCACATTGGCCCACACCGGGTTGGACATCCACGACCTTTCCTGGAACCGGGATCCGTCTACGGAAAGTGTTGCCCTCCAGGTTTACGGGGCAGCGATAAGTCTCTACCGAACTCGTTTGCTCTTGCAAGAGAGGCACCGCCCTGAGATGATTGCGGAGCACAGTATGGGTATCTATGCCGCCCTTGCTGCCAGTGGGTCCCTTTCTGAAGGTGAGGCTCTGGAACTGACGTTTCGCATCGGGACCAGCATTGCCCGGATGGCGGAGATGGGGGACTATGCCCTCGGGTGTATGGTCGGTCTTCCCGTGGAGCCGCTTCTTGCCATAGCCGAGAATAATGGCGTCTTCCTGGCGAATCACAACACCTCCCGGCATTTTCTCCTTTCCGGCGAACGGCACGGGATCGAATCCGCTGTGGCCGAGGCACTCAAGAACGGTGCTTTTTCCGCCAAGGTGTTTCCCTGCGACGCCCCCCTGCACACCCCTCTCATGGAGGAATCCACCGGGAGTCTGCGGGAAATAGTTGCCGAATACCGCTTTGCAGAGCCTGCAGTTCCTCTCATGAACCACATTGACCAGGATTTTCTGACGGCTTCCGAGGTGGGGGACTTCCTGCTGCGGGAGATTCTGCTGCCGGTCTTTTGGGATAAGAGCTATCAGGCCTTGCGGGCGGCAGGGGTCACGAAATTCATCGAGGTGGGAGTCGGCGACTCGCTGAAGAAGTATAATCGCTGGATAGATAGTGAGGCCGCGAGATAGCGATGAAATCCCACGAGACCCCGATACGGGTACGATTCAATGAGGTTGACCTTTATCATGTGGCTTGGCACGGCCATTACGTCAGTTGGATGGAAGTGGGGCGGAACGATCTTGCCGGGAGGTTCGGCCTGAATGCCGAGCAGATCGGTGAGGCCGGCTATCTGGCCCCGGTGGTTGCTCTGGAGCTGAAGTACAAGAGGCCGGCCCGCTTCGACGACGAACTGCGGATCGTGACGACTGTCAAGCGCACCGAAACCGCCACCCTGGAATTTCTCTGTGACATTATCGGGCCGGACGGCTCCTGTTGCGCAAGCGGCCGGACCGTGCACGTACTGACGGACAAAAGCGGTACGCTCCAGTATGCACTGCCCCCGGTGATTGCCGAACGAATCCAAACGATGCTTTCCTATCTGGAGGTCTGATGGACGTCCTGCTGGTATCCGCGAATCGGGAAAAGAGTCCCTATCCGGTTTTCCCGCTTGGGTTATCCTATCTTGCCGGTTCCCTGCTGGCAGCGGGTCACCGGTTGCGGATCCTTGACCTGTGCTTTATTGAAGCCCCGGAAACCCTCATATGCGACGAGTTACTCTCCTTTCCTCCCGATGCCGTCATTCTTTCCATCCGAAATATCGACAATGTTACCTATCCCGGCTCCCGTTCCTACCTGGAAGGAGTCAAGACGGTGGTGGATGCCTGCAAGGGAAAACCTCCGGTGATTCTCGGTGGTTCCGGATTCTCGCTCATGCCCCGTGAACTGCTTGATTTTTTTGGCGGGGATGTAGGAGTCGTCGGGGAGGGGGAAGAGATCCTGCCGCGGCTGCTGGAACGTCTGGCTAAGGGAGAGTCTCCACAGGGACTGCCGGGTGTATTGGTCAGAGGGATAGCGGAATATCTTCCACCCGTTCCTGTGGAAAAAATCGGCACGCCGGAGCGCAGCCTCTTCCAAGTGGAGCGTTACAATCGGGAAGGGGGCATGGCGAACCTCCAGACCAAAAGGGGCTGCCCGTTTTCCTGTATTTACTGTACCTATCCGATCCTTGAGGGGAGCAGGCTCAGGTTGCGGGAGGTGCCGGATATCATTGCCGAGATTCACGCGTTGGTGGAACAGAACGGCACCAAGTATCTCTACTTTGTTGACGATATCTTTAATTACCCGATGGATTTCGCGGAAAAGCTTTGCCGAGCCATGATTGTTGCCGGTCTTTCCATCCACTGGTCGGCCTTTATCAATCCAGCTTTCATTACCCCAGATCTGCTGGCTGTCATGGTCGAGGCTGGCTGTGATGCCTTTGAATTCGGCACGGATTCCGGCTCTCCTGTCATGCTCCGGAATCTGGGGAAATCCTTCACCACAGACGATGTGCGTGCCGCTTCAGCTCTCTGCCGGGATCATGGAGTGGATTTTGCCCACTACATCCTGTTCGGCGGACCGGGTGAGACTGAAAAAACCCTTTTGGAAAGCTTTGCCCTCATGGATGAGGTGGATCCCACGGCGGTTATCGGTATGACCGGCATCCGTATCTATCCCGGTACGCCCCTCCACCGCCAGGCCCTCAAGGAGAAATTAATTACCCCTGAAACGTCTCTCCTCGAGCCGGTTTTCTATCTTTCCCCGACAGTGCGGGATTCTCTCTGCGACCTGGTAATCGCTGAGGCGCTGAAGCGCAGAAATTGGGTTGTTCCTGGTCTGGAGATCAATATGAGCGATGCCATGATGGCCGCGCTCCGCCACTTTCCGGTGCAAGGCCCACTCTGGAAGCTGATGAAGCGTCTCGGCAGGAGCAGGGTTCGTCCCATGTCGGGTGCCTGACAACATCTGTATTTGCGGAAATCTCGCCGTACTGGATTAATAGTAGAGGCTGTTTCAATCTCTCCCTTGCGAAATGGCCGTAATGATCCATACTGTAGCAGGAAAGACATTGTCACTTGTCGCGGGGGTACTCTTTATGAAACGCATCATGTCTCTGGCATTTGCCACCTTTCTTTTTTCCCATTCTCCCTGTTATGCGGGGATCCTCGAAGATCTTACCGGTCAGGTGGGTGCCCTTTCCCCAAAGACTTTCCCCGTTCTCCAACAGCAAAGTTCTCTTGATGACACCACCATTGTCAAGGGTCTCAAGGAGGCACTTGCTACTGGTACCGAACGTGCCGTAACCGAGGTGGCCAAACCTGACGGTTATTTCGGAAATCCTCTCATCAAAATTCTGCTTCCCGACAAAGTCCAGAGAGCGGCTGATCTGTTGGCGGCCGTTGGCTATCAGCAGCAGGTAAACGAGTTTGTCCTGAGCATGAACCGGGCCGCGGAGGCCGCTGCCCCCAAGGCGGCCTCATTTTTCGGGGATGCCATCCGTCAGATGACGGTGGAGGATGCGAGGGGAATTCTGGCGGGCGGTGAGACCTCGGCAACACAGTTTTTCGAAAAGAAGATCCGCTCACAGCTCTTCGAATCCTTCAAGCCGGTTGTCTCCAACAGCATGGATAAAGTGGGTACGGTGCGTAGCTATAAGGAGATGATGGGTTCTTACGGCACCCTTCCCATGGCCTCCATGCTCGGAACCCCTTCCCTTGATCTGAACAGCTACGTTACCAACAAAGCCCTGGATGGGCTCTTTACCATGGTGGGGCAGGAGGAAAAAAAGATCCGGACAAACCCTGCGGCTCGCACCACCGATCTCCTTCGAACGGTGTTCGGTACAAAATAAGTCAGACAGATACTCCTCACTCATGGGATCGAAAAGGGCGGGCTTGAAACTCGCCTTTTTCAGTTTTTATACTGATCTTTTCCAGCCTTTACCGTACAAGAGACACGCCTCCTCGCCACTCAACTTGAATCTTCTCATCAAAAAAATAGTTAAATAAATATATTTACATTAAAACAAATTGACTTGTTTTGTGTGCGCATGATATCTGTAGCATAAAAAATTGCTATTTTTATGCACCTGATTAGCTATGACCAGTCTTCAATGGTTCAAATCACAATACTGTGTAACCTGAGTATTTTACTTGTTTGCAGGGTAGTACTTGGCAAAATCATGAATGGAGCAAGCAAGTGATGGCCGATACGCCTGGGCGAACAACGTCTCCTCTGATGGCGGACCTTTTGCAATCGGGCCACCAGTTCTCTTTTGTCCAGGTCATGCGGCTTGCCCGAATATTTCTTGACCAGAACGGGATAGAGGGGCTTCCTGAAATCCCGTGGCAGGAGCGGGTGCAGATCAGGCCGGAACTTTCCCTGGCATTTCCGGCCGCCGACGTGGCCCGGGTTCAAAGGAACGGTGCAAATCTCCGAGTCACCACCACCTTTCTCGAACTGTATGGTCCCGCTTCTCCCCTGCCGAACTTCTACACCGAAGATCTTCTGGACGAGGCATCAAACGACGAGTCGGTCTTCCGCGACTTTGTCGACATCATCCACCAGCGCCTCTACCACCTCTACTTCCAGTGCTGGAGTAAATATCGTCTCTTCATCCGTGTGGTGGAAGAGAATAACCCGCTTGACCGGGAACGGCTCTTTTGCCTCATCGGTCTCGGGGAAAAGGAGTTGCGGAATACGCTCCCTGATTCCTGGTCACTCCTGCGCTACGTCGGCATCCTGACGCAGTTTCCCCGCTCCGCCCGTGGCCTGGCAACCATCCTGCGAGATGCCTTGAATGAGCGGCGGATCAAGATCACTCAGAACGTGAAAAGGATGGTTCCGATTCCTCGGAACCAGCGGATACGCTTGGGAGTGTCCGGCTGCCGCTTGGGAGTGGACACGGTGCTCGGCAGCGAGATAGCCGACCGGATGGGAAAATTCCGCATCGAAATCGGCCCGCTCACCTGGGATGAATTCAACAACTTCCTCCCCGGGACCCGGCAAAACGAAAAGCTCACCGCACTGGTCAGATTCTATCTTACCGACCCCCTCGAGGTGGAACTGAAGCTGATCCTGGCCGCGGGCGAGGCCAAGCCGATCCGTCTCGGCGATCCGAAGGCGCGTCTGGGCCTCAACACCTGGTGCTTTTCCGGCAAGACCCTGGGTGAAGTGGATGCCGGATTCCAGGTTTCTGCCACGGCTTTCAAACAGAAGACTTCTTCTGTCCCGGAGCCGTCGCTTTCCCCGCCGGATTTACACCGTTCCATGGTTGACTATTATCGCGAGGAGCGGTCGCACCTGAGAGAGTTAACAGAGCACTTCGTACAAAAACATCCCAACCTTGTTCCCCTGGTGAGCGGCCCGATGGCAGACCCCGGCGTGGAAAGGCTCCTGGAAGGGACGGCGTTTTATAACTCCCTGCTGCAACGGAAGCTGGACGATGATATTCCGGAGTTTATCCATGAAGTCATCAATCCTCTTCAGCCGGAACATCTGCGGCCGATACCGGCAACGACCATCGTTGCGTTTACTCCCAAAGCGGAGCTGCATAATCCGCTGCAGATTTCAGCAGGTGCCGAGGTTGAATCCCTAGCTGTTCAGGGCATAAAATGCAGGTTTCGGACCTGCATTGACGTGACGGTACATCCGCTGACATTGTTAAACAGCTCATTCACCCAACCATCCGGCAAGGCGGCTTCCATCAAACTGTGTTGCGCATTGAACGGCATCGGACTTTCCAGCTGGAAAGTTGAAACTCTCCGTTTCTTTCTCGCCGATAACTCCCCGGCGGCTCGTGATCTCTATCTGCTGTTACTGCATTATCTGAAGCGCATTACCATTACTTCACCCGATAACGGCACTACGGTCGAGCTTCCCCCTGGATACCTGAAACCGGTCGGCTTTGCCGCTAACGAAGCCTTGCTCTCAGGTGAAACAAGCTTCACACCCGGCCATCAGATCGTTCAGGAATACTTCCTTTTCCCTGATAAATTTCTTTTTCTGGATCTGGCCGGGTTGGACAACTGTCGAACCTTGGGCAACGGTCTCCGATTTGAAATCAATTTCGAGCTGGCCGCTTGTCCGCTGGTTGTGCCGAGGGTCAATGAAAAGAGCTTTGTCCTGTTTGCCACACCGGTTATCAATCTGTTCAAGCACAAGGCCAAGCCGCTCTCGGTCAACTTGAAAGTTCAGCAACAACAGGTACACACGGCTGGGGAGCATTCAGCCCATTTCCAGATTCATTCGGTAGATAAAGTTGAAGGTTTACTCAAAAAGAAATCGGCAAAAATCAAGTATGAGGTACAAAATCCATTGCTCCAGCACAGCAAGGAAGGCCATATCTGTCACATTACTCAAGGCAGGTCAGCCATTGGGGATGGTTTTGACACCCTTCTTTCAATTCCAAGCCACAATACACAAAATCAAACCGACAGAATAAAGCTCGACATTGATCTTACCTGCACTAACGGCATCCTGCCGGAACAACTCGGCATAGGGGAGGTCTGTGTTGCTGGCGTGGCAACCCCGGAGTCAGTCGAACTGAGAAATATTAAAAGCGTGACTGCCACGATTTCTCAGGGGATCGACCAGAATCGGCAATGGCGGCTGTTTTCTGGGTTTTCCCTGAATTCCACCTCTTTGGCCAGTGCCAATAATCTTAGAGCGGTGCTGCACCTCTTTACTAATCCAAACAGTCGACATCAGGCGTCTGTCATGGCCAATACAAGGAAAATTGACTCTATTGTCTCGATTGAAGCAAAAACTGCCGACCGTCTGATCGGTCGCACTATCTATCGCGGCTATGATATCCGCCTGAAGCTGCGCGGCGACCACTTTGCCGGGCCGGGCGATCTTTATCTGTTCAGCTCGGTTCTCGAGCGGTTTCTGGGCGGGTATGTCACGCAAAGCTGTTTTGTCCGCCTTGTGGTGGAGGAAATTGGTAAAGGATATCAGTTTGAATGGCCGGCGCGGATGGGGGATCGGTGTGTGCTGTAATTAATCGATAATACGGGGGAGATTATAATGGAATTTAAAGGTGCGCTGGTCTCTGCAAGGGGAATGTTGGCAAATCCTTGGGTTAATAACGGGCTTACATTGGTTGGTGGGGGTGTTCAAGCTGCGGCTGGGTTGTTCATCGGGACGGTAACTTCACCAACCGGTATCGGTGCGGTAGCCGGAGGGGTGATTGCCGTTCAAGGAGCTGCGAGCGCAAGCGTGGCCTTGGGAAATTTAGTAAATTTGGCAATGGGAGTGACACCGGTCGTAAATAATACCGGAATTGTTGGCCTGGGGACAAGCATTGTTACGCTAGGCACAAGCAGTAAAGAAACCAACAATATCGCTATGGCCACTGATATGGGATTGAGTCTGTTTACAGGTGGCGTTGGAACCGTTGCGGCAAACCAGGCATTATTAAGCAAAACAAGCGCTCTTACTCTCAATGGTCATATCCTTGATACCACTTTCGGCGCTGGAAAATGGCTTCCAGTTATGAAAAGTCCATCAGCTATAGAAAACACTACAAACATATTAGGTGCTTCTTCAAATGTTGCTGGCGCGTATGATAAGTGAGGCCGGGATGGAAAACAATACGGGTGCCAGAAAGAAAGAGGTTGAAAAAATAATTAAAGCATTGTCTTCGGCCAAAAAACCTTCACATGCCCTTTTGTATTTTTGTATCTTGTTTTCGGCATTGCTTGCGATGCTGGTCGCAATCAATATGCACACTCATTCATTTATTGATTCTTTGTTAAAATTCAGTTTCTCATTTTCTGCCATATCAATATTTTTTATAGTTTTTTATTCATATATAAACAAAGTCAGCATTATGTCAGGGCTGTATGTCGTGAATCAATGGATTGATTGTATGTCAAGGAACGACTGTAATCATCCCTTCCCCAGACATCTTCATCAACTAATTCTTATTCACCCGGTTTTCAGAGTTATTGCCGGTTTGTATCTTTGTAAGGCTGGCAACAATGATGATGGGGTGGCCATGATCAATAAAGCAGCTTCTGAATTACCTGAAATTAACGACTGCGTTTCAGTAGGGGAAATATCCAATACCATAAAATTCGGGCAACTATCTAATATTGTTAAACAAGACTTAATGCCAAGTACAATTTTCATTATGTCATTAAAAGTATTTCTGGTGTTGGGTGCTCTGTCAATATTGATTAGAGCAATAGTTTTTATTTTGAGCACTTTTTTCTGATTTTCTACTGCCATACAATAACTGTTTTAGATGTCACAAAGGTTATGCTTTTCATTTCAGAACCATATGCACATTAAGTAACATGAACATAGTATTTTTACAATTACAGAACATTTTTAAGACTTGATCTAGGAATAAAAGGAGTCAACATATGTCAGCAAGCAGCGCACAATTCACATTTAAGTTCCTTGATGTAGAGTATGAAGTGTCTGTACTTGAATTTACCACAGCTGAGAATGTCTCGCATGTGCCCGGTGCAAATTTAGTACTGGTAAGTGAACAGGTCATCTCTTGTGACGCAGTTGTCCGCCAGGAGTGTTTGCTGACCATTATCAACCCAGAAGGAGCAGGCGCTCCAGATCGATATTTCCACGGAATCCTCCGTAAATTCAGACATGCCGGCATGAATGGCCGGTTTCACCTGTACGAGGCGCAACTGGTGCCATCGCTGTGGCTTTTATCCATAAAACAAAACTGCCGCATTTTCCAGGATATGCAACTGCAGGATATAATCGGCAAGATACTTCAAGAAAGCGGCATAACGCCTGATCTCTTTAAATTCCGATTGGGACACGAAGATATTTTTAATAAATTCAACGTGCAGTATAACGAGACTGACCTGCATTTCATTTCCCGCCTGCTTGAGAAAGAAGGCATTTTTTATTTCTTTGAACATTACAAAGACAAGCATGTGCTGGTTTTCTGCGACACTGATGCCTTTTATCAGGACATTCAAGGTGATATATCTATCCCGCTCAATGCCGGAGGAATGGTAAGCGCAGATAAAATAAGCATCTCATCATTCGATTTTTCAGATCGACTGAGACCCGGCGTACACACCCATACAAATTACAATTTCAAGACACCCTCTGTTGACCTTGAAACTGAATTCAAGGGTGAATACAACAACCCGGACGAACCATTTGAGGTGTACAGCTATCCCGGTAGTTATGGCAAAACGGAGAGAGGCGACCGGCTCACAAAAATACGCCTGGAAACCATAGCAGCACTGAAGGAAAAGGGCAGAGGCGCAAGCAACTGCACCCGGTTGACGTCCGGTGCCACCTTCCTGTTGACCAGCCACAATAACCCGAAATTCAATCAGGAATATTTCCTTTTCGGAGTCGCACAGGAAGGAAAACAACCAGCAGCGCTGAAAGAACTAGCTCCAAAGGATGTCACCCCCGGTTATAGCAACATCTTTATGGTCATTCCGTCTTCCGTAACCTACCGGCCTGAACAGCGCCACGCAAAGCCAATTGTCCCCGGCCTCCTGTCCGCCATCGTCACCGGTCCCAAAGGCGAAGAGATCTGGCCCGACGAGTACGGCCGCGTCAATGTTCAATTCCATTTCGACCGTGAAGGCAAGATGGATGAAAAAAGCTCCTGCTGGATTCGTACCATTCAGTTCTGGAACGGCACAACCTGGGGCAGCCAGTTTATCCCCCGCGTCGGCGACGAGGTTCTGGTTTCCTTTATCAATGGCGACATGGACTATCCGATCATTACCGGCAGCGTCGTCAACGAGGCCAAACAGCCCAATTACAATCTCCCCGCCAACAAGACCCAGAGTGGCATCAGGACCAGAAGCAGCCCCGGCGGCAATCCCGACAACTTCAACGAACTTCGCTTCGAAGACAAAATGGGAGCTGAGGAGGTCTATCTCCAGGGCGAGAAGGACTGGAACATTCTGATCAAGAATGACAAGGGTCAGAGGGTCGGTCATGACGAGACGTTGACCGTCGGTAACGACCGTTCGAAGTATGTCGTCGTGAACCAGAGCGAATCCATAGGTGCTAACAAAAGTATCCAGGTGGGAATCAATCATACTGAAACCATTGGTTCCAACATGACCCTGACAGTCGGCAACTGCAAGACCGAAACCATTGCGATCAACTCGATGGAAACCATTGGCCTGGCAAAGGAATTGTCCATCGGCGGTCTGTATCAGGTCTCGGTTGGCGGGATTATGAACGAAACGGTCGCCTGTGCCAAGACTGAGGAGGTGGGATTGGCGAAGGCGGTCTTTGTCGGTGCGACCATGACGGAGAATGTGGTAGGCGACAGGACCACCAACATCGGCGCCGATCTCTCCGAGTTCATCAGCGGAAAGTATTATTCAAAAGCTAACGAATATGTAATAGAAGCACCCAAGATCACCTTTAAAGCAGGTTCTTCAACAATCGTCATGGATGGAAGCAGTATTACCATTAAGGCTAGCAAAGTATTCAGCAACTAAGCCATGAAACAGCAACTGACACTCTCTGTCGACATAAGTGCTGTGTGGAAGAACATTATCGGAGATTTGATGTGAAAAGAGAACAGACAAAAATCATACAGATTGTCGAAGATGACATCCCCATGGCAGCAACGCGGATTGGCAGAATTGTACGTATTGAGAAAAGCGGAATTGTCCTGGTCGATTTTTCCGGCAACAATTCCGGTCCGATTGCCGCCCGAACTACTACATCGTCGAGAGTGGAGAACCTTCGAAAGGGTAACCCGGCAGGGAGAGAAGTGCTGCTTGCTTTTGAAAATAATGATCCGAAATTTCCCATCATCATTGACACCATGTATTCACTGATCGAGGAAATCGCGGAACCCACGACCGTTGTCGTTGAGGCTGAAGAGCCGCAAGAGGTAACGGTTGACGGAAAAAGCATATCTTTTGAGGCCGAAAACGAGATTGTTCTGAAGTGCGGAAAGGCAAGTATCACCCTGACAAAGGCCGGCAAAATCCTTATCAAGGGTGACTACGTTCTCAGTCAATCTTCGGGAGAGAACAGAATCAGGGGCGGCTCGGTATCTGTCAATTAGTAGCTTGCTGTCGATAATAGAAAAGATGTTTCGATAAACCGTTGTTAGCCACGGATGCACACGGATTTACACGGATGAAGGCAAAAACTGTTCAGCATTGCAAAGTTAAGGGTATTTCATGTTTTAAGATTTTATCCGTGTGCATCCGTGGCAAAAAATGTTTTGCTTTCGGCTTGCCGGGGTTAAGGATGATGGGGTCTCATGGTA
>Ga0105099_10001677_pt1 | contig 13640 bp, 15 predicted proteins | sample PPLLak3cmMay2015_2_FD_79138 | JGI IMG/M metagenome (GOLD analysis project Ga0105099, IMG submission 79138) | Freshwater sediment microbial communities from Prairie Pothole Lake near Jamestown, North Dakota, USA - PPLs Lake P8 Core (1) Depth... | ecosystem: Environmental > Aquatic > Freshwater >...
CTTCTGTAGTCAAAGCCGGGGAGAATGAGCGTGATGGGATACAAGTAAAGACGTACGAGTCGAATTATCCACATTTCCCTGGTTTGGACTATGTAGTCGCAGGGGTCGAGTGCACTCGGAATAGCTATGAAAAAAATATCACGGGAAAAGATATGATCATCCCGAAAGGCTTTACCGCTGAGTTTGACGCAGAATTCTTTTCATCTCCTGTTGGTGGATACCTCATTGCAGAAAAAGAAACAGATATTTTTCAGGCTCTTGTACCAATGAAACCATTCATAAGCGATGATCAATTCTCGGAAGATGTAACTTCTGCTGATCGTTTTTCACTTACGGTAAATATTCATAACGCACTATCATTTCCTTTCGGATCGGCTTTCGCTGCGATCACCGGTCGTCATTTCCCCTACATCAATGTTGAAGTGTATCGTGATAATGAGTTAGTGAGCTCTGGGACGGCTGGTCGACTCCCGATCAAAGAAGATATCTCATCTAAGGAAACATCTTTGAAGGAGAAATTACAAGCACTTATACATATGGTTGACATTCGTAATATCTCCTTCTTTAAAGGAGTCCATTTTGCATCACTTGAGTCTGGTCGGTATGTCATCAAAGTTTTCAAGGAGAACTCACGGGTTGGTATTCAACGACATTTTATAGGAAGTATGATCGTAGATCTTACGAAAGATTCTCGTATTCATGTGTTCTGCAGGCCCCAGGGCTCCTGTCAAGTCACCCTGGTTGATCAAGAAGGGAGTGGAATTAATGATGCTGATGTGATGCTGTTACAGGATGGGATGATCATTGCTTCTAATACGACTAATGATCAGGGGGTCGCAGTGCTAGTTGCACCTTGTAATCGAAAAGAACCTTATCAATTGAAAATCATCTCTCAGGGTTTTGAGGTTGCCAATGAGTCGATACGATTACGATACAACCGGATATTGATTCCTTTAAAGAAATCAATAACGTTCGATCGGTATGATTGGACATTGACCCTGGTAGACCTCTGGGGGTTGCCACCAGAAATCGAAATAACACCAAGAATAACCAGTGCCGCGATGCAGACACCAACCAGTATTTTCCCAACAAAAAACACACCCAGCTCCTATCAATTTCGTGATTTGCTCCCAGCGACATATCAACTAGAGATTCAGTATAAATCCTTTACCATCGAAAAAGAAATACAGATTCCTTCACCAGATGAATCATTGGTGTTTCCCGCGGAATTCCCTGTATCTTTCCATGTCTTTGATTCACGAGGCACAACACTTGATGGAGTCGCTCTTCAGGTGAGTCGTGGTGGGAAAACCCAGGAATCAGTTAGTAATGGTACATTAACTGTTTTTTCACTCCCACCTGGTACCTATACCGTGAAAGTGATATCTCAAGGAAATATCATCGGTCAGAGAGTCTTACACGTAGCAGGTGAACGAAGTGTCAATTTGATCACGAGCCTGCAATCCATTTTCCCTCTGGTTGGTCTCGTCCTTGCTTGTGTGTTGATTTTGCTTGGAGTACTATTTAGTATTCGAAAGAAAGAACCATTGTATTTTCTTTTATTTTTCACGATAGGTCTTTTAGTCATAGCACTTGTCTGCCCTTGGTGGTCATTACAAGGATCGTCATCAGACATTGAGACATCTTCGACCTTCTATCTTATGCCTTTAAATCTTGTTTCCCTCACTACCGCACCACAGGTCATTGTAGGAGATCTTTCGTTTTTCCCAGAGATTTTTACCACCATTATGATGATTATACCGGTTCTCACTATCATCGCCAGTCTCCTTATATTTTCGATACTTGTTTTTAAAAAAATACAGAAAAAACAGTGGCAGCTCCTTCTTTTGGTTGGAGCATTAGGGCTCCTTTTCTGTTCTCTGATTATATTTATCGGTGCGATGTCTGCGTTTGCGGAGGCTGGGGTGGGCAGTTTCATGGGTTCAGGCACCATTGATGTTTCGATCCAAGGACAAGAAGAACTCGTACCTATAGAATGTCAATGGGGGCCAGGGGTTGGATTCTGGGTATACCTAGGGTCTTGTATGATAGGAATTGTTTCTCTTATCATACTATGGTATCAAAAGAAGAAAAAAGAACCTCAGCTATTGTAAATTACGGAGTTGCTTGTCTTGTTCTCTTTTTATCTTAGCAAGGATTTTTTCTTTGCTACTATCTTCAACTGAGACGAGAGGTTTTTTGATTTTTTCCTTAGGTTTTTTTTCTGATTTTTTCAGAAGGGGAACAGGTTTTTTCTTTGTTTTTTCTTTTTGTTTCTTTTTTGGTTTTATTGTGGTTTGTAATGATGTCATCAATTTTTTAAAAATAGATGACTCGGCTTTTTTCGCTTTTTCTTTGGTTGGTTTTCTTCTGAGTTGTTTTTGATCATCTTTGTAGGCGAGTAGTGCAGATTTGTATTCATCCTCCATTAAGATTCGTTCTTGTTCGTAGGCGTTTTTATCAGTGCGTTTGAGTTCTGCAAGATGAGCTTGCTCTTCAGGAAGTTTCCAGGGTTTCTCTGGTTTTTTACCGGTTTTTCCAGAGATTTTTCGTCTCCACATCACAAATAAAACAACACCGATGAGGAAAAGCAGACCAAATCCAATGGTATACACGCTGTTTTCTTCAGAGAAATAGAGTCCCTGTGTCTCGACAAAGATCCGTTGTGAGGCAATACTTGTGGTATTATCATCCACTGAGTAGGTGTCAATGAAAATCGAATGAAGTGTTCCCGTGTCAAGGAAATTCGCAGGGACCGCTACACCGACTAATGCTTGTCCTTGTTCACCTGGTCGAAGAGTGATGGTACTATTTTTGGTTAAGGTGAGGGGATAGCCAGTTTCCGACCTGATTTTAAAATTAAAGGTATCATTATAATTTCCTTGGTTCTCGACAAGTACCGGGATGGAAACGATTTCATTTGGAGCAAGTTTCGTAGGTGGTAATGCCTGGATTTTTACTGCATGGAATGGTTTAATGTTAACCAATACATTTACGAAATATTCTGTTTTTAGTACTGATCCGCTCCATTTTCCAAATCCTGAGGTAAGAGCTGCCAACGGCCATGTCAAGCGAAAAATGAGCGGGGCATTTGGTAAATCTTTTTTTGTTGCAAACCACAAATTTCCAGCGACCCACGAATCAGTGACCTTGATTTGTAGGAGTTGGGTTTGGACGAAATCAGTTGATTTCGGGGGTGAGGTTAACGAGACAGTCACATTTGTTAGTAATAATTTATTTGAATCCGTTTTTGTAGCTTGGATCATTGGTGGATCAAAAACAACAAACCAGACGTTGCCGGGATTGCCATTAGGAAATATCGCTTCAAAAGTTGCATAACGTTGTGTTAAAAAGAAGGGATAGGATTGTACTTCAAATTCTCCTGAGGTAAGGTTGTACATACCAACTTGAAAAGTTGCTTTTTCGTTAATCCCTAGAGTGATGTTTGATGGTATTGCTTTGTATCCTTCAGCAAAATTGATTATCGGAAAAAATAATGACGCTAACTGTCCAATTGGATTGAATTTAAAAATTGGGAAAGTAATCGGCTCTCGTAACCTTGCATCTATGGTCGGAATCTGTGTTACAATAATCGGACAAAGGAAAATTGTGATTGCTAAGAGAGTAAGACTTTTACTACGCATTACAGAGGTGTCCTCCTGGAATTTAGGACGACATTATGAGATGGTTCTTTTTATTATTTTCTTTTCCGAATAAATATGATAATACTCATTACTAATGCTAATGCACCTATAAATGCGATTGCGTCAAACCCTGGTGTTGAGAACCCTCTGCTCTCGACAAGGAACGATGCAGGAGTAATAGCACCCTTTTTTGACTCGTCATCTGCTTTGAAAGGTTGCATCGAGATCGTAATTGTTTGTTCGTCATAATGATATCCGAATCCCTTTGGTGGTTTTACGACAAGGTAAGCTGTACCTACTGCTCCCACGGCTTCTTCAAGAGTTACTTGATCTGTGACGATAGCGACCCATCCTGCTGGTACTGTTACCACATTTAGATATACCCTGGTTCGTGCATTCCCCATATTGGTAATATCAATTCTAAATGTCGCGGTGTCCATTGGCCCTATTTGTTTTGTATTGGAATCGGGATATGCTGGTGAGATTAATGGTTTATAATCTGGTTGGAAAGTCAGTCCGAAATCCTGTTGAAAACTCTGGACGAGTCCTGCCTTTAACGCAGTTGCTCGTAATTTCACTTCACCAACACCTAATGCTGGAGCATTTTCTGATACTGCAAGAGTTAGCATTGTACTTAAGGTTTGTGTTGTACCTGGAGCACCAATCGTTGCGGAAACTGTACCCTGGGAAAGGGATGCAGTCGCCCACGTTGGAGTTGATAAAACTTCAATTTGTATTGTAATCATTTTTCCCGCATATAATTGTAGAACTGCGGCACCTAAAAGACCTTTGTTCACTGTATGGGTAATATCGATTTTTAACTGTTTCGATTCTCCACGTGGTACCAATGGTTCTATCGTTGAATTCCATCCAACCGTTAACGAGCTTTGAAGATTAAATAAGATTCCTGCGGATGTAGTAGGTGCAACAGCGAAAATGATACTAATCAGAACTATTCCTGTTAGGATGCTGGCTTTGACAGTTTTGAATCTTTTTGTCATTGTTCCACCATTTTTCCTTATTTTACACATATTACTTTGTTTTCTGGGTATTTAAACATTGTTGTACACTTCTTCCTCAAGTCCGAGGGAGTATGTACATGTTAATATATAACTTACTTGATATAAAAATATTTGCATAGAAAATTATCATTTTGTATTAAAAAAGTAAAAAAAGAAGATTCATGATTTGTTTTTCTCTCCTTATGATGCCTGAAGAATACCCTTGTCTTACTCGATCGTATCGATTTTTTGTTCGCCTTCTTGTGTTTTTTTCGTTTTCTCGGGCTTGTCTTTCTTCGTTGCGACCTTCCCAGGGAAGTTTGAGAGAATAATGATATCGCCAACTGCGTTCACCCATCGATAGGGGACAGCAACATCAACGCTCCCTTCTACCAAAGAGGGATTTGTGTTTGTGACAAGCAGGCTCCCGACTCTCTTTTCATCCAACTCTAAAAACACATTTTTAACATGACCGACGTAGACTCCATCGCGGGTATAAACAGGCAGTTTCAGAAAAGTGGTCACCTCTTCTGGCTTCCAAGTGTCTTTTTGCATCATGTAATCAAAATACATTTACCTATATTAAAATGTGATGGTTTTTCATTCCTCTGTTTTATGATATCAGAGTTTTCTCACTCTGAAAAGTTTCAACAGAAGGATAAACAGCATAACGTAACCGATTAAGAGAAGGACTGCTGAAATCATATACCCATTCGCGAAGATCAAGATCATCGCAAAGGTACATAAGATAAAAATCGTACTCACAACAATTCTGAGTTTCATCAACGCATTATATTGTTGGAATCCAGGGATCTGAAAGATACTACTCTCCTTTTTTATGCTCTCGATTTTGTCTTCTTTTTTGAGTTTACTAATAATCTGTTTTGTTTCTTGATTTTTATCCGTCTCCCTGCTCAGAAGCTTTATTTTCATTTTAATCACGTCATATTACTATCGCTCTCCCTTTATTAAAATGTTGTTGTACATATCTTTTCAAGAAAACTACTGTTTTCCTTTAGGATTATGGTAGTCTATTATGGACCAGTTATAAAAAGGAGTGAAAAGATTTGTTCAAATCCCTGGATAAGCGTCAATATTTTGAACGGTCCTTTCATATCATCTATAGCACAACGAATTTTAAGCACACCTATTGTATAATTCGTAGGTGCATCTTCGTTTACATGGATGAATAAAGATGAATTTTGGATTTCTACATCTTTGGGATTAACGACACCTGTCATAGTTTCAGGGATAAACCAAGCGTCGCACCAATCAGGTTTCTCTTCTATGGAGAGTTGAATGGAGAAAGACTTGCCTTTCAGGAGATGAAGAAGCAATCCTCCAAATAAACCTTTATTTACAGTATAGGTAACATCTAGAATAACGTCTCGAGTTTCTCCTGGCGAGATTGGTTGTGAAGTTTGAGATCCATTCCATGAAACTGTTATAGAAAATTGAAGCGGAGTAAGACCTTTGATAGGGCTCTCTTTTTGTGGCTGGGCGACAACAAAAGAATTGTTGCAAAGAAGTGCAAAAATTATTAAAAACACAATGAATATATTTTTTGCTCCTTTGATTTTCATTAATTTTCCTCCGCTTATTTCCATTAACAAAAAATTATATATTCCACTCTAATTGATATAACTTTCGAATAAACACGAGCTTTATTGGTATATTTTGAAGAAAAAATAGAACTTGTACGTTCCTATAATGTCAATTCTTATAGTTATTTGACCTGAAAAGAATTTCTTTGATATTAGGATTTTTTCCAGTACAGTTTCTTTTTTTAACTGCTATTTCTTATCCCCTGCAATGGTTTTCCTCGATACCCAAAAGAAACAAAAAATATTCAGAGAAATTGCACGTTTGCATCAGCGTGATTTTAGTTTTACCAGTGGCCATATTCTAGGTTCCATGTGCACAGTTCCACATCCGATCGCTCGCGAAGCATATATGCAGTTTCTTGATACCAACCTTGGTGACCCAGAGTTGTGTCCAGGCACAAAAGAAATTGAATCACGATACATTGCTTTTATCTCCAAGCTTCTTCATGCACCAAAGACATCAGCAGGGCAGATTGTAAGCGGAGGAACTGAGGGGAACATCACTGCGATGTGGATCGCAAAACAACTTTCAGGAAAAAAGGAGATCCTTCTCCCAACAAGTGCTCATTTCTCTTTCCAAAAGATTGCATCACTGATGGGCATGAAACTCGTAGAAGTCCCTGTTACCAAAGAGTATGTGATGGATGTCTCACTGTTGAAAAAGAAGATTCGTTCGACCACTACGGCAGTCGTCGGTCTTGCAGGATCAACTGAGCTAGGGACTATTGACCCGATCCCTGAGATGAGTGATTTCTGTTTTGATGAACATATCTTTTTCCATGTTGATGCCGCGTTCGGTGGGTTTGTCATTCCTTTTCTAAAGACGCTCCGTTACAAAGTACCAAATTTTGATTTTCGGCTCAAAGGAGTCTGTTCGATTTCAATTGACTCCCATAAGATGGGCTATGCTGCGATTCCTTTAGGGACCTTGATGGTCCGCAGGAAACAATGGCTTGAGAGCATCAGTGTGGATTCACCATATATTAGCTGTGAGAAACAAGCAGGGATGCTTGGGACACGTTCTGGTGCACCGGTGGCTGCTGCGTATGCTGTTGCGCAATATCTTGGACAAGATGGGTATAAAAAAATGGTTGAATCCTGCATGGATGTCACACAATATACCGAGAATAAGATCACAACACTTGGGCTGAGTCTTGTGATGAAACCAACGATGAATGTGATAGGTGTGAGACTAAAGAAACCTGGAGTTGTCGTAAAAAAGCTTTCTGAACAAGGCTGGCGTGTGAACAAAGTCGAACGGCTTTCCTGTATTCGTTTGGTGCTGATGCCGCAAATCACAAAACAGATTATCGACGAATTCATTCCAGTACTGCAAAAAACCTGCGAAGAGGTTGGAGAACTATGAGTCTGAAACATTTAGAGAAATCATTGTATGAAGCACCAATCGTGAAAAAAGGTGTGTACGACTATGTCATCCATCCTATCACCGATGGAGTCCCGTTCATCACTCCTGAATTGCTCAAAGAAGTCACTGATGAGATGAAAAAACATATTAAGAAATGTGGGACGTTCGATCGTATCGTGACGATGGAGGCAATGGGAATCCCGCTTGCCACTTCATTATCACTTGATCTCGGTATCCCATTTACAATCATCCGCAAACGACAGTACGGGTTGCCTGGTGAGGTTTCAGTAGAACAAGTAACTGGGTATTCAAAATCAAAGATGTACATCAACGGACTGAAAAAAGGAGACACAGTTATCCTCGTCGATGATGTGCTCAGTACCGGTGGTACGTTAAAGGCTGTGCTGTATGTGTTGAAGGAAATCGGGGTTGTCGTCAAAGGGGTCTTTATCGCAGTCTACAAAGGAACATGCAAAGAAGAAATAACGAAAACCTACGGCATCCCAATAACTACGATTGTTGATATTGAGGTGATTAATGGAGAGGTCACTATTAAGTGAGTAATGGAGTTTTCCCATTCGTAATAATTTAAATACATGCTTGAATCCCGAAAAAATTCTTAGCTAATGCTGGCTCATATGCGGATCGATATCGATGTAAAAAAGCACGATAGCCATCCTAAAATATACAGACCACCCTTTTATTGTAACCTTCCATTGTCCTGATTCATTGCCTAAGAAAGCATACTCCATAATTCTTTTTTGATTGAATTGTTTTTCCTCGCCATTTGGTAGACCCACCATCATGGTTCCTTTTCGATGACCCGCAACAAATATGTAAAAAATAGAACCGTCTGTTACCGTTATTTCTTTGGAGATATCACAGAGGGAACCTCCACCGAACATACCGAATTTAATCGCATAGTACCTTCCTGAGAATTGATTGTAAGTCGGTGAAAGCAGCTCTAAATTACTATGTCTTGTCAGTTGAGTTACTTCCATTGAATCATACAAAGATTTAAAGACAATAGAAAAATAGCTTTTCTCCGATACCGTTGGAACAGCTAATGTAAGATACCAACTCTCTCCAGCTTGTACATCAAAGTGTCCGGATGTATTATATGCTGAACCAACTTTGTCCTTTAATAAGGTGACAAACCAAAATTTTCCAACTGACAACCGTATTCTTGGTGTTCTGATAAGTAACTTTCTTTCTGGAACATACCAAAGACAGACTGGCTCTAACAAAGGTTTTTCACCATCGGTGAGTAAAAAATAAGCAGATGTTATGGTTTCATCAACATACAACACAGCCATCTTCGATGACACCTCTATCACATCATCCTGATGAAATGTGATTTTACACTGCACCACTTCTTTTTTTAGTTGAAGCTCTTCCTGGTTATATTCAACAAAATTACTATAATTTGCTGACTCATTTTGTGAATTACTTATGTCATCGGTTCTTAATATCAAGCCATCATGAGTTTCTTGATTAATTATGAATAAACCAGCACCAATCAATATCGCGCTAATCGAAATCGAAATAATTTTCTTCATTTGCATGGAAAATTAAAGAATGGATGAAGGGTAGAAAGCTTCTTCGTGTCAGTCTGTTCATACACCGATTCCAACCAACATACCGCTCATTCCTGCCAGGAAATATGGCCCGAACATCACCAATGGTAAGGTTAATAGAATCCCTACAAAACCAAGGACGAAGTTAAAACCCATGGCGGCGATCGTATATCCAAAACCTCCGACGCTTACACTTGTTCCTTGGAATCCGTATGTCAGGAATACATCAGCGCCCACGGTTGGGATTAGCAGATGTGTGCCTCCTGCGAATCCTACACAGAAACCAGCATCAAATTGTCCGCAGATAATATTAGCCCATAATGGTGTAGGGATCCCATTCCAAATACCCATTGGTCTTGGTCCATCCTGCGGTTCCCACGCTGGTTTGTACTTCGGTTGACGAATTTTCTCACGGATATTGGTGAACAGCGTATGTAACTCATCAACTGTCTTATCTGTCAACCCATTATCTATCAATGCTTGGAAAAACGGCTTGATATTCTCAAATGCGGTAGCGACTTCTTCATCGGATTTTGTTCTATCGTAGATGGTTATGAAATCTTCTTTATGTGACGCCCCCATGTCGATAAGGTCTTGAATGGTAGAAGCTGACATTTCCTTTTGGATACTTTCTCCGTTGACGATGCAACGAATTATCGTCGTATCATCAATTTCACCAACACATTTTTGTGGTTGGTTGCCTGCACTTACTACCGGGATTGATAAAAGAAGAGCCAAGACGATTATGACTATACCCTTTCTCATTTTTCTTCTTCACCTCCCTCGCCTGTTTTTGAACCCTCATAAGATATCCGCGAACATACCGTATGATGGAAGATGAAAAAAAACACAAGGCTTACGGCAATATAGAGGAGTCTTTCTTGCAAAAGAGTCTGGTATTCAAGTATCGATTTTGCGGTCGCCGTTTGGGTGAATAATAACAAAAAAACAATGGATGTGAATGTCCCAATTCTTGATCGACAAGAGTTTGTGTTTTTTTTCATCATTCTACTCCCAGACTTAGTAGTTTTTCCAATGGCGTAAATTTATCTTTAGATATAAATAATTTATAGTGCAATCATCCAATCTTTCCCCTTTTTTTCCATGATAATTTGCTTTGCAACACTCGCATCAAACGATCCATATCCTCTTTGTCAAAATCAAACACAGAGGATGATTTGGCAAAAAGTACGAACAATAAACTATTTCAGCCTGTACTTCATTGCCCACTTGAGAACCATGACTGAAAAAATCCCACAACACATGCATTGTCAGATTTGCGGAAAAGCAATCGCCGCATCAGATTCAGAGACAATATGCTCTGATGAGTGTAAACAGCGGTACCAAAATCTCAACAAACGACGGAAGATCTGGGTCTATATCATGTACGCACTTATTTTCGTCATGATAGCAGTCTTATTCCTCGCACCGTACCTCGGAAAATAAATTCAGAACGTTTGTAAAGAAAAAAAAGAGGGCTTTCTTTTATTCAGCGAGCTCTTCCTGAAGGTCGATGACCATTTCCGTTAGGACATCTTCGAATATCTGATGGCGGTATTCTTTGACTGAGCCGTTCGCAAGATGTGCTCGAGCGACGAAATCTCTTCCGTCTTTCAGAATTTCAATATGACAGACTGTTTCCATGCTTGTCCCGTCCTGTTTTACTCCCGTATTCATCAATGATATTTATATGTTTTGTGCGCAAGGTTAATGTGTTTCCGGCTCATGTCAAGGCTGGGACGTGGGGTTGTGAAAACAATACGAAACGCTGTCGTCGCAGGTCAGTTTTACCCGGGGAATGAAAAAAACCTCAGACAACAAATCCAGGAATGTTTTCTTGATACTCGAGGATATGGGAAATTGCCGGAGATGCAAAAAGCGAGTGGCACTCTGAAGGGTTTGGTGGTTCCCCATGCTGGGTTTGTGTATTCTGGAGCGATCGCATCCCATGCGTACGGGCGTCTGGCAGAACAGGGATTTGCTGAGGCGTTCATCGTCCTTGGGCCGAACCACACAGGTATGGGTTCCGGTGTCTCGGTGATGACCGAGGGTGCCTGGAAAACACCGTTTGGGATGGTTCGTCTTGATGAATCCCTAGCACAATCCATCGCAACTGGGATCATAGACAAGGATGCTTCTGCGCACACGTATGAACATAGCATCGAAGTCCAGCTGCCGTTCTTACAATATCTTGGGCAAGACCGAACTTTTGAGTTCGTCCCGGTCTGTATGATGATGCAGGATTATGAAACCGTTCAAGATGTCGGGGAGATCCTTGCAAAGGCTATCCAGAGTTCAAAAAAGAAAGTAATGCTGGTGGCAAGTAGTGATTTTTCCCATGCAGGCTTTAACTACAACAGTGCACCACCATCAGGGATGCGTGTTGATGTTTACGCAAAAAAGCAAGATGCACTGGCCATAAAAGAGATTCTCGCATTAGATCCACAGCGATTGATTGAAACAGTCGAGCAGCATCATATCACCATGTGTGGGTCTGGGCCGGTCGCAGCGATGCTTCTTGCAGCAAAAAAACTTGGTGCGAAGAGAGCGGAACTCTTAAAATATGGGACCTCCTATGAGGTCCACCCTGATTCCTCCTGTGTTGGGTATGGGGCAATCGCGGTTACCTAGGTGCAGACTCATGAAAAAACAACCGGTGCGAGACATCGTATTGAAAAAAAATATGACGACAAATCAGCTAATGAAGGAACTGTACGGCTCCGGAGGTTTTTCTGCAAAGAAGGTAGCAGACGGTGTCGATATCCTCGAGCGGATGGTTCATGAAAAGGACTGTGTGAAGTTCCTCTCGTTTCCTGCCTGTATCATCTCAACAGGGACCCGAGGAATTATTAAGGAAATGGTACGAAGAAAACTCGTTGATGTCATCATCACCACCACCGGGACCCTGGATCATGATCTGGCGCGGGTCTGGAAAGATTATTACCATGGGTCGTTCATGGCTGATGATGCAGAGTTGCATCAGAAGGGAATCAACCGTCTTGGAAATATCTTCATCCCTTTGGAATGTTATGGGACGATCCTTGAAAAGAAGCTACAACCTATCCTTGGTGAGCTCTTTTCGATGCAACAGAAATGGTCTACCAAGGATCTCATCTGGGAATTTGGGAAACGCCTTGAAAAAGAAAAAAAAGGCAAAGACTCCATTCTCTATTGGGCATGGAAAAACAAGATTCCTCTGTTTATCCCAGGGATCATGGACGGGGCGTTTGGCTCCCAGCTTTGGATGTATTATCAAGAACACCGTCACATAGGTATTGATCTTTTCAAAGATGAACAAGACCTCTCCGATATTGTCTTTAGCGCAAAAAAAACAGGTGCGCTCCTCATTGGTGGCGGGATTTCCAAGCATCATGTCATCTGGTGGAACCAGTTCTGCAACGGGCTTTCCTATGCCGTGTATCTTACGACCGCTGTCGAGTATGACGGCAGCCTCTCTGGTGCGCAAACCAGAGAAGCGATCTCCTGGGGGAAAATCGCGGAAAAAGCGGACAATGTCACCATCGAAGGCGACGCAACGGTGCTGCTTCCATTGATGATGAGTGCCTTGCTTGAACGGCTATAAGGTCTAGATGCTTAGGGGGTATAAGGAGGTCTTTTTTTCTCAAAGACCCGGTTCAGGATTTCTTTTTCGTCTGCATCACGGATGACTTCCTGTGGTTGTGGTTCATGATTCTGTGGTTTGTCCAAAGGATCTTGTTTTGGGTGCTTTGCTTTGGTCATCACTCCATATGCTTCGTTGATGAAATTGAGTTCTTCGCTGGTGGGACTCCAGGAGATCATGTTCTTATTGGTAAAGAAATTAGGTGCGTTTCGGTCAAACTGAATCGCTATTAACAACTCTCCTGAGGTGATGTCTTTTTCTAGTTGGAGAGAAACATAGATATTTTCTTGTTTTTTCATTTCGTTCCCATCCTTGTTAGACTATCGATATCATGTAAAAGGTTTTATATTTTTCTTTTTGGACGGATGAGACAGTAAAATATTTATGATAAAAAAAATATTTAAAAAGGGATTGTCACAACCAGTTATTCTTTTGTTGTGACTTCTTTTACCAATTGATGGTTCTGCGCTGAGGATTTGAGGAATTTTAGGATCAGTTCCTTTTGTTCTTGACTTAATGTCATGCAGTCACCATTATATATCAAAATAATCAAGGATTTCGAAAAATTCTTTCTTGATGATATATCCTTGATCTGTCTTTCTAATCAAGTCATGTTTCAGGCAGAATTCAATAACCTCGTTCTGTTCTTCGCTTTCATACATCTCTCGTTCACCTCGTTGTGATAAGAGAGCAAATTCTCTCCCATCATGTTCCTTGTTGGCAATGAACATATATAAAGATTCCTTGGCAAAATAACAAAATGAAAATGCACAGATCATACGGTCCCATGGAGGACACCTGTGGAAAAACCATTAAAGTTATATGA
>Ga0105099_10001678_pt1 | contig 13637 bp, 15 predicted proteins | sample PPLLak3cmMay2015_2_FD_79138 | JGI IMG/M metagenome (GOLD analysis project Ga0105099, IMG submission 79138) | Freshwater sediment microbial communities from Prairie Pothole Lake near Jamestown, North Dakota, USA - PPLs Lake P8 Core (1) Depth... | ecosystem: Environmental > Aquatic > Freshwater >...
ACGCTGACGGCATCCGGAACATGCCCAAGAGTAACCCGTTTGGTGTTGTTTCTGGCGTTACCGTGCCGGGCCTGTTTGAGGTCAACATACCTGAATACAAAAATGCCCCCGCTATGAAGGAAGACTGGAAGGACGTTTCGTACATTCTCGGTGGCGTGTCTGACACAATGCGCGACATGGGCATAAAGTCAAACAATCTTAATACCGGCATCGGAATGCTTGGCAACGTGCTGAAGACAAAGGTCGGCGAAGACGGCGTAACCGCTGCCACCAAACTGAACGGGGCAATAGCTGCAGGCGCTCAGATCGCCGAGGGCCTGATGGAGACCCTGGGCGTGGATATGGAATCCGGCTGGGGCCAGGCTGCCAGCGGAATCATGGATGGTCTAACCACAGCTGCGGCTGGTGGTTTTAACCCGGTGTCGATTGCTCTTGGAGCAGTTCAGGCTCTTGGTGGCATTGCTGGTGCACTTTTTGGCGGTAACGGAGTCGATGATATGGTTGACGACTTTGAGCGACTTGGAGTCTCTATAAATTCTGAAATTGTAGACAAGATCAAGGAAATGAAAGACGCCGGCATCGATGCCGGAGTGGCCCAGGCCCAACTAACAGATGAAATAATCAGGACCGGTGAAGTAACCGCAGAGAACATGGATGGTTATAAGCGCATGGTTCAGGACATCTTCATGCAGCTCGACAACGGCCGCATGAGCGCTGCTGAAGCCACCAGGGAGGTCGGCGACGCCTTCGTCGCATTGGCAGCCAAGGCCAAAGAGGCCGGGCTCGAGGGCGGCAAAGCTCTGGCGGACCTCCTAAATGATGCCCGCAACCGGGGGCTCGTGGGCTCTGACATGATGGCGTACGTAGATGCCGAGCGGGCCAAGGGCTTGCAGGCGTTGAGCGCACACATAAACGGCACCGTTACCAGCCAGAATACGTACAACCAGGCCTTGTGGCAGACCGAAGCGATGTTTAAGTCAATGAAGGCAGATGGCAAAACCTTCTTTGAGATCATCGACGCCATGGGGCCAGCGCTTGACACCCTGTCGGCCATAGGGAAAGAGAAGGGCTACAAGGACGAGGGCGGGCTACTTGCTCAGCTGTTTGGCTTCCGGGAATTCGCAGAGGAAAACCAGGGGCTGCTTGCCAATTTGCAGGCAACCCAGACATATATGGAGAGCATGGCCAATACCGGCGTACTGACGGCAGATCAGTTTGCTGGGTTTCAGACCAATTTGCGGCAATATCAGGATCAACTCAAGGCGGCAGGCGCATCAGAGACCGAGCAAATGCAGGCGCTGTTCCCGATGCTGGCCAAGCAGGCATGGTATGCCAAGGAATACGGATTCACCCTCGACGAGAACACTCAGCGACTGGTTGACCAGGCCAGGGAGCAGGGATACAACATCGAGGCCGCGATCCCATTCGAGGAACGCCAGATCGCCCTAATGGAAATGCAGAACGACCTGACGGCATCTCTCATTGAGGCTATGGGCGGCAAACTGCCTGAGGCGTTCAGGCGCTCGACAGAGGCTGCGGCGGCATTCGGTGCCCAGATGAGCGCAGCTGTTGATCAGAGCCGAAGACTGTCTGAGTCGATTGGCGCGACAAGCCTCGACAATTATCGTGGTGATGCCACGCCCGGCGGTATACAGGGGTTTGCCGCCGGGACAAATGGATGGATAACTCGTCCCAGTGAATTTATTGGCAACGAAGACGGGGCGGAGCTGTTCCAGTTTCGGGGCGACAAGATGAAGGTCACGCCAGCGCCGAGGGTCGGCAGGGCGCAAGGGGTGCAGGGAGGGAGTCAGACTGTCGTTAAAGAGACGAGGGTCAACACGATGAAGGTTGAGTTGTATTTTCCCAACGTGACTAACGTTGAGCCGGTTAACGCAATCATGACGGCCATTGAGCGCAATGACGGGAACATTCGCGGCAAGTTCAAGAGGTTCATCAAATAAAACATGGCCAAAGGGAAAATCGTTTATAACGGATCGACCTCATACACCTTCGAGCGGAATTACATCAAGGAGTATGAGGATGTCGGCCTTTCCGTAAACATCATCAATGAAACACCTGACGGGAAAATAACAGTCGAGAATCGGTATGAGCGACAAGAGTTTGTTTTGCCATTCGAGCAAGCGCCTACGTCCCAAAAAACGGCGTTTCAAGCCGCAATGAAGGGCCTGCTGGATTTCTACCCAGATGCCGCGGTCAGTGTCACCAAGTTTAGGGGCCTCATGCAATTCGAGAGCCGCCCCCGGGCGTCTGGGCCTAATGTCTGGGACTTCGTCGTGCTTTTCCGTGAGTCCAAAGAGGATACATGATCATCAGGGTAGATATCGAGCTTGACACCGGTACCCGGAAATATCAGCTGGGAACCGAGCAGCACGTTGCCCGTGATGCCACATATCTGCGCAAACTCCTGGAGACCTCCGAGATCGTAAAAACCGGCAATTCCGGCCAGGGCTGGCAAGTCGGGTCTTTCTCCTGCGTGATCGACGACATCGATAGCGCCCTGCGTGATGCCGAGGAGATCTGGGACGGTCGCAAGATCACCGTCAAGGCCCTGCAGGAAGTCTACGACGCCGGAGAAGAAACCTGGTCTCTCGTTGAGCGGGACCGCTGGATCGGGGCTATCGATTACCCCACCGTTCCGGTTAAGGGCCGTATCGCTCTGGCTGCGACCGAGAATCACGGCATCCTGGGGCTCACAGTGCCATCATCGACGATTAACAGCGCCGACTATCCCGCTGCCGCCGAATCTGCCTATGGCAAGCCGATTCCGGCCATTACAGGCACCCACATCATTGCCGGTGGCGCTCTTGTCGCCTGGTACGTTGGTGACGGCAGATATTTGCTTAGCGCCAACGCCATGCAGACCATCGTCGGCATACATGCCAGTGGCGTTGAAATACCGGAGCTATATTGGGGGCACCAGGTCGATGGCGGCAAATCATTCATCCTCTACACGCCGCCAGCTGGAGTGGAAGGCATTTCCGAAGAGGTTACGGACTCGATATACGTTAACGTGATCGCCACGGCATCAGACAACCCTGTGGACTGTCTTAAAGCAGTCCTGGACGAAGCTGCCGGGACCGGGGTGGTGTTTGCCGGCGACAGCACTTTGGCGGCCGCCATGGCCGCCAGAGGCTACAAGGCGGCGATGTGTACCGGCATGACGGACACCATTGGAGAGATCGTCACGGAGTTCTGCGAGAACTTCGACTGTTTCGCTCGGATCGACAGCAACAACAAAATTGTGCTGGGCTTCACTGATCCGACATCTGTGGCCACGCTGGATACCGAGATCCTGGGAGCTACCGATATTCCTCAGCCGCATGATTCCGTGAACCACTGCAAGCTAGAATGGGGCTGGGATTGGCCAAACAGTAAGTTTCACAGCGCAGATGAATACAGCCATGCCCCAAGCGTATCCACATACGGACGCCGCAACGGAGAATTGTCTTTTTTTTTCACCAGGGACGCTGCGACCGTCCTTGATGTAGCCCGGCGATACGTCAGACAGCGACGCGAGATACCTCGAAATCTGATGCTTCAGCTCAATTTCGCCGATCAGGTCGGCATCGACATTGGTGATGTGATCACGGTCGAATTCGAGACCCTCCTCAGGCCCGGACAGCAAACATATGTGGTCCGGAATAAACGCATAAACTATTTGACGGAGTCCGTCACGCTGGAATGCACGACTTATTTCACGGGCATGGATTATTATGTCAAGGTGACCCGAAATTTCGACGGTGGTGCGATCGACTATTTGGGCCTGGTTGTTTTGGCGGCCGGAGATGATTTGACGGTTACGGCCACACCAAAAACGGATCACAGTCTGTTTTATATCTGGGTGGACTGGACAACCGAGGACACCAGTGGGAACAGCTATACCATCGAAGACATTGACGGCGACCACGAATTGCACTTCGTTTTTAAGCGCGACAAGTTCCGCATCGTGGCCATGGACGACGGCATCTGCACGATCAGCCCGAAGGGCGACGTTATGGTGGCCAGTGCGGCGGATCAGGAATTTACTGTCAGCCTGCCTGATGGCAAAACGTTCTCGAAGTGGATCATCGATGACGCAGAGGTCACGGACTACCCGTACACCTTCGAAGATGTTGACGCTGACCACTCCATCATGGCCCATTCAACGGATATCCAGTCAAACAAGATAGCTGTCACCATCGTTAAAACCGGCACGGGCACGATCAGCCCCCCTGCCTATAACGGCTCTACTACGGTCTGGATCAATTGGGGCAATGAGGTCTACCTGTCATTCGACGGTAGCGCTACCGTTACCCGTGACGGCAATAATTTGGGTGCAATGAATGGCATCGCTATGGGTCAGGTCTGGGCCAACACAACCGTGGAGATCGCATTCTGATGGGCAGCAATATGGAATACAAGCGCCGGCGAGTACCGGATCACGGACATGGGGCCGGATCCTTGATGTCTCAGGGAGCCAGTGGGGAACCGTTGTATTTAAACAGCCCGGCAGCCCAGATCAACAGCGCGAATCTGACAGCAATCAAGAACTTGTCTGGCACCAATACCGGGGATCAGGACTTGTCTGATTACGTCAAAGGGCCTGCCTCGGCGGTCGCAGGACAAGCAGTCCTGTTTGACGGGACAACTGGTAAATTTATCAAGGGCGGGAAATACAGAACCATAAAAACGGACACGACGACGCCATCATATAACGGAGGCGCATGGGCTGATGCTGGACTGTCATTTTCGGTTTTGGCCGATGCGGTATACTATTTCCGCATTTTTATCAAGGTCACGGCGGTTGAGACTTCACCGGCCACAAACAAAGACATTTTCTTTGGTTTAACCGGACCGGCGTCCCCTACTTATTTTCGTTATTCAGCTGGGTTTTCCAGGGGCGCATCATGGGCCGTTTTCTCTTCAGTCGCATATGACACATCACCAAATTATATCGAATTTGCGGCAACGGCATCACTGACCGGTATCGGTGTTTTGGAGGGATATATTATGCCATCATCGGATGGCACGGTGGCCTTGCGAGTTCGTGAGGGATCGACTTTTACGGCGTACATTCAGCCGGGAACGTTTGTGGAGTGGGAGGTTTTGGGATGAAATTAACTAACATTTTCGACTGCATCGGCCTCATGCAGACGCATTACGGCCCAGGGCGAGACACCCCAGATTATGCCGATTTTATCAGGGAGATCGCAAACCGTGGTTGGGACGGCATAAGGTTTGTTTCGACCGGGTTTTGGGGCCCTCAGGACATACGGCGACCGTATTGTGACCCGTGGGTGATGCCGTGGCGGCGCAACGGGGCCGGTCTCGTGGATTTCGACCATCCCAACCCAATTTGGGCTGACAGGTTTGTGATGATATTGGAACTGATGAAAAGGTATAACCTGATCCCCAGGATTGATATCTTCGATGGTTGCGGGCACTCAATGGGATACAACCCATACGGGACAGGCAACAACCTGCAGGGCATCCCGTGCCTGTGGGACGCCAGAATGTGGCCATATATCGAATCGTACGTCATCAACGTCTTTATCAATTCAAGGCGCGTTTACGATCCGACAGATATCGCGTGGGGGTCGGGCAACGAAATGTATGCGCTCGGCATGGATTTTCGGGCCTCGGCTGTGTTCATGAAAAAAATAGCCGATCTGTTTACCCGGCTGGGTGCTGGCTGGCGGTGTGCTGCCAGCGCTACGGAGTTGATGCATGACCCCATAACGCAAGATCTGGTGCCAGCGTATACACTCGGAGTAACCCCCCATGCAGAGTGGGTGCAGGCCGAATTTATGCGAGACTACGAGCCCGGTAAGGGGTTCGGAGACCGGGAGCGGGTAAACAACACCATCATAGAGATGCACGGCCACGACAGTGAGCGTGATTTTGAGTCGCTCCAATACCCTGACGGTAAGTTTGGGCGCATCACCAAGCATGGCGGGGCCGTCCCTCATTGCGGGGCCCTGTCGATGGTCGCCATATCTACTGACGGCGCTCAATTCAACCCGCCTGACAAAAGGCATCAAAGCGGTCACCCGCACGCGCCAGGCTATGGCATGGGTACCGATGAGCAGATCAGGGATTTATATGTCCAGGCCGTCACCACGTGCATAAACAATCACGTCAAGGAACTCTGGTATGGCTACCTCGAAAACGGCTGGATAAGGACCGTACAAAACAAGGCTGGCGGGATTGAATACGTCGTCGATCGCCGTGGGTATGACTGGAGAGCATCAGACCTGATCATGGCCGCGTATAAAAAACTGATGGGGCAGCCACCTGTCAATTTGGGCAAGTTCCCCAAAGAGCCACCGACGCCGCCACCACCAAAGCCTGAACCACCTGGGCCACAGCCAACGCCAGGCCCAGTAATACCAACTCCAGAGGAGGACGACTTGAAATACATCAATTTATTTGGACCACGAATCACTGACATCCGGTTTTCGGACTGGATCAGGCAATGGCCTGCTTGTGCCGGGCAGTCCCTGCGCTTTGGTCGTGACAACCTGTATCTGCTGCTAATATTGGCGACAATTATTGCTGTATTAGTTTTAATATTTAAATAGGAGGCAACAATGCCAGAAGCAACTTTTACCAAAGACAGCGTGCCGATCCCCGTTGATCGGGCCGGGATAATCACGATTGACCTCGACACTAATATGTGGTCAATCAACCTCAAGATTTTTCGGAACAACCAATACCAGACAGTGACCCTCAGTCGGACCGCGGCTCTGTCTGCTCTGGGAGACCAGCAAAAACTGCTAGTACAGAACGTCATGGATGATTTTATTGCGACTGCGGTTTCTCAGGCTACTGGGGTTGCTGTTACGCGGCCTGAGATCAGGACGTCGGCACTCGCCTACAAAGTAAACGCCGCTCCGCCCGTGGAGGAATAACGTGATCAGAACAGCGGGTACCGGCCTTGTAACATCGGCGGGCGTTGCTATTGCTCCCGGAACCTTGAGTTCTGCGGCGGGGTCTGGCATGGATAGCCAAATTCTTTACGGCAAACCGACGAAGGGCAAGCGGTGGGGGTGGCGTTTAGGCTACGACAATGGGGATGAATCGGCGCTGCTGGTAACGTTCTTGTGCCAAAGGGTTGCCGGTGAGGACTATGATGCTCTGGGCATTGTCGGTCAGGGCCTTGACGCCGGGACATTCAACGGCAGGCCTGGGGCGGTAAGAATCCCGGTCGATACATTCCTGGAGAATGTTTATGCAGCGACCGTCTTTTCAGCTGACCATCCCGACAACTGCAATATGGCTGCGCTATACATCGACACGGAGGCCGTCGCTATCGCCTCAGCGACCGGAACGCTAACTATTGGATTTGTCGCCGACGTCGCCGGACTTGCCGACGCTCTGCCTGTAACTCTTGGCTCTGAGGTCGTCGATGTCGTCCTCGACGAACCGATCGAAGTCAAGACCGGATCGACACCGCTGATGGTGGATTCCTGGCTGCGAAATCAGGTGCTCTGATGTTCCCCTCACCGTTTGGCAATCCGTTCCATGACCCTTTTGGGCGTCGGGGCGGCGGGCTTGGGCCAGAGCTGACAGACAACACCCCGAACCTAATCAATCCCCAATGGGTCAACGTGGGGGGGGTGTACACTTACGATGATACTGCTACCGGGCGGTTAGGCTGGGACTATGCGGCTAAAAATGCGACATGTAGGTTGACCTTTACCATTACCGGGAATACAGCTTCTCTGACTATTTTTGATTATTCTGGCGGAACAACATATCATGCGGTAGCCAGTTACCCGCCCGGCGATTATGTACTGACTCATACCCACACCGGTGCCGGGCTGCGTATCACGGCAAATACTGGCAGCGGCGGAGTGTTCACGCTAACCAATCTCTCGCACAGGCAGGTATTGTGATTATAGCCATAATCGTCACCAACCTGATAGATGCAGTTTTGACGTGGACATGCGGTCAGACCACCGAACAAAACCCGGTTTTCCGCATGGCTATCAGGGGCGGGGTGTGGGCGTTTATCGTGATTAAGACTACTATGGTTTTGGTTATGGTAGGTTTAGGATATTGGCTCTGGACACAGGGCGGCGATTACATGGCTGCCGGGTACGGGGTTGCGCTGGGGGTGTCAGTTGTGATACTGGCAATCAATGTAAATTATGTTGTCACTAAAAAATTGCTTTAAAATCAGGGGTGTAAAATGGATTATACGGCTATAGCGGTGGCGTCGGTAATTAGCTCTTCTCTTTCGGTCACCGCCGTAAAAGTGTTCGGGAGTGGACAAAAAAAAATGTGTAAAGAACATTTCGACCTTTTGTTTAAAAAAACCAGGGAACTCGACATATCGTCACATTCGGACAAGGCGGCGTCTAAAGAGTTCCGAATCGCACTTGAAAAAGAGCTGCATGAAATCAAGACTATGTTAGGTACGATCTACGCCCAACTCATAACCCGGAGCCAAAATGTTTAAAACTATAGTCACCGGCTTGGTAGTTTTGGCCGTCTGCCTGCTGATCATGGATAGATGCAGCAGGGCCAGGGTGGCCGAAATCATGGCGCATAGCGACGCTGAGCTCGCAACTGTGACCGCAGTAATCAAGGACCTACATGGTGCCATCGCTCAATCAGAGCAGAGGGAGACCGAGTCTACCCAAAGATATGAGAGCGAGCGGTCAAGATCGGAGCGCCTCGAAATCGAGCTCAAGAAAAAAACCTCAAATCAAGCCACCACGCCACAAACCGGACCGCCACTGGTGATTGACTGGGAATCCATATATAATGACTACTTTGCAGCGAACCAGGGCTATATCGCCAGCAATGAGGCTCTACGGCTAGAGCGCGACGCCCAGGTGAAAGAACACGGGGCCCAAGCGCTGGCATGGCGGGCGATCGATGCCCAGAGAGTGGAGACCATAGAGGGATTGACCCTGGCCCGCAACCGCCTGGCGGCCCTGCGCAGTCCTCGGTGGGTTGTGGTCTTCGGGGGTGGGGCGACCTATGGAGAGGACGGGCGGCTTCATTACGGGCTGCAGCTGACGGCTGGGCTGAGGGTGGATGATTTGTTTTTCGGCAAGTAGGCATTAACCCAAAAACAATTTGACTGTATAGCGAACTTGTAGACCCCCCATTATCAACACTTTCCAAACAAAATAAAAATAATTGTGTTTTGTTGTTGACAAACCTAAGCGCTCAGGGTATATGCCCGTTTGATGGTGGCGACATGAAAGACACAGAAAAACGCATGTTGGAAGATTTTAAACTAGACAGCGAGGCCAGACGCGCAGCGATTGATTTGTCAATCGGCAGACTTAAGCTCTCGGATCTGGTGGATTTTGCGATCTTTTTGGCCCATCAGGTTTTTCATCTGATTGATGACGACGCTATCAAGGCGCCAATTGAAATGATAAAGAGCGGGAAAATAAACAGAGACCTAGATGATTTTGACGATGCCATAATTTCTGCAGCCGTTGCGTGTCGGAAGCTCCCACATGGGAAAGAAAAGCCGGCGTTTGTTGCGGCCAGGGCTGCTCAAATAATAGACGACATATGGAGATTTGCCAGACTCTTGGAGGCTAGGGAAGAAATTGCAGTATTATCATACAGGGCTATTGACGCCGTCGAGGAGTCGCTGAAAGAAAACAATGCCATCATGGATATCGCTCGATTTGTCGAGGTAGCCGCAAAGAGCGAAAGAGAACAGATATCTACCATAAAGTACATAGTGGAGAAAGATAGACGCAGTCCCGCTTGACTTCCCCACCCAAAACCGTGCAAGAATCGTGCAGGAAAATGGGCACAATTCGACCGTGCTTGAGTCGTTGCAAAAAGCGCAACAGCTCGGATATGGCTATATATTTGTGTTTATTGGCTCGTCGGCATTTCACTTCTAATCAGCAGGCTGGGGGTTCGAGCCCCTCCGGGTGCGCTTTCTAAAACCATTGAATGATCAGGGTTTTGAGGTTTTGTGGGGCAGCATCAAGGCAAAAGTCAGCTGGCGCCGTGCAAAAACCGTGTCAAACTTAAGTATAATTCCGGGATGGGCATGCTGATTATTTTCTTAGCTGGATCTGACCTGGAAGCGGAAAACCTGCTCAGGCATGACCGTGCAGAAATCGTGCAAACCGGGTTGGGAAGGCCTGCTGACACTTATCCTGTGATCGCAGGGGCAATAGAGCGCAAAACCGTCATGTCCACAACTGATGACCGATGGGAATAGATGTCTGTCACCGCTACCGATGAGTGGCCCATAATGAGCTGGACGGCCTTGATGTCGTACCCAGCGGCCAGGAGATTGGTTGCATAGCTGTGGCGCAGTGTGTGGACGTGGTACTCCGATGACAGGCCAATGCGCTTTCGAAGCTTGGTCCAGTGCCTGGCGAATTGCGAGGCCTCCCGGTAGTCCACATCGATGACGAACTCACTCTCATCCTTATAGGCCAGGATCTCCTTGATGATCTCCGGGGGGACCGCTGCGATCCGGGTTTTTTTCCCTTTGGTGGTAGAGGCCCGGAAAACAATATGGCTTGACCCAATATCATCCCACCTCAGGGCCAAAACCTCGCCAGCGCGGCCGCCAGTTGAAGCCAGAACTCTGATGTATAAATAGAATGCCTGATGCGTCTTGTTGCTGTAATTCGGGGCTTTCTGTCGGATCTCAAGACACCGCTGCCGCCCCTCCCTGCTGATATCATGAGCCACCCTCAAAACATCGGCGATCTCAGCCGGGGTGAACCACTTCTCCCGGGGCTGCTCGGTCATGCGCTTGAAGCCGTCAAGGGGGTTTTCGCCACGGTGCCATTTGTTGACTTTGGCATAGTTGATGGCGGCTCTGAGCATGGCGATTCTGCGGTTCACTGCGGACGGCCCCAGGCCAAGCTTTCCCAGGTGGCCGATGTAGTGGTCGATGTCGGAGGGGATCAGGGAGGCGATGGTCTTTTGGTCGCCCCAGAGTTTAATCATCTCGTCTCGGTAACACTTCCATGTCTGCTGAGTCTTCTTGGCCTGGCCCAGGTTGACCGACCTTCTGGTGTAATCCGTCAGGGCCTTGGCTATGGCGCAGTCCTGACTTTCTCCCATGAGGCAGGCGCGTTCTCGCTTGTAGATGATCTCCGCCGCCGCCTTCGCCTCCTCTAGGTTCTTGGTCCCCGTTGAAAGCCTGTAGGGGGCCGAAGCCCCCATGAAGGTGAAATAGACCTGGTAGCGGGCCGAGTCGCTGCGCTTGAACAGCTTCCAGCGGTCGGTCTCGAAGACGATGGTGGAGGGGGGTGGTTGCATGGATGGTGCCCGGGACACTAAGGCATCCACTCGACTTCTTTTGCTGTTGACATAAATTCTTTGAATTCGGCAAAAAGGGTTACAATATAGTCGTTGGCGAACTTCTTGAACTTGCCCCATTTGCGGGTCTTTTTCACGTCCTTTAAATCTGCTCCGTAAACCTCGCTAACAAATTGGTCTGCCACTATCCTATACCTACCGTCTTTAACATCAACCGAAAAGACATACCAAAGCGACCCCTCGTCGGTAAAATCTACGGTGCGCTCCCAAGGCTTTTTGCCCATTGCAGACACAGCCGTTCCCAGCACTTTCCAAAACGAATTGTCATGGAAGGCCGGAGTGTAGGCTTTGGCGATGATTTTTCCAGCCTCTTTGTCTTTTACTTCCACCACTTGCTTTGAGGATACGAAGGTCTTGACCGCCCACTCCTGAGCTTTGAGAAATAATTCATCCTTGCTGTAATTGGGCAGGGAAACGACCTCTGAATAGTATATTTTCCCGTTTGCGTCCCTGGGCATCTCATAATCTTTCCATTTTGTTTTTTCTTTTTTCCCGGGACGCTGGGGCATTTCATCATCTTCTGTTTCTGCTTCTTGCTGGTCTGGCTGGCTAGGCGCAGCCTCTGGCTGCTCTATCTGCTTCTCTTGCCGCTCAACCTCCACTTCCTGCACGATCGGAGCGGGCTCCTCCTCTTTTTTCTCTTCCTTCACGCATATTCCGCAGGGAGTCAACCCCTTGGCTTTAGCCTCTTCTTGGGTCATCTTCAGTGCCGGCTGTGCTAACAGGCCGCAGTTTTCTTTATGGTGATACTTTTTCCCCTGACGTCCAACCCATACTTCCTGGGCGGTGATGGCCAGGGCAAAAAGCATTGTCAGTGCAATTAAAATTCCTTTCTTCATGTCTACGTCTCCTCATCGTTAATTTCAGCTCAACAGTCGTCGGCTTGTGCTTTCCGAGCAATAACGATCCATCGTTCTGGCTATGCCGTGGGTTGAACGATGTGGGGTGTTTCAATTTACATCATATCCGGGAACAGTGGGCGCTGAAGGTCTGGCCCTGGGTCTGTTTCGACCAGGTACTCAACCAGGGTGTCCTCCAGGCAGTGCGGAATAATTGCGGGGCTGGCATCCTTTACGTCCTCCTTATACGCAGTTCTCAGCAAATCGATGGCCCCCGACAGTCGCAGTCGTACCGGGGCGACCTGTGCGGCCAGCAGCAGGAAACGCATGTGTTCTCTGATTGTTTGTCTCGCATTGGTTCTCATTTTCTCCTCTTCCAGTTGGATTTTTGTTTCCATTGTGGACTGGCCAGTCTGTCATATAATGGCGTACCACTGGGAGAGGGTTATTAAAACCAGAATACACTTTCTCAATGTCGATCATTAAGCCTTCCCTTCTCTTTGTCTGAAACTTTTGAGAAAATGCCCCGAAGAGACGAAGTCTTTCCAAGGGCGAATATGCTTCCAAGGGCAATTATCGAGCCAGCCAGCATTCCGGCAACAGCATGTGCGCCTTTAATAACACAAAAAATTGTTGCTGCCAAAATCAGGAATATAACAATAAAACCCCAAACTCTCCCTTGTTTAACCTTTTTATATGATTGCTCTTGTTCGATTTGGGCCATTTGGTATTGAACGACTTGCTGTTTTCTCAGATGCTTGGTGTGCTCAAGGGCATCATCCATTATTTCTCTTGCGGAGCCAGGACAAACCCTGTCCCATTCTTCAAGAAGCGGTGCGGGTGGAATGGAGCTTTTTATCACATGAAATTCTTGGGTTACCTGACGGGCTTCATGATCAGGTATGTTTTGGCGTTGAATGTTGTTGTGGCCTGGTTGATGGCGTTGTTTTGGTTTTGTACTCATAGGTACCCATAGACCTCGCAATGCTGTCCATTGTAAACTGAAATCCTTCTGCCAATGTTTCCATGTAGGATTTGTGGGGATCAAATTCATTCTGACGCATTACGGGGTACTTGTCCTTGAGTCGCTCAAAACTATCGCGATAGTCTTCGTCTTCGTCGAACAGAAGGGCAATCGGATTGAAGACAGAGGCGAACCCCTGAAAGAAAGCAGAGCGTCCAAGTCTTCGAATGAAGTTACCCATGTACCCCTTATATAATACATCCTGACTTACATTTCAACTTTTCTTCCCGTAGTGCTCTTCTGCCGTCTCGGCAACCATGCCGGCGCCATGCTCCAGCTCCGCTATCTCACGCTTGCAAGAGTATCGTATGTCTTCGGCGAAATAGTCAATCCCCTTCCGGAATTTGGGTATGGCCAGGTAGTACTTGATGAGTTGCTGCAGTTCGGGGGGGAGGGTGCCGGGGTCCTCTTTTTTTTCTTTTCCGTAGATGAGTTCATGGATTGAC
>Ga0105099_10001679_pt1 | contig 13631 bp, 5 predicted proteins | sample PPLLak3cmMay2015_2_FD_79138 | JGI IMG/M metagenome (GOLD analysis project Ga0105099, IMG submission 79138) | Freshwater sediment microbial communities from Prairie Pothole Lake near Jamestown, North Dakota, USA - PPLs Lake P8 Core (1) Depth... | ecosystem: Environmental > Aquatic > Freshwater >...
CTGTTAGGAAATTTTAATGAAAAGTAGGAAATTCATTTCCACTTTAAATTATCCTTTAGGATATTTCCAACAGGAGTAATACCGTTCAAAAGGTACAACGCATTATTATCCCGTAGCATAACAGTGTCATTATACATTTAACGAATAAAAAAAATCAATCATACCGGCAAAAGATGGTATATTATTTATTGTGAATAAAATGCTGCTCCTGACAACAATCGCTGTTTTTCTGCCGATCTTCGTTGAATCTGTTTTTCTATACCTGCAGCTAAAGGGCAGAAAGCTGACCGCTTTTTTCGGCAAAAATGCCTTTCTGATCCACGCCTATGTCACCGGTTTCTTTTGGGCTGCAGCTTTTATCATGATTTTTTTTCTGCAATTCGAACAGCAGCCGCCTTTTCACCACACGGTTTTTTTGAAATATTCAGGTGTTTTTCTTCTGATCGTCGGAATGATACTATCTATTGCGGGTCTTTTACAGTTGGGGCTTAAGAGGGCGCTATGCATCAATTTCTTCGAAGACGCTGTTCCGGTTGTCTCTTCTGCTCTGTATACGTATATAAAAAATCCCATTGATTTCGGCTTCTGGACAGGGCTTATCGGATTTGCCCTGTTTACCGGATCTGCCTATAACCTGATAATCGGCATTGAATTTATTGCCATAATGATACCGCACACGATGCTTGAAAACATCCCCTTGAAACAAAAATAAAAAATACCCATTCTTCGGATCGAAAAATGGGTATTTGTATTCAAATACTCGTTGTGAGTATTCTGTACCTTATATGGCGCTCTTGAAAGCTTTTCCAGCTTTGAACTTTACGACTTTTGTCGCAGGTATCTTGATCTCTTTGCCGGTCTGCGGGTTTCTGCCGATACGGGCTTTTCTTTTGCCTACGCTGAAAGTACCGAAACCGATAAGCTGAACGGTACCCTTCTTTGTGCCCTTTTTAATGCTATCAAGCACTGAATTGACCGCCTTCTCAGCAAGAGCTTTCGAAGTCTTCGTTTCCTTTGATACTGCATCGACAAGTTCGCCTTTGTTCATTAAGAACCTCCTTAAAATTGTTAATAGGATGTGTGACAGTACACTCACTGCCGTCTGTCAGTTATTTCGGCAGTTTTTATATTTTTTTTTCTCTCCTTCGTATCCCCTCCAGCCTGTAGCATAAAGGCCGAAAGGGTGTAAGTAATATATTACGAGGGAACGGAATAATCAACAACTCAAAATATTTTTTTATGACGGCCGGCGTCCGCCCCGGCACCGTGCCGCTCCCATCAAGAGGGCGAAGCGCCGGATTAACAAGCCGCAGCTGCCGGCAAACCGGGAGATTTACCGGCAGCATCTTAACCGGAAACATGCAGCGCTACCTGAAAGCAAGCGTCACGGCCATATATGCCGGATGTTAACACTTCCCCGCATCCCGGCGGCCCGTATCTTGATTTATGGTATCACCCGCCGCGCTCCGGGGCGCCCCCGCCGTGTACGGTCAGCTCCGGAGAGTTTCTTTTGTATCTTTTCTATTTTCAATATGTTAAAACTTTTTGTCGTGATGTATATCGGCGAAAAATCCGCGAGATACCGTCGCTCTGTCCACAGGAGGCGGCAATGAGGTGCGAAACCGGAACCTGGCGTGTGGTATGAAATGACGCGCCGTAAAGCCTGCGCGAACCGGCGGATTTTCGGCGCTTTTTTTTCGACAGGTGCGCAGGCGAAGATTAACAAAAGGATATACCCTGCAGCGCCGCTATTCCGGCGGCTGATCCTGAAACCCCTGCGTCACGGTTCGTTCGGGAAAAACGCGGCGTTCCCTGTATCTTCCGTATATAACGCCGCAAAGCCATTAGTCGGTAATAGTGGGCTGGCACGGCAGGTATCGTGCGAAGAGACGCGGCATGCGCGGGCAACGATCATTTAAAAAAAAATAAAACTGCAGCCAATGAGTATGAGCTGCAGTTTGAAAAAACACGTCTGGTTGTATTGGTCACCGTTATCTGCTTAAAACAAAACTCCTGGAAAGAGCCTGTTTGCCGGCGCCGATTTTTACGATATAACAACCGTTTGCGGCAATCTGGCCGTTGTTATTTATTCCATTCCAGAGTATCTCTTTGCTGTTAGTTGCAACGATATTTTTGATCGTTTTGCCGGTAATATCCAGTATCTGGATATTGTTATTCTGAGTTTCAGGATTCGACAACACTATTCTGACCCCCCGGTTATACGGCATTATACCGATAGCAGCACCAGACAGGTTGCCGGTGAAGTGTATGCCGGTGCCAATACTATCAAGCTCAACATCAACCACGGTCGCCTTATCGTTTTGTACGACGATATTGGAAACCGTTTTGGGGTAATACCCGGCGCGCGAGAACTCAAGAGTATAGGTGCCTGCAATTATCGGGCGATAATAATCTCCGTGAGGAACCTTTGAATAGGTGAAAGAGCTGTCCGCATCAACGCTTTTTACGAATACCTTCGCCCGGATTCCCTTCTTTGTTATGGAATTAATGACCTTTCCGTTGATTCCGAACAGGTTCTGCTCTATATATTGCAAACATGCTTTATAATAGGCGTTCCAATAAGTAGGCAGTTTGGAAGGAGTCAGATTCTTTTCGGCAGAGGCTTCATACGTAACCTCTCTCATATATCTATAGTAAGTACAATAATCCATACGAGAACCGAATATCTGATACCAGTCAAATCCATTGGTAATGCCGTTATTCTGGCCGGTTAAAATGTTGGCATTAACCGAGTGCACCGTATCCGCGAATTTCCTGTATACGTATTTCATCCACGAATCATACTGATGCCTCGCTTGTCTGAAGTCATACGGATAATTAAGAAGTTCAGCCCCCCCATGCGTATTCGCACTTAGCACAAACTGGCAGGTATCAACAAGCTTCATGACCGCAGTGCATTCAGGTTCATATTTTGATAGTCCATCCGGGTGCGGACCATTGGATGGGCTCGGAAAGTGCCTGTTCAGGTCAACGCCATTCTTAGTAAAACGAACAGCGCCGTTTACGGTTTGATCACCGGTTTTATAGGTTCCGTCGGGATTTTCCAGCGGGCAGATCCATATCTCTACATTATCGACCAGCTTTTTCACATAAGCATTCGTATTGTAATTTTTAAGAAGATAATCTATTAACCGTAAAAAATTAACATACATGCAAATCTCATCTCCATGCATAGCAGATGAATACATGTGCCGTGGCTCCGCTTCCACCTGATCAACGTTATCCGATATTTTTGCATACAGAAGCTTTCTTCCGTTACCCGATGTGCCATACTGGATTATTCTGCACAAAGTTGGATAATCGGCCTGAAATTTTTCCATCATGGCGACATAGTTAGGATACGTAGGGTAGGAATCCCATTCACGAATAAGTTCTTCCGGTGTATGAGCCATTTTCGGCTCTTCCAGCATCTCTCCCGGATGTCTGAGCACTTCATAAAACAGGTTGTATTGCAAGAATTTTTCGAACCCCAGTTTGTTTGCATAGGCATAGATCATGCCATATTTAATATTATCGATTGAAATAACACTGGTTAACTCCTGAACCTGCGCCCTGGTATTATAATCAAACGAAAAATAGACCTCACCCTTGGCGTCCAGGTAATTCATCGCCTTGTTGTATTCCGCCATATCCTTTTGTGATAGTGCCGGAAAAATATTCCCCAATACTAACAACATCACAGATATAGTTATACTGCGTTTCATTTTACCTCACCCTTTTTTATTTGTGGAAAAATGTTTTGAAAATTATAATCTTAATGGGAATCTCCTCACTACGTAAGATAACAAATTTATGGAAATTTTGCCACATAAAAATAATATGAATATTAAACATTAAATTATTTTAAACACCTTATTATTAAACATTTTCTGCGTAATATGCAATTTTATTCAATATTTTTTTTATTTTTCGTAAAATACAAAATATTAATTTCGATATATTTATTAATATAACATGAATATTGTCGGCTTAATCCACACGTTGTTACTTTATAAAAACCATTTTACCCTCAAATAAAGAGCCCTGTACCCGAATCAAGCAATAGTATATGCCGTCGTTCAGGATATTCATACCATTCCCTCTACCATCCCAAATAATCATACTATTGCTTGCCTGCATGAAAGTCCGTACAATTTTGCCTGAGCTGTCATAGATAAAAACCTCGGCGACCTCTTGATATTTTTGGGGGATGTTCAACGTTATCAGGGTTTTAAAGGGGTTGGGATATGCACCAATCCTGTTTTTTACGTTCGGCAACCGGGGTTTGCTGTTTTTATTAAAGATTCCAGGTATATACTCGAATGCACCGATGTCAGGGACAGCGTCCACTGCCCGCACCGCCTGCATGCGATGTTTTACATATTCCATTACTGCGGCATGCGCCGGCAGACACTGCTGCGCAAGCGCCCCCCCGCCGCTGATACACGGCGAGCCTTGTTTTAAGGAAAAATCCTGCCCCGCGGCAGCATTGAAACCGGGCTCATCACCCGCGATATTTCCCTCAATCGTATTGACACTTGCCTGCGGATCGGTATGGCTCTTTTTCCAGCCGGTTTTTAGCCAGTTGTGCCTCAAATCGGCGGTGCCGGCCGAATCGATAATCGCCATGCTCCCGCCTGCCGCCGCAACAAACAGGAGATTGTTCCTGATATCGGATTTCTCGTCATCCGTGGACAATCGCATAATGGTCGTATTGCCGCTTCTGGTTGACACTACCGTATTATGGTAAAAATGGAGCGTGCCCTTGCGGTAACAGAAAATTTTATCGGGGTTGTCCCCGCCATAGTGGCAGATCTGGCTGTTACCTGCGCCCTCAGGTTCAATTAAAATGTTGCCATACACGAATGTTGTGGAGTAGGATGCGGAAGAATAAATATAATCGTATTCACTGTGAACAAGATCAAGCTGCCGGTTGCCTCCCTCTATCCAGTTATACCTGATCACACAACCGCAGGAACGGTCTTTAAGATTATTTCCATCGCAGTTGTTGCGTAGCGGTCCGAATCGGTTATATTGGAAAACAATCCCCTGCGATTCAGTATAATTATTATGTTCATATATGCTTCCCTCCGCCCCGTTATCATAATAATAGCACGCTTCAACAAGCACGTCTTTTGATTGCGACGCGGCAAAAAGTCCGTTTCCGCAGCCACGAAATACACAATTCCTTACAATGAGATGCTCCCCTTTTTCTATAAATAGTGCTGCTGCGTTTTTAAAATAGTTGGTAATCCCGTACCTTCCCGTGAATGTATGTCTCTGACGGGCGTTTCTTATCTCAAGGTTCTGCAGAATGATATACTCCGGCATAAGATCCGGCGGGGAATTCGCCCCGCCGATCTTGATCAATCCGCGCTCTTCGTTCCAGAAATTAAACTGCGAACTGGTCATTGCATCAATACCGTCAATAACCGGCAATCTGTTGAGGCTGTCCGGTACCCCGCTTATAACCACTGGCCGCTCCTTCGTTCCCTTCAAACAGAGTACCCATTTTTCCTTATACAGCAGGTCCCGGTAAAAAATAAGAACCGAATCTCCTGCAACAACCGAGGCCCAGGGGATCTCCCCGATTGATTTATATACCTTGTCCGGTCCCACTTCATAGTTTTTTGAAACTACATGCATACAGGCTGACACAACCATTATAATTACCCAGGGCGCCCGGAATCGTTCATACCACCGGCGGTGCAAGGAATTAACGGTCTCCATAATAACACTTCCTTTAATAATAAACTCCGGCTTCAAGAGTTACCTTTTGGCATTGCGGTATCAATCCTGTCCGGCCCCTGTATATTAAAGTAAATAAATGTCGGCCAAATCTTCAACGAAAATCATTGCGGCGCTTCGCGGGCGGATACAATTATTGATTAGTATTATTTTTACGGAAATAGTATTTTACCCTAAATACGGTTATTATTTTTGATTAATTTTATATATACTATTATAATCATTTAACTATTTTTCATACTTGCCGCTCTATACAGGCAATTATGAAAAACATTTAACAGAACCGTGAAAGGCTTATGAACTTAAAAAAAATTCTCTCAATCTTTCTGCTCGTATCTTTACAAATAACACCTCTCTGGAGTCAGGATGCGGATGAGTCCGCAGGCCCGAAATCGGGAATTCAGCTGATGATTACCCGCGCAAGCGAAGCGTCAACAATCAGCGAAGTTCAGAACGGCTGGTTCTCCGCCCTTTCCGAAGCCTACTATTACTTCCGTTTTCAGCCTCTGGAATCCCCGAAAACGGTCTCACGGTCAAAATATGCGAAAGCGCTCCCCGTCTCCGATAATTTCGGGGTTGAAGTATCCGAACAGGATGTTTTCGGCGCAGCGGCAAAGGTCGGCGCCACACACGTTTTAATCCATACCTACAGTATTGAAAAAGAACAGAACACCGCCAGCTATTACCTGGAGCTGTTTACCGTTAAAAACAAAAAAGTGGTCATGGTTTTCGACAAGAGCTTCCCGTTGCAGGAAATCGACAAAAATCTTGACGAATGTTCAAGAAGCATGCTCGAAAAACTTGCGATAAAGCCGTCGGGCAATGCGGCTGACGCTTTTAAACGCCCGATTCTGGCCTCCGATCCCAAGGCGCTGGAGGAATTCGGCAGCGTATTGATCGAGATGTCCGACAAGCCCGACGAAAAAATCGCAAAAAAATTATTAAAAATATCCGATAAAAACGTAGCGTTCGCCCTGGCCACCTTTTTAACGGCCCAGGTATACCAGTCGATCAACAACTGCGATATGGCGGCACAGCTTTTTAACCAGGTTATCCTGCGCAACGTTCTTTTTTATGCCAGACTCTATCAGGATGCTGTAAAAAACTATCGTAAATGCCAGTCGTACGACAATGCGGAAAGAATTATCCTTCACGCCGAGAGCAAGGGAATCGTCACCACCGAACTGCTGGTCGAAAAAGCCCTGATATACGAAAAGTATAACCGGGTTTCCGACGCGCAGAAGATTTATGATAAAATAATCACCGAAATCCCCGACCAGCCCGATGCGCTTCTTTTCCTTGCCCGGCAGAACAGAAAGTCGGGATCATACGACAGGGCATTGGAATACCTTGATAAATTGATAACTATTGCGGAAAACCCCGGCCCCGCGTATCTGGAAAAGGGGCTGACCCTTCTTGCGCTGAAACGGGACGAAGACGCGCTAAAAACGCTGCAGCAGGCTAATGTTCTGATGCCTGAAGATCCGGAGCCCAATACGCTGCTGGGAAACATCTATTCCGAAAAGAAAGAGTATACCACCGCTGCAAGCAAATACAGTAAAGCGCTCGAAAAAACCCCCAACAACCTGGATCTGCTGCTGAAAACAGCCGCCGCCTATTCCAACGCCTCAAATCCCAAAGCCGCGCTGGAAATTCTTCAGAAATTCAAATCAAATTTTTATGACACCAAAGCGGTCAGCAAAGAGATCGGCCTGCTGAAATTCCAGCTCAGAGACACTGCGGAAGCCAGAGGCCTCCTCGAAACGTGCATCGGCATGCAGCCGCCGGACAGCCGCGTGTTTCTTGCGTTGGGAGACATTTACGTATCCCGCGGCGAACACGAAAAAGCCATCAACATGTACGAACAGGCAGCACCGCTTATCGGCGATAAAAACAAAGTCAAGATTTCCCTTGCCTATCTGTACCTTGTCAACAAAGAGTATGCCAAAGCGGAGAGCTCCCTGCGTGAAATCCTTTCCCGGCAACCCGATTATCCCCTGGCAAACGCCTATCTGGGAGAGGTGCTTCAGGCCAAAGGCGCAAAACAGGACGCGCTCAACTATTTTTTAAAGGAAAAAGAGCTCCACGGGGAGAGCTTCAAGTTACAGCAGAATATCGCCCAGCTCTACTTCCAGCTCAACAATTTTTCCGCCGCCGAACGGGAGTCCAAAAAGCTGCTCACCCTCGACGCCCTGAATGTGATGGGGTACCATCAACTGACATTGATCTCCCTTAAAAACAAGGACGCTGCCGAGGCGCAGCGGTACATCGAACAGGCTGAAGTATCCTGCGGCGGCAAAATAAATCCCGGTTATTACCGTGAGTACGGCAAAGAGTTTGCCGAAATCAGCGCTTTTCAGAGCGCTGTTACTGCATATCAGAAATTCCTGAAGAGCGACCCGAATAACGAGGGGGCGTGGAATGAGCTTGCCGCCATATACGAGCAAACCAAAAAAGACAGCCTTGCCGGCGGCGCCTATGCAACTATCTACGAAATCAACCCCCTGAAAAACCAGAGCTATCTCGCGAAAGCAGGACACACGTTTTACAGGCTCGGATTAAAAAAACAGGCCTTTAATGCCTACTCAATCCTCATCCAGAAAGAGTATAACGATCCCGTTGTCTATCAGAACTGCGCTCAGCTGGAATTTGATAATAAAAATTACGAGAAAACCATTTCGTTACTCGAAAAAGCAGGATCGAAAGTGGCTTCGGATAACGAGGTCATCAGGATGCTGGCATACAGCTATTATTACACCAAAGAGCGCCAGAAAACCCTTGTCTTTATCCAAAAGCATCTGGTCAACAATCCCGATGACAAAAAAGGTATCGAGATTGCAGCCCTTGAATTCGAGAATGCCGGCAATCTCAAATCCGCGTCGGATATGTATAAAAGATACCTCGCTCTCGACAAGAACGCCGAATACTCATTCCACCTCGCTATGTTATATGAGAAACAGAATCAGAACGCTCCGGCAATCGCACAATATCAGAAAAACATCGAAGAGTATCCCAAGGAATTGCGCAACTACGAGCGGCTTGCTGAACTCTATCTTGAAATGAAACAATATGAAGAGGCCGCTAAAATGCTCGTTAAAGTGAGCTCCAGCGCTTCGGCCAGTCCCATAGCTCTTAAAAAACTGGCTGACGTATATGCCGAACAGAATAAAATGAATCAGGCGATTATCACCTACGAACGATATCTTGAAAAAAATCCGAAAGACTCCCTTGTATGGTTTAAAATAGGCTCATCGTACTATAATAATAAAATGTACGACAAAGCTATCCCCCCCCTGTCAAAAGCAATGGAACTTATGCCGCAGAACAGCAATTGCCTTGCAATGCTGGGGCACGCGTTCTATCAGCAGGGAAAGCTTCAGGATGCCAACCGGGTATATACGGACTTCCTGAAAAGGGGATACAAGGATTCCAAAGTGTATATCAATCTTGGAACCATGGAATTCAACAATAAAAACTATGCAAAAACAATCACCCTGTTCAAATACCTGTCCACCGAGGATCTGGCGGACCTTGAATTGACAAGGATGCTGGCAATTGCGCACAATGAAATGGGCACGTCATCGCTGGCTGCCACGTTTATCAGACAGCTTATAACCAAACGCCCGAATGATCCGGAGGTTGTGGAGTTAGCGGCATTAACCTACGACAAATCCGACGACACAAAAGCGGCTGCAGAGATGTATAAAACCTTTATCAACCTGCCAAACAAGGAAATCAAGAATGAAAAAAAGTATGAGTACGCTTACCGGCTCGCCACACTCTACGAAAAACAGAAATTAACCTCCCAGGCAATTTCACAATACACAAGCAACATTGCCGACAATCCCAAGGACACCCGTAATCATGAGCGGCTGGGTCTTCTCTATTTTGAGCTAAAACAATATCCAAAAGCCATAGAGATGATGGAAATTGCTGCAACCAACCCTGCTGCCGATCCTGAACTGTTGAAAAAACTCGCTCTTGCCTATCAGAACGAAAAGAACAGCGCCAAGGCCGCCGTTAGTTTTGAAAAATACCTTTTGAAACGGTCATCCGATGGAGAAGCGTGGTTCGAGCTTGGAACCATCTACTTCAAACAGAAAGCGTATGACAAGGCGATCAAACCGCTGGATAACGCTTCGTCGTTTATTTCAGACAATACCGCGTGCGTTGCCATGACCGGGCATGCGTATTTCATGCTGGGTAAATTTCAGGAGGCGTCAAAAATCTACAGCGACTTTTTGAAAAAAGGCCTGAAGGACCTGGACGTCAGCGTCAATCTTGCAACCATAGAGTTTAACAATAAGAATTATCCCAATGCAATCAACCTTCTGAAAAACCTTACCGGAAACTACGCGACCGATCCTAAAGTAGTAAGAATACTCGCAATATCTTACGTTGAGATGGGTACCCATACTCTTGCTTTAAGTTATATAAAACAGCTTATTCAGAAAAACCCGAATGACCCTGAAGCCCTTGAACTTGCGGCTTTAACCTACGAAAAAACCGGCGATGAAAAATCTGCTGCTGAAATGTATGCAAAATACGCAGGGCTTTCAAAGGAGAATGTGAATGCTGAAAAACGGCAGGAGTACTCCTACAAACTTGCTTCGATGTACGAAAAATCCAGGCAAAACACTCAGGCTATGGCACAATACCGGCAAAACATCGCTGATTACCCAAAAGACCTACGTAATTATGAGAGGCTTGGAGACCTCTATGCCGATGCAAAGCAATACGGAGAAGCGGCCCAAATGCTGGAGAAGGTGGTTCAAAATCCTGCCGCGGAACCTGCAAACTTTAAAAAACTGGCCCAGCTTTATGCGAAACAGAACAAAAACGCCCTTGCTGCAACTACCTATGAAAAATACCTTGAAAAGGCTCAAACCGACTCCAAGGCCTGGCTTGAACTTGGAACTATCTATTATGCCCAAAAGGACTATTTAAAAGCGATAAAGCCTCTGGAACGCGCCTCACAGCTTATGCCGGACAATAATGAGTGCCTTGCAATGACGGGGCACACCTTCGCTGCACTGGGGAAAAGCGTCGAAGCCTACAAATACTACGACGAGGTTATCAAAAAGGGATATAAGGACCCGCAGATTAACGTCAGTCTGGCAGGGATGGAATTTGAAAAGAAGAATTATGCAAAAACCACATCCCTGCTGGTCGACCTGCCCGCAAAATATAAACTGGAAAAAAATGTTTTACGAATGCTCTCTTTTTCGTATTATTATGAAGGCAAATATACTGATGCGCTTACCTTTATAAAGGTTCTTGCCCCTGAATCCTCTCAAGATAAGCAGTTACTTGAAATTACAGCTTTAACCTATGAAAAAAGCGGTGATCTCAGGTCAGCCGCGTCCATGTATGAAAAATATCTCTCACTTCCCAAAACAGAAAAACATGAGGAATATGCATACCACCTTGCCGTGCTGTATGAAAAACTGAATGATGTTTCACGCGCCACGAATCAGTATGATAAAAATATCGCCGCCTATCCGAATGATGTTCGAAATTTTGAAAAACTTATTCAGATTCATATAACTGCTAAAAATTTAACCCAGGCTACAAAACTCATCAGCAAATTATCTTCAAAGACATCTGCACCGGCTTCTTTGGATAAAAGCCTTGCGGAGATTTACCTGCAACAGGGGAAAAATGATCTGGCCGCCTCTGCATACGAAAAGTATCTTAAGAAAGAACCGAAAGATTCGACTGCATGGTATGAGCTTGGTACAATTTATTACAACCAAAAAGAGTATAAAAAAGCCATACTTCCCCTGGAATCAGCCTCATTGTTGATGCCGGCAAACTCTGCGTGCCTGCTGAAAGCTGGAGAGTCTTATTACAAATCGGGTTTTCCCCAAAAGGCCATTGAACCATTTACAAAGGCTTTGTCATTTAACGGTAATGATATCAAGATCATCGTTCTTCTGTCAGAATGTTACGAGGCTGTAAAAGACACCACAAATCTTATCTCGATTCTTCAAAAATATGTCTCTATAGAATCTAAAAATTTCGACCTGCAATATAAGCTTGGCAACCTGCTTATTGCTGCGGGTAAAACCGATGAGGCAATAAATGTCCTCGAAAGTGCGAGCCAGATTAAGCCATCTGACGTTACTACCCATTTGCTGCTCATTTCCCTGTACCGTAAAGTTGGAAATAAAGGCCTCTATTTCACTCATGTTAATAACGCTCTTCGCTATGACCCCAAAAATGCGAGCCTCCATTTTGAAAAAGCGCTCTATCATCTTGAAATAAACGAGATGGACAAAGCAAAGATTTCGTTAAAAGATGCAATAACACTCAGCCCTGCTAATGCACGGGCTCACTACTACTATGGTAAAATCCACAGGGATGAAAGTAATTTTCAAGCCGCCTATAATCATTTCCTGCTTGCAGTGAAACATGAGCCGAAAAACACCGAATACCTCCTCAATCTAGCGCAAACAGCCGAAAAGATCGGCAACATGTCCGACGCCACCAGAGCCATATCGGATGCCGTGAAACTGGAGCCTTCAAATCCCACCATAGTACCGTGCGCCGGCTCTATCGCCTATAAAGCCAGCGACTTTAAAAATGCCGAGAAGTTCCTTACCGATGGCATGAATATGGACAGAAGCTGTTCCTTCTGCAATGAATTGCTGGGGTCCATATACTTTTCAAAAGGAGACTATGCCAGGGCAATCGACCTTCTCGAGAAATCGGCGACTTCGAATCCCAACAATGACTCTGTCGCCGTAATGCTCGGTGATGCGCTCATATTTACCAATCAACTGCGACGGGCAGTCATTTACTACGAAAAAGCATTCAGTATTAATCCAAAAAATGATAAAACCCTGTATAAGCTCTGTGCTTCGAAAATCGATCTGGGCATGGTAAACGAAGCTGAATCCATAATGAATAATAATAAAGGAAGGAAAAAGACAGGGTGGGTGCATCTGGCACAGGCACGGGTACTTGAAGCAACCGGTAACCTTACGGTGGCCGAATTCTCATATAACGCAGCGCTCAATGCCCTGCCAAACAATTCGGACGCCTGTTTCGGCCTGGGCCGCATCTACCTCGAACAGAAAAAATTCAGCAAAGCGGTCGAAAGTTTCAGCATGGCAATGGTTGAAAAGCCTGATGACGTTAACGTGTTCATCGGCATGGGAAAAGGTTACTACGGATTGAAGAATTACTCTGCCGCTATGGAGCTTTTTACCGACGTATTAAAAAAGGATCCATCTAACTATGACGCAAACGCCTATATGGGTTTTATCTACAATAAAAACAATAAACATGACCGAGCCATTACCCACCTTGTGAAAGCCCTGCAAAAGGAGGAAAAAAACGCGGATCTCCATTTCATGCTGGCTGTGGAATATGGCATGGTTCTCCGTTACGAAGAATCTATCGAAAGCTTCCTGAAAGCTGCAAAATACGATGATTCAAAGGCAACGGCAATATATAAAAATGTTGGAGATTTGTACTATTACAAGCTGAAAGATAACAAAAAAGCGAAAAAATATTATGATAAATATCTGAAATCGGGTGGGAATAATCCGAAAGTGAAAACACTCATGGAGTCATTATAGATGTTGAATCATTATTGGAAAGTATCCATCAATGTATATTCATGCATCTGTTTATTGCAATAACTGACTATTCACTCTCGTATTTATTGATTATAGTAAATAGAAAATTATTTTACCGATTCAGATCAGCATAATCTCTGTAGGGTAAATATTTTTTAATAATATCTTATTTGTTTAATTGCATTATTGCAGTATCAATACTATTTTATTAATCCTATATTCCGCCGTTGGAGTCGTGCTCGTGCGCGTAATCGTACTCGTAATCGATAACTATGGCAATAATGGGCTTTCACCCAA
>Ga0105099_10001680_pt1 | contig 13629 bp, 10 predicted proteins | sample PPLLak3cmMay2015_2_FD_79138 | JGI IMG/M metagenome (GOLD analysis project Ga0105099, IMG submission 79138) | Freshwater sediment microbial communities from Prairie Pothole Lake near Jamestown, North Dakota, USA - PPLs Lake P8 Core (1) Depth... | ecosystem: Environmental > Aquatic > Freshwater >...
ACGATGAGCCACTCTCCCTCATCCTGCTCGATATCGATAATTTCAAAGGTTATAACGATACGTACGGACATTTGGAAGGTGACAGGGTTCTGGCGGTTCTTGCTGAGGTAATCAGGGAAACCTTGCGAAGTGCTGATTCTGCCTACCGGTATGGCGGCGAGGAATTTACCGTAATACTTCCCGAGACCGAAGGAGAAAATGCCTTGCTCGTGGCGGAAAGACTCAGAAAGGGCTTTGAAGAAACCGTTTTGACACCGTTGCCCCGTTCGGAAGTCCATATGACGGTTAGTGTTGGCGTCACGCAGTATATTCCCGGCGAGGAGGATTCCGTTTTGATCAAGCGGGCCGACAGTGCCATGTATACCGCCAAGACCAGTGGGAAGAACCGGGTTCATCAGGTCAGATAGTGTTCGGGAGGTGAAAGGGGAGCAACTTCAGCAGTTGATACCGCCAAGACTGACAAAAAGCCGTTCCATCAGCAGATAGCTGGTGGAACGGCTTTTTTACTGGTGTAAAGGGGCTGTGATGCTTGTAAAGCTCAGCTTCACATCTTCGGATAAAAGATGAAAAAAGACAGCGAGATGAGCGCCAGAATCCAGGCGCCGGCCGACACTTCCCTGCCCCGGCCGGAAAGTGTTTTGAAGAGCGGCCAGGCCAGGAGACCGGCGGTGATTCCCACGCCGATATTGTAGGTAAAGCTGATCAGGACGATGGTGAGGAAGGCTGGAAGCAGTTCGGTGAGATCGTCGAAAACAATCCGGGTGAGCGGGCTGATCATAAAGCTGCCGATGATGATCAGGGCAACGCCGTAGGCATGGGCGGGGACGGCCGTGAACAGCGGGGCGAAAAAGAGCGCTAGGAGAAACAGCCCCGCTGTCACAACGGAAACGAAGCCGGTTCTGCCACCCTCTTCGATCCCGGCGGCTGATTCCACGTAGGCGCCGGTCGTTGTGGTGCCCAAGAGTGGTGCCAAGGTGGTGGCCAGGGCGTCTGCCAACATCGGTTTTTCGATTTCCGGGAGGTTGCCGTCTTTGTCCAGCAGTTCGGCCCTGGCTGAAAGGCCGATCAGGGTGCCGATGGTATCGGCAAAGGCCATGACGAAGATGGTGAGTATCACCGGCAGGAATTTCGGGGTCAGCGCACCCGAAAGATCCAGCTGGAGAAAAATCGGTGCCGGGCTGGGAGGGAGGCTGACCAGGGTGTCGGGTACTTTTGTGACACCGGACAGCATGGATAACAAGGTTGTTGCCAGGATGCCGATCATGAGCGCTCCCCGGACCTTCCACAGCATCAGGAGCACCGTAAGCAACAGTCCACAGAGGGCGAGAATAACGGAAGGTTCCGCCAGGTTGCCAAGCCGGACAGGTGCTCCGGGAACCCCGAGAACGACAATCCCGGTTTCATTCAGGCCAATAAAGGTGATGAACATGCCGATGCCCACGGCAAAGCTGTATTTCAGCGAAGAGGGAATTGCATTGGCCAGCCAGCTCCGTATCTTTAGCACGGTAAGGACGGTAAAGGCAACGCCGGCAATGAATACGGCCCCCAGGGACTCCTGCCAGGTAAAGCCGAGCGCCTTGACGACGGTGAAGGAGACGAAGGCGTTTTCGCCCATGTACGGGGCGATGGCAAAGGGTCGTTTGGCATAGATTCCCATGATCAGGGTGCCGAATGCCGCTGCCAGGATGGTGGCAGTGGTGGAGGGCCCGCGCGGAATGCCGGCCACTTCCAGGATGGCCGGATTGACGATGATGATGTAGGCCATGGTGACGAAGGTCGTGAAGCCGGCCAGCGTCTCTTGCCGGTAGGATGTCCGGTGTTTGTGGAAGTCAAAATACTTCTTCATGCTGATCTGAGGCTCCTTCTGCGGTTTTCGCTCGTTCGCCGCTAATCCCTTTTCCGGTGCCGGTCAAGGTCCCTGCTGCTCTTCCGGTCACTTGTCAACCTTGTGCGCTTCAGCGTTCGGCTTTTTCCAGGTCACGTCCGTGATCCTGTCCGAGGTCCCCCCGGGAAAATTCGGCATTTTCCGGAAGTGCCAGATGCAGCTCGCTAACCTTGTCAAGGGAGAGGAGCGCATTGTCGATCCGGCAGTCCAGGAGATGGCCGCCAATCTTCCGGTCGGCGGAAATAAAATGGAAATGGTAGCCGGGTAGATTGATTCCCTTGGCGAAACCTGGGGTCCTGAAGCCGACGATTGTTCCGGAAAGTGCCTGGAACTGGAAGACCGTTTGCCGGCTGGCTGCCTCTGCCAGGCCTGGGTACGGTTTTTGTTGCGCGGGAACACTACGGACCTTGATAGCAGGAAAGGTTCCCTCGATTTTGAGGGCATAAAAATAATTGGCTGACGGGAGCAGCGCATCCAGTTGCCGCATCAGGTTGTTGAGGTCCGGTGCGGCTGCAAGGGGAAGCGTGGTCTCCGGGGCGAAGAATTTTACCACGGCAAAGGGTGTCCTGGCCGAGTCTGCAACCGGGAGAACCGTTCCATCCGCCTTGGCCTGGTAGAACGTGCCGTCAAGGGCAATCATTTCCCCATCCAGAGCATCGAAGGTGCCGATGCCGAAATCGCCGTTTCTTTTCAGGTCGGCAAAGCTAGTGCTGCCATCGTAGGTACCGACGAGCAGTGCATCGATGGTCGATGCCTGGTAGATGCTATCGTCTTTTCGGTTGCAATGGCTGCATCCCGGTAAGAGGAACAGAGAGAAGACTGAAACGAGTGTAATTAGGCGGAGGGCTTTCATGCAGCTTCCTTTCTGTCGCGAGAAGGACTTGGCTGTCAGAGTGGTCCACACCTGTCTTTGCTAGACGTAAGCGACAGAAATTGTCGACATCTGCGCGAATGTCGGGTGGCAACCTTCTTCTTAGTATCACAATTGGCAGAGAAATGAATATCTTTTCACTATGTAAGATGACTTTTTCCTCTGTTCTCTTCCGGGGTGAGCGGTGAAGTTCAGCGTTGATCTTTTTTTGCGGGGAAGGTATGTAATGGATAAGCACCGAGGAGAGACAGTCGCCATTGTTGCCGAGATTGCGATCGTGAGACTCTGCGCTGCTGTCCCCGGCCAGCGAGTCGGCACATCTAACAATAAGGAGACACTATGGCACTCTGGTTTCGTGAGTATACCCTGGAGGAATTGAATCAGATTATGGCGGATACCCTTATCAGCCATGTGGGAATTGAGTTTGTCGAGATCGGAGACGATTTCCTGCGGGCACGCATGCCGGTGGATAAGCGGACCCGGCAGCCCATGGGCATCCTCCATGGCGGTGCATCGGTCGTGCTGGCGGAAACTCTTGGCAGCGGGGCCTCAAATCTGGCCATCAATCGCGATGAATATTATGCCGTGGGGCTGGAGATCAATGCCAACCATATCCGCTCGGTGGCCAGCGGATATGTCATCGGCACCGCCCGCCCCCTTCATCTCGGCAAATCGACCCAGGTCTGGGAAATGCAGATTCGCGATGAGAAAGAGAACCTGGTCTGCGTGTCGCGCATGACGAACGTGGTGCTGAAGAAGGAGACGTAGGAAAAGGTCAGAACCGGTCCCGGCCTTTCGCGCCTGGCCAGCCGCCGAGCAGGAGCAGCAGTCCGATTCCGCCTAGAAAGCCCCCGATATGGGCAAAGTAGGCAATGCCTCCTTGTGCAGTTTCGCCACTGTTGACCCAGGTGGCGCTGATGAATTGGAGCAGGACCCAGTAGCCGATGATCAAAAAGGCTGGAACCTCGATAAAGGTGAAAAAGAAAAAGATCGGCAGCAGGGTAAGTATCCTGGCATGCGGGTAGAGTATCAAGTAGGCTCCCATCACTCCGGCCACTGCGCCGCTGGCTCCGATCATCGGGATGCTCGAGTGAGGGGCGCTGATCACTTGCCCTGCGGCCCCGGCAATTCCGCAGGCAAAATAAAAGATGACGAATCGGAATCTGCCGAGAACGTCCTCGATATTATTGCCGAAAATCCAGAGAAAGAGCATGTTTGAGCCGATGTGGAGCCAGTTGCCGTGCAGAAACATGGAGGTGAAGATCTGGTCCCAGGCGTTCGACGGCTCGGAGACCAGTTTAGCCGGTATCAGGGCATATTTGGCGACGAGTCCGCCGACAAAATGATTGACCTGCACGACGCCGCGAGCCGTTTCCACCAGCACCTTTTCGTAGTGGCCGCTCAGTCTGTCCTGGATGAAGAGCAGGACGTTGGCGGCAATCAGGCTGATCGTAATAATCGGAAAATTCTTGGTTGGATTGTAATCCTTGATCGGAATCATGCCTGTAGTATAGGAGAGGAAACGGGACCTGTCGAGACGGATTGCATTTTTTTCAGCCAGAGAGCGGGACTCGTCATGCTTGAAACGCATTCTCTAACAGGTTGTTGAAAAACGTCGCGAGGAGGCCGAGATGGTAGGCGCAAGCAAATGAGGACGCGAGGCGTAGCAACGCGCTACGTTGAGTGTTGGAACGAGCGGCGACGCCCCAGATCGGACCCGCAGTAGTTTTTTAACAACCTGCTAAAGGGAGGAGGTGTCAGTTAATGACCGTATCGGAGCTCCATGCGCAACCGGATAGTGAGCTTTCCCGACGTCTCTATCGTGCCCTCAAGGGGGGGCGGGATGATATTCTTCGGTTGCTGGACGACCCGTCACTGGAGGTGATCAAGGCCCTTCTGAAAAATCCCGGCCTTGATGAGTCCTGCCTTCTCCAGCTCCTGAAAAGGTTGGACTTGACAGAGGATGTTCTCACGGCGGTCTACAGATTGTCGTTGACCGATACCAGCCACCGGTTGAAGGTTGCACTTGTTTATCACCATGCCTCACCGGATCACATAGTACTGACCCTCATTCCTCATCTTTACCTGTTCGAGTTGGTGACAGTCTGCTTTCTTCCGGGCGTAGCCCCGGACAGGAGTCTTGTCGCGGAGCGTGCAATCATCAAGCGCCTGCCAGAAACACCACTCGGAAGCAAGATAACCCTTGCTCGACGTGCACCCTCCGCTGTGGTGGAAGCACTTCTGCACGAAGGCCTGCCGCAGCTCATGGAGGCCTGTCTTGATAATCCTCGCCTCAAGCAGGTATCGATATTCAAATTGATCAATGGGCCAGGCGCCAATGCGGAAACTATTTCGGCAGTGGCTCGACATCCCCGCTGGAAGTCCCGTCATGAACTGAAAGTGGCTATCCTGAAAAATAATAAAACGCCGCTGATATGGTTTACTGCATTCCTTCCAGGTTTGTCTCTTCGGGAGGTGAAGAACATTTACGCCTCGAGCCGTCTTTCGACTGCACAAAAGGTCTGTGTGGCGGAGGAGTTGTTGCGGAGAAGTGGTAAGCAATAGCTCCAAATGGTGTGGACAGTTTATTTCCGGCCGGTTCAGGTGCCATATCGGCACATCTTGGAAAGTCCTTGCCTGGTTTGTCCCGAGGATAAAAAAAGCGGGCGCTAGTAACGCCCGCAAGGATGGAAACGCGAATGGAAGGCGTTTCCCGGCAGAAATTCTTTGGGAAAGAAGGGGCAGGCTTCTTTTCGACAAATAGTTCGGGAGGAAAAATAAAGAGCTGTACGTTATATAATAAAATAAACAGCGTGTGTCAAGGGAAAAGTATTCTGTCTTTTGAATACATTGAGTCCCCGAAGATTGCACTGAAACGGGCAGCGGTCAATCATCGTTCAAAGATTTTTGCATTGTTTCGTATGGAGGATGACAGCAACTTATGAAGTGGTCAGAAGGAGGAGTGAGAGGCTTTTGCCTCTCACTGATCGTCAAGGTTTTCTTGCAGTTCCTGGTCTTTCGATGCCACTTCTTGAGCCATGCTTTCCTTGAGTTTTTTCAGTTTGAGCGCAAGAGATGTATCGGACAGTGCCAACATCTGCACGGCCAGGATTCCTGCATTTTTGGCGCCTGCCTTGCCGATGGCCACCGTGGCGACCGGGATTCCGCCGGGCATTTGGACAGTCGAATAGAGAGCGTCAATGCCGTTAATGGCACCGCCTCCGACGGGAACCCCGATGACCGGGAGAATCGTGCCTGCGGCCATGACTCCTGCAAGGTGGGCTGCCATGCCGGCACCAGCGATAATTACCTTTATCCCGCGACCTTCGGCTTCGGCAGACAGCTGCGCGGTTTTGTCGGGACAGCGGTGAGCCGAGGATATCCTCATTTCAAAGGAGACGCCGAACTGCCGCAGGATCTTCGTCGCCTCTTTCATTACCGGAAGGTCCGTATCGCTTCCCATGACTATTAGTACTTTTGGTGTATCCATATCCACTCCGTATGTTTGCTGAATCGTTCAATTATAGGGGCAACCCCATGTGGTTGCCCTGATTTGGGCGGCCACGCGGGGCCGCCCCTACATTCTTCCCAGCGCCTTGTTGCCGATATCGGTCCGGTACTGAACACCGGGCCAGGTGATGGCTGCCACGCCTTGATAGGCACGGGCAATGGCATCCCGGACCGTTTCGCCCAGGGCTGTCACGCCAAGGACCCGCCCGCCGTTGGTGCAATAGGTGCCGTCCTTACTCGCGGTACCGGCATGGAAGACGAACAGGTCCTCAATGGCGGCGGCCTGGTCGAGGCCGCTGATCAGATCGCCTTTCCGGTAGTCGCCCGGATAGCCTTCGGCAGCCATGACAACGCAGACGGCAGCCTTGTCGTGCCATTCCAGGTTGATAGCGCTGATGTCACCCCGGGCTGTTGCCAGAAGAACGGGCACGATGTCCGATTTCATCCGCATGAGAAGCGGTTGGCATTCAGGGTCACCGAATCGGGCATTGAATTCCAGCGTTTTAATTTCACCGCCGTCAATCATCAGTCCTGCATACAGGACTCCCTTGTAGGTCCGTCCTTCGGCCGCCATGCCGTCCACCGTGCGCCGCATGACTTCCTTCATTACTTTTTCGTGAATAGCAGAGGTTACAACCGGTGCGGGGGAGTAGGCGCCCATGCCGCCGGTGTTCGGTCCCTGGTCGCCGTCAAAGATTGCCTTGTGATCCTGTGCGCTGGCCAGGGGGATGATATTTCTGCCATCGGTAAAGGCCAGGAAAGAGGCTTCTTCTCCCCGGAGAAATTCCTCGACAACCACCCGGGAGCCCGCGTTGCCGAAAGCGTTGCCGGAGAGCATGTCGGTAACCGTTTCGATTGCCTCTTCCCTTGTTTGAGCGATGATGACCCCCTTCCCGGCGGCAAGACCATCCGCTTTCACCACAACCGGCAGCCCAATCGTGTCGAGGAAGGCGATGGCCGGCTCAATTTCGGTGAAGACTTCGTAGGCCGCAGTCGGGACGTGATACTTTTTCATCAGGTCCTTGGAAAAGGCCTTGCTCGCCTCGATGATGGCGGCGTTCTGACGGGCGCCGAAGACCGTGAGGCCGTGATCCTCGAACAGGTCGACAATGCCGAGCGAAAGGGGTAGTTCCGGTCCCACCACAGTCAGCCCGATCTGCTCCTTTTGGGCAAAAGCCAGGAGTCCGGGCAGGTCGTCAACCTTGAGCGGCACATTCTCGGCCAGTTCGGCGATGCCCGGATTGCCGGGGGCGCAGAATACTTTCGTTACCAGGGGTGACTGGGCGATCTTCCAGACCAGGGCGTGTTCGCGACCGCCGCTGCCGATTACCAGAACTTTCATATCTTTTCTCCAGATCAATGGTGTAACGTAGGGGCAACCCCCTGTGGTTGCCCTAGTGATGGGCAGGCACGGGGGCCTGCCCCTACGAGTATTGTGATTGATTGATAACGCCGGCCGTCAATGCCGGAAATGGCGCATGCCGGTAAAGACCATGGCCATACCCTGCTCGTCTGCCGCTGCGATCACTTCGTTGTCGCGCATGCTGCCGCCGGGCTGAATGACGGCCGTGATGCCGACTGCCGCGGCGTTGTCGATGCCGTCACGGAACGGGAAGAAGGCGTCGGAGGCCATGACAGCTCCGGCAACCGGGAGGCCGGCATGTTCTGCCTTGATGGCAGCGATACGTGCCGAGTTGACCCGGCTCATCTGGCCGGCGCCGACCCCGATTGTCATCTTGTCCTTGGCATAGACGATCGCATTGGACTTGACGAATTTCGCCACCCGCCAGGCAAAGAGCAGGTCGGCCATTTCCTGTTCAGTGGGGGTACGCTTTGAGACTACCTTCAGTTCGTTGTAAAGGGCAAGATCCGCGTCCTGGAGGAGCAGGCCGCCGGTAACCCTCTTCATGTCGAGGCGCGGAACGGTCTGTGTGGGCAGGGGACCGCAGGCCAGCAGCCGCACGTTCTTTTTCGCCGCTACGATGGCAGAGGCCTCCGGAGAAACGGAAGGTGCAATGATTACCTCGACGAACTGTCTTTCGACGATTGCCGTAGCGGTTGCTGCGTCCAGTTCCCGACTGCAGGCGATGATGCCGCCGAAGGCCGATTCCGGGTCGGTGCTGTAGGCCCGATTGTAGGCCTCCAGGAGTGAGTCGCCAAGGGCAACGCCGCAGGGATTGGCATGCTTGACAATAACGCAGGAGGGTGCAGCGCTGAACTGTTTCATGCATTCAAGGGCAGCGTCCGTGTCGGCAATATTGTTGTAGGAAAGCTCTTTCCCCTGCAGCTGGGTCGCGGTTGCGGTGCATGCCTCGGTTGCGCCCGATTCCACGTAGAAGGCAGCATTCTGGTGGGGATTCTCGCCGTAACGCATTTCCTGTGCCTTCCGGAACTGGACGGTAAAGGTGTCGGGGAACAGGGCGACATCGTCACCGGTCCGCCGGCCGAGCCAGTTGGAGATGGCCGCGTCATAGGCAGCGGTGCGCTGGTAGACTTTGACCGCCAGGCCGAAATTTGTTTCCCGGGAAACCGTCCCGTTACTTGAGGTCATTTCGAGGAGGACCTTTTGGTAGTCGGCCGGGTCGGTAATGACTGTCACATCGGGCCAATTCTTTGCCGCGGAGCGGAGCATGGTGGGACCGCCGATGTCGATGTTTTCAATGGCGTCCTCGAGGGTGCAGCCTTCCTTGGCCACGGTCGCTTCGAAGGGGTAGAGGTTGACCACGACCATGTCGATGTTTTCGATGCCGTGTTCCTTCATCTTGGCAACATGTTCCGGGTTGCTGCGCATGCCGAGCAGCCCGCCGTGAACCTTGGGGTGCAGGGTCTTTACCCGGCCATCGAGCATTTCCGGGAAGCCGGTAAATTCGGAGACGTCCTTGACCGGGAGTCCCGCGTCGCGGAGCATCTTTGCCGTTCCTCCGGTGGAAAGGATTTCGACATCATATCGGGCAAGCTCCCGGGCGAATTCGAGAACACCTGTCTTGTCTGACACGCTGATCAGCGCGCGCGTTATTTTTGCCATTTTATTCTCCTTGGTTACTGTTGCCTCAGGAGTGTCAGGCTCGCTTCGAGTCTGAGGCGGTCACGAGGCTGGTAACGGGTTTATGTGAAAGATGGATAGCGGAAAAAGGAAAATACCCTGATATTGGCTGGGACCGGATTAGCTCAGGGTCTCATCTTCGGAAAGTTCATCTGTTCGAGAAAATGTTTTTCAAAAGCGGGAGTGCCTGAAAGCGGGACGACCCGAACCAGCCGGGCGAGATTGTCGACAGCGGCAAAACCCTCTGTTGTGCAGAGGGCCCGCTCCACCCCGGCCAGCGCACCCTCACGGATAAAACTTGCAATTTCTACCATGTTTTCGGTGAAAATTCCAACGTTTTTTAGCCCTTCCGGTGAGAGAACGGCACCAAAAGAGCCGGTTAATACAATCTTTTTCAGGTCATCCCCCCGTATTCCCGCGCGCTGGAAGAGTATTTCCATGCCAGCCCTGATGGCCGCCTTTGCCAGTTGCACCTGGCGGATATCTTCCTGGGAGAGAAAAATCGTCGTGGCAGCATCCCGGTACAGGACAAAGGCAGGGCTGCCCTTGATTTCAACTATCCGGTTTCCCAGGTTGGAGGCAATTTCCTCTGGCGGCAGGAGTCGGCCGGTGGCATCGATCAGGCCTTCCCTGAGCAGCCCGGAAACAGTGTCGATAACTCCTGAACCGCAAATACCGCAGGGGGTTTGGCCGCCGATGGTGGTCAGGGAAAGGCGGCCTCCTGTTATCTCGACCCTTTCGATGGCACCCGGCAGTGCCGGCATCCCGCAGTCCAGGTTCCCACCCTCGAAGGCAGGGCCCGCAGCCGCAGAGGTGGCGAAAATCTTTTCTTCCGTTACAAGGGCAATTTCTCCATTGGTTCCCAGGTCGAGATACAGGATGGGGGAAGGCAGCGGCGGGGGCTGCTGAGAAATTCCCGTCTGATTTCCGTACAGGAATGCTACCAGGTCACCGCCGACGAAACCGCCGGGCAGGGGGAAGAGGTAGGCATTCAGGTCCAGCTTCCAGCCGAGGCTGGTGCTCTGCAGCCGCTCTCCTTTCGTAAAGAGAGGACGAAAAGGGGGATGGGCCAGGGAGGTCACCGGCAGGCCGAGGAGAAAGTGTTCCATGGCGGGGTTTCCGGCCAAGGCGATCCCCGCAAGATCTTCCGGGGAGACACCGGCCATCTGCAGGAGGTTTGCAGCCATTTCTTCCAGCGTTTGATTGATCGAATGCCGGAGCGCGGCAAGATTGACTCCGGAGTCGCAGGCTGCCTGGAGACGTGCGATCACATCGGCGCCGAAGGTTGCCTGAGGGTTCCTTGCACCGAGAAAGGCTCGCTGTTCGCAGGTGTGCCTGTCGATCAGGGATGCGGCGATGGTGGTGGTGCCGATATCAACGGCTATGGCGAGCTTTTTGGTGGACATCATTCAGGTTCCCGCGAAAGGGTGAAAAAGTTGGTTTCCGAATTGAATTCCTGATTGGGTTTTCTGCGTTACGAGCAAGAATTGTTACCGTGAGCCATTCAGATACGCCCGCGGGACCCTTTTGCTGATCGCGCAGAAGACCTCATAAGGGATTGTGCCGGCTCGTTCGGCAAGTTCTTCCGCCCGAATGCATTCGCCGGAGTCGCTGCAGCCTAGCAATATCACCTCGTCGGCCTCGGCCACGTCAGGGATATCCGTCACGTCAAGCATGATCCAGTCCATGCAGACGGTGCCGGCCACCCGTGCCCGCTGACCCCGGACCAGGGCATCTCCCCGGTTGCTGAGAGCACGGCAGTAGCCGTCCGCGTACCCGACCGGAACGCTGGCTACCAGCGTCCTTCGGCCGGACACGAAGGTGCGTGCATAGCTGAGGCTCATGCCCGGATCAACCCATTTCAGCATGGCGATCCGGCTTTTGAGGCGCATCACCGGCTGCAGGTCCAGTTTCCCTTTGAAATCGACCGAGGGAATGGCGCCGTAGAGGGCAATTCCCGGACGTACCAGGTTGCAGAACGGGAGGTTGAGGCTGACGGTTGCGGCACTGTTGGCCAGATGGATAAAGCGGGGGGTAAAACCTTCCCGGTGAGCCGTTTCCACGACTCCGGCGAAGATTTCCTGCTGTTTTTCGGTGAAGCGGCGGCCGTCATCGTCCAGTTCGTCTGCCGAGGCAAAATGGGAGATGATACCCTCCAGTTCTATGTTCCGCAGTTTTTTCAGCTCCTTGAGGAATTCGGGCGCTTGCAGGTGGTGGATGCCGAGGCGTCCCATACCGGTGTCCACTTTCAGGTGAATGTTGGCTTTGCGAAAGAGCCGTGCTGCCATGTTGTCAAGGGCCCGGGCCTGCTCCAGGTTGAAGACAACGGTGGAGAGGTTGAAGCCGATACACTTTTTCTCCTGCCCCGGGTAGATTCCGCCGAGCAGGAGGATTGGCCGGTCGATGCCCGATTTGCGCAGCTGAATTCCTTCGGCAAGGAAGGCGACACCAAAGGCGGTAATGTTCAACAGTTCCAGTTCGCGTGAAATGTCCATGAAGCCGTGGCCGTAGGCATCCGCCTTGACAACGGCGAGGATGCCGGTGGTCTTGGCGATACTGTGCCGGAGCTGTAAATAATTGTGGCGCAAAGCGGCAAGATCGATTTCGGCAAGGGTGGGACGGCTGTCCATGATCGACTCCGTTAGGAAAACTTCCAAGATCAAATTTGTAGCATGTATCCCCGGGAGTGTAAAGGCGAAAGCCTTTAAAGGCGTTGACTTTCCAGCTTATTTCCGCTACGGTAACGGAAATAGAAGCCTGCTGGGGGAGTTCGAAAGAACTGAGATTCGCACTGCGGAGACCCTTGGAACCTGATCCGGTTTGCACCGGCGTAGGAAAGCGGCACCAGCGAGCCAAAGGATACAATTCCAGGAAGCCGTGGCCATGTGTCGCGGCTTTTTTTGTTTCTTCTCATCCTCTGACGCTCACCATGAAGAATGGTGGACGAGAGTGGTTGAAGGGAAAAAGTGAGGCAGATATAGATGATTGAAGGACTCTATCTCATAACCGACCACAATGATCGGCTTCTGGAGCGGGTGGAAAGGGCGCTTTCCGGTGGTGTGACCTGCCTCCAGTATCGGAACAAGGTGAAGGATTACTCCTCCCGCCGTGCCGAAGCTCGCGAACTGCAGCTCCTCTGTGCTGGGCGTGGCGTCACTTTTATTGTCAATGACGATCTGCCCCTGGCTGCCGAGATCCGGGCGGACGGTGTCCACTTCGGACAGGATGACGGCAGTGTCAGCGAAGCTCGTCGAGTGTTGGGGCAAGACACCCTGGTCGGCATCTCCACCCATACCGTGGAAGAGGCCCTGCGGGCCGAGGCGGAGGGCGCGGACTACATTGGTTTTGGCGCCATGTATCCCACGGGAAGCAAAGACGTCCAGCACTTGCCCGGACCTGTCGCCTTGGCAGAAGTCCGGGCACGGGTGCAGATTCCTGTCGTCGCCATCGGCGGCATCAATCGCGACAATGCTCCTGCGGTGATCGATGCCGGTGCCGATTCGCTGGCGGTAATATCGGCGGTTCTGGCTAGCCCGGACCCGGAACTTGCCGCCCGCGAACTGTCGCTGCTCTTCAACCGGAAACAGCCCTCGCCGCGCGGTTCGGTCCTCACTGTTGCCGGCAGCGACTCGGGGGGTGGCGCCGGTATCCAGGCGGACATCAAGACCGTGACCCTGCTGGGCAGTTATGCCGCTTCGGTGATTACGGCGCTCACCGCCCAGAATACCCTTGGGGTGACAGCCATTCACGGGGTTCCAGCCCCTTTTGTTGCCGAACAGCTTGATGCGGTGTTTCGTGACATCCCGGTTGATGTGGTAAAGACCGGCATGCTTTTCTCGGCCCAGATCATCGAGGTCCTGGTGGAGAAGCTTGCCAGGTACGGCAAGCGAATGCTGGTACTCGATCCGGTTATGGTTGCCAAAGGTGGCAGCAGCCTCATTGATGACGCTGCTGTTGCGAAACTGGTGGAGATGCTTTTGCCGAGTGCCTACCTCGTCACGCCGAATATCCCGGAAGCCGAAGCTCTTGCCGGACTCTCGATCCGGAACGAAGACGATATGGAACTGGCTGCCCGCGAGTTGCATCACATTGGTGCGAGAAACGTCCTTCTCAAGGGGGGGCACCTCTCCGGGCAGGAGGCGACCGACATCCTCTTTGACGGAAAGGTTGTTCGCCGCTATGCCTCCCAACGATTCAATACGATCAACACCCACGGAACCGGCTGTACCTATGCCTCTGCCATTGCCGCTTACCTGGCGCAGGGGGAGCCGTTGCCGGTTGCTGTAGCGCGGGCAAAGGAATTTGTCACTGAGGCCATCA
>Ga0105099_10001682_pt1 | contig 13622 bp, 12 predicted proteins | sample PPLLak3cmMay2015_2_FD_79138 | JGI IMG/M metagenome (GOLD analysis project Ga0105099, IMG submission 79138) | Freshwater sediment microbial communities from Prairie Pothole Lake near Jamestown, North Dakota, USA - PPLs Lake P8 Core (1) Depth... | ecosystem: Environmental > Aquatic > Freshwater >...
ACTCCCAAACTGCCGAAGGCAGATTTAGGGTCTTCTGAGTCGCAAGTAGCATAGGGGAACGAACATGCCAGGGCTCACTCCATGGGTTCCGATACTGAACCCCATCGCTGATGGCGAACAGGTTCGCCAGAGCGTCACGAACCGCATGCCGCAGGAGGTTGCGCAGCGGACCGTGCATCTTAAGGAAGTTCTTGATTCGCTGTTGGCAGGCACCGCACTGGTGGCCCGAGATGTGGCTGTCGAGACTGGCGTTTTGATTGGCCACGCGGTCTACTTCGACGCTACCCTGCAGGAGTACAAGCGCGCTATCGCCAAGGTGGATTACGATCCCGTGTCCGGGGCGTATGTTCCTAGCCCGACGTCGTTCGTGACCGGCATCTGCATCTGGAAGCACACCGGAACTCGCGCTGACATTGTGCAGATGGGGCTGGCTCCGCTGGATTGGACGAATGCCATTGGTTCGGCAGGTAACACGCCGGCTGAGGCCGGGGCTTACTACCTGTCCGGCACGGTCCCGGGTCATCTGACCAAGCAGAAGCCGCCGGTCAGTGTTTTCGTGACTTATCTCCGCGGTGACACTTACGGGCATGTTATGCCGACGCCGCGGGATGTGCTGGAGCAGCACGTCCATTATACTTTTGGTCTGTATGCCCAGCCGGCCGGAGTGGTAGCCTGTACGAATCCCAACAATCCATACGTCTTCTCCTCAGTAGATCCGGCGTCTCCGGGGTGGCTGCCGGCGAGCGATCCCATCTTCGGTGGCATGGCGCCGGTTGGCGCGGTCTACGGGTACAATCTCTCCCAACATCCGGCATTGCAAAGGGTTTGGCCGCCCATGCCGTTGGGATCCTGCTACGTTGAGATGAATGGTGTAGGTGTACCTGCGGGCCGGTTCTCGGCTGATTGTAACGGTCTTTGGTGGTACGACGGCTGCTACGGCCGGGCTCCCTGGCCTGCGGCAGAAGGCTGCCCGCCGCCGTCGTCTTCCAGTTCGTCACCCTCGTCTTCGTCTTCACCATCGGCGCTGTGCGATTCTGGTCCGACACTGGAACAGATGGGCTTCGTTCGAGTGGATCCTACTCAGCGTTCGCTGAAGCTTTACTTCACCAAGATGGTGTTCAAGACCGATCAATCAGTGGTGACGAGCCTGAACAGGAACCGGTCTGCCATCCCGATCCAGCTGTACGGCTGCGACAAGGCCAGCACCTCGCGTACCGGCGACATTTATGCTGACTTCGTCTTGGATCTGCTCTATTCCGAAGGCAATACCGGCAGTGCGGTGATCAAGAATCTGGTTCAGACTGTCGACGGACGGCTGACGGCGGTTCGCGGCCCGGTGGTCGAGGGACTGATCCCGGGCGACTTCATCACGCTGGAAGGCACGATCAATCCGCTTTCCGGTCTCTACCAGGGCTCTGTGAAGGTGAACAGCGATCCGTCTTACTTGCGGATGCGAGACATCGCCATCGCACTGGTGTCGTTGGATAACGTGCGGCAGGACTTCAAGAACGATCTCTTCTACCTGGCCTTCCCAAAGGGCAAGACGTCTCAGTTCCGGGGTCGGGTGGACCTGCCCACTACGCTCATCACCAACGACATGATACTGCGGCTGAACTTCTGGATCTTGGCACTGGATGGAACCGTGCTGACTCCGCAAGCCGTGCCGGCGCTGCAGATGAGCCACCGCATTCTCAACGACCCAGGCGGATCGTGCGCCATGCAATCGCTACCATTGATTGACACCGCGTTGGTACCGCTACCGACCTGTGATGCGATCGTGAACGAATACTTCAAGATCGATTCGTATGACATCGCGGGCATCCAGAATGGCGATCAGGTGTTCTTCACTTTGAAGCGGGTGTACAACGTGCTTCTGGACACCTACGGCGACATTGGTATCCTGCGCATGCAGGCTCAGTTGGTGAAACCGAGCAGCTCTTCTTCGTCACCTTAAGGAAGCTTTGTCGATGACATGGCCAATGCGGTACCTTCTGTGTGATGCGCTCGTAAAAGCGGCTGCCAGTAGAGTCGTGCCTCTGAATATCCGCGGTGGATTGAAGGTGACACCTGGAATGTCCGTAAAGAGCGGACCCAATAGGCAAGTCTTCCCGCCGGGCGTTCTGCCGCCCGAGGCTGTTAAGTCGCCTGCGTTGGTTAATCTGCCTGACAGCTTTCCGCCAGCTCCCACGCCGCAACAGGTGAAAGCTCTAGCTAAGCAGCCGATGCCGTACCAGCCGTCATCAATTTCGAAACTGGCTCCCGTTGCGGATTGGATGCTGCCGGTGGCGGGTGGAGTTGCTGGAACTGCAGGCATTCTTGGCTTGGCGAACTCCGCATTGAATTCGGGGCGCGGGCAAGAATCTGCGCCGGAGATGATTCAAACTAGACCGTTGATTAACACAGGTGGGCGAAGATGACCGCACCGCAAGGGCTGTGGAACGCTGATTGGCTCAACGCGAACGCAGCCCGCAAATACCCTCTGCATGAAGGAGCTGAACTGTGGGACACCACGCACAGCTTCCGGATCCCCGACGACTTCTTGGTGGATCTGATCTGGCCAACACACCCCGATGTGCTGATCGACCCGACAAAGTTCCATGTGGCCGGAATTGCAATCTTCGGCAGCGGTGTTGTTCTGACGCTGGGGTACAACGGCACCCCAATCGGGTCGACCATCATTGCTGTAAGTGGGTTCGTCCACAACTCCACCTACCTGATACAAGGAACCGGTGAGTTCTCCGATTCAGTAGGCAAGGTGGTCGTTGGTGCGTTGGATAATGTGATCAACAACGCCGGCGCATTCATCTTTGGGCCGACCGACGCACCCGTTGAAACTACGGCCGTCAAGCCAGCCCTGCGCAACGTGGCAGCCCTGTACCTGCAGAACGGCACCGAAGTCAGTGACGCCATAAATGGTGATGTGGTGCTGCGTGCCGGTCGCAACATGCAGATTCGCATCGTTCGCGGTACTGGTGGTGCGCCGGACACGATCATTTTGGATGCACTCGACGGAACGGGCTTGAACAAGGATTGCATCTGCGCCGAGAATCCTGACACTCCGTGCATCCGGACTATCAACGGCGTGGGTCCGGACGAGAATGGCAATCTGGACCTTCTTCCGGATGACTGTATACAGCTTACGCCACAAGCTGCCTCGCACACGATCGCGCTCAAAGACAAGTGCTGTACACCTTGCTGCGGCTGCGAAGAGCTGACTGTCGTGCGCAGCACTTTGGAGAACGTGAGTAACCAGGTCAACGCTCTGGAGAACCTGCAACAGACGATCGCAGGCAGTCTGACCAATCTGGAAGCCGTGTTGGCGGCGTCCGGCAAGCAGATCTCGGGGCAGGTATGAAATGGAAGAGTTTGAATGGCTCTCGTCTAACGTACTGACCGCCTACCCCTTCGAGGAGCGGCAGCCTGACGGCGTTCACGAGCTCTTCGTGGATGCGTACATCGAACACAACAAATATCGCACCAAGGATCAGCGGATCCGGCTGACTGAGTTCGATCCTGGTAACGGTAGCTCGTCGTCGTCAGGGTCTTCTTCGTCCGGTGCGGGTACCGCGCGGGCGGTACTGCGCTACGAGGACGGCACGCTGCTGGCGGCGATGTCCAATGCGACTGACACATTTAAGGAGAGCGTGTTCGGCGAGTATACCATCTACGAATGGAGCCGGCATACCCTGCAGGCTGCTGCGCCGAACGTCACTTTCAATCCGCCGACAGCCGGCTTCACTGACGAAGACATCAGTGTGAAGTTGGTGGTCTTCACGGCACATCTGGCCAACTTTTCATATCCCCTGTACCCGCAGGAAGGCTACCTGATCGCCTCTTTGGTTAATCCGCGGGTCAGTGGCGTGCGGCGCATGTTTGTGCGTCTACCGGATCTGACGATAGGTCCGACGACATACCAGTTCTACGAAGCGCTCGGTGAGAAAGTTATCATCAAGGCTGGCACGAATATCGCGCTCGGCCAGCTGACGGCGCAACAAGCTGGTTTGGCGGAAGCAGCGCGCAGGAAGTCAGTTGTGAGTGTCTCCGTGGAGCCCGGCGCCGGCGAGGGGTACTACATCAGCTGCGATCCTGCTACCAACGCAGGTATTCGCACCATCAACAAAGTGCCACCCAATAAGTTGGGAAGTCTCAGGTTGGAGGGCATGGAATGTCTGTGGGTGGAGACGTTGATGGCCAGTATTATCAGCCAAACCGGCGTTTACCCCAATACGGACTATTTGGGTGTGCTGCAGGATGGTTTGCTGGCACTGCATAACAACTGCTCCGCCTGCTGTGATTGTGCCGATTACAAAGATGCCTACGAAGCCATCAGTCGGTTGTGGGCGCGAGCCAGGGCTGTCGCTTTGGAGCTGGAAGCCGCACGTGTGAGATACAATCAGCTTGTTGTGCAGGTGCGTGATCTGTGCGCAACCAATATTGGACCGCGTGGCTCTTCAAACGTGAAAGCACTTCTTACTGTAAGATCGCATCCTGACTACCGTGTCAGTGTGTCGATAATGCTGGTCAACGGGACCGGACATGGTTCGGCCATTTCAGCGCGGCCGTTGAGGAACGTGAAGATAGAATTCAATTTCAAGGATCAGCCCGGGTTGAGAGCGATCAAGGACCACGCGACGCTGCTGGGAACGGATATGCCTCCCGAGCGTCTGCTACCTACGGTATCGGATACGTATGCGTCGCCAACGCAGGTGTATTCAACCGCGGAGATACAGATTCCTGAGATCCCCATTGACGGATCCATAGGATACAGTTTTGAGGGCCGGTTTGACAAGGTGCAGGGGTTCCCGCGGCAGGCTAAGGTGCTTCTGGTGGAAGCGGTAATTACAGTTAACTCGCCGTATACAAATCAGTCAGTGTCGGGGAGCACGACGCTTCAGGGACCTGAAGAGCTTACGTGAGGGCAACGTGGGATCTGTTTTCGTTGAGTGGTTGAATGCCAACGAGCAGCGTAACTACCCGCTGCATGACCTGACCGATCGTGCGGCCAGCGACGGACGCGTATTGCCTAACGACATCCTGGTCGATGCGCATATCTGGCTGCCTAAGTCAGCTGGCAGCAAGGTTTTTGTTTCATCCGTGAGTGTGTCGCCCGCCTTGATCACGCTGACTTTCGCTGCTGCGCCGTTTGACCCTTTCTGCAGCTCGTCAGTTCCGGTGGTCTCCTTCGTGCCGTTAGCTGTACTGCGCGTCAGCCGGCCGCATTTGTCGTTTCGTAATTACCAGCTGGAAGCCATCTATCCCGGGGTGGGCGGTTGGGTGGCGCTGGGCGCGTGTGATGACCTTGCGGGCAGCTACTCCATGACTTTTGACGGCCCTGACAACACCGTTTTGCTTGACCGAACAGTGCATGCGTTCAATGACATTCCGGTGATGTCAGTCGGCAAGTTGGGCGTTTTGCCTAAGCTGACCGGTACGGTTCGTCTGCAGGGCGTCGCCGGGCAGATCAAGACGTTTGCCACGACCAAGATGATAGACGGAGTGCTGCGCCGAGTGGCGGCCATCGGCTTGGACAAGACAAATCCGCTCACCGACAACTTGGCCACGTTTGCTGGCGACTGTGGGCACCGCCCGCAGGCCAGTAACTGCAAGTTGACACCTATTACTGAGATCAATGGGATCAAACCGGACTGCGACGGCAACATCAACATCAAGTTCTTGGGAGACATTGTCGTCGGTGCTATGCAGCCGGGTGGAGTAATTCTTGATCATCCCATCGGGTTGTCACAGGTCTGTGCGACGAAGGCCGGATTCAACCCGTTGCCTGGCGAGGACCATGGCGATTTCTGTGAGCAGCCTGAGCCGTCATCGTCCAGCACTCCACCGGAGCCAAGCAGCAGTACCGGATCTGAGATTTCGTCGTCATCCGGTTCGTTAGTCCCGCAGGACTGTGAATACTTTGCTGGTCCGGTTGGCCCCTTCACGACCTATAACGATCTCACTGTGTTTAGGCCAACGCCCCCGTCGTATCCGTTCGAATGGAGCATTGAGCTTTACAATGGCGGGTATCACGCTGCTACTGCGCTTGGCTATACCAATGAGCAGTACATGTTGAATCTGACGAAGTACCTGACGTTGAACCCGGCCATGACAAGACGGTTAAGCGCAAAGGTACGGCCTATGTCGGGACAGCAGAACGCTGTCATTTTGCTGGGTCATACGGGTGCCTCTCTGGGCTTCTATTTCTTCGGCCTATCGTTGAAACGCACGGCCGCTTATCCGGACGGCAAGTTCTTCTTTGGCATGAAAGGCACGAAGACGTACCTCACCGATCCGGACGTGAGTTTGGGTTACGGCTACGTGTTCAGCCCGGCGGAAGAGCCGGTTGGCAAGATCTGGAGTCCGGGTTCCGACATGCCGATTACCGAGTACAATGTGCGTGTTACGCTTAGTCGTTCCGGCAGTTACACGGTGGTGCAAGCATGGGTTGACTGGGTCAATGCTGTGGGTGTTCCTCAGAGCTTCTATACCGCGATTCCGGCATTCGTGCCGAAACGTGTTGAAGGCTACGCTGGGTTTGGTGCGGTGTCGTCCGACACGCTGTACAATGCAGTTGGCGTGGATTGCATTGTTTAGGAGTGCGGCATGGAACTGGTGCAGACAGAGATCATCTTTCCTGAGTGGCGCAACCAGAACGAGCATACCAATTACCCGTTCTCCGACGCGGCTACCATGATCTCCGACAGTGGCGTCAAGCTGCCTAAGAGTTTGTTTGATGACGCGCGTTTCTATCCGATCGGGGCGGTGGCAGGCGTCTACCTGAAGAGCGTCAGTATCCAAGGCAACATAGTCACCATCACGATCGCCGATCCAGACAAAGACTTGGCCATAGGTTCGTTCGATTATACCAATCCGTACAATGACGTGCCGTTCTACGACAGCCTTGGGCGCCCGGCCGGTGTGCTGGTGTCAACGGTGGCTAAGTTGAGGCTGTTACCTGCAGCTATGCCGGCGTTCACGGGATTCACTCAGGAGCAAGCAGAGCTCGCGCCCTCGTGCGTTGTGCCATTGCCGCAGATAGGCGTACGCGGGTTTCTGCTGGACGACGGCAGCTACTTCACGGGCGACGTCTATCTTGTAGGCGTGGACGGCATCGTGCTGTCGGTGCCGGAAGCCAACGTGATACGCGTGGACATCATGGGCGATCCGTACGCGAAGTTGGAGGAGTGCGATAAGGAAGGCATTCCCGTGGAACCTTTCTGCGGGTTGAAGACGATTAACGGCATCGCTCCGGACCCGGAGACTGGCGATTTCAAAGTGTCACCAGGCGCCAATCCGCCTTACGCTGCTGATAATGTGATCAGAGTGACGCAGAACAACAGTGAACTGGTCATTGAGACCGTCGGTTCGAACTACGCCAAGAGGTAGGCATGGCTGAGCGCGGGTTCCTCAATATAGCGGATTTCATCTCCTATCCGCTCGTCACCTATGCCGACCGGCAGGTACTGGCGCCACCGGAGGACTTTCCGCGCCAGCCTAAAGGTATCGTGGATGCCGGGTTCATCATGGGCCTGGACAGCGGCTTCCGCGCGGCCGAGAACAATGTCACTCTCTACGCTCTGGTGGTTACGGCAACCGACATTGCTTTCGATTTCAGATCGGATGCTCCAGGGTTGTCCGGCTTCAGGTGGTTGTTCACGTTCAGCAAAGCGGATCCGTTCGGGTGCACACAATACCAGAAGGTCACTCAGATTGGTTCCGGATTCGAGTTCGCGGAGCTGGGCGAAGCCTACCTTGTGGCTGGCGACTTCGAGAAGCTCGTTGCCGGGATCAGCACTGGCGTGCATTTGATGGCTGATGACAACGACGGCAATCCGCTTTATGTGGAGCCGGCACGCATTCACAGTCTCGTGGACACTTACGCGCGGAGCGTTAGTGTAGCAAATGGACGTCGTAGTTGTCCGGCACCATGTTGCCCGCCTGAGACCAGCAGTAGCAGCAGTAGCAGCAGTGCGGGCGGCGGCGAGGAAGTGCAGAACTCGGCGTTTGTGCAGCAATACGGTATGCAGGGCAACATTGACTTCGTGGCGGGATGGAACAGCACCATTCAGTTGGATGAGGTTAACAACGCCCTGATCTTCGGTGCCGAAGTAGGCGCTGGCGAAGGGCAGCAATGCGTGGACGACCAGTGGATCAACTATCTGATCGACGAGAATGGTTTGAGGGTGGACACTGGCCGCAAGGTCACCGGTGGGTGCGATGACTGCGGCGCATTCGTCCGGTCAATCAACGGCCAGGGCTTTGACAACGGCAGGATGGAGCTCCGTGGAGGCGTGGGCGTATACGTTGAGGAGGTCAATGGTGAACTCGAAGTAACGGTGGATCTGTCCGCCACTTGCGTGGCGCCAACATCATCATCATCGAGTGCATGAGATGAGCACACCAGCTTTCCGACTGCGTCTGCCCTGCATCCCGTATGTTCCGGCGATCGAAGGCAGCCTCATCAGCTCGTGTTTGGTGGATCCGCCGCCGGGACCGTGCTTCATTCCGCCTGTTCCTCCTCCTCCGCCGCCGTCATTCGGTTGTTACGAATTGCGAGTTACCGCTCAAACCTCCAGCGGGGGACTTGATTTTCACATAGAAGCGGATGTTACGTACCCCGATCGGGATGAGACTGAGCTCTGCGAGCCCGTTATCAATATTACGCTCTTCACCCCGAGCGGCAAAGACAGCGATAAGAGCAGGAAAGGAGGTGGCGGTGGAGGTAGCGGTAGTAGTAGTGGAAGCGGCGGGGGAGATCTGCCAAGTACCCCGGGAAGAACAGCGTTTCATGTATTGGTTGATGTGGCGTGCGACGAAGAAACTTGTGAGATCACTAAATACTTCAAGAAGTTCGAGTACGACGATGGCTCCTACATTGTGTATTGGATGCCTCCCGAGACTGGCAGTGGCCTTGGCGACTTCAACCCTGTCATCTATGGCTAGGAGTCACCGTGGCTACTACTCCTGTCTATGACAGCTCCACAAAGTGCGCGAATACGAAAACGAGCGACACTGCCTCTGATCCAGATCCGGATGAAATCACTTACGATTTCAGCGAGGCAGTAAAGTGCCTGTTCTGCTGCTGCTGTTCTGGCTCCGGTTCTGGAAGCGGCGGCGGCGATTCTAGTTCTGGTTCTGGTTCTGGTGTGACAGAGTGTTGCCCGCCCGGGACTGAGGGAACAACTGGAACATTCGCCATCACGAGCGATGGCAACAATTACGGCGATCCGTTTGAGATCTGTGCCGGTTCTGGTGGAAGTTTGGCTCACGAACTGACACTGGTCAATGAGCTTGCTACCGACGTTGATCTGTACTCCATAGCCATTCCAATCGATTCGTCCACCCCGTGTTCGGTTACCACGGAAGACTGGCCGCTTCAGCAGTACACACCGGCGATAGATATACCGTCGATGGAATCCATCATAGAGACGCTGACGTTCTACAACCTCAAACCCTGTTGCGTCTACACGGTGCATTACGTCGTGTCAGTGGCACAGACCTTTGGTGCAGCTAAGATGGCGTATCCCAGTGATGCTCAGGTAGTTGATACTGGGGTGGAACCGCTGAAAGGAACTCAAGGTATCGCCGGCCCGCGCTGCATGTGTTTCTGCGACGACGAGACTTCGGACGTCATCACTAAGTCGGTCAATCCGATCGTTCCTTGCGCTGAGGCCGGATTCGCAGTCAGTCATGAGTTCATGGACTTGCCTGGTGATCTCAACTGCCGGTATTTGTGGAAGCTGCACGTCACCTGGATTGGCCAGGGTGAGGGGTACCTGTTCGCCAGGGACAGGTGTTCCATCTTGCACATCGATAAGCGCTCGCGCAACTCTTCTAATCCGGACGTCGGTCCGCCGATGGAGGAGTTCGACTATCAGCTGCTGGTATGCGGCCCGACCACCGTTTGTCTGCAGATGAAGAACAAGGTTGTCGATGGAATCAGCCATGCCGGCCGTGCGATTGTACGGGCTGAGCGAATAGAGTGCATGGCGGGATCCAACCGCGACTGTTGCTGTGGTCCGTATCCTGCTTGCACATGTGATCCAGATGTAGAGCCTGTCATCTCGTGTCAGGCACAGAAGGCCGACCTTCCTATTGGTTGGTTGGTGGACGAAGCAGCTGGGCGGTTGGTTGCAAGTCGTACCGATGACGTGACGCCGGTGATTGGTCTGGCCTATACTGTGGTCGGTGACATCTCGTGCGCCTACAAGATCAGGCTGGAGTTGGATATGAACGTCAGCTCCGATTGCGTTCCGATCTTCATGGGCGGCGACTATGCGGCAGTTGCAGTAGGTGACGATGGCCGCGGCAGCTTGTATGCTGATTTGTGGGTGTGTGGTGGGACAGTTTTCACGTTGCTTATGTCGGGACAGGAGGGCGAAGCAACGTTCAAAGTGACCTACGCCGGTGAGCACAGAATTCAGACTCCGATCTGTTGCCCATAGGAGAGGCGAATGATTTACATGTCGGAGGTTACAGTATCAGCAGCAAAGCTGCGTCGCAAGAGTGACGAGGAGCTGCGGAAGGCCGGTATTGGGCATGACCAGACAGGTTACTTCCTGTTGGCATCTGCAAATCTGACTTTACCTACACCTAAGACCGGCGCGTTGGCGTCGTTTCGCGCAGTTGTCAACGTGGCTACTGCGGTTGCCCATGTGGCGGAAGCTATTCTGGGTGCCAAGGCTTCAGACAAAGAGATTGAACGCAGAAAGAACATCTGCACGACGTGTTTCGAGGTCGACGCCTCCGGCCGGCGCTTGTTCAGGTTCGTGAACGTGGACGCGGCGTCGTGCGGGCAGCCCATGGATCCGCGCGTGGCTGATTCAAAGGTGCTGCGGGATCCGATCGTTGATGGGTGTGGCTGTTGGCTGCAAGACAAGTGGATCGGGCAGAGCCAGGCTTGCCCGCGCGGGAAGTGGGGTCCGGAGAAGGTTTCGGAACCGCCGAGAAGTTATGTAAAACGCCGTTGTTGCGGCAAGTAGGAGCTGGTATAGAATGGCAGCGTGTGATTAACTGAGTCGATAATGGAGAGCTTAACTATGCAGCCTGATCCACCCCCGCCAGAGCGCATCGCCAAGCTAGCGGAGAAGATTCAGAAGGATTCCAAGGAGGTGGCCACTCCTGTCCCGCAGATGCGTATCCCGAACCTCATGGACCTGGAGATCGGCAGAGGCATTGGCGACATCATGGTCATGCTGACGATGATTCCCGGGCTCAAGGCGATGCTGCCGGATTGGACTATCAGGATCATCACAGAAAGGCCGGAGTGGGCGCTGCTGGGGCACGACTACGCGATCAGCTTGAAGGAAGCGGAGGCGCTGGGCACGCGCGGCGAGAAACACTTCAAGCAGTTCGAGAAGGACTGGACCGACTACGACCTTGATGCCATTGGCGAGAAGTTGCTTCGCCATGAGCTGTTTGCCAGACGACTTGGCGTGACGCCAGTACGACCCAAACTGAATATCCAACCTGACATCATGTACTGGGCCAAGCAGATCATCGATAACACCCAGAACCGGAAAGTGGTTGGCGTAGCTCCTTATGCCACTTCGGAGCAGCGCACCTGGCCGGATGAGAACTGGGTACTGCTGTTGGAGCGATTGCTCGCCGGTGGATACAAACCCATCATGATCGGCGGACCGGGTGAAGGCGAACGTAGCCGGTTCTACCCTTGCGTCCGGTTCTGGGGAATGGGTCCACAGAGAACAGCAGCAATGCTGGCTCAATGCAATATCGTGGTGGGTAATGACTCGGGCATGGCACACGTGGCGTCAATGCTCGATATTCCGACGATCGTGATTGGCGCACCTACGGACACGCCGCGCATCTTCGGTTGGTACGGGAAGACGGTGTGTGTGCAGGCACGGAGCGAGTGCAGCATGTGCTACTGGCGTCGCGGCCGCAGATTCCGCCAGGAGTGTAATTACAGGTGCAGGGTCATCGGGGCGATCGAACCGGCGGAGGTTTACAAGACATTAAGCGGGATCTTGGACGTCGGCTAGCCGGAGATCGCTCCGACTGGGTGACGATAGTGACCATCTGTATGGGGCGGTTGGCTCAGATCCAGCAAACGCTGCCGATCAACGTTGCCACTGGCTGTCCCATCGTGTTTGTGGACTGGTCATGCCCGGAATGCAGTGGTGATTGGGTCAGTAAAGCTTTCCCCAATGTGAAGGTTGTTCGTGTCGGCTGCAAGGCTCACTTTGAAGTATGCGCCTCCCGTAACCGCGGGTTCGCGGAAGTTAAAACACCCTATGTGCTCTTTCTGGATGGGGATGTCTTCGTGCGTCCCGCAGCCATATCATGGATGGGTCGATACATCCGCAACCAGGGTACTTGGGGAATTCTCTACGGTGGTAGCCTCGTTGTGCAGACTGAACTCTTCCGTTCGATAGGTGCTTGGGATGAAGTATTCTCGAGCTGGGGCTGGGGCGGTGATGACTATGAATGCTGGGCAAGGATCCGACGCGTGGCGCGTAGAGTACAGGTTCCCAGGGAGTTGTGGCGCCGTATTGATCATCCCAACGCTGAGCGTGTAGCATATTTCAGAGGTAAGGACATGAATAGGACTGAATCTATGGCCCGGCAGTACAGCGACATGCTTGAAGCTTGCGCCAAGCATGGCGTGATTCTTAATTTCGAACAGCGATTGAAGTTGCATGCGGAACTTCGGCGAAAGTGTGGAGTGTCGTGACATGGAGAAGCTGATCCTGCGCAACACACAGTCCCCGGGCGACTACATAGTCCTGTCAGCCGCGATCAGAGATCTTCACAAGGCTTATCCCGGCCGATTCACGATCGGTGTCGACGTGCCAGAGCGCACCATCTTTCAGGGAAGCCCCTACGTGGATCTGGGCCTGCGCGGCGGTGGTCGTAAGCTGGTAGCTAAGTACCCATTGATCAAGTCATCCAACCAGGAGCGCCTGCACTTCCTGTGGGGGTTCGTGAAGTATCTGAACGACCAGCTGCATGTTTCGTTTCCGTTGACTGAGCTGCGGCCCGATCTGCACCTGACCTCCGAAGAGAAGGCCAACCCGCCGCTGGGTGCCGTCAAGCCCTACTGGGTGATGGTCAGTGGAGGCAAGCGCGACTTCACGGCGAAGTGGTGGCTCCCCGACTCTTGGCAGCAGGTCGTTAACGCGCTCAACAAGCGCTTCGAGATCGTGCAAGTGGGAGGTGGATCGCATGTACATCCTGTTCTTAGCGGTGTTCGCAATCTGGTGGGTAAAACATCGTTCCGAGAGCTGATGCTACTGATCTACCACGCTGATGGCGTCATGTGCATCGTGACTTGTCTGATGCACATCGCTGCGGCGTTTAACAAACCTTGCGTGGTAGTTGCCGGCGGCCGGGAACCTTGGTGGTGGGAGGGGTACACGCAAGAGAACAGGCTCTTCAATCTGCGACATGGGATACCTGGATGGAACCCACCGGCGAATGACGACTACGTTGAGCACCGGTACCTGCACACGCTCAATCAGCTGCCCTGCTGTATGAACAAAGGGTGCTGGAAGACCAAGATCGAAGCGAATCGAGACTCGTGCCAGACGCCGTCGGCGGTAGGCGGCAGACGGATACCGCGCTGCATGGAACTCATTACGGCTGATCATGTGATCCGCGCGGTG
>Ga0105099_10001683_pt1 | contig 13621 bp, 12 predicted proteins | sample PPLLak3cmMay2015_2_FD_79138 | JGI IMG/M metagenome (GOLD analysis project Ga0105099, IMG submission 79138) | Freshwater sediment microbial communities from Prairie Pothole Lake near Jamestown, North Dakota, USA - PPLs Lake P8 Core (1) Depth... | ecosystem: Environmental > Aquatic > Freshwater >...
AAAGCATTAAATAGCTAACCATAAGGCCAATGAGAGAAAAAGAGATTACCGCTGTCAGTGCTACATGAGTTTTTCTATGGACCCCAAATACAAAGTTTCCATGGAGTTTGAAACTCAAAAGTATGGCAACTGAATAAGAAAAAAATTGTGCAATAACTACATTGGTAAAGAAATATGCGAAAAAAAATGTTGCATAATCAACAGCTGTAACAATCAGAGATACAATTGCATACCTGATGTATCTTTTCTTATTCAATATGAATGTCCTCATATACTAGCCATTCAAAATTGATCTTCTCAATCTTGGCCTTTATTGACAATCCGAGTTGCAATCTTAATTGGAATTCATCAGGGTAGAAGTTGATGTGACCGTCATACACGTATCGGCGGTAACGCTGACACGGCAGTATTAGAATGATTCTATGATTAGCGAGTTTCCTCCATGACTGCAATGCAGATTTTGCATCAGGGATGTGCTCAAGCGTCTTGAATGACACGACCGTGTCGAAAGTATTTTCACTAAACTCGTAATCTTCAACAAAACCCTTCAGAATCTGCCAATTATCCCCTCGCTCTTCGTTCTGATTTGGATCAATTCCAGTACAATGATATCCATTTTTGGCAAGCTGCTTAATGAAACTCCCAGAACCGCACCCGATATCCAGAACCTTTCTGCCCACAACGAGATCCATTGCCTTTATTAGTATTCTTCTGGAACAGTCTGAACTTCGATGACAACGTGGGACGGCTACAGGATTTGTTGTGGCATCGTAATAACGAAACCCTCTCCCCTGCAAAAAATTGAAAAAAATTGCGACGAACTTTCTGTCCGAAAGAATCGGTGGCAAGAAGAGCTCGAACGCTTTATTGACAAGGTTTGTAATGTTTTTATTAAGAAGCCCGCCTGGAAAAACCATATCCGCCCCTTTGTTCTCCTTGCCACCTACAACCCTAAATATTCTTGGACGATCTCACCATTATCATATTTGCGGTTGTTATAGTTGAGCATTTCATCGTCAAGTCCAGTTGTGATCATCTGCACCCCGCCAATGATCAACAAAACACCAAGGGTTAGCAGCGGCCTATTACCGATCACCTCACCCGCAAGCCACAAATACGTAAGGTATATGCAGATGATAACGCCGATTGCTGAGACTAGGCTCCCCAACCCACCAAAAAAGTGCATCGGCCGTTTCAGAAATTTCGTCAGGAAAACAACTGTCATAAAATCAAAGAAACCGTGCGTGAAGCGAGTTAGGCCGAACTTGGATACCCCAAATTTCCGAGAATGATGTTTGACAGGGATTTCCGTGACTCTGTAGCCCTGTGCATGAACCAGAACTGGCACGAATCGATGCATCTCCCCATAGAGATGTAGCTTTCCCACGACCGACCGGCGGTAAGCCTTTAGGCCGCAATTGAAATCGTGCAACTTCAACCCTGACCCCCACGTAACCATCATGTTGAACAGTTTCGATGGGAAATTCTTGCTTATAACCGGATCCTTTCGGATTTTCTTCCAACCTGATACCAGATCATAACCTTCATTCAACTTAGCGATCAGCCTGGGGATTTCTTTAGGGTCATCTTGCAGGTCTGCATCCATGGTAATCAGGATATCCCCGCTGGCACGCCTGAAAGCTTCATTTAAGGCGAGTGATTTGCCGAAATTTCGCCGCAAGCGTATCCCTTTCACGCACTCATCATTTTCCCGGAGTTTACTGATTACGTCAAAAGAACCATCCGTACTCCCATCATCGATGAAGATAATTTCATAGCCGCAATTCATCGCACTCATTTCTTGAACAATGCCCTGATATAGTGCAGGAATGCTTTCAAGTTCATTAAGCAATGGTATGACAATCGACAATTCCGGTTTTGACTTTTGAAGCGTTCTCATTCTGTCCTCACTTGTCGTTCATGGCTGCGTCCGACTTCAACCATGCCAATTCAAGTTCTGCAATTTTATTCATCACAGATGACACATCGCGTGTCGCTGATTTCCCCTTCAATAAAATCAACCAGGGGTCTTTCCAGATTAATCTGGAATATTCTTCATGACTGAGCAAATCCCTGATTGAGTTGAGATAATCGAGAGGATCCATCTGCAAATGGTGAGCAAGGGCAGCAAGCCTACCAGGGTCCCTGCCACCGTTCACCGTTGTCGGGCTATCCAAACGAAGAACGACAGCATCTGCTTCTCCAACTTTGTTAGGGTAGATGTACACTTCGTGACGTTGGGTAAAATGTGCACCGATATTCCCTTGTACAGATACGCTCATATCAGGTGTGACCAAATCTCGGACCATGGCATAATTCGGATCATGCAATGCGAATACGCGCTTAGGTTCCCAAAAAACTACACTGCCAGGAAGCGAAAAGAAAGGGAAGACACGCCATCCTATCACCAGAGTGATAAATAAAACTATTAAAGAAAGTCGATCCACCGCCGCCATCTTTAACAACCGGCCGGCTCGCCGGCTGCCATAAATTCCCGCAGCAATCAGCACAGGTATCAGGGTTACGCTGTGATATGCAAATATGCTTCTGGGCATTGGATTGGCAGATAGCAGGTTGACAAGCAAATCTGCAATCCCGGGTAACAAGAATACGCAACCAACGAGCGGCAAGCACAAAAAAAGAAGCAGCAGCAGAACAAGATATTCCAAGCCGCCCATGTCGATAAATACCTGGCGGAGGATATCCAACGGATTGGCCAAGATATTTATTACAATTTCTTCGAGGGAATTGCCAAGCCAGGCGTAGCGGCTCAATTGACCCAGATCTTTTGACATCATCAAATGCTGCCCCGTCGGGGAAAAAGCGGGCATGATGACTTTCATCACCACAACAATGAAACCCAACCCCAACAGAATAAGTGATAAAGACGTTTTCCAATCTCTGTGCCTTATATACCAGAGCAGACCGAAACCAATCACTAGTAGGCCAAAATGCTCTTTGCATAACAAGACGAACAAGCATGCAGCGAAGAGCACAATAGCCTGTTTTTTCTCGACTGCCAGGTAAGCCAAGGCGATAAATGGGGCTGCCAGGGAAACGGGGTGGAAATCCCAGGATGCGGCACTCATCATGAACGGGGAAAACAGGCAGGCAGCTGCCCAGAAAAATGCGGCTTTTTCAGATTGACAGACTCGCCTGGCAAGAAAGAAAATCGGCAAGCCAGTCAGGGGAATCGCCACGGATTGGGCCAATATCAACCAGACAACGCTCGGAACGAGCAGGTAAAAGGGCACGAACAAGGCAAGAACTGGATCGAAGTGAATTCCCAGTCGACTGATAGGCTTGTTAAAAGCATCGCTATTGAGAAAGAGTTCACCTTTAAGAGTTCCCCATACGGCTTGATCCATATGACCAAGGTCATTAATGGAAGTCAGGTAGTTGAAGTGTCTCGAGATCCCATAATATGAGAAAAAGACCATCTCGAGCAGCATAAAGAACAAGAATACTGGCAAAAGGTTTTTCTGTCCGGATATTTTATCGATGCTTGTTTTCATGATGATAAAAGTCCTTTTCTGAACTCATAAACATTTGATGACCGTCAGTGACTGATGTCTTGTTAGCATATCTCTCAATTATCTCCCGGTTTACCTCGCTATTCCTGATGAAAATACTGGCTACTTTATCCTGGTAGATCAGTACCCAGTCCTTCCTTTCTTTCAGGAACCTGGTGAGATGTGAATTGGTGTTGTAAAAAATCCAGTTTATCCGGTATTTGTCCAGGGTTTTTTCCCATTCATCTCCAAAACTTGTCACCTTTGTGTATTCCTTCAATATGCTTGTTCCATACATGTCGGAACGTCCGTCAAAGAATACTTTATAGCGTGGCCAAGCGGCATAGATTACATAATCGCCGAACTCATCGTTATTGAACATATTTCCTGGAATATTTGCGTTTTCAATGAACTTGACGGCTGCCACCGGCTTTGTTTTTGGATCGAAGCCATGTTGAATGTTTCCTGCCGCGGCCAGCCAAGCCATTGCGCAGATGGCGGCAATTGGCCACAGAATGCCTCCTGAAGAGACATCAATAGCGGCAATATTTTCGGCTTTTTTCTCAAACAGTGCAGTGAATCTGCCAGGTGAGCTTTTCAGTAGCATATCGGCCTGACGCATAAGGATTGGTGCGCTGACAATTGCAAAGAGGGGGATGTAACGGACGGCAAAGAGGGACATATTTAGAAATACCAGAAGCAGAAGAAGTTCAACAAGCCGCAATCGTTCACGGGAAAACGCCAGGACTGCAACCAGTAACAGCAGAAGGTATTTGAAAGGGGTTGGTTCATGGAAGTTTGGCGACATGAATTCGGATACGCTGTCCATGATCAATTTATTCGATACCAGATTGAAGGGAAAAAGAAGTATGTGGTAGCCGTAAGGATTGATACATGAAACAGGGAGGCAAACCGCTGTTGCAATGGAGAGCATTTTCAGGCGTTGCCGGGCCTGGCTTCGCGTTTCACGATCATGGGAAAAACAGTCCGGCAGTGCTCCCAGGAAATGTATACCCAAGAGCATAAAGCCTGCCAGGTAGCCTCCATGCAGGTTGACCCACAGAAGCATGATTGGTGGCAGAAGGTAGAGACGGTTCGTGCCGTGAAGTCGGTATTCCTCAAGAATCCAGTACCAGACGAGGAATATCAGGAGGGAAAATATATGGGGGCGTGCCAGCCAGTGAACCTGGGACGATATGGTGACAAGAAGAACGATGAAGACGGCAAGTAAAATATTGCCACCCTCATACTTTAGCATACGGAAAAGGAGCATTGAAACAAGGGCAAGAATTCCCGTGAAAAATAGTACCACTCCCGTAAGGCCAAAGGCGCCGTGTATGAGGGCCATGATTATTTCCGAGAGCCACTCATGGGCTGTCCATGGGAGCGGTGGTGTCAGAAACGAAAACATGTCATGGTGAGGCACGGACAGGTGCGAGAGGATCCATTCTCCTGCGCGTATGTGATACCCTGTATCACCATCTCCCAGGAGTGCCATGCCCTTGGTGAGAGAAAGATAGATAAATATTGATAGAAACAGCATGTCCGCAAGGGACGGTAGAAAGAAAAGCTTTTTCAGTCGCATTGAACAATTCTCCAAATATTGGCGGTGGTGTAAGAGGTTACTATTATAGATAGTTTTCAATTCGGAAAGTTTCGGCAGAGACCGGGTTGGAACTTCCCCGAAGTCTCTCGTAATCGGTCACCAGTCGTCTCACGGAACATGCAGCCTGCTTGCTTCAGGCGATTTCCTTGCTGTCGCCAGCTTGCAATGAAGCCGTACGAGAGACTCCGTGAAAGCCCCAACCCTGTACGGAATAGCAATTTTCAGAGTTTCCGGATGGAATCTCCATAGTCTCAATGATCCGGTCGGCTATAACAATCAGGGGAAGAACCGCCTGTTTTACATGGTTTTTCCTCATGTTTGTAACTTTTACGGTCATCGGAATGTTTTGGTTGACCGGCATCAGGGTGGCGTGAGTTCAGAAAGTACAGTGGGCGCCCTTTTGTTTCGTCGAACATCCTGCCAAGGTATTCGCCGATAATCCCAAGGAAAATCAACTGAATTGCTCCGAGAAACAGGACCACAACCATCAACGACGGGTAGCCTTTTACCGGGTTTCCGTACAGGAGTTTTTGCAGGATAATGAGTGCACCATAGATAAAGGATACGAACGCGACGATGAGGCCCATATAGGTTGCCCACTTAAGCGGAGTGGTGGTGAAGGAGGTTATCCCATCGAGGGCAAAATTCCACAGTCGCCAGTAATCCCAGGTGGATCTGCCGGCGAACCGGGGATCTCTTTTGTAGGGAACCCCAATCTGAGGGAAACCTATCCAGGCAAAGAGGCCCTTCATGAAGCGGTTCTGTTCCCTGAGTTGCAGGAGGGAATCAAGTGCTTTCCGACTCAGGAGCCGAAAATCACCAACGTTTTCCGGAATTCTGACACGTCCGACCCGCTGTATGAGCCGATAAAACCAATGGGCGGTGAGCTTTTTCAGCAAACTCTCTCCGCGGCGTTCAATCCTCTGGGCGTAGACCACATCCCATCCTTCACGCCAGCGCTTCACCATTTCAGGGATCAATTCCGGTGGGTCCTGGAGATCGGCATCTATCACAATGACTGCATCCCCCAGCGCATGGTCGAGACCTGCCGTCATGGCGATTTCCTTGCCGAAGTTTCTGCTCAGATCCAGGATGGACGCACGTTCGTCGTGGGCGCAGAGGATCTTCATTACTTCCAGTGTTCCATCTCTGCTTCCGTCATTGACATAAAGGATTTCCGACTCAAGGGGCAGGGAATCCAGTACCTTGGAAAGCCTTTCGTGGAATGCGGGGAGTACCTCCTGCTCGTTGAAAGCCGGGACAACAATGGAAAGAAGGCCGCTCGTGTAGGCAACAGTTCTGTCCGGACAAAACGATTGAGGTTCTCCATTGGCGATTGACATTCTTTTGCTATCCCCTTCCGTCATTTGTTTTGGATGTCGGTGCCATTATTTCATGGTTGAACATCTGCGGATGCCCGACTGGTATTGATTGCGAGGGATTCCAGATAGGCCGCAGTTGAGGATAGAGATCACAAACCCTGTCAACTGGTCCGGACACAATCATGATATTCGGAGTTACTCTGGTAATGGATAACCAGAGTGGAATTTTGGGAAGATCTTGAGGGGCATCCAGAATAACGGCCGCAAAGAGCTTGATCGACTTTGATGGGCGGATCTGCTCTGTGAGAAAGGTTTTCCGATTCATCCCCCCGAACTGCTTCCTTTTTTCTCCGGTCTCACTGATTCTGACATCCACCTGATAAACAGTAAATGCTGGTAAATATAGCATAAGGTGTCGATAGCTGTAAAAGGAATAGGGTCCGATGAAGAGGGCGGTGGTTTTCGGATTGAAGGTGCTGAACCCCTTGAGAATGGCGGCAATGTTTCGATCGTGAATTCTCAGTTCTTCACGGCTTACGTGTAACGGGTAAAGCAGGAAGATGCCGGTATTTGTCAGCAACACGATCATGACAAGGGCCTGTTGGAAATCTTTTCCCGTCAACCTCCGCAATTCACTGCCCAGGAACAATAGGGCTACGGAAACGACAATCGCGAGTGGTGGAAGAAGGACCAGAACATAACCTGGATTTGCCGGGTGGATAAAGACCAGTAGGTAAAACAGGACGGAAGGAAGTATCCAAAAGGCGAAGAAAGCAGCTTTCGGCTCTTTCAAAAAAGCAGACTTTCCGTGTCGGACAAGTGCGTAAAACGCCAACACCAGGAGTGGCAGGGCCGCTCCCAGACTGGACAAAAGAAAACCGGTTATTGTCCGCCCAAATAGCAACAGTTGGGGTAAGCCTTTTTCAAATACCGAATTATGACCGGTATTAAAGCGCCAGAGTTCCCCGAATGCCGCTACGTATTTCTCCGTTCCGCCTGTCATCATGACCATGGGTATCAACCAGGCGAGAACCACAATCCCCCCAAGTGCCAACCCGGTGAAAATTCTTTGCAGCGATTCTTTTCTTGCCGAAAAGAGCCACAATGGAAAGAGAAAAACGACGCTATTCTGGCGAAACCCGCCTGCCAGTGCGAGGATAGAGATGGAAAGCCAGAGATACTTCGACTTGCCCTGGTAGATCCTCCAGCACAAGAGACCAATGACAGCACTGAAAAATGCTTCGATGCAGTAGCTAAGCGCAACTTCGCCGTGAAACCAAAAATTTGGACTGGTGAGCGCAAGAAATGCGGCAATAGTCCCAACTCTGACGTCAAATATCTCTTTGCCGAGCAGATATATGGTGGCAACCGTGAGCCCGCTGAAAAAAATGCTGATGAGAACAAAAGTTGTATTGGCATCGGAAACGAACAGATACAAGAAGTTACCGAGCATTACATAGAGGAAATAGCCGGGTGGGTGGGGTTGATGAAGAACAAGGTCATAGTCCTGCAGGGCAAGTGCGAAATGCCCTGAGTCCAAATGATAAAGGTACTTGCTGGTGAAGGGGAGCCGTGAAATAACCGTGAGCAGAAAAAGGAAAATGGGCATACAACTTGGCATCCATGGAGATTGTTTTAGATAAATTCGATTGCATCCCCGACAACAACGCTTACACCAAGAGTACCTGCCGGCAGTTCCAGAACGGAGGATGCCTTCAGATAGATGCTGGTCATGCGGTTGGGAGGGAAAGAGCGGACAAGCGCCACGATCCGATTATCCTTATTCAGAAAAACTGCATCAATAGGGAATTTCATGAAAAAGGTGTGAATGCCTTTGCAGGGGGAGATCAGAAGCCCTTTGCCTGCTTCGAGTTTGTTTTTACCCAGGAGTCCCTTCAGACGTGCCGGCAGGCTTGCCGCAAGGCTTATATCATTTCCCAATTCCATCCCTTTTTCGGGAAGAAATGCTCGCATGGTTTTTCCCCTGATGAATCATTTTCAAACGATTCTGCCAATGCATAAGAAAATGGGGCGTACACCTTTCTCAAAAAAAGTACGCCCCTCAAATGAAAAACGGCAATATCCTATTTCTTGCCCAGCTTGATATAGATAAGGGCCAATTCAACTGCAATAACGAGGAGAATAATAGAATTAAATTCCAGCATAGGTACACCTCCCTTCCGGTTGAGTTAACCAAATATGCCCAGAACCTGGATGAATGCTGAACCGAGCATTACTACCAGTAATGCCGGGAAAATAAAGAGTGCCAAGGGGAAAACGAGCTTGATTGTCGTTTTCGCGGCTGCTTCTTCGGCAAGCTGCCGTCTCTTCGTACGCAGAGAATCTGCGTGAACCCTCAGCGATTGGCCGAGGCTGGTGCCGAATTTCTCCGTTTGTGCCAGCATGATGACAAATGACTTGACGTCGTCAACCATGGTTCTTTCCGCCATATCCTTGAGAGCGTCCATGCGAGGTTTGCCTGCCCGCGTTTCCCTGGTTGCTATCCTGATTTCCTGTGCCAGGGGGTCTTTTTCGAATTGCGGGGTTTCCGTTACCCGGATGAGTGCTGCATCCAGACTGAGGCCGGCCTCGACACAGACGGTCAGCAGGTCATGAATATCCGGCAGGGTATGAAAGATCTGGGTTTGCCGCTTGTTTTTCATATAGTATAGCCAGTAGCTGGGAAGCAGAAATCCGATAATTGCCAAGGCAATCGTAACGAGCAGTGGCTGTGATTTGAAAAAAGCCTCCCGGAACGTTTCCCCGTGAAGGGTGGTCATAACCAGATAAATCGGATAAAGAAGTGGTAGGAGAACTGTCAGGATGATTTTGCTGCCCATAAAGGGATAAACATGTTCCTTCCGAAAACCGGCAGCCACCAGCATTCTCGCATACTTGGAATGCTCCTTTGGAGACAGGGGGATCTTCTCTCCCAGAGTTCCGAGAGTATTGTGGAATTGAGACGATTTCCCCCTTCGTTCGATTGTCAATTCTGCCTGGGGAGAAAGCTTGTCGAGCCTTTCCTGGACATCAGTTTTTCCACCGACAAAATACGTCATTAGTGCCCAGGAAATCAGCGCGACGGTTATGAAAACTGCGAGTGTTATGATGAGGACCATAACCTCCACCCCCTAGATCTTTATGTTGATGATACGTCGAATCACTAAAAAGCCGATTAGCTGCATGACTGCCGCGAATATCAGAATTGTTCGCCCGGTATCGTTCTCCAGCAGATTTTTCTGGTATCCCGGAATCATGAAATTCATAAGAAAGAATACCACAATCGGCATGACTGCCAGGATGTATCCGGTCATTCGTCCTTGGGCGGTATGCACCTTAAGCTGCCGCCGGATCTTGATCCTTTCCCGAATCGTGTCAGCGAGCTTGTCGAGAATTTCAGCAAAGTTTCCGCCCACTTCTCTGTTGATATCGGCGGCAGTTGTGAAAAATCGAAGGTCGAGACTGTCAATTCTGTTGTTCAGGTTGTTTAGTGTGTCGTTAATGCGAAGCCCGAGCAGCTGCTGGTCATAGGCAGTCTTGAAAAGTTTCCCTACCGGGTCGGATACCTCAGTACCCACCAGTTCGATGGCGCTGGTGAAGGAATGCCCCGATCGCAACGAGCGGGAAATCATGGAAAGCGCGTCGGGAAACTGTTCGGTGAACTTTAATTCCCGCTCCCGTTTTTTATATTCCATGTAGAAGAAGGGGACCAGGAGCAGCACAATTCCGGCAGCTAAACTCAGGTAGATGTTTCTGGTAAAAATGAAGCTGATGATGAAGCCGACGAGTCCGAGACCGATGACAATCGCAAGGAAGTTTGCCAGCGTCATGGAAAGGCCTGAGCGGTCAAGCCTTGAATCGAGTCGGCAAAAGAGGGGGATGCCGTTCAGGAAACGCTCGAAGGGAGGGGTTTCCTTGAGGATGTCGGCACGAACATCATTGGGCATGCCCCCCGTATCGCTCCCCTTGGTCATGGCGACATGGCGCAGCCTTCTTCGCAGTTGGGCCTTTGGTGAATCCTTCACCGCAACAACATTCAGGTAAATCGAGAGTACGAGAAGAAAAACGGCAATAAATATGAGCAGTACGATCAGCAGCACGGGTAACCTCCTGTTTAATCGAATGTACCCTCGGGAATTTCGTAACCGTATACCCTGAATCTCTCGGCGAAAAACGGCCGGACACCGGTTGCCTTGAACTGGCCTATCACGTTTCCATCCTTGTCGATACCTCGCTGTTCATAGACGAAAACATCATGCATGACGATGGTGTTGCCTTCCATACCGGTAATCTCGGAAACCTTGACGATCTTTCTGGTGCCGTCCGAGAAACGAACCAGCTGGATGACGAGGTCGATTGCCGACGTTACCTGCTCACGTATTGCCCGCTCCGGCAGATCCATGCCTGCCATGAGCACCATCGTTTCCAGACGCGCCATGGCATCCCGGCTGGTATTGGCGTGGATGGTGGAAAGTGAACCATCGTGACCGGTGTTCATGGCCTGGAGCATGTCAAGGGCTTCGCCGCCGCGAACCTCACCGATGATTATCCGGTCAGGCCTCATCCTCAAGGCGTTTCGCAGCAGGTCGCGCTGGGTTACTTCGCCACGTCCTTCGATGTTCGGCGGGCGGGTTTCCAGCCGAACCACGTGGTCCTGCTTCATGTGGAGCTCTGCCGAGTCTTCAATGGTAACAACCCGTTCGTCAAAGGGGATGTACTCGGAAAGCACGTTCAGCAGGGTCGTTTTCCCGCTGCCGGTACCGCCGGAGATCAAGATGTTAAGGCGGGTCTTCACTGCACCTTGGAGGATATGGGCCATGCGGCTGTCCATGGTGCCGAAGCGGAGCAGGTCGTTCATTTTCAGCGGTTCCATGCCGAAACGGCGGATGGAGAGGGCAGGGCCATCGATGGCAAGGGGCGGAATAATGGCATTGACCCTCGACCCATCTGGCAGTCGTGCATCCACATAGGGAGACGATTCATCGATCCTTCTTCCCACCTTCGAAACAATCCGTTCGATAATCTGGAGCAGGTGCTTGTCGTCCCGGAAGCAGATATCGGTCTTCTGCAGCTTGCCGAATCGCTCGACGTAGACCTGTGAACTGTTGTTCACCAGGATGTCGGAGATCTCCGGGTCGGAGAGCAGGGGCTCCAGGGGGCCGAGACCAAAGGTTTCGTGCTGGATCTCCACGACCAGACGGTCCTTTTCCACCTGGTTCAGGGGTACGCCCTCTTCGACAATCAGACTCTCGATGATGTAGCCGATCTCGCGAACCAGTTCATTGCTTCCTATCATGTCGACCTTCGAAAGGTCGAGCTTGTCAATGAGTCGCCGGTGGATACGGGTCTTCAGCTCCTGGAAAAATTCCCTGTCTTTGTTGGCGTTTCCCGTTTTTGTTTGTAGGGTATCGAAATCCATACGAGACTCCTTGTGTGTGAGTGAACTACTTGCTTAACTCTCCCAAATCCTTTTTCAACAGACTAACCAGGTTTTCAAAGGCCTTGCTTGCCGATGAACGGGGCATCAGCTTGATCAGCGGTATCCCCTTGTTAATGGATGAGATTATATCCTCATAATCATTGGGGAGAGTGACGAAAACATTATACCCAAGAACCCGCTCCGCATCTTTGATTTGAATATCGGCCTTTGGCAGGTAGCGGTTCACAACCAGTTTCAGCCGATCTTTCTTGATGCCTTTTCTTTCCATGGCTGTCAGGTAGCGCTTAGCTGTCTTGATGGTCGGCAAACTAAGCACCATGGTAAAAAGGGTCATGTTGGCATTTTCCAGGATGGCCATGGTACACCCTGCAAGCTGACCGCCGCAGTCAACCACCACATAGTCGAAAATACCCTTGAGAAAATGCAGCAGGCGGTTGATCTGCTCGGGGGTAATGTCGATTGCCTCGTCCAGTTCGGTCGGCTCCGTCAGCACGTAGGGCCCTGATGAATGGCGTGTCATGACTCCCATAAGGAAGTTAGCATCCAGACGGGCGATGTTATTGGTGACACTGCTCAAGGTGTAGGATGGGTTCACATCCAGAAACGTTGAGATATCTCCGGTCAACAGGTTCAAGTCAACCAGCGCAACCTTGATGTTGTCCGATGCCAGTCCGGCTGCCAGGTTTACCGCTACTGTGGTAACTCCTGCGCCCCCGGTCGGATAGTAGACGGCGATAATTTTTCCTGCCTTGGTTTCGACCGGCGGTTTCGTGAACCAGAACCTGCCCACTTTCGTCAAAGCCTGGATCAGTTCTTCCTGGGCAATGGGGCGCAGCAAGTATTCAACGGCACCGGCCCGCATCAAATTTAATATCCACTCAGTACTCTTTTCAAAGGAACTGACGATTACTGACAGTTTTGGATGATTCGTGAGTAGATACTGAACTTCTTCAATACCCCGTTTCAGGTCGCTTACTTCCAGGATGACGATATTGGCGGAGCTTTTCTGGATTATTTTCAGTGCTTCACCAAAGTCGTCGACCGAACCTTCGATTTTGATGGTGTCGGCAAACGGTCGCACGATTGACGCAATTACGTCTCGTGAGGGTTTGTCGCTATCGATGATGACCATGGAGATATGTGGAGGCATAGGGTCGTGTCACTCCTCTGTAATATTTGAACTTTCAATTCAGCCCTGTAAAGAGGCCGGGAACGAAACGTACCAATCGATAAACTTTCTGTGACGATTCCGTATTTAACTACTTTACCAGTACAGGTGGCGTGACAGTGTTAATAACTGGGCCGCCTGGGTGGCTTCCGGGATAAGATTTTTAGTAAGCAATAAAATGGTTGATAATAGTGCTTTTGTTCTCATGTTTCACTACTCCACCGATACGGAAGCCGACAAAACCATGTTCTTTTCCTGTTTTCTTGTCCTGTTCCGTGGTTTACTTTGTCAATCGCAGTATCTGGTTGGCAATTGCCTGAAAGCAGCTATCCAAATCTTCATCTGTTACCGCATGGCAATACAAGCCTGTAGGCTGAGATGCATTGTGTGAAACAAACGGGTCTGAATCCGTGGCTAAATCAGTGGTATTGGCGAGCCTTCGCAGTATGGTGGAACCTTTTTCTGAATTCAATGTGTAACTGCAGAAGTTTATTTCCAATGAATCCAAACGGGTACCCAGTCCGAGCGTCATGACGGTAATTGCATTGTCGCCAGCTCCGCTGCGGGCCTGGT
>Ga0105099_10001685_pt1 | contig 13618 bp, 20 predicted proteins | sample PPLLak3cmMay2015_2_FD_79138 | JGI IMG/M metagenome (GOLD analysis project Ga0105099, IMG submission 79138) | Freshwater sediment microbial communities from Prairie Pothole Lake near Jamestown, North Dakota, USA - PPLs Lake P8 Core (1) Depth... | ecosystem: Environmental > Aquatic > Freshwater >...
GTGACGAGGATCGTCGACGCGGCCCTGGCGCGCGCGCGCCTCGCCTCGATCCCCTTCCTGCGCAATCTCAAGCTCGCCTCCGGGGCCATCGCGGACATCAGCTACCACTATCCCACGCGGGGCTTCCGGATGATCGACCTCACCGCCCCGGCGTTCATCGCCTTTTTCCTGTACTTCATCACGTTCCTGCTGACCTGCGTGGGATTCCTGCGCGAGCGCAGCACGGGCACGCTCGAGCGCATCCTCGTGAGCCCGCTGTCGTCCGAGGCGCTCGTGCTCGGGTACCTGCTCGCCTTCTTCGCGCTGGGCAGCGTGCAGGGCGGGTTCCTGGTCGTGTTCTCCACATTGGTGCTCGGCATCCGCACCGTGGGCGGGCTCGCGCCGGCCATGGTGCCGATGCTCGTGACGGTGCTGCTCGGCGTCACCATGGGGATCTTCTTCTCCGAGCTGGCGAAGAACGAGTTCCAGGTGATCCAGTTCATCCCCATCGTGATAATTCCCCAGGTGTTGCTGTCGGGGATCATCTTCGACATCGACGCGTTGCCGGCCTTCTTCCGACCGGTCGCCGCGGCCATGCCCCTGACCTACACCGCGAACATCCTGAAAGGCATGCTGCTGAAGGGGCAGGGCTACCTCGAGCTGGGCGTCGACTTCCTGGTGCTAGGCGCGTTCCTCGCGGCGTTCACGGGACTCTCGTTCCTGGTGGCGCGCCGGGCGCGGTAGGCGGGCGCAGAGTCGACCGGGCCGCGCCGTACTCGTACACGACGTCTCCACCCAGGGTGCGCTGCCGCACAGAAGCACGCCCGCGTATTTGATTACTCTCAATTCCAGGAATCGTCCATGACTCGCCGTGCGATCCTCGGGAAGGGGCGGAGGCTGCAATGAACATGTTCGAACCAACCGGTCTCTTGTGGGGCGTCGTGACGCTGCTCTTCGGGATCCTCATCATCGCTTTCCCGGGTCTCTTGCGCTACATCGTGGGCTTGTACCTCATCATTGTGGGCTTGTGGGCCATCATCCCGAAGCTGCACCTGAAGTTCTGATCCCCGGTCCATGCGGTGACCCGCATGCTGACAGGTCACGATCGCACGTAGACTGTGTGAGCTTCTCTCCGTCCCTGACCTTCCGATGGACTCCTGCCGTGCAGGGCGGCGGCGCCGACCTGCAGCGCAACGGCGGGTCTGCCACCCCGGCTTGTGCCGCCACGCCCTGTTTGGCCTGTTGATCAACTCACGATCCATCGCTCCTCAACGCTCTACGTGCCGTTCCTGCTCGGGAACTTCAAGCCCATCATCTGCATTCCCTCGATCTTCTTGAAATGGTTCCTGGTGTAGAAGCGGGAGACGCCGCCGCTGGTCGTGGTGACCAGGTAGATTCCTTGAACGTTTCTTTTCAGAAGGTCGCTGCGGACCCTGGTCATGATCCTGGTACCGATTCCCGCTCCCTGGAAATCAGGATGCACGAACATCTCCTTCAGGTTGTAGTGATTCCTGTCGTACCAGTGTTCGAAGTTTCCCAGAACCGCGCCGATCGGTTCGTCGCCTGCCGTGATGATCAGCCCGTAGAACCGGGGTGTGTCCAGGATGTCCTGGAGTCGCTTGCGCGCTGCCGGCGCCGTCCAATGGTCATTCCAGGGCTCCGCGTTGAACGATTGAACGTACAGCCTCGCACAGTATGAAAGGTCTGATCGATTCAACTTTCTCATCGTGTACATGAAGGACTCCCTCGTGTCGGACAACCGGCCGCGTGGCAACAGGATGTCGTGCAACGCATGATTGGGCAATACAACATGCCGCAAACCGTGTTTCAAGCGGGATGCCGGGGTGCTGAAATGTGATCTCGAATGCCATGAGGAGGAATGGGGCAGAGGCCGTCGCTTCAACGAAGACCGGGAGCGCATACACGGCGGCACCCTGATCTGACGTCGGGGGGGGCCTGCCCCCCTCGGTGCGGTCAAATCCGGACATCGTTGCTTGTGCGGTTGGGTTGAATCTTTTCGCGATGAGCCATACCGCGAGGACCATCTCCTGAACTGCCATGCGAAAATCAAGCACGGTAGCGATCATCGACAGGGAATCAAGAGGGTCGCCACGGAAAGCCCGCCATAAGCTATGTGGGGAATGAGCGCGAGAAGGCCCCTGGCTGAGAGCCACCGAGGAACGAGTCTCGACCGGTACGGCAGGAAATAGGACATCGCCGCGTCGAGACTGAAGGGCACCTCTGGAAATCACCTTTTGCGGTTGACCGGGCAGAGCGTACATGACCAAATACAGTTCCCGCCATGAACCAACGGAAGAGCTTCATTGATGAACGGGATCGTCTGGCATTGATAAGCAGAAAAAGCGATCCTCTCGAAACCTTGATCGAGGCCAGCGACTGGGATCTTTTCCGAGGAAAGCCGCGGCGATGCTTCGTGAAGGAACCCGGAGGCCCGGGCGGTGGGCCGCCGTTTGATTACGCGATGATGTTCAGGGTGCTGGTCCTGCAGCGATTGGTGAACCTCCCCCTTCAGGCCGGTGCGCCTGTTGACATCGCTTCGAGATGGATTGATCGTCGTCTCGGATGGACTCCGGAGCCTCGCGCACGGTCAGGGAATCGGCAGCGGGGATGGCGACGGAGCATGCGCCTTGAGCCCATCGGAAAGGTCATCGATGATGGTCGAAGCCGGTGACGAGGCCGCATTTCAAGCAGCACAGGGGAGGGTGGATGACCGCTGATAAGAGAAGGAGGCTCGAGAAGAAAGGCTGGAAGATCGGGACTGTCCCGGACTTCCTGGGCTATGGCGCAGAAGAGGCCGCATCCGTCGAGGTCCTGCGTGCGGAGGCGCCGCTTCACCCGCGGCCGTTGTCGGCCGAACGCGGGAGTGCGGCGGCAATGAAACCCAGATCGCGGAACGCAAGACTGGATTCCTATGAGAAGCACATCGAAGCGGAAGTGGATGGCTATGTTCCTGTCTCCGGAAAGAAGCGGCGCATGATCGAAGCCGCCCTCGAGGCGGCTCGGAAGGTCACGCGATTGAGCATTCGCATCAGCGGGTCTGATCTGGTGAAATTGAAGGGACGTGCTCGAGATGCCGGTGTCTCGTACCAGGTCCTGGTATCGAGAATACTGAAGCGGTACCTTGCCGGACGCATGAGGGATGCGAAGAATGCTCGATAGTCGGATGATCTGCTTGACGGTACGATACATGGTGCGGTGATGATGCGCAGCGGTCGAACGTACGACAGGGTGGATGCCGAGCAGGGTCGGGAGATCGGTCGAAGTGGCTGTCGATGCGGCGGAGCGCCAGGTCTGAATGCTGCCGGGTCCGGGCGTCCCCTCCGGAGAGCCGATGCACATGCAGGTGCGCATGCTGGGGGTGGTTCCGTGAAAGCCGTGAGCTTTGATCGGTATCTGAAGGAGCAGCTGAAACGACCGGAATTCCGAGCGGCTTATGATGATCTGGAAGAGGAATATCGACTCATAGAGCAGATCATCCGATTCCGACTGCGTAAAAACCTCACCCAGGCGAAGCTGGCAAAATTGGCGGATACGTCGCCGTCTGCCATCGCACGGTTGGAGTCCGGAGACTTCCGGAACATGAAGCTCGGATTCCTCGCCCGGGTGGCCGGCGTACTGGAGTTGCGCCTGGAGATCAGGTTTCTGCCTTTGAAAGACCGTCAGACGAAAGGCTCGACGAAGGCGCGGGCTGACTCCCGACGTCCCCGCGGTCGAAAGACGATGTACCGGGAGCGCCGATAGAGGGAGGTGGTGTTCTGAACCTCCCCTGCGACCTGCATGTAGGAGACGGCTGCTCCGAGTCCATCAAAGCGGGGGAGCGGCAGGCCGCAACATAGCTGAGTCCGGGGCGTCCCCCCTGGAGCGCCGATGCACCCACGTGATGACACATGATTTCACTGGAATTCGTGCGAGCAGCGGCTTCTTCGCTGCGTGGCTATTGTCCAGCGTCACAGGCGATCTCGTTTCACCGGGCTCCTGTTTGGAACCTTCCGTAGAATCCGGAGATATTTTGCTCGGGAGCCCCGGCTTTTTCTTCGATAGAAATACTCTTCGGTCTCGAGAGCAGTGAAATGCTCCGCAAGCGCTTTGGCGATCGTTCGGTTGATGGAAATCTGGTTTTTTTCCGCCAATTCCCTGATCGTTCTCAGCAGCGAGACAGGGAGTTTCAATCGGATTTTGCTCATCTGCCGTGACCCTGTTCCTCATGGTGGATGCAGGGGTGCCGGGACCTCGATGCCAGGGCGGAAGGCGATGACAGGTGAGGCGGTATCGTCATATCGGTATCCACGGTTTCCCTCCCGATGGAAGATCGTTCAATCGGCCATCTCGAAATCTTTGGCAAATACAACCTTCATCTTCCCTTTCAGAGCTCCGAGCCTTCGCTTCCTGCTGCGCTTGTAGTTCATGCAGGGAACGATGACGGCGATGATTTCTCGTTTGTTGCCGCAGGTGATGGCGATCTCGCTTCCGGTCTGCACTTCCCCGAGAAGGGTGGATAAATGAGCCTGAACTTCGGTTGATGGCAGGACCCTCACAAGTGTGAGGATTGTCTCATTCTCCGATTTGGTCAAGAAAGAAGTCTCGGCGTTCCGTGTACGATACCTCGCACTCGCGTGGCGTTACACCGGATGTCAGACGAGGTAATGGGGTAAGTGGCGGAGAGAGAGCCTTGCCGGAAAGCCGCGGTGCATCATGCTCGGGGGGGGGGGCGAAGGACGCGTCTATAGCGGTGAGATGTGGGTGACTCCTGACGATCTGTATCCCTGATTTCAGGGAGAGGGTCGCATGGTAATTGACAATCCGGCGTGCGTATATATAAAGTATATACAAAATGGTTTCTGGAAAGGGATGGATGAGTATCGCGATGCATGGATTCGAATCGTTTCAGGGGGGATTGGTGATGCGGAAAAGCTATGACTTCTCTGTTTCGAGAAGGAACCCATATTGCAGGAAGCTGAAGAAGGTAATCTCCATAAGGATAGATCTGGATACCATCGAGTTCTTTAAGAAAATGGCGGAGGAGATTGGGATTCCTTACCAGGGCTTGATGAATCATTACCTTTCAGATTGTGCCTCCAGAGGATTGCAGCCATCCCTGAGGTGGAAAAGAAGGAAACAGGTACTCGAAGCTGGATGAGCAGCAGGAGAAGACGGAAGATTGCAGGATACCGTGACGCAGGTATTTGACGCGACCCCGAGGTTGAAGGCGGCGAGGGAACGAGGTGGCGGTGCGGTGCGCCGCAGCGCCGCGTAGCGTTGGGCGCCCCCCAGGGGCGCCGATGTACATACATGCTGTCATGTTGATGCCGCGGCGAAGAACCCCTTAACTCAGAGCGTCTTTTCTGACGTTGTGTATCTTTTCCAAATCCCCCTGAATCGCGGCCTGCTCTTCTCGAAGATCATGTTCGTTTTGAATGCCAAGCCAGAAATCTGCTGAGTTTCCGAAGAAGCGGGAAAAGCGGAGTGCGGTATCAACAGAGATCTTTCGGTTACCCTTCAGGATCTGAGAGATGCGAGTTGCGGGGATGTGAGTCTCCTTGGCGAGCCCATAGGTTGAGATGTTGTACGGTTTTAAGAACTCCTCGAGAAGTATCTCCCCGGGCGTGATGGCGGGCAGCTTTGTCATCGAAGTTCCTCCGAATGATAGTCAACGATCTCGACATTGAATTCATTACCGCCTTGCCAGTGGAAGCAGATTTGGTTTTGATCGTTGACTAGTATACTGTTCTGGCAATTCCCCTTTCCCTTCAGCTTAACCTGCCTGTTTGAAAGGGGGTATTTCAAATCCGCGAGGGAGACCGACTTGCTCAACATGATGAGCTTCCGCAACATCACTCCCTGGATTGCAGGAGGGAATCTCTTCGAGAACTCCTGGTTCCAGACGCGCTCAGTCTCTCTGACAGCGAAGGAGACGATCATCTGGTAGAATAGTATCGTGTTACGATAATAACGTCCAAAGGTGCTATTTGAACAGCTAATCCTCGTTTCGCCGCAGTTTGACGTACGTGTCACATGCAGGTGACGTGACCCCGAGGCCAACAAGCGCGAGAGGCAACATGACTGAGCGGCGCGCCGCAGCGCCGCGTAGCCCGAAACGCCTTCGGAGGTAACGATGTCTTTAAGTGCTTATATGCGAAGTTTTACGTGATTCGTCAGAATTCATGTAACTTGAAAAAATAGCTCGGCCAATTAAGTAATATGAGAATCAAGTGTGTATAGGAGGAAATTCTGTCGAATGACATTCTGCATAATGATCAGATCGGGAACGCCGACATCGTTTGTTCCCTTCCGCAGGTTGCGAGCTTGAAACTCAATCGGCTCATGCCCGTCAATCGAAAGAGAATAACGCTGATTCTGATGCAAAGTGGCAACAAGTTTCTTCTGCTTCCTCACGATAAAGGAGGGATCAATCTCGGAAAGTATCAGATCATTTGTGCGGAGTTTGTTGGCTTCAATGAGTTCAAATAGAGGATCCTTGGGATGGGTCCTCGAAAGAAGGCGATCTACACAGAAGCATCGACCAGCATTTGGCTCATCGTTTCCTAAGGATATCAAGGTTTGCGTCAAGATCTATTTTGCCATAGAAAAATTTGAGGTTCTTGATCCGCTCTCTCGTGATGAGGTTCGCTAAGGCAGTCTTGATGAGATCAGTCTTTGTTGCGATCTTGGTGAGCTTCATCGCCTCGGCAATCAGATCTTCTGGAAGATCGAGTGTGGTTCTCATTAATGATAATTTCTGTGCATAAGAACACTGTGGATCGTCTGTTTTGTCAAGGTGAAGAATGCATACAGCGCTGGGGTTATGAGAGCGTTCCTCTTTAGGGGCATCGGGGTCTCCTCCCCGAGGCCACCATACCACCTTGATAGTGTAACCTGTGTCCTGGGCACTCTTTGCATAAAAGGTCCATGACGTAGGGCTCGTAAGTGACGCGGCCCAGAACACAACAAGGGCAAAGGGCCATGTTGCTGAGCGGCGTGCCGCAGGAGCACCGATGGATATTCGTATTGTGATACGTAGTTGCGTTGATCAGTCGTGGTGATATCTACAGGAAACTATGAAAACCTTTTTCGCACTCACTTCGTAAACTAGTCGATTGGCTATGTCGATACGTCTAGACCAGTAGCCCTTGAGTTGGTGTCGTAATGGTTCAGGTTTCCCGATACCCTGAAAAGGTGTTCGCAGAATGACTTTAACCAAATCGTTGATCTTGTAAAGAATCTTCTTGTCCGTATCCTGCCAGTAGCGATAGTCAGACCAAGCTACTTCTGTGAAAAAGATATTCATTTCTCATTGAGCTCATGCTTGTGGACCTTTCCAGTACGAGTCTGCCGAATGGACTTTAATATATGTTTAGCATTGGCCTCGTTGGCCATGAGGTAATTGGTTTCCAGCAATGAGTTGTATTCTGCCATGGATAACAGAACAAGGTTCTCGTTATTTTTCCTCGTGATGATGATAGGATCATTATCGGCGTATACCTTGTCGAGGTAGCTCTTCAGGTTTTGCCGAAGATCGCTGTAGGAAACAGCATCCATAGTGGTCACCTCAAGAAAGTACAATATATTGTACTTATTTGAGGAATGTCAAGAAATCGATGGTCGCGACAAAGGCGAGTTACGGATTTTGCGAGGAAAACGTGTTGGTTTTATCCTGGGCACTCTGGTGCAATCGCATAGAACGAATCGCACACATGTGACACGGAAATGAAGCCGGGGGTGCGGAGGGGCCGATGTGGCGGAACGGCGCGCGAAGCACCGGGGAGCCCGAGGCGCGCCGTAGCATCACCAGCGCGAAGCAATCTATAACATGCGGCCACACTACGCTCAAGGCCTGCCGAAAAGGGCTCAGCTCCAACAATTTATTTATGTTCAACCACGAATGGAGTCCCGTGTTCGGACTCTACGAAAGCTGTTGTGATACCCTATTAAATAGGGTATGCTACTTCCGTCAGCAAGAAAAGATTTCCATCGAGACCAACGAGTTCCACCGAGGGTGGAAGTTAGGTGAGGAGGATCTCCGTGAGATCCAAGCCTACCTTCTGCAGCATCCGGGTGCGAGTGATCTGGTGTTAGGAAACGGGGCGTATGGAAGCTTCGATGAGCACGGCCAGGTAGTGGGAAGTCGGGTGGAGCCAGGACCATATACATCGATCTTGCCGACCGGGAGGCCACCTGGTTGATCACGGTGTTTGGAAAGAACGAGAGAGCGGACTTGTCGGCAGAGGAGCGCAATGAGATCAGGTGCTTTGTGAAGCGAATCAAGGAGCAGCTTGATGTCAAAGGCATACGAGAGCATTTTGAATGCACTTCGCGAGATCGATGCCCACAGGAAGGGAAAGATCACCCTGAAGACGAGAGTTCTCATGGTTGGGGCGACCCACCAGTACGATGCGAAGGCGGTCAAGAGGATACGGCAAAGCCTGAGATTACCCCAGCGGGCGTTTGCAGAGCTGTGCGGGGTCTCAAACAAGACAGTTGAAGCGTGGGAATCAGGAAGAAACGTGCCCAACGGCAGCGCCCGTCGTCTATTTGAGCTCATCGAGAAGGATCAGGAGATCCTCACTCGCGAAGGAGTGCTCGTGGCATCTTGAGAGATCTGCCACCTCTTTCGCGACAAGTCGACTCGGGAGCAGCGAGAGGTTGTGGGTAAAGACAGTAACCCGCGAAAAAACGGAGCACTACGCATTCAGGACAGTTCGGTTTCGCCATTGCGCATGACGAATCGCATGTATGTGACGTGGCCCTGAGCCAACAGGGGCGAAGGGCCATGTGGCGGAGCGATGCGCCGCAGCGCCAAGGAACTCGGGGCGCCCCGTTGGGGCGCCGATGTACTTATGTGATGTTATACGCAGTTGGGTCCTGACTGATACTTTATATTACGACTTGTTCTGGGGAGCACCAAATACCAACTACCTCGATTGACTTACTCAATAAATTTGGCAACGGAAACGTCAAAGATATCGGCAAGTTTGAGAGCCATCTTCTTGCTGATAGGTCGAATCTCATTTTCCATGTTTGATACGAACTGCTTGGGGATTCCGCCAAGCTGCTTACCGAGAGCAGTTTGGGTCATCCTCAGGTTCTGGCGATAGATGCGAAGCCGCTTCCCTGGAGTGAGGCTTGCCTTGACACGCTTATACCAGTCGGTCTTGAACACGTCCACCAGTTGATCGTCCGCTTCTTTGATAAAATGAACCCGTTTCCCGAACTCGTCACGCAATACATCGATCAGTTTCGGGGGGATTCTTCCTTGAATCTGAACACTAATATGGGGCGTCTTGACGACTGCCAGCATAGTACACCTCAATCCGTATAGTACCCTTCCGATGGTACCAGCAGGCCACCAAGCTGTAAGACGGGTGGTGGTGATACTCGGTTGGACTCAAGCAGCTATAGTTCGGCCACTTCGGTTGAATGGGTCCAGTCATCTTGTGATCTTCAACCAAGTTCGCAAATCGGTCCTGAACAGACTCAGGTAAGCGCTCTACTCGGCTGATAATCTATCGTGGAATCAGGACCAGGTACATGGTCAAAAGTAACCAGAAATAGTCTACTTGTCAAGTGCCACGTTTTAGAATGAGGCCTATGATACTAACTGGACGTGACACCGATGTCGCAAGGAAAAAGTGTTACCTATGTCCTGGGCGCTCCACCGAAGGGTGCGCATAACGGAGGCGCGTATATGACGCGGCCCCGAGGCTGAAGGGGCCGAGGGGCCGATGTGGCGGAGCGGCGCGCCGCAGCGCCGCGTAGCTCGAGGCGCCCCACAGGGGCGCCGATGCACATACGTGCTGTTATGTGACGTTGCGCCATATTCTTCAGACCAAGTCAAGTCAGAGTACGATGATGCAGTAGTTGTGGAACACCTTGTATATATTGATATATAAAGGTGGTATATTGGTAGTATGAAGACGAAAACATCAGTCTCGCTTTCAGATGACCTATTGAAGCTCATAGATGGGGTGGTAGAAGGTGCGAATCGAAGGTCGGCCTTCATCGAAGAAGCAGCTAAAGCCTACCTTGAGGTGCTGAAACGGCACAAGAGAGACCATAAGGATCTGCAGACCATCAACAGACTGTCCGAGAAGCTCAATCGCGAAGCTCAAGAGGTGTTGAGCTTCCAGAAGGATATCCAGGGATGAACCGCGGAGAGCTGTATCGTGTATACAAGGCCTCCAAGACAGATCCGAAAAAATCCAGAGTGTTTGGGATAGTAAGCCGCCAAGTTCTCATCTAGTCAAAATTCTCGATCGTGATATGTGCTCCGATCTATTCCGCATATGATGGGTTGGCGAGCCAAGTATTGGTCGGAATATCGGAAGGACTGAAGCATGAGAGTTCGATACATTGTGATGAACTTGTCAGCATACCCAAGTCACTGCTAACAGATTATGTAGGAAGGCTTACGGACAAGAAGCTGAATGAGCTTGATGAAGCTCTGGCAGTAGCAGTCGGGATCGGGTAACAGCACCGCCGCGGGCAATCAACAATAGAAAGAGACATCAAGTGCATCAATTTGAAGATCCGAAAGTAAACATTACACTTAGCGCAATGTCACATAACGAATCGCACGCATGTGATGTGGCCCTAAGCCCAACCAGGGCGAAGGGCCAAGTGGCGGAGCGGCGCGCCGCAGCGCCGCGTAGCCCGAAGCGCCCCAACGGGGCGCCGATGTAAATACGTGCTGTTTTGCGCCGTTGCTTCGTCTCTTTGGTATTATTTCCTTATGAGATCGTAACCTTCCGTTTATATAGAAGAACCCTGAAATAGAGTTGAGAAGCGCTGCCGTAAAAATCGTGCGGTATCTGGGGATTTCTAGCCGGCTGCATCTCTTCCAGGTACGCACACCGGCGTCAGCTCCAAAGATATTTATGCACGTGTATCCTCTTATCCGAGAGCTTCTACAATCGCCTTGGGATTTTTCTCGGCGATTTGTAATAGTGCTCTTGCCGGCCCAACCGGTCTCCGACGCCCCTGCTCCCAGTTCTGGAGCGTATCCTTGCTTACCCCTATCATCATCGCGAACTCAGCCTGGGATTTGCCTAATCCAGAGCGTATAGCCTTGATGTCTGCAGCCTGGTATTCGAATGCGCGAGATGCCTTAAGCTCCTTCCTGCGGATCTGGCCAGCCTGATGAACGCTCTCAACAAGCTTCTTGAAAGCCGTTTCCTTCATTTGAACTCCTCTTTGACGATCCGAGATAGAAGCTTGACTTGAGATCGAGTCAAATCTGCCTGATACGCCTTGCCATAAATGAACAGCATATAAACGACCTCAGTCTTCGGATCCCAATAGTAGATGATCCGATTGCCTCCTCGTTTGCCTTTTCCAAGTCCTCCCCAGCGTAATTTCCGCAACCCGCCGCTTCCAGAGATGACGGCACCCTGCTCGGGTCAGAAAAGCAGAGCCGTTTGGAGAGCCCGGTAATCATCATCTTTCAAAAGAGCCCGTAGTTCCTCCGTGAAGATCGGGGTCTCTATCAAGCGCATGGGGAAGTATACGTCATTGGCGTATATTTGTCAAATCGGCTCACTTTAACAACTTGCAGCCTTAACGTGCCATTCTGCATCGAATACCAAAGAGCGCAATTGCGCATAACGTATCGCACTTATATGACTTGGCCCTGAGCCCAACCAGGGCGAAGAGCCATGTGGCGGAGCGGCGCGCCGCAGCGCCGTGTAGCCCGAGCCGCCCCGAAGGGGCGACGATGTACATACGTGCTGTTATATGCCGTTGTGACTGATTTCTTCCCTATCCCTAACACTCTTTTACAGCTTAAGGATGAACACATACTCCAATCCATCCGTATCGTCTATTCTTTCGGAAATCTTCTTGAAGTTCAATGAGTCAGCAAGCATTAGCGAGGGGTAATTCTTTGGGCTAATTGATAGAAAGAAGGTCGTTACCTCACGTTTGTGTGCCCAATCCAGCATCGCCAGAACACTTTCTTTGGCATATCCTTTACGACGCTGATCTGTATCAATCGCATACCCTAATTCTGCAGCGTTACCTGAATATTCAAGCAGATCAGGATCTGGCGCCATATGGTGAAAGCTGATGTGCCCAACCGTAGCATTGTCATCTTTGCGAACAATGGCCCGATACATCCAGGGAAACTGCTCAGGGTCTTTTTCAATCAGATCAAGTCTACGAGGGATGCTGGGGTGTCGCAATAGCGAGCAATTTGGAGAAATAGCGAAGCCATTTATAGCTCCTGCTTTGGCATAGTCTCCATGGAGCATTGCATGAAGGCATTCGGTCGTGAGTGATATCAGCTTGAGTCGACTCGTTAGAATCATTGGTAATTCGATCATTTTCGCGAACATCCTTCCATAATCGAGTGATTGCAAGTGAGTCCTTTAGAATTATACTATGTGGCGTATACTAATGTCACAATGGCACATAACGGGGGCGCGTATGTGACGTGGCCCCGAGGCCGAAGGGGCCGAGCCGCCCCGCAGGGGCAGCGATGTACATACGTGCTGTTATACGCCGTTGCGTTATTATATTTGCATAAATGCATTTCGTGACTAAATAGCACAGAGTTGATCTACAGCCCCATCGAAATCTTATTATGAACTACCCTAAACTTCCTGCGGCTGTTCCTGACGACTTTGCCGTCTACAGCTCTAGCAATCCGATAGAGCGATAGTTAAAATCAATTCACTCTACCTATTCTTGTGAGTGCTGACAGCATCGCCTTATCGGTAGTCATAATTGATGCGTTCGATAACTTCATTGACGCGAGTAAATGGGCGTCGATCCATCCTATTCCAATACCAAATAGATGATTACTCTCGATAAACTCCAGTACTTCCACATGATCTGCCATCTTGGCTTGTGGAAGAGCATTAAGCAGAGAAAGTATCTCTGAGCGATTCTTAATACGGCCAAGTGCCAGCTCTCCAATGATGAAAGGATGAATAAGGACCATCCCTTCGGACAGCATTATTGATAGATCTTTGTTCCTTCTGTTGAGATGATCGATCCAAACGGAAGTGTCTACGATTGTCATGCGATTTTCTTGATTCTTCGGCGAGGAATCTGCATCAGCGACTTCTCGGTTCCGCCTAGGGCAGCCAATCGTTTTGCGGCTTCTCTTTCAACAAGAGCCTTCAAACCAAGCCGTACAAGCGCGGTTTTTTCTGAGATGCCAGTGAGCTTGCCGGCCTCCCGAAGCAAATCGGAGTCAATGTTCAGTGTAGTTCTCATATGCACAATGATGCACTCAATATGCATACTTGTCAAGCGGGCGAATACAAGGTTATTCATAAAAGGAACGCAATGGCGTATAACGAATCGCACGTATGTGACGGGCCCCGAGCCCAACCAGGGCGAGGGGCCATGTGGTGACGAGGCGCGCCGCGTAGCCCGAGGCACCTCGAAGGGGCGCTGATGCACATACGTGCTGTTATACGCCGTTGCGCCATCAATCGAACTTGAAAGTACTGGAGATCGAGTATATTAGATCGTCGATACGTTTGACAATTCCCACCAACATGAACCTAAAAAGGAAAGGTAATAATTCCTGTCATGAACCACCTTCCAGATGGCTTTATGCGTTTCAGCTCGGATGAAAAATCTGGTTTCTACCTAACCTTTGCATGGACTATCCTAA
>Ga0105099_10001687_pt1 | contig 13610 bp, 11 predicted proteins | sample PPLLak3cmMay2015_2_FD_79138 | JGI IMG/M metagenome (GOLD analysis project Ga0105099, IMG submission 79138) | Freshwater sediment microbial communities from Prairie Pothole Lake near Jamestown, North Dakota, USA - PPLs Lake P8 Core (1) Depth... | ecosystem: Environmental > Aquatic > Freshwater >...
CATGAATCGGGGGAAAATACAAATTGCCAACATTCGTGAACAATGCGGATGGGTGACCAAAGACAAAGAAGCGGCCACAGGCAAAGCCAAGGCACTAATACAAGCGGCCATCAAACGGTCTGTTTTTCATGAAATCCTGGAACCGAAACAGATGGAGTGTAACACCGACATCGTGGTCATCGGTGGCGGGATTGCCGGAATAGAGGCCGCACTGATGGCGGCAGAGGCCGGCAGAAAAGTGGTCATTATTGAGAAAGATATTTCCCTTGGGGGTAATACCATAAAAACCGAAGAAGTGGCGCCATATATGGAATGCGCTCCCTGTTTGCTGGCGCCACGGCTTTCGGCGGTTAAGGACCATGCCAATATCACCGTGGTGAGCCATGCCGAAGTGACTGATTTACTTGGTTTTTTTGGAAATTTTACTGTAAAAGTCCATAAAAAGGCCCGCTACGTCAACGATTCCTGTATCGGTTGCGAAGCCTGTTTTGAGGTGTGCCCGGTAAGCGTAAGCAGCGATTTTCATATGGGCATGGGAAATCGCAAAGCCATCTATACCGCTTTTCCAGGTTCTGTACCGGCGGTCGCTGTTATCGATAAGGGTCATTGCAAGCATTTTCTGGATGGGTCCTGTGACGCCTGTGTCAGCGCCTGCCCCTTTCAATCGATTCAATTCGATGACGTGGATGAAGACCTTTCGTTCACCAGTGGGGCGGTGATTGTGGCCACTGGGTATGATTCGCCAAATCCTGCTTTTTTGGAATCTTTGGGGTATGGCTCCATTGATAATGTCTGTACCACCCCCGAATTTGAACGCATGGCCAGTTCAAATGGTCCCTTTGGAGGTACCGTCCAGCTGAAAAATGGAGAAGTCCCAGCTTCGGTTGCGGTGATTCATTGTGCCGCTTCGCTGCGGGAGGATGCGGTTCCCTACTGCTCCGGCATATGCTGCATGACCGCATTGAAAGTCGGAGAATTGCTGCGAAAAACCAATCCCCAAGCCATGGTTTACAACCTTCATGATCGCCTGGTTTTTAATTCGCCGGCCAATCACGCCTTTTATCTGAAACAGAAAGAAAAAGGGGTACGCTTTTTACCTGTCCACAATCTTCCCTCATTGAGGGTGCTTGGCTTGGATGGGAAAATCCAGGTCAGCGCTGAGGGAATGAAGCCCATTTTGGTCGATATGCTGGTGCTGTCTACCGGACTGGTACCGTCGTCCGGTACCAAAGAACTGGCTGAAAAACTGCATATTGATCGCGATGGCGATGGTTTTTTTAAACCCGGTCACTCCATATTGCAGGCCAGCGGGTCGACACTTGATGGAATTTATATGGCCGGATGCTGCTCCTCTCCCTGCGATACGGCCACAGCCATCACCAGGGCCCAGTCGGCAGCAGGGACGGCTTTATCGAAACTGGTCCCCGGTAAGAAAATAGAACTGGAAATGATGACCACTTTCATTGATGAGGAGATTTGTGCTGGCTGTAAGCTATGTATTGCTGTGTGTCCTTACAAGGCCATCACTTTTGACCCCGAAAAGCGGGTCAGCGTTGTGAATGAGGCCATATGCAGGGGGTGTGGCACCTGTGCCGCCACTTGTCCGGGCGGAGCGGCCACGGCTAAGCATTTTACCGATGAACAGATTTATGCTGAACTCGGAGGGCTCCTCCATGCTTAACTTTGAACCAGCCATTGTGGCCTTTGTGTGCAACTGGTGCTCCTATGCAGGTGCCGATCAGGCTGGAGGACAAAAGCTGTCTTATCCGGCCAATGTCAAGTTGATCCGGGTGATGTGCAGCGGGCGTGTGGATCCCCAGTTCATCATGCAAGCCTATAGAAATGGGGCTGACGGCGTGATGGTCCTCGGCTGTCATCCCGGAGATTGTCATTATCGGAACGGCAATATCAAGGCTTTGCGGCGCTTTTGCCTGTTCAAAAAGATGCTGGGGCAATTTGGTGTTGAATCCGAGCGATTTATGCTTGATTGGGTGGCTGCCGGAGAGGGCAAAAAATTCCAGGAACTTGTCGTGAAAATGACAGAAAAAATCAGAGATTTGGGACCACTTGAAATAAAGGGCTATGTATCCAGCGAGGTGGGATGATGACGGCTAAACCAAAAGTAGCCTTTTACTGGTGTTCATCATGTGGTGGTTGTGAAGAGACCGTGGTTGACCTGGAAGAAAAAATCCTTGATGTGGTGGCAGCCGTGGATATTGTCTTCTGGCCATGCGCCCTCGATTATAAATACAGTGATGTGCAGGCTATGACCGACGGTGAGATTTACATATCCTTTATCAATGGGGCCATCCGCACATCGGAGCAGGAACATATCGCCAAACTTTTGCGCAGAAAATCTGCTCTGATCGTGGCATTTGGGAGTTGTTCCTGCCTGGGTGGGATTCCAGCCCTGGCCAACCTGAAAACCAGACAGGCAATTTTCAAACGCTCATATTTGGAAAGCCCGACAAATGTTAATCCTGAAGCGGTCCTGCCGCAAACCAAATCGGAGCTTGACGGCTACTCACTGACCCTGCCGGAATTTTACGAAACTGTTTTGAAATTGAATGATGTGATTGAGGTGGATTATTATATGCCCGGGTGTCCACCGACGGCGGATAATCTGTCCAGTGCTGTTGGTGTTGTTCTGGAAGGTAAATTACCACCCAAAGGCACCGTCTTGCTTCCGAATAAATCACTGTGTATCTCCTGTGATCGCAACGAGACCAAACCCGACGATATGACCATTAAAGAGTTCAAGCGCATCACCCAGATTAAGGCCGATCCGGAAAAATGTTTTCTCGCCCAGGGAATTATCTGCATGGGGCCGGCCACCCGGGACGGCTGTGGATACGCCTGCATTAAAGGGAATATGCCCTGCACCGGGTGCTATGGCCCCCTTGCAGGTGCGGATCAGGGAGCCAAAATGATCGCCTCACTGGGGGCCATTCTTGAAGCTGGAGAGGAAAAAAGTATTGAAGGGTGTATGGCGAACGTGGTTGATCCTGCTGGCACCTTTTACCGATATTCTCTATCCGCATCCCTGTTGGGGAGCAAAAACAAGGAGCATCGCTGATGGGCACCGTGTATACCATAGATCCAATAACCCGGCTTGAAGGGCATGGCAAAATTGATATCTACCTGGATGATGCGGGCAATGTGGATCGGGCGTTTTTTTTGGTGCCGGAATTACGCGGGTTTGAAACCTTTGTCGAAGGAAGGCCCGCCGAAGATATGCCCCAGATTACGTCCAGAATTTGCGGGGTTTGCCCCACCGCCCACCATATGGCGGCCACCAAGGCCCTTGATGCTCTTTACGGCGTAGAACCGACTCAAACGGCCAAAGCCGTCCGCGAATTTTTCTACAATCTGTTTATGTTTGAAGACCATTTGCTGCACTTTTACTTTCTGGGCGGTCCCGATTTCATCGTCGGTCCCGATGCTCCGAAAAGTGCCCGCAACATTTTGGGGGTTATTGATAAGGTGGGCCTGGAAGCGGGGAAAAAAGTGATTGAAATCCGCAAACGGTGTCGCGCCCTCATGGCAGAAATTGGCGGTAAACCGATTCATCCCGTTCTTGGTCTGCCCGGTGGCGTGGCCAAACAGATCAAGGAAGGAAGTCGGGAAGAGCTTAAATCGTTTGCCAGCGAGGCCATTTCTTTCGCTCAATTCACCCTGTCTGCCTTCAACGACATTGTCCTTGCCAATAAAGCCTATGTTGATCTGGTCCTGTCGGATACCTATTACTTAGAATCCAATTATATGGGGATGGTGGATTCGTCCAACCGGGTAAACTTTTACGATGGTAAGATCCGCGTCGTCAATCCGTCAGCTGCCGAAATCGATAAATTCAAACCGGCTGATTATGCGTCCGTCATTGCCGAGCGGGTTGAGCCCTGGACCTACATAAAAGTCCCATACCTGCGAAAGGTTGGCTGGAAGGGCTTTGTTGGCGGTGAAAGCAGTGGTATCTACCGGGTGGCACCGCTGGCTCGGCTCAATGCCGCTGAGGGTATGGCCACACCGTTGGCCCAGGAAGAATATGAACGGATGTATAGCATTCTGGGAGGGAAACCGGTTCATAATACCCTGGCCTTACACTGGGCACGGTTGGTTGAAGTGATTTATGCCGCTGAGCGTTTGGCGCAGCTGGCTGACGCCGAAGAATTGACCTCGGATGATACCCGGAACATGGCACTAAACACCCCAAGAGAAGGGGTCGGCATTGTTGAGGCGCCGCGGGGAACTCTTATTCATCACTATGAGTCAGATGAAAGCGGAGTCATTACCAAGGCAAATCTGATTGTGGCCACTGTGGGAAACTCAGCTGCAATTAGTATGGGAATAGAACAGGCTGCCAGGAAACTGATTAAAAACGGGGTGGTGAACGACGGTTTATTGAACATGGTGGAAATGGCGTTTCGGGCCTACGATCCCTGTCTGTCCTGTGCCACCCACAGTTTACCGGGTAAAATGCCAATGGAAATACGTTTAAAAAACAAGAGCGGTTTGCTGATTAACAAAATGATTCGGAACTAAAAAAGGTATGATATCCAATTTTAAATAAGGAGAACTGTAATGGTGGAAGTATTAAATTGCAGAGGGCTGAAATGTCCGCAGCCGGTTCTGAAAGCAGCCATTAAAGCCAATACGCTTCCTGCTGGAACAACGCTTGAAGTACATGCAGATTGTGCGTCTTTCCCTGATGATGTTACCAAATGGTGTGCAGACAGAGGCAAGGTGCTGGTCAGTATTGTTGATCAGGGGACATACAAAGTCGCCACAATCATGCTGTAGTGCGAAATAAGGGCTTGATCCTGTTTGTTAATGGGTCCTAAATACAAGCAAATGGGTAGCAATCCGCTATGAATAAACAGACGATTGACCAAGAATTGCTCAGTGAATTTGTTACCGAAGCGACGGAACATCTGTCCACCAGTGAAGAAGACATTCTCACCCTGGAAGCTGGCGGTTCTGCTGTTAATAATAAGACGGTCAACCGATTGTTTCGTTCAGTGCATACCATCAAAGGGGCTTCTGGCTTCCTGGATCTGCATAAGATTGAACGCTTGTCCCACTCTTTGGAAAATATTGTTGGGCTAATTCGCAGTGGCAAGCTGATCCCCAGTGGAGCCATTTCGGAGATCTTGTTGAAAGGAGTCGATAAGGTAAAAGCACTTGTTGAGAACGTTCATGACGATACCATTGAAATCGATGATGAAATTGCTGCCTGCGAGAGGTGTTTCGACCCGGGTAACGATTCTCCTCGGCCCCCAGCAACGGTGTCAACTGATTTGCCGGCTCCCTTTGTCGCAGAACCAATAGCGTTTTTTGATATGACCAGGTATGACCTTGCCGGTGCCATTGCTGAAAGTCGGTATGTTTTTGCGTGTACGATTGATTTGATCCAGGAATGCGTTCAAAAAAAACGGTCACTCACTTCAATGCTGGAAGAAATGAAAGCCATAGGAGAGATTTGGGATGTAAAGAAAAATACCGATGAAAAAGGAAATCCAATCACCGACGGAGATGGCAGAAGTCTGTGCTCTTTTCTTATTTGCACCATCATCGATAATCCAGACATTCTGGCAGAAGGATTGGAACTTAGACCACTGAATATGGTTGTTTATACGCCCAAAAAACTGGCCGTGTTGTCACAAAAAGGACGGCCAGTGATGCAGGAAGATGAGGCTGCAGATGTGGAGTCAACAAAGCGTGATTCTGGAGAAAAGGTGAGGTCTCATGAGTCGGCGGTAGATTCTAGCACCGGTACAGCAAAACCGGTGATAGAGCAAACGGTGCGAATTTCAGTTGCTCTTTTGGATAAACTCATGAATATGGCCAGTGAACTGGTTCTGGTACGAAATCAAAATACCCAGGCCTTGGCAGCCGAAGACCTTCAACTGCTGTCGATCACCAATCAGCAATTAAATATTGTGACCTCGGAACTGCAAAACAGTATTATGCAGACAAGAATGCAGCCCGTGGGCAATGTTTTTAATAAATTCACACGAATCGTGCGGGACCTTGCCAAAAAAACAGGCAAGGAAGTGGACATCGTTATTGAGGGGTCGGAGGTTGAGCTCGACAAGAGCATTATTGAAACAATCAATGACCCCTTGACCCATCTGATTCGCAATTCGATTGATCACGGTATTGAATCACCGCAGGAACGGCAGAAAAAAAAGAAATCTCTGACCGGAAAGGTCTGTCTCAGTGCCTTTCACCGGGCCGGTCAGGTCAATATTCAGATTGTCGACGATGGCAAGGGCATAAATCCCGCTGTATTGAAACAGGTTGCCCTTAAAAAAAAGATCATTACAAAGGCACAGGCCGATGCAATGAGTGATCGTGACTCATTTAATCTGATATTTGAGCCCGGATTTTCAACCGCCGCAGCCGTAACTGAGGTCTCAGGTCGCGGCGTGGGCATGGATGTTGTTAAAACCAGTATTCAGAAACTGGGCGGGGCCATCGATATTATTTCAAAAGTCGATCAGGGTACCACCATGACCATTATGTTACCCCTGACCCTGGCCATTATGCCAGCCCTGATCGTTTCCGTCGAAAGCGTTTGTTTTGCCATACCCCAGACGAACATCATTGAAGTCGTGTGGATTTACGGTGAGAGAGTGTTTCAATCCATCAAAATGGTGGATAACAGTGAGGTCTATGCCTTGCGTGGCCGCTTGCTTCCACTGCTCCGTCTTTCAAAGGTTTTGCAAATCGAGAAAACCTACCAGGAAGAGCCTATGGCTGAAATAAAGCTGGATCGCCGCATTCAGGGACCGGATCGCAGGCAGAACGAGCTGGAAGGTCATGATAGAGTGCGCATGGGACCGCTTGACCGGCGTCAATCCGTGTCAAATAATCTGTATATCATCATTCTCAGGCATGGCAATGAGAAATTTGGCCTCATTGTTGATACCCTCGTTGACACTGAAGAGATCGTGGTTAAACCCTTGCATGAACAGCTGAAAAAATGTAAAGCCTACGCAGGAACTACCGTCATGGGGGATGGCCGTATCGCCATGATTTTGGACATCATGGCTCTTTCTGATATAGGTGAATTACATATTACCGATATTCACAAACAGAGCCTGCATGCCAAAAGCTCTCTTGAGGATCGTCAGACTATGATTCTGTTTGATATCGGAGGCGAAGAGCAATTTGTAATACCCCTTTGTCTGATTACCCGGGTGGAAGAAATTCATACGGGTCAACTGCAAAAAATAAACAATCGCGACTATTTTAATTTCAGAGAAAAGATTATTCCTATAATCCGTATAGAACAAGGTGTCACAGAACTTAAGTCATCGTACGACGACTGCAGGTATATCATCATTCCCAAGGGGCAAAATCCCATCGGTATCATGGTCGCCCATATTCAGGACACCCTGGACGTACTCTGTAAAATAGATTCAACAACCATTTATCATAAAGGTATTTTTGGCAGTCAGCTCATTAACGGAAAAATCACATTGTTTCTCGATTCGATTGCCGTCATTGAGGCTGTCGAACCCGGCTGGTTTTTGGATAAAGATACGGGTAGGGGAAAAGGAAAAAACATTCTTTGCATAGACGATTCCGTTTTTTATCAGAAATTAATCACCTCCTATCTACACAGCGGGGCAATGGAAGTCACAGTGGCCAGTAACGGGCAGGAAGCGCTGGATGTTTTGTCAAAGCAATCATTTGATGGCGTTGTTTGTGATCTGGAAATGCCGATTATGGACGGGTTTGAATTTGCCGAACATTTTCGGGCCAATCCAAAATTTTCCAAAATCCCACTTTTGGCCATCTCCGCTGGAGACGAAAATGTGCTGCATGGCCGTTCTTTAGACTGTGGCTTCGATGATTTTAAACCCAAAAGCAATCTTGAGGGATTGCTGGAAACCATAACCAATCTTTTTGTGAAAAAAAGGCTTTTTCCATGACAAAATCCAGTAAATATCCTGATCTTCAATTTATTTCGTTTTATCTTGATGAGCGGATGTATGGGTTTGATATTAAAATAGTCAAAGAGGTCAATCCCAATGCGTCTATTGCCTTGGTTCCGCTAAGCAGCCATACCATCCGTGGCCTTGTTAATATCCGAGGACAAGTCATTCTTGTCATGGATATTGCGGTTATCTTTGGTGCTGCGCCACGACCCGTTACTGAGCAGTCACGGCTGGTGATGCTTAAGACGACCCAGGAGATGCGAAATTTATCCAATGCGGGTTCTGATGAACCGGACACACAGAAATTTAGTGATAAAACGATTGGTTTTCTCGTTGACTCCATTGGTGACGTCGTCACCATATCCGAATCAATCATAGAGCCGGCTCCACCCCATCTGGCAGATCGGGCTCTCCCTTTTATAAAAGGTGTTGCCAACCTCGATGGTGAAATCATGGTTATTCTCAAGGCAGAGGCGTTGATTCATGCCTATTGATCGATTAATTCAGTTATTCCGGCTTTTACCCGGAAAGGAGTTTTGTGATGAACATAAAAACAAGTGCTAAGGATCGCCATGGTGTCGTGATAATTGGTATTGTGGCTTTTGCAGCAGGTATCCCTTTACTCTTTTTCGCACTGCACTACTTTTTAGGTGTACAAAATCTGATATTTCTCATAATAAGTATTGTTTCCAGTCTCATGATGCCATGGATTGCTTATAGGATGCTCCGTATCAAGGCGTCAAACGATCATAAGCTGATTGATAGAATCAGGAAGATTCAAGAAGGGGCGATGGCCATTGCCAATGAAAATACCATCGAAATAGAACTCTGTGTTACAACCACAACCCAGATTAATGAAAGTGTTAAAGAGGCGCAGAATGCATCGGTAATTCTGAATGAAATAACGAATAACAGCAGCTCTATCGCCATAACCTCTGAACAGATGTCTGCCAATGTGTCGGTTGTTGCCACGGCAGCGGAAGAGATCTCTTCCAATATCAACAGTATCGCGACGACTTCAGAACAGATTGGCACCAATCTCTCCAGTGTGGCTACGACTTCAGAACAGATGTCTACAAATCTGTCGACCATCGACATGGCGGTTAAAGCTATGTCCAAGTCCATAGATGGCGTGGCTGAAAATGCCCGTGAAGGGGCAAAGGTCGCCAGCGGTGCCGCCAGTACAGCCAATGAGTCCAGTGAAATTATGATGATACTTGGAAAAAGCGCAGAAGAGATCGGAAAAGTAACCAATGTTATTCAGGTTATTGCTCAGCAGACGAACCTGTTGGCTCTTAATGCCACTATTGAAGCGGCCAGTGCGGGAGAAGCGGGTAAGGGGTTTGCTGTTGTGGCCAATGAAGTCAAAGAATTGGCAAAGCAAACGAAAAGTGCAACGGAAGATATTACAACCAAGATCAGCAGCATTCAGCAAAACACCAAAAAAGCCATTCTGGCCATCGACAACATCAACAATGTGATCAATAAAATAAATGATCTCCAGGGTAAAATATCCGCTATGGTGGACCAGCAGAACAAAGGAACCAGTGAGATAAGCAAAAATGTCTCCGAAGCGGCCATCGGTATTAATGATATATCGAGAAATATAGCAGAATCTGCGGAGGGGGCCAATAATGTTTCCCGGGGAATTGCAGAAATAGCCTCAGGTGCCAGCGATGTTGCCAGAAATGTGGCAGAAGTCGCCACAGGAATAACGGAGCTTAATAATAAAATTGCCGAAAACTCGGTGATGATGGGGGAAGCAAACCGGTATGTGAAAAACACCTCAAAAGCAAGTTCTGCCTCAATGGACCGTATGCATGAACTGATGAGTGCGGTTGACAAAGCCAGTGACGCCGTTAATGAAATTGAAAAACTGTGTAAAAATGAAACTCTATGATGTAGTCGACCGTCATGAACCTCGATATACTTGTTGTTGATGAAGACATCGCCTGTCGAGATGTTTTGCAAAAAACAATAGCAGGATTAAATGATACAACACTTTTTGGCGTTGCTTCAAATGGTAAAAATGGCTTGGACAAAATCAAACAAAAAGCCCCTGACCTGGTATTGCTCAGCAATGGGCTTAAGGATATAAGCGCCTGTGAATTTATCCATCAAGCTCGAACTTTTCATCCGGATATTGGTGTCATTATCTTATCCAAATCAGAAAATCCTCAGCCTGTGATTGAAGCACTCGAAGCAGGTGCTTTTGATTTTATCTATACACTAAAAGGGAAATGCACGGAGAAAGATTGGCAGGTTTTTAAGCGTAAGCTAATCTCGAAAATTCATTGTTTCGAAATTGAACACTTCTCTCGAAAAGTAAAAACCCTGACCAGTGAGAAAAATTCCCACCAGGAACAGACAGGCTTTGAAAAGACGCCGCTCCTTTCAGCGGTATCATTGAAAAAACAAACGGCAAATCGCCCTAAAAAAAAATATGCCGTGGTTCTTATCGGTGTTTCAACCGGAGGGCCACAAGCGCTGGTTGAATTGTTACCTGCATTCCCGGCGTCATTTCCTCTGCCAATCCTGATTGTTCTTCACATGCCCAAATCTTTTACAAAACCAATGGCCGATGAGCTGAACAAAAAATCAGCCCTGACCGTAACCGAAGCCATGGATGGAGAGGAAATCAGGGCGGGCGAGGTCTATCTGGCACCTGGCGGACTGCATTTGAAAATGGAAAAAGAGACAGGCGCTCGCATACTGCTGAAAACCAGTGATACATCCCCTGAAAATGGCTGCAAACCATCTGTTGACGTTCTGTTCAGATCTGCAGCTGAAATTTATAATGATCGGGTTGTAGCCATTATTCTAACGGGTATGGGAACAGATGGTGTAAAGGGATGTATGGAGTTGAAACATCGTGGAGCCTGGATCATTGTTCAAGATAAAGAATCCTCCCTGGTTTGGGGTATGCCTGGCAGTGCAGTCCAAGCGGGTTGTGTTGACAAGGTCTTGCCCCTTAATAAAATTGCCGAATACGTACAACATCTTGTGGTTGGTACATGATTGAAATAAACGATCGCGAATTTAAATTGCTTAAAGAGCATCTTTACCGCATAAGTGGTATTGATGTGCCCCAAAACAAACAGTACCTCTTTAATACCCGGCTGGCGAAGTATCTTGAAGAACAAGGATGTAAAAGTTTTTCTGATTTTTACAATCGGCTGGTGGTGGCCAAAGACGATGTTTTGCAGCGTCATTTCATTCAGGAGATGACTACCCATGAGAGCAGTTTTGTTCGTGACATTACCCCATTTTTAATTTTCGAGAAGAAAATTCTGCCAAAAATGGGAAAGCAGAAAATTGCTGAGGCCAAATTCATGCCTCCAACCATCAAAATTCTTTCGGCGGGTTGCAGTCTTGGGCAGGAGCCATACAGTATTGCCATGATTGTTCACAAATGGCTCAGTACTCAAAAAGTTTTTTGCAAAAAGTTTGTATCCATCACTGCAGTTGATATATCCCGGAAAATTCTGGAACGCGCCAAAAAAGGGATATACCTGGACAATGAAATTGGTAAAGGCATTTCTCCGGAATTCATGGAAGGGTATTTCACCAGCCAGGGTGGTCACTGGGCGGTAAAAAGCATCATCAAATCCATGGTCAACTTTAAGGAGCTTAATTTGGCTGAGCCATTTACTTCTATAGGCACTTTTGATGTGATTTTCTGTCGGAATGTGATCATCTATTTTCCCATTGAATTGAAAAAAAGAATTATCAGACAATTCTACGAGATGTTGAATCCGGCTGGGGTGTTTATAATGGGCGCTTCGGAAAGCATCTATAATATCAGTGATGATTTTGTAACCATCCATGAAGGAAGTTCCATCTATTACATTCGCAAATAAGAAAAGGCCTAAAACTCCAGAATAAATCTGAAGCGGTTTTTTGTTTGTAAGGCTTTTATGGTGTCTATATCAATGGCATCGGATAATAGGGCGAGTTTTAAATTCGGCAGCGCATTTTTTAATTCTTCGGGTAATTCTCCCTCGCTAATATCAGCTGGGAAAAGCATATAGCGTTTTTCGTCCTGGGCAAATTCCATTTTTTTATCGAAATCCAGCTGGGATGTAACGGTAATGCATTTTTGGCCTGCATTTTCTTCGGAGGAAGACTTTACAACGGATTCAAGTAAGGGGGCCTGAATGCCGTGGGAAACGACTAAGTCGATTAGCTTCTGTGTAAAAACATCTTTTTTGACGGGCTTGACCATGTAGGATTGCGCACCACTTTTTACCGCATCAAATATATTTTTTTTATCTTGTTCGGTAGTGATTAAAACAAAAGGTATTTTGGCGAATTCCTGGCTGGCTCGGACATATTTTAGAAAATCCAGCCCAGATTCTTCCGGCATATTCCAATCCGATAAAATAAGTGCTATTGTCTCTTGACTAAGGACCCTTTTGGCCTCTGGTACATCAGAGGCTTCAAAAATGGCGTGGTAACCGAGTTCATTTAAAATTTTAACAATCATATGACGCATGACTTTAGAATCATCAACTACCAGAATATTCATTGACCACCTCTTCTTTAAATATATGATGCACTATTTTCCCCTCTTTTCCTCTTCCTGTTGATTGGGCGGTGTTGGGTTGTTTCTGTCAAGTTGTTGTTGTGAGGCCTCTTTGGGTAACTGAAACAAAGTTGCGGTTTCGTCCTGTGGCTAATACCCTGGACTACAGCTTAAAGGTTTATTTTAAGGTCGAAGCGGATACTTTTCTTTTTGGGATCGAAGCTGTGCTGCAGAGATGCCGAGACGGTCTTTTGAATGTCCAACTGAATCTTCACCGACCCATCCCAAGACCTGTTTATCAGATCCCGACTGAGATCCCCACTAAAGGTCAGCGTGCCTTTTGTGCTGATTTTCAGGCCCTGAGTGGCTGCCAGATTGAATATCAGACGATCTTCTTTTCGATAATCTACATTGAAACGAATATCAGTCAAATCAATCTTGAAGCTGATGGTCCCTTTGCCACTGATTGACCCTTTGTTTGTCTCTTGCGCAGTTAAGGATAATGTTAGTTCATTGGCCATTAGACCCCCTTTTTTAAACTATTGTATGATAAGAAAGACATTTTTTCCAGTAAGCGCCCCCCACTTCATCATTGGATGGAGGGCGCTTTAACATTTGGGTACTTAGTTTTCCTGTAGGCCCCGGTTTTTAAGCAAGGGTTCTATTTGGGGTTCCCGACCGCGGAAGCGCTTGTAGAGCGTCATGGCGTCTTCCCGACCAAGGCGTTCCAGTATGTTTTTACGAAACAAGTTGGCAATTTTCTTATTGAACAAAGTGGTTTCTTTAAAGGCTTCATAGGCATCACTGTCCAGTACTTCTGACCAGATATAACTGTAATAACCAGCAGAGTAACCACTGATGATATGGTTGAAATAGGTGGAGCGGTAGCGGGGTAATATCTCAGGAATCAAGTCGATCTTTTGCAGAGTGTGGTTTTCAAACTGAGTGATATTAACGTTTTGAGCAGATTTCAGGCCATGCCAGGCCATATCCAGTATGGAGGCCGCAAGATATTCTACTGTATCAAAACCACGGTTGAACAGACTGCTTTTTTCAATTTTTTCGATCAGCTTGTCTGGAATGCTCGCCCCCGTTTTGAAATGTTTTGCATACTTTTTGAGCATAACGGGTTCAAGAGCCCA
>Ga0105099_10001688_pt1 | contig 13606 bp, 7 predicted proteins | sample PPLLak3cmMay2015_2_FD_79138 | JGI IMG/M metagenome (GOLD analysis project Ga0105099, IMG submission 79138) | Freshwater sediment microbial communities from Prairie Pothole Lake near Jamestown, North Dakota, USA - PPLs Lake P8 Core (1) Depth... | ecosystem: Environmental > Aquatic > Freshwater >...
ATGAACAGGACAAAGATCGAAACCATGGTATAGAAGCCGAAACGCTCGCCCATATTGGCGAAGAAAGCGACGTATAATCCCTTGGGATGTCCTTTAAACATGAAACAGCCTCCGGATGGAAAAATGACGGGAAGAAAACTTGCGTGGCGAGAATATATTCGATCGGTTTATCATCGGACGGGACGCCCAGCTACTATATTCAGCCGATCCGGGAAAGTCAACGCAAGAGACCAAAATCACGCGGTTGAAAACATCGATCTTTTCAGGTAGATTCTCATTTAGCCTGGATTATGCACGAGCCTAGACGGCCGTAGATGCGAGGCGCGGAGGGTGAAGCCGTGCTAGTTGCACTGCGAACCCTTCGCAACAAAGCAGATGCGGCCGGATCGGCTCGCCCGAAGGGTAAAAATGTTACCTGTTTTTTAACGAATTATATGAAACCAAAGGAGTATTATTCTTTTTGTATAAAATGCAGATAAGAATTAAATTAAATAAACCATTCGCATTTTTATGAATAATCCAGGATAGAGAGGAAGCCGCCATGAATCCAAGTCTGCGTCGTCTGGTCTCGATCGTCGGACTCGCCGCCCTCCTGGGAATCATATCCTGCGCCATCAACCCGGTGACGGGTCGGAACGAACTCATGCTCATCCCGGAGAGCGCCGAAATCGAGATGGGCCAAGCCACGGACGTGAGCATTCGGCAGCAATATGGACTTTACGAGGATCCTGACCTCACCGCTTACGTCGATCGAGTCGCCCGGCGGATGGTCCCCTACACCCATCGAAATAAGCTCGAATATCATTTTGCCGTCCTCGACACGCCGATTGAGAATGCGTTCGCCGCGCCCGGAGGATATATCTACGTGACGCGCGGTCTTCTGGCCATGATGAATTCCGAAGCCGAACTGGCAACGGTTCTGGCCCATGAACTGGGCCATGTCAACGCCCGGCATTCGGTCCGGGCCTTGAGCAAACAACTTCTTCTCATGGGCGGGGTGGTCTTGGCCGGCGCCCTCAACAAAGATGTCTCTAAAATCGCCCCCTATATGCTGGCGGGGCTTCAAGTTCTCTTCCTCAAATTCAGCCGGGACGACGAATACCAAGCCGACAGCCTCGGCGTCCTCTACTCCCGGCGCGCGGGGTACTCCCCCGCCCAGATGATCCCTTTTTTCTCTTCGATTCAAAAACTCGAAGAAACATCGTCGGGGGGAATCAAGCTTCCCAATTTTCTCTCGACCCATCCCCTGACCGAAAAACGCATCGAAGAAGCTCGGATGCTTCTCCTTCCGATCGACGATGAAATGGATGTTCTCCGGGACGATTTTTTGACTCGGATGGACGGCTTGGTTTATGGCGAGAACCCCCGCCAGGGATATGTCGAGGCCGACGCTTTTTATCAACCCGAGATGAAATTCGCTTTTTCGATCCCGGAGGGTTGGATCGTCCAAAACTCGCCCAAACAAGTCATTCTGGCCAGCAAGGACGAAAAGGCGGCCCTCTTTCTTTCGGCCGAAGAGACCGCCGAGGAACCGGGTCCCTATCTCCAGGAACAGCTCCAAGCGTTCAAGGATTCCCAGATCAGCGAAATCTCGAAGGGAGGACGGCGGATCAACGGATTAAACGCTTTTCGCGGCCTCTATCAAATAAGCCCCAAAAAGGCCGAAGGAGAAACGATCGACCCGGAACAATTGACGACCGTGAACATCGACTGCATCCAGAAAGACGGAACCATATACACCTTCCTGGGAACAGCCTCAAAAACCGATTTTCCATCCTATGAGGATACGATCGAAAGGACCGTCCGGAGCTTCCAGACTCTCTCTGATCCCAAACGATTGACGGTTCAGCCTCGGCGGATCTCCATTCGAAAGCCTGGAGCCGCTCAATCCTTGAAGGAATTTCTGACCTCCCTGAAAGTGCCGGCTCCGAAATGGAAAACGGTTGAATTTCTCAATTCGCTCGCCCCGGAAGCGATGGTCGAAAAGGGCCAACTGGTCAAGATTATGGATTGAACCGCGTCATGTTCGGTGGACGACGGTCGGCGAAGCTTGGGCCGTCGGCATGATAATGACTTCGCTGATATTAACGTGAGGCGGCCGGGTTGCGCAATATAGAACGGCATCGGCAACGTCGTCCGCGGAGAGGGGCGTTAATCCCTGATAGACCTTTGAAGCCCGCTCGTCGTCCCCATGGAACCGGACGACGCTGAATTCGGTTTCGACCATTCCCGGATCGACTGTGCTGACACGAACATTCGTGCCCGATAAATCCAGCCGCAGACCTCGGGTCAAAGCGTTGACGGCGAATTTGGAGGCGCAATAGACGTTGCCCCCCGGATAAAGCTCGTGGCCGGCGATCGAGCCGATATTGATGACGTGGCCGCGGCTGCGGGCGACCATCCCGGGTAAAACCACCCGACTGACATAAAGCAGACCCTTGACGTTGGTGTCGATCATTTCCTCCCAATCGGAGAGTTTTCCCTCGTGGAGTTTGTCCAAACCGCGGCTCAATCCGGCATTGTTGACAAGGACATCGATCGTCTTCCAGGCTTCGGGGAGAGAGGTCAAAGCCCGCTCCACCTCCGGTTGTCTCCGGACATCAAGGGCAAAGTGATGGACGGGAACGCCGTATTCGGTGATCAACGCCGCGGCCAGCTCATTCAGGCGGTCGGCCCGGCGGGCCGTCATCAGAATCGAAGCCCCTTCGCGGGCAAAAGCCCGAGCACAAGAACGGCCGATTCCAGAACTCGCGCCGGTAATGAAGACGATTTTGTTTTTTAAGGACATCAAAATTCTCCTTGATCGGACCCTCCGCGATCGAGGGGCCATGGCATTACGGAACGCATAGTATATAATAATCGGTCCGGACTGTTAAAAAATTCCGGTATGAAATACAATTCAATTTATAAAAGCGATTTTGATGAAAAGGCAATGCCTTGGTTCCGAATCGTTCGTTTCACACGGATTATTCACAAAAGGAGACAGCGCCTTTTAATACCGCCGTCATGGTTCGAATTCAATGCCCCAGTTGCCTTGTTTTGAATAGTCCATGTTAGAGGAAAGAAATTCATGAGGACCCAATCCTTCGATGTCATCGGAAGAATCCTGAAGAGAAGACGATTTTTTCCCATCCTACTGATTCTATCGGTCTTGTCCACGGCTTGCGCGTCCAAATCCCCCTCACCCCCTTCCCTCGAGGAAAAGGCCGTTCCCGCCCCTCTCTTCGCCATTGTCGAAACGACGGTCGCCGACATTCACGCCGCCTTCCGGGACGGTTCCCTTACCTGCCGATCGCTTGTCGAGGCCTATTTGGCCCGCATCGCCCGATACGACCAGCCCTCCGGATTAAATTCTCTGGTCGTCCTCAATCAAAAAGCGCTCGCCGTCGCCGATGAACTCGACGCGGAGTTCAAAAAAACGGGGATTCTCCGTCCGCTCCACGGCATTCCGGTCATCGTCAAAGATAATTACGAAACCAACGATCTTCAAACCGCGGGAGGTTCGATCGCTTTGAAAGGTTTCATCCCGGCCAAAGACGCCTTTCAGGTCCGCCGTTTACGGGAAGCCGGAGCGGTCATTCTGGCTAAATCCAACATGGCCGAATGGGCCTTCAGTCCCTATGAAACCGTGAGCTCGATCGCCGGAGTGACCCGGAATCCCTACGACCTTGAATGTGTCCCCGCGGGATCGAGCGGCGGGACGGCAGCCGCGATCGCAGCCAACCTCGGCACGATAGGACTGGGAACGGACACCGGCAATTCCATTCGGGGCCCATCCTCGCATTGCGCCCTGGTCGGAATCCGATCGACGTTGGGCCTGACGAGCCGAGCGGGGATCATCCCCCTCTATCTCCGCAATGATGTCGGCGGTCCCATGGCTCGGACGGTCCGGGACGCGGTTCGCGTTCTCGAAGTCATCGCCGGATATGATCCGGCCGACCCCGTCACCCAAATGGCCGAAGGCCGGGGTTGGAAGAGCTTTTCTCCCTTTCTCGATTCGCAAGGTTTGAAAGGAGCCCGGATCGGAGTGTTCCGTCATTACACCGACGTCCCGACCGCGGATGCGGAAGTGAAAACCCTTTTCGAAAATGCGATCCGGGATCTCAAGGCCGGAGGCGCCGTCCTCATCGATCCTTTCGAAATCCCCGACTTCGAGACTCTCTCCAAGGATATCTGGTGCGACGAATTCCGCCGCGATGTCGACGCCTGGCTGGCCTCTCAAGGAGGACGCGCTCCGTATCCGAATCTTCGTTCGATTTTCGAAGCCGGTCTTTACGTGCCGGGCAACAAGAGCCGCCTCAGTCGGGCTCTGGAAACCGGGTCGTCATCCGTGACTTGCGGCGATATCTACCGGGAACCGAAAAATATCGCCTTTCGTGAAGCCATCCTGAAAGCCATGGATGGAGCCCGCCTCGACGTGATGATCTACCCGACCTGGAGCAATCCGCCGCGAAAGATCGGAGACCTGAAGAGTCCGGCCGGAGACAACAGCCAAATGATCCCTCCCCACACGGGATTTCCGGGAATAAGCGTGCCCATGGGCTATTCCCGGGGGCATCTGCCCGCGGGTTTGCAGATCGTCGGGCGTCTTTTCAGCGAGCCGATTCTCATCAAAATCGCTTACGCCTACGAGCAAGCGACCCGGCACCGCCGGCCACCCGAAGCCTTTTCCCGGGATTCTTCACAAAAATAGACAACCCGAGGATCCGCCGACGGTGCAACTTCGGAATAATCCGAATCTCTTATTCATCCTGAAATTTCAATCCCCTTCGCGGGATTCCATGGATGTGAATCCATGGAGGGATCGCCTTCGGGGACAGGCGCTCCGACGCCTGAAATTTCCAGACCCCCCGGACTGAAACCCCGGGGTCGACTTCTACCGCAAAAGCTCGTCCTTGGCCTTTCTTCTCGATCCAAAAAACCGGCGAATCGCCGGAAGAAGAATCAAAAGCGGTCCGTTCAAGGGATTCGAAGCCGCCATGACCGCAAATCCGATATTGCGTCCATTGATGAATTCGACGTTCGACCAAAACTGATCCTGATTGATCAAGTATGTCCAGGTCGAGGAGGAACCTTTCCGGCCCTCCATTTCCACCGCGTCCGCCTCATCCGCTTTCAAGAGTCGGCCCAATTCTCCGACAATGTCCTCATCCGCCTCCCGCATCATCGTCAAAAACGTTTCCGTCGCCGAGGCCGTGAATTCCTGGATCGGCGTTTTCCCTCCAAGACCGACCAAATGAATGGTCTCGCGAGTGTCGGCAAGCCAAGCCAAATGATCGGACCAAGCCCGATCAAGGACAAGCCGGACGGCTCGACGTTCGAACGCCTCCATTCGAATCGGGCCGAATCGGGCCACCCCTCGGGCAAACGCCTCGGGATCCTTTTTCTCCCAGAGACCGAATGGCTCGGCTCCGAGAAGGGTCGCTTCACGGCGCTCTCGGACGATCCGACGCTGGGTCTCGGCAAGCGCCGAGTATTTAAACAAGGAGCGCCGGATGTCGAAGTTTTGGCCTTCGATGATTCGTTGAGCGTGGGCGATTTCGCGTCCCAAAGGATCGCTCCCGATTTCCTCATCCCCAATCGTAATCCGATGGCGTCGATAAAAAATTTTGATCAGACCGAAACGCGCGAAGAGGTCGTCCTCCAAGCTGATGAAAAATCGGGTCGAGCCCGGATCTCCCTGACGTCCGGCCCGGCCGCGAAGTTGACGGTCGATGCGGAGGCTCTCGTGACGGTTTGTCCCAATGACATATAAGCCGCCGAGGGCGACAACCTTCTCCCGATCACGTTCATCCGCTCCTCCCAGCTTGATATCGGTGCCGCGACCGGCCATATTCGTCGAGATGGTCACAGCCTTCAGGGTGCCCGCTTCGGCGATGATTCCCGCTTCGGCCTCATCGTTCTTGGCGTTCAGAATTTGAAGCGGGACTCCGGCCGCCCGAAGATCGGCCGCTAAAGTCTCGGACTCCCGGACACTCAAGGTCCCGACCAAAACCGGCCGACCCGTGGCTTGAACATCGACGATCTCCCGGACCAGCGCCTTTCGTTTGGCTTCGGCCTGAGAAAAAACCGCATCGGGCAGGTCGCGACGGATATTCGGCCGATGGGGCGAAACGACGGTCACGCCCAACTTATAAAACTCCAGGAATTCATCGGCCGAAGACAAAGCCGTGGCCGTCATCCCGGCGAGGCGCGGGTAAAGACGAAGAAAATGCTGAAGGGTTACGGAACCAAGGATGCGCCCCTCGGATCGGAGGGCCAATCCCTCTTTGGCCTCAACCGCGGCCTGAATCCCATCCGGCCAGTGACGATTCTCCATGACTCGACCGGTGAATTCATCCACGATTTCGATCCGTCCGTCCCGGACGATATAATCCACATCCCGATGGAGCAGAGCTCGGGCATGCAAAGCGCAATGCACGGCCGCGAGAAGCGCTTCATTCCCGGTCTCGTATAGACTCCCTCGATCAAGGTCGGCTTCGAGGCGAAGCGCTCCCCGGTCGGTCAAAAAGACATTCCGGTGTTCCTCATCGGTCCCAAAATCGAGGCCGGGAAGGAACGAACGAATAAGGACGTCCAGGCGGGCCACGTCCGCGCGGCGGTCATCCGCAAGACCGGCAATCACCAGCGGGACACGGGCTTCATCAATCAGGATCGAATCCGCTTCATCCACGATCGCGGCCTCAAACGGCCGGTGAACGAGATCCTCCGGACGGCCGGCCGTTCCATCCCGAAGAAAATCGAAACCCACTTCTTTGGCCGTACCGTAAGTGACATCACAAGCGTAAGACGCTCGTTTTTCGGCTTGAGTCTGTCCTTCCTGGACACACCCGACCGTCAATCCGAGAAGTCGGTAAACCGGACCCATCCAGGCGGCATCGCGACGGGCCAAGTAATCGTTGAAAGTCAAAACATGAACGCCGTTTCCGGTAAGGGCGAAGAGCGCCGCCGGGAATACGGCAGCCAGGGTTTTCCCTTCACCGGTGGGTAATTCGACAACCCGGCCGCGGGCCATCGCCGATCCGGCGATCAACTGGCAGTCATGAGGATCGAGCCCGAGAGCGCGCCGGGACGCCTCGCGGACGAGAGCGAACGCTTCGATGACAAGAGCGTCGTTTTTTTCACCAAATTGAACCTTGCGGCGCAGGGAGTCGGTCAGAAAACGGAGCTTGGCGTCGGAGATCGAGGTCAAATCGAGAACGCGGATCCGTTTGATCAAGGCGTAATCGGCTGGTGATTCGAATTCGATCGACTCGCCGCGGACGCGGCTGACGATCCGGCTGAGCGGGAAAATTCTGCGGACGGATGAAAATGACAAGAGGGTCCTCCCTTTAGGTGCGGAATGCTCGAAGCAAATCGACGATCAAGAGATCGTCATACAAAAAAGGGAGGACCCCGAAATGACAAATAACGAGAGTAGGACGGAACAGGCACGCGGCGGAGCCGCCGGGCTTTGAAGAATCCCAGTAGCGGCGGGCTGAGGACCGTCCCGAAGAGAAGAAAAACGACCAACGGCGGCAGAATCATCACCAGAATCAAAAGGAGAGACCACCACACTAGGGCCGCCTGACCTTCGATCCTCAGCCCGCCTCGACCGTTCCATTTCATGGCGCTTTCTTATCTCCACCGGCAAGGTAAGTCCGGGATCGTCGCTTGTCAACACGGATCAAGAATTATTTTTCGGCCCTTGTCACTCCCCGCACTGAGGAACGGATTTTCCGCGAAGGGCGCTCCACATGATGGCATACGCACAACCGACGCCCGCCCGAACCTCGACCGCCCCGAAGGCGCAGTTGCGGGCACAGGCCCCGCATTCCATGCACCGATTCCGATCCGTTACGCGCGCTTGACGCTTTTCCATTTCGAATACGGCATGAGGACAGACGGACACGCACATTCCGCAGCCCGTGCATTTTGCCGGATCATATTTCAAGGTGACGACGTTTTCGAGATATTTTAGAGACACGGCGGTTCTCCTCAACCTTTCAAGATGAATGAAGCCGTCATGGCCGCGAATCCGAGAACACCGGACAGGATCATGAGAGGGACGGCGGTTTTCATCTCCATCACGACCCCGGAGAGAGAGGTGAAAGTCGACGAACCGGTGAAGTTCATCGTCAGGAAGGCGGAGATAGGCGGGAGAAGGAAAAGAAAAGCCGCGACGGACGCCCAACCGGAGGGAGAAAGCAGTCTTCGCCGCAGGAGCAATTCGCGTTGTTCAATTCGGGGCGGCCGTAGATGCGAGGCGCGGAAGAATCTGAAACCAAAGGAGATTTCTTCTTTTCGCATAAAACGCAGATAAAAAATAAATGAAATAATCGATCAAGGAAGAGACGGCCGTTTAGGAAGGTTGGTCCCGGAACAAAGTCAAAAGACGAACCTTCTTTCTCCCGGGCATTGCCGTCGATTGACACCAACACCGGAGCCTTGATATATAGAATCGGGAATATCAATTTATGGTTTTCTCTCGGAATAACAACTGTTTGGGTCAAATTCATTCCGGAAATTTTTCATTCCATCTAACCTGGATTATGCACGAGCCTAGACGGCCGCAGATGCGAGGCGCAGAGGGTGAAGCCGTGCTAGTTGCACTGCGAACCCTTCGCAACAAAGCAGATACGGTCGGATCGGCTCGCCCGAAGGGTAAAAATGTTACATGTTTTTGAACGAATTATCTGAAACCAAAGGAGTTTTATTCTTTTTGTATAAAATGCAGATAAGAATGAAATTAAATAAACCATTCGAATTTTTATGAATAATCCAGGCTAATAACCTGGACAAAAAGAAGGAGGTTCATCATGAGTCGTTTTCTCTCCGGGCCCTCCCCTAATCGGAAAGCCGTCATCGCCTCCCTGCTGCTCCTTGTCGGCGGAAGCCTTTCCGTCTTCGCCCAGACGATCACCCCCGATTTGTTTAATCGGCTCTTCTACCGCTACATCGGGCCTCCCGGAAACCGCACCTCCGCCGTCTGCGGCGTCCCCGGCGATCCAATGACCTATTATGTCGGGGCCTCTTCCGGCGGCGTTTTCAAGTCCACAAACGGAGGAAACACCTGGCAGCCTGTATTCGATGACCAACCCGCCCAGTCCATCGGAGCTCTGGCCATCGCCCCATCCGATCCCAACGTGATCTGGGCGGGCACGGGCGAGGCTTTCGTCCGCAGCAATATTTCCATCGGCAACGGCGTCTACAAATCGACGGATGCCGGCAAGACCTGGACTCATATGGGACTCGATAAAAGCGGCCGCGTCGGACGGGTGGCCATCGATCCCCGTAATCCCGACGTCGTTTTCGTGGCCGCCCTGGGGCATTGTTACGGCCCCCAAAAGGAACGCGGCGTGTTCCGGACCACCGACGGCGGAAAGAGCTGGTCTCAGGTCCTGTTCGCCGACGAAAACACCGGCTGTTTCGAAATCGCCATGGATCCCAATAATCCCCGGATTCTTTTCGCCGGAATGTGGCCGCTCGTGATTCACACCTGGGGACGTGAAAGCGGCGGTCCGAATGGGGGGATTTGGAAGTCGACCGACGGGGGCGACACCTGGAAACGTTTGACCGGGCGCGGCCTTCCCGAACCTCCGATCGGTAAAGTCGGCTTGGCCATCGCCCCGAGCAACTCGAACGTCGTGTACGCCTTGATCGAGACGGGTTCGCCCAATCGAGGCGTTTTATGGCGTTCGGATAACGGCGGCGATTCTTGGCGTCTCGTCAGTTACAACCGCCTTCTCAACGAGCGGTCGCACTATGCCTCGCGGCTTCTGGTCAATCCGGCCGATGAAGAAGAAGTCTATTTCGCGGCCAACAGCATGAGCCGGACGCTCGACGGCGGATATGACGCGGATGTCGTGCCCTGGAGCGGCGATGTTCACGACCTCTGGGCCGATCCCAAAAATCCCAACCGGTTGATGATGAGCGATGACGGCGGCGGGGCGATTTCCTTGAACAAGGGTAAAACATGGCAGCAAATCCAACTTCCGAACGCTCAGATGTACCATGTCGCCGTGGATCATCAGATTCCTTATTTCGTCTACGGCGGCATGCAGGACGGCCAGGCTTTCAAAGGACCCGGGGCCGGCGGCGGCTGGAGCAACTCGCTCTGGCAATCGACGGCCGGAGGAGAATGCGGCTTTGTCGTCCCCGACCCTGTCGACGCCAACATCGTCTGGGGCGGAAGCTTTAACGCCGACCTCCAGCGCGTCGACTATCGGACAGGCCATATTACTACGGCTAAAGTCTGGCCGGAATCCATCTACGGCTCCAACGCCGGCGCGGCGAAATACCGCTTCCAATGGACTTTCCCCATCGCGATATCGCCTCATGATCACAATACGGTTTATGTCGGAAGTCAATTCGTCCACCGGACAACCGACGGGGGCCGCAGCTGGGACGTCATCAGCCCCGACCTTTCGACAAATGACCCGAAGATGTTGGGTCCGTCCGGAGGACTGACCTACGACAATCTGGCGGTCGAATACGGCTGCGTCGTCTTCGCCATCACCGAGTCGCCGGTCGAAAAGGGCCTGATCTGGGCCGGGACGAACGACGGCTTGGTTCAGGTCACTCGGGACGGCGGCCGGACTTGGACCAACGTCACCAAGAATATTCCCAATCTCCCGCCCCTCGGAACGGTCAGCAACGTCGAGCCCTCCCGCTACGAGGCGGGCGCCTGCTATCTCACGGTCGATTTCCATCAAGTCAACAATCGCGATCCGTTCGTCTACAAGACGACCGATTATGGAAAGACCTGGACCTTCCTCGGAGGCGACGTCCCCAAATCGGTTTTCAGCTACTGCCATTGGGTTCATGAGGACCCGGTCCGCAAAGGTCTTCTGTACCTGGGCACCGAAAACGCCATCTATATCAGCTTCAATGACGGGACAAACTGGTTGTCCCTCCAAAACAACCTGCCCCACGCCCCGGTCCATCAGATGGTTGTGCAGTCGCACTTCAACGATCTGGTCGTCGGCACCTACGGCCGTGGATTCTGGATCATGGACGACATCACCCCGCTTCAACAACTGACCGATACGGTTCTCAAATCCGACGCTCACCTTTTCAAGCCGCGTCCTGCGTACCGGCTTCATAGTATCGCCGGCGGCCCTCCGGGAACATCTCGGGCTTTCCTGAATTATTATCTCAAGGATATCCCGGCCGGCCCGGTGACGCTCGCCATCCTCGACGAAAACAATCAAGTCGTGACGACGATATCCGGATCCCGCCTCCGCGGGATCAACCGGGTGGCCTGGGATCTGAGTCATCCCGGCGCGCGCGTCGGCCGGCTCCAAACCAAACCTCCCGGAAATCCTCATGTCGTCGAGGAGAAACGTTTTCACCTCCAATGGGAACGCGAAGGCTGGTATCCCATCCAGAGTTGGGGCACTTCGGGCGGATTCGAAGGATTCACGGCGGCGCCGGGATCGTACACCGTCAAGATGACCGTGGGAGGTCGAGATTTTTCCGAAAAGCTCGAGGTCCGCAAGGATCCACGATCGACCGGCACGGTGGACGACATCAAAGCCCAAGTCCAACTGCAATTCCAAATCCGCGACGACTTGAATGCCGCCTCCGACCTGATCACTCGGATCGAAGGGATGAAAAAACAACTCCTCAACCTCCGGAACTCGATCGCCGGGAAAAACTTGAGAGACGTGACGACGGCCATTCTCGACTTGGGGAAATTGCTCCAGTCCGTGGAGGATGAATTATTCCAGCCGACGATCGCCGAAGGCGACACGAAATCTTTCCGCGATCCGCAGAAAATCTACGAAAAACTCTCCGTTTTGGCCGGCGACGTGAGCGGGAGCGTGGATTTCGCGCCCAACAAACAACAGCGCGAGGTCTACGCCATGCTCAAGGAAAAACTCGAAGCCCAAAAGATCCGATTCGAGAATCTGGTCAAATCCGACCTGGCCGCGTTTAACAAAAAGCTCGTCGAGGCCGGCGCGGCCGGCGTCGTTGTTCCGGAGATTCGCTGATCAAAAAAAAAAAGAGGGCCCGGAATTTCCGGGCCCTCTTCCTTCTTCGGATTTTCGGATTATTTCTTGTAGAGAATTTTTCCACCGACGATCGTATAAGCGATCTCAGCCGTCGGAATTTCATCCTCGGGACAGGTCATGACGTCCTTCGTCAGGACCGTCACGTCGGCCAACTTGCCGACCGTCAGCGATCCCTTGATCTTCTCTTCGAAAGCGACATAGGCGCCGTTGATCGTATAGGACCGCAGGGCTTCTTCCCGGGTCATTTTCTGGGCGGGGAAGAAAACCTCGCCGTTTTTCATCTTTCTGGATACGCTGGCATAAAAACTCGGGAGGGCATCCACGGCTTCGACCGGAGCATCCGTGCCGTTGGAAATGGTCGCTCCGGAATCGATCAGCGCCCGCCACATATAGGCCCCTTCTTCAGCCCTCTTCGGACCCAGTCTCTTAAGCACCCAAGGGCCGTCCGACGTGCAATGAATTCCCTGCATGGAGGCGACGACCCCAAGTTTTCCGAATCGCGGCAGATCGGCCGGGTTCAGATGCTGGGAATGTTCGATCCTCCAACGGACGTCGGTTTTATCGGGGTGAGACTTGAAGGCTTCCTCGTAGATATCGAGCGTCTCGCGGTTGGCTCGGTCGCCGATGGCATGGGTGGCCAACTGAAAACCGTTTTCGATGGCGACCCGGGCGGTTTCTTTCATATTCTCGATCGTATCGGTATTCAGTCCCGTGGACGTCGGAAGATCCGCATAAGGTTCGAGGAGCCAGGCGCCATAAGGACCGAGGGCGCCATCGATCAGCCGTTTGATGGTGTGAACACTCAGATGATCGGCGCCGTATTCGCCGATTTTCCACGCAGCCGCGTTTTCGGCAATCCGCTTGGCGCTCTCGCTCAACATGACGTTGATCCGAACGCCGAGCTTGCCCTGGTCGATGACCTTTTTATAAAGCTCGACCGTGCCCCAACCAACGCCGGCATCGCCGACGCTGGTCAATCCTTTGGAGAGGCACTCTTTATCCGCCAGTTCGATGATTTTCCAGCGATCGGCTTCCTGTTCTTCCGGAGTCCGAGCCGCAGCCGCTCGAGACAAAGCGCCGCCGACGAGTCGCTGAGCGGTCTCGAGGAAAGCCCCGATCGGTCGGCCCTTGGCGTCTTTAATGATTTCTCCGCCCGACGGATTCGGCGTTTTGGCCGTGATCTTGGCCAACTCCATGGCTTTGGCATTGGCCAAGGAAGAATGGCCGCTGGCATGGGTCAGGACGACCGGATTGTTGGGAGAGACCTTGCTTAGAGCATCATGGAAGGGCATTCCGTTGACGTTGGGCTCGGGGACTTTGTCCCACTTCTCCTGATGCCAACCGCGGCCGGTGATGGAATCGCCGGGCTTGGCGTTTTTCGCCGCTTCGGCGACCATGGCCACGATCTCATCCCAATTTTTGACTTTCGTCAGGTCGAGCGATAGTTTGGCCTGCCCGATACTCATGAAATGAAGATGGGAATCAATCCATCCGGGAGTGGCCAACTGTCCTTGCAGGTCCACCACTTCGGTTGCGGGACCGATATAGCGGGCGATATCCTTGGCCGTTCCGACGGCCACGATTTTATCACCGCGGGCGGCCAGCGCCTC
>Ga0105099_10001689_pt1 | contig 13602 bp, 12 predicted proteins | sample PPLLak3cmMay2015_2_FD_79138 | JGI IMG/M metagenome (GOLD analysis project Ga0105099, IMG submission 79138) | Freshwater sediment microbial communities from Prairie Pothole Lake near Jamestown, North Dakota, USA - PPLs Lake P8 Core (1) Depth... | ecosystem: Environmental > Aquatic > Freshwater >...
CAGTACGAGCTGATTGATCAAAATCTGCGTTACAACCCCCAGAAGTTTTGGCAGAGGAAAGAGCACGAAAATGATAATCGAATGCCCATCCTGTCACCTGACAGGGAACATCAACTCAGTGGACGTTCCGGCCGAAGGGCGTAATTTCGAATGCCCCAAATGCAAAAGCAGCTTTTTTGTGGCCAAACCGCCGCCGGAAGCCGACGGCAGACACCTTATGAGCATGTGCCCGGTCTGCCAATACTCTACCTTTACCGATGAAATGTTTGCTGTCTGTCCGGAATGTGGAACAAAAGGAACGGACTACCAGAAAATGCTTCTCCAAAAGTCGGCGGGAAAAAAGGACCTGCGCGTTCCGGCACCGGACTACCCGGAGGAACCGCCCATGGCAATCAGTCAAGATCAGGTCCAGCATGATTTCGAGCTGCTTACCCGTTCGCGCCGCAATCCCGACTTTGCCACGGAGCCACCTCTTGAAGCAGTTGCAGAGAAACCCGTGCTTCCCCTGCCGATCAGGATAACCGGCTGGGCGGCACTGGCAACAGGCGGCGTTTTTCTCTGCTACGGTCTGGCAGGGCTGGCAAACTATTATGGAACCGACTGGCAGGCACTTCTCTCCGCCCCGCTGCTCGAGCCGGTCTCCAAGATTGTAATATTTTTCAAATACGGGATTTTCCCGTGGTTAAGGACACTAACCGGCCTCGTAATAGTCCTTGCGGCAACCCGGTTTCTGGCTCTGAGACCATGGGCTCCCAAGGTTTTGAACGGTTTATGCTGGGGCAGCATCTGCCTCCTGCTGATCCAGGAAGCAGATGGGATCGTCAAGCGGGTCTTGATAACGTCCGGTTCACCCTCTGCTATTTTCTATCTGGATTGTCTCGTCAGCTACCTGATAAAGGTGTCTCTGTGGAGCATCCCATTTCTCGCCGTAATCTGGCTTTTGAGTCGAGATGAAACCTCACAGGAATATCCGGAGGCCTGATCTGTCCGCTGGGCAACCCCTCTGGCAGAGACACTTTTTGCCAGCTTCACCCTAAGTCCGGCAGGCTCCTCCCCAAACCTTAGGCTTATTGATTCCTTCCAGAACAAGAGCTTTTTGCCGCAGGTGAGAACTAGTCAACGGCGCAGGTGAAACATTTCAAAACGGGTACTTTCCCACAACATACTGATAGTACATACAAAAGACACTTCAGGGTAGCTTCTCGAGGAAATTCTTGCTAGCATAGGTTTTCAACACACTGAAACACTATGCCTTCGGAGGTTAGAATTTGAAAAGCCGTGCACTCTTGATCCTTTTCCTTATCCTCGTCGGTTTGACCGGCGGTTTCCTGTTCCTGCGGGATGGCAAGGCCCCGCAAGTTACTTTTTACCCCGCTGATGGGACCGTTTCTGCAAACAGTCCGCCAAATCTGACCTTGGAGGATACGGAAACCGGCCTGAAAAACCTTACGGTTACGGTGTCCCAAGGTGGCAAGGAAACAAAGCTGGTCGACACCGCATTCCCGGGCGGCACACCCCGTCACACGGTCCCGCTGCCCCTGGACAAACTCGGCTTGAAAGACGGCCCGATGACAATTGATATCATTGCCGCCGACAACGCAATGCTGGCAAACCGAGCCAAGCAGAGTCTGACGGTTGTCTACGATAACCGTCCCCCAACCATTTCCGTCCTGACCACTGCCCATAACATCAATCAAGGTGGCTCCGGACTGGCACTCTTCCGTGTTTCCGAGAAAGTACGTCGAACCGGGTTGCAGGTGGGAGACCGTTTCTTTCCGGCCTTTCCCCAGCAAAGCGGCGTCTATGCCTGCCTGTTCGCCTTTCCCTACGATATGAAACCAAATGAGTTCCTGCCGCGTCTCGTTGCCGTGGACCTGGCCGGTAACGAACGCACCAGCGGTATCTACTTCCATATTAGACGTAAGCCGGCCAAGTCCGACCGGATCACCATCAGCCAGGCTTTTCTCTCCGAGAAGATGCCGGATTTCCAGCACTATTTCCCGGACACCCGAGACCCGCTGAAGCTCTTCCTGCGGGTGAATAACGAACTCCGTGCCGCAAATGTCGCCAAGTTGAAGGAGCTCCAAACCAAAACCGCCGGAAAACCGCTCTGGCAGGGTGCCTTCATGCGTCTTCCCAAGGCCGCCCCACGGGCAGGATTTAACGACCAACGCGACTATTACGTCGACGGCCAAAAGGTTGACCACCAAACCCACCTGGGTATTGACCTGGCATCCCTTGCCGCATCACCGATACCGGCAGCAAACAACGGCACCGTCATCTTTGCCAATGAACTCGGCATCTACGGCCAGTGCGTTATCATCGACCACGGCCTCGGACTGCAGAGCCTCTATTCTCACTTGAGCAGCATGAGCATTGCGGTCGGCGATCACGTGACCAAAGGGCAAATCATCGGCAACACCGGCACGACCGGCATGGCCGGCGGCGACCACCTGCACTTCGGCATACTCGTGAACGGCATAGAGGTTGAGCCGCGGGAATGGCTTGACCAGCACTGGATAACCGACAATTTCACCGACAAATGGAACCAGGCCCTCGGTACGGCCAAGTAACGTAACGAGAGAGTCAATCCCTGTTGAAGCTGTCCAAGCCATTTCATTCCGGCTTACGGACGACTTCCGGACAAAAAAGGGGCACCTGACCATGAACGAAACAGTTCATGCCAGGTGCCCCTTTTTTCATACCAGCTGCAGCAGAAAAACCGGCTGCTTTCCTGCTCTCCGCAAGCTTATCTTCGCTTTGTACTGCCGAGTTTGCCCACCTTCCACGGAATCGTCTTGCGAACCGGATAGCCCTTTTCCTTAATCATTTTCCGGAGAATAAAAATCCTGTCCTCGGGGTGCGGGTGCGATGCCAACAAATACGGGAGTTTGCCACCCGCCTCCCCGGCCAGCCGGGAAAAAAAGTCGGTGGCACCTCCGGCATGGCCATATCCGGCAGTCAGCATATCCAACCCGAAGGCATCGGCAGCAGTCTCCTGTTGTCGAGAGTAGCGCATCTCCATACCGAGAAACAGGTCCGAAGCTATTCCGGCCACAGAGCTGTCCTGGCCGAACAACATTGCAAGGGCCAGGGTAACGCCAAGCCCCCGGCCCATGCCTCTCAGGTGGTCGCGGTGGGCATAGTGGCCAAGCTCATGCCCCAGAACCATGGCCAGCTCATTTTCCGAGTGCACATTCTTCAGCAGCCCGGAAAACACCATGATCTGCCCACCCGGCAAGGCCATGGCATTTACCGCCTCGTTTTCAGCAACGCTGACGGAAAAAGCATACTTTTTCAGGGGGGAATCCGGGGGCAGGGTCTTCAGCATTTTCTGCAGAAGGTTGGTAAGCTCAGAATTCTCCTGATGACGGTATTTCTCCAGCAGATATTTGCCCGCCCAGACCTCGACATCGACGGGTACCCGAGGGACAACCAGTTCGGCCAGCCACCAGAATCCGAGGGAGATTACCGCCACTATGGTAACCAGCCCCCCGACCATCCAGGCCAGTTCCGCCAGGGGATGGCTGCTGGAAACGTTTACGTTGCCCGAAAGTTCCCGCGGTGAGTATTTCATTTGGGGTTCAAGGCAACCGCCGTGCCGTAGGCGAGCACCTCAACGCAGCCCAACTTGTTTTTGCGGTTGGCCGCGTTGCCGATAGTGGCTGTTTCCAGACGCAGATTAACGACCATATCGGCACCGTTACCCAGCGCCTGCTCTTTCATACGCAAAATCGCTTCCCGCCGTGCCCGATCCAACAGAGATTCATAGGCCTTGATGCGGCCGCCAAAGATGTTTCGCAGGATGGCAAGCATGCGCTTGAAATAGTCAACGGAGATTACCGCGCTGCCGGACACCAGAAAGGCATTCTTCACCCGCCCCTCGGCAAAATAGGCTTCAGCCGTCATCACCTGCACCATCAACTGCTCTCGCTCCCGCCTGATAATAGAAGCATAATGTTTTCTTTCCGCGTAGGAGCCTGCCGTGTAGCCTAGCGTTAGAAGAGCCAGGAAAATCAACAGGTCGAAGTATCTGGCTAGAAATTCCATGTCAGTACTCTCCTATTCGACGCGAACGGCTGTGCCGTAGGCAAATAGCTCGGCAGCCCCTTGGGCGACGGACGAAGTGGCAAAGCGGATGTTCACCACGGCATTCGCCCCACACTGCCTTGCCTGCTCCGTCATCCTCTGCATGGCTTCTTCCCGGGCATCCTGCAGCAGTTCAGTATAGCCCTTCAGTTCACCCCCCACCAAATTCTTCAAGCTGGCCATAATATCCCGGCCGACATGTTTAGCACGCACGGTGCTGCCTTGCACGATACCAAAGTGCTCTACGATTTTTTTACCGGGAACAGTGTTTACGTTGGTCAGAATCATAATCCCCCCTCTTTCGTTGCGATAATTTTACCGAGTAAAAACGTAGCGCCAGGGCACGCAGGTACTTTACTGCCCGCACACCGGCCATACATAGTTGATTTCCTCCTTCTGGTTGCTGTCAACACTGCCGTCCTCCATATTTACGGCATCCGCATACCCGCTTTCGAGAGGAGCAGCCGAAGAGGACCAATAGTAATCCTGTTCCGCTAAAATATCCTCGTCGTCGACATTGCCGCTGTTCAGATATGCCAGCAGATCCGTCAATTCGCCGGGTGAGGGCAGGCGCCAGCCCTCGCATCCGCCGAATTTCTGCATGTTCAATTCATGGAGAAACTCAAGGGCCTCAGTCCACGTCAATTCCAGACCGGCAGGGTTCCCATCCCGTGTCCAGAGGACCCCGTTTCCAGGCAGAGAAAACGTTTCGTCATCCGAAACAGGTATCTTGCTCTGAGCAAAACAGGCGCCTGAATGGAAAGGGCTAGAGACAAAAAATGCGATCAGCCCAGCCAGCATGAACCTGATTGCAGTTGTCGTAGCAAAGGCAGTCATCCTTTTCTCCCTCTTTCAGATGGTTACAGGTTACAGGTACCGACGTCGTGAGAGATTCAGTTCCAGCCACGAGCCAAATGATGCAATGCTCAATCCTGACTCTTTCTGCTCCACGGCACCAGCCTTTCTGGTCTGTTGCCCGGCTGATACGTAGCATTTTTTCGATACATACCAGATCCATAATCGAATAACAATTAATTAATTTCAATCATTCAGCCGGTACCGGAAGGGATTACCACCTATCCGAAGACATCACAGAACGGAAACAGGTGGAAGAAACAGTCGCCAAGCTCAACGAAATACTGGAAAAGCGTGTTCAGCAACAGACCGAACAACTGGAAGCCTTCAACAAGGGGTTGAAGGCCATTTCCGCAGCAGTGGCAGACGAACTTCTTGTTTTTCTGGACAGTATCGGCAGTCAATCAGAAGGTGCACAGTACGGTCACTCGTCTCGGGATTGGCCAGACAACCGTTTGCTTTGGCCCAGATGATTCCAGATCTATTCCATTTCTTTTGATTGACCTGCCCAGAAACATTAACATTCTTGACGAAGTGATTGTTTCATACTAACCTATATCCTATTATTTGGTGACATGTTTTCTTTGCTTTGCACCACCCGGGTACTTTCAGGAAAGAAGCCGTGGTCATCCTCGAATCATACAAGGAAGCTTCGACCGTAGCCACTGTTTCGATACTGAATCAACGGTAAAAAACATATACAGCAAGTAGCCGATAATACTCAACCATCCGTGAGGATGGGGCGGAAAGCCTACAGGGTCTCACCGAGACAGCCGGGTTGCCGAAATACTTTGATACAGGTATTCGGCCCCGGCTATTTTTATGTAACGGCGTACAATGCTTCGACCCCGATGTCAAAATTGGAGTTCTCTCGCTCCCTGCTTTTCTTTCTTCAATAAATCAAGGAAAAGCAGCTTTCTTTCAAGTAACTCGTGCCTTACCGTTTTGGGCGTGAAGGACTTTCATCCCGCGGATGAAACAGCCCATACGACGGGCCATGGTGGCCCTGTCGGAACATCACAAGGAGGAAGTTGTTATGATGCGAAGAATGTTCAGTGGAATGGTATGCCTGCTGCTCATGGCGGCAGGCTCGGCGTGGGGGGCCGATGCGGCGAAGATCACGCAGCTTGCGGTCAAAGTGCAGACCGATGTGCGAAACATGGTGAAGGTGCAGAAGGTTGCGTTGCCCGAAGCCGTCGTACAGCAGAAGGCGTTCCTGCTGCGACAACCGGAAGTGCGCGATGTGAAGCAACTGAAGGGGAACAACCTCATGGTTCGGTTTAAGGATGGAAACGAACTGTTGATGCTGCTGGGTGAGGATCGGCTCGGTTCCACCGGAGAAACTGCCCAGATGGAGCTGCAGCCGCGAGTCATTACGCCGGCTGACCGGGTTCTCGTGGACAAAAGAGTGATAGATCCCTCAAAAATCATTTCCCTCCTGCCCTGCGCTCCCAAGAGCAACAAGGCCTTGATCTTCGATTGCCTGGAGGACGATTACAATGTGCTTTCGCCGAAGATCTGGACCCAGGTCAAGTCGGACCTCGAATCGCTGGGCTACAATGTGACCACGAAGCTGAACAACAACGCCAACCTGGCCAATGCCGCGCTGCTCGACAACGGAGAATACGGTGTCATCATGCTTCGCGGTCACGGCGGTGACCTGGGCGGCGATTTCGGTTTTCTCGTGCGGCCCTGGTACACCAGCTACCCGCCCGCCAACAGCGGCTACACCGGGACGATCCGGGCAAGTGCCTATAATCATGCAGCAGGTGCTACCCAGTTCGGCTACATTATTACCGGAACATTCAGTTCCACATACTGGGCCGACAAGGCTTTTCCGTCCACGATATTCTTCCTGGAAAGCTGTCATGGCGCCGATCCGGGCGCTCTGCCGGGCATGCCCACCTGGACAACGAGCCACGGAGCATCGGTATGGCTCGGCTGGAACGAGTCGGTCTCCTTCAACTGCGGAGACAAGGGTACGGATCTATTCTTCCAGAAAATGAAGGAGCAAGAATCCGTGGGTAATGCGGTTGCAGCGGTGTACGCCACCGGGTGCCGCCCCCCTGAACTGGTGGCCTTCCCCGACAATAAGAACAGGTGTCAGCTGGCGGTCTGGAAGTCCGATCCGAACGAAGCTTCCGTAACCAACAGCCGCGATTTCAAGCTCCTCAGGCTGGCTTCAAGCGGTGCACAAATCCACGCGACGATAAGCTTCTACAGTGCCCCAACTTTAAACGAGTTTTTCTTCTATGTGGATACCGGCGGGAGCGCCGCGGCCGAAGTGCTGGTCAAATGCCACGGGAACAACTTCGAGGTGTACAAGCAGACCCAGCCTGGGCTCTACAACAACAAAGTATACACGGGAACCCCGACCAAGAGCGGCAATGATTACAGTATCGTCGTGCCCTGGAACACATCATTCGGCACTGCGAACCCGGTCAAAATCTGGCTCTACGACATGACGGGCAAGGACAGACTTCCCGATAGCGGAAGCGTGACCTTGAAAAAGTAGACTAATTCCCTGTGGGAAGACATGTGCGGGAGCAGTGGTGCGAATGTCTCTGCTCCCGCACATCCGGGAGGTATGCTATGAAAAGAGTATTTCCGGTCTGGTTCGGGATGTTTCTGCTGCTGGCCTCGGCCTGCGCAGCAGAACCTGGCAAGATGAGTTTGGAAACTGCCCGACCTCGGGTCACGCCCGAGTCGCTGCCAATGGAAGCCGATACCCGATATGCCGAATATCTGCATGCTGCCGCTGGCAACAGGAGCGCGGCAACGGAAAAGACTGCCGCATATCTGCGGACCCTGCCGGGGGTGAAAGGGGTCACGGTTCGCGGCAGTGACAGTCTGCTGGTGATCATGGAAGACGGCAACGAATTATTCCTGATGCTCGGCAGGGAACGGCTCTGAAATTAACCCGGCAGCATCCCGCCACCAGTTGACCTTCTCCCTGCAGATGGCCGATATGCACCAACAGCCTGCCGCCCACATCGACCAGCCAGGTTTTGGGCAGCGTAAAAAACTCAAGAGTTATTGTTTTCAAGCAATATTCCGCTTTGCCCCAGACTTTCACAGGTCTGCTGCAACTGATAGATGCCCATGTAGAACGCCCCGCAAATAGAATCATAGTCATCAAAGGCATAGGAGGCCAGCGACAGCCAGATCATTGCGTGAAAGACCTGAATCTTCAAGCGTGGTCGGCCGGTCAATGCGAAAAATTTGTCGGAGAGATGATCCCAACCATTGCTGGCAATCCCTAGCAGCACTTCATTATTATCGGCGAAAGTGAGCCGGAATTCTTTGGCATTGAACTGATCGTAATTTCCGACAAGGGAATAGTAGAGCTTGGCCCAGTCGTAGTCCACGTCACCATAGAAGGGCAGCATGCCAAAGTAGCCGCGAGGATCAATGAGGAAGAGCGCCTTGGTCTCTTCGTCATACAGGGTGTTGGAAAAGGTACAGTCACCATGGATCAGACTGTACTGATTTGAAAAAAAAGGGCTGACCGCTCGGGTGACCAGATCCCAGCGTTGATAAAAGTTGATGCACCGCTTGCCATTGACAACGATGTGATCTTTCTCCATCAGTGGAATCAGGGATGCTATTGAATCAAGGCGCCTTTTGGTTTTAGCAATCAGCGCTTCTGTGTTGTTGTCTGCGAAATCCCCCGTGCGAACAGGCAACCCCTGATGTATTTCTTGCAGGTGGTTAATCAACGCAGTCAGTACGCTGATTTTTTCAGCAGCAGCGAGGGGGGTTTTATACAGAGGTCCGCCAGACAGCCGTTGCATATGCAGCGGGTTGGTCTGGTATATTTCCGGCAGAAAAGACCATTGTTCGTGCTTCACCTTCTCGTACCAGTTCTGCTCGTAGGCTGCCAGCACTGCCCCCAATGAATTACGGGGGCTTTTTATCACACAATTTTCCTCAAAAACGATAGTATTGAAGGGCCGCGCCACCGGATAGCGTGCACAGAGGGTTCGGTAGGACTCCAGAGTGCCGACTTCACTGGCCCCTTCAAGAAAATAGGGAGAAAAGGATGTGCCCGAGTGCTGCAAAAAGCTGCAGAACTCGCCACTGCGGGGAAGAGCGTCGAGTACCCGCTTGCTTCTAAAGAGATAGACCCCCGCGATGCCACAGCTGTCGCTGGCTTCTTCAAAAAAGGCATTCTGTTCAAATTTCCAGCGGCACACGAAATCACGCGAAAGGCCGATATAATTATGCAGGTCCAGGCAAAGATCCTGAGGCCAGAGCTCCTTTTCAAAGAGGAGGTCACACCACAGAAGCGCAAATGGCTCGGCAGGAGGGATGGCAGCGAGGGTGTCTTTGATCCCGGCACAGTTCCCGTGCCCGTTGGTTTCAATCAGGGTGTACGAAGCCTTGGCATAAACTGCCAGGTACTTGCGCAGGACTTCTTTCTGGTAGTCGGCAATGATGTAAAAATGCGCTGCAGGCTGTTGAGTCATCATCCGCAAGATAAGCGGTTGGCCATTGATGGGGATAAGGCCCTTGGGCTTGTTCGCACAAAGGTGTTCCATCCGCGTTCCCTTACCGCCCGCCTGAATAATTATGTGCTGGATCTGGGCACGCATTTAATCTTGCCCCTCCCGTAAAACATCTGCGGCGAGCGCTTCCCAGTCACCGGTTGGAGGGATTATTTTTTCGTACGCACTGTCGCAAAGTCCGGTAAGCCTGAGGCTGTAGGTGGTGAAGCCATCGAAGGGGGCTTCGGGCCCCTCCTCTGAGTAGAGAACGGTAAGGGCACACCGTGCAGTGGCAATCAGGTCGCAGAAGCCGCTACGCAGCGAAATAACACGGCCGGCCAGCTCCACGATAGGGATGGCTTCACACAAAGGGAAAGTCAAGGGCACCGTACCGGGTAACCCTGCGAGAGCATTGTTCGGCACGTTGGTTGCGACGGTGTACCCCTGCGCTGTTAACTGGCGGACTAGCGCCAGCCAGAGGCGGTTGTCAACCGGTTGCACAGTAACAGCGGCGGGAACAAGCAGGACGGTTCGACCCCGGGGGAGTAGCGCCTGGTCAAAGCGGGCTTCAGCCGAGCGGCGCCACTGCGGTTGGATAACCGGCGTGGCCGCCACGGATTCCCGCGGCAACCCGAACAAGACCCGATAGCTGTCCAGCAGGTTGAAGCCACCATAACCGAGTACCCTGTCGAGCCCCTCAAAATTTGGGTGAAATAAAATCGGGTAGCCTTTTTTAAAACAGGAAAGCGCTGCAATCCGCTTGAAATTCAACTGATCATACACTGCCACCTGAGAAAACGCACCGGGGAACATGGCAGGAATATCCGCATGCGCCCGCCTGACGACAACGGTACAGGAATCGCCATTCAGCCGCTCCCTCGCCTGGGCTGCCAGTGCGCAGACCATATAGGTATCACCGATGCCGTAGGGCAGGACGAAGGTCCAGCCCTCTCGACGCAAAATGCCGGTCCTGGCCCGTAAAGCCTGCAACAGTAGCCGGGAGGTTCCAACAGTTGTGAGCACTGGTTTACCCCTCCGCTATCAATGGTCGCAATGTTTGCACCCTCTTTCCTTCGTCATACAAGACAAGTGGGCCAAGCTTTGATACTGTGCTTTTATTTCTCAAATAAAAGCACTACAATAGCACAAAACTATAGGGTTAGACCTACGCAATTGACCTATTCCAGCCAAAGCCTCCGCGGTTTTTAGCACGCATCAAATAGCGCCGGACCTTCTTTCCGACCCAATCCTTCACATACCCGAAATATCGGTTCGAATGGCCGATCCTAAAGGGCGCTTCGGGGCACATCGTTATTCTGCATAGTAAGGGCCTTCTAGCAGCCTGGAAGCATGAGGGGTCTAGATTCTACACAAAATGTAGAATCTAGACCCCTCATGCTTTCTTCTGCCCCCTCTGTGCTTTCCTTCTCTTAGCCTTCTTTCAGCGGAGTCCTCTAAGATCAAGTCGTAAAGAAGGGAGCGCCAGAGGACGCATCCCCTTCCAAACCAGACTAAACTCAAGCTTGCCCGCGATCCCAGGCTTTGCCGCCTATCTGGCGACTCCTCTTGCCACGGTCTGTTTCTTGCCCAGATTTCTTCTCTCCCTGCCGACGTAAGACATGGAGCCTTTTCTGATGGGGCTCTTACCTACCTGAACCCATCCGGTGGAACGCCGGAATGCCTTGATGTTACCAGCTGCCAGCAGCAAATCCAGCTCATGACGGGAAACAACCATGTAATGATTGTCCTTGAACAGAACAGGTACCCATCTCATACGAACACTCCCTAAACGGTAACAGTAAAATGCTCTACTTTATTAAGGGTTATATTTACCTTATATAATTAGTGAACGAGAAGAGTCAAGAGCATTTTTAACACAAGGTTCTCCGATGGCTTTGTATCCAATCCATGGGGAACATCGGGGAAAAGCGTCGTCCTTCCCATCGCGTCATTTACGGGGCCCAATCCCTTCATCCTTTTGGCTTACGGCCTGACTGCTCACTATCCTACGCATAAAGCATGATGTTACCACCAGACCTCCAAGGACTCGCAACCCGGTTGCTGGACTGCCTTCAGGGCGGAATTTCCACCCGCTAAATTATGCGACCTTGCCCGGCCGCAACTCAAGGCATGACCTTAGCTATGCCCTACCTGTACTGTCTGTCCTTGAAGAAAAAACAAATCAAAATTAAGACTTGACAAATCATTACAAACAATGAGTATATCATTCTAATTAAAATATTCACATCTGCATATGTTTAATATTTACACAACCACCTCCTGTGCTAACTGATTTATTTAAGCATAACGAATAGTTACATCCTTCGCAAGACTCACGGGCAGAAAAGCTACCGGGAGAATCCATTCATGCCTTTACCTGTCAGAAAACTATTCACCGGCAGGGTTGGGGGAGTACCCCTAGGGGAATTTATTCAGTTAACGAAACCACCTGAACAATTCCATGGGTGTCGGTTACAGAAAGCCTTTGTTAAAAGCATACCTGGATAATTTTGACCTGCAGAAAGCAAAAGCCTTGGGCCTTTTGCTTGCATGCACGTTCCCATGGTAACAGAACCGAATCAATAATCATTATTAACGGAAAAGGCGGGAAAGGACACATCAGGGTCAAATTGCAAGATTGCAACTTCTGTCATTCAACTTGCAATCTTGCAATCCTATCGATACTGGGAACCTTCTCTATTTGTCAGCTATTGTCTCCCCTTTTGCCCTTACAACCTCGGCTCCAGATTACAAATGATATTTTGAAGTCGTGCCCCCCCCAAGACTCCAGCCGTGTCTGGTCCTCTGACTCAGAACAGGTAGCGGAACTCACCCATCAGGCCATGGGAACTGTTTCGTTCACGGAACTCACCGAGGTACTTCAGGACAGCCGACACCCCGCTTCTATGGATGAACGTCAGACCGGCAGCGACTGCCGCACCATATTTTTCCACTTCTTCACCTCTGATCGAAAATGTGTTCCCGGGTGCTCCGGCAAACGACGCCGTGACAACCTGGTCATCGATATCGAAATCATAATTGAGTGCCGCGCTTAGCTCGGGAATCACGCTTGCATTTCCTATGGCGAATGAACGGGCCAAACGAAGGCCCAGTTCCGACACCAGGGAGTCGGTTTTACGGCTCTCGACCGCCAGGTTCAGGCTGTCAGCCCCGGTCTCGGTGAAACCTTCTTCGGCCAGATGAATATGGCGTAACGAAGCAAATGGCGAGATAGTCAGCCAATTGGCCGTAAAATTATAGCCAGCGCCGAGATACGTTGTGAAGGCATCCGCATCATGCTTGCCGGATGCTTCGCGCAAAATAGTGCCGACACTGATAAAGCGGCTGTTGTGATAGCGCTGCTTCCCGTATGAAAAAGTCCCCTCAATATAGGCATTTCCCGCATAATAGCTGCCATAGAGAGCGCCCGTTACACTGTTGACCGAGCCATCTCCTTGGGAGGATCCAAAGTCGACCTCTGCCCGTGACATGCCCAGACTGGCACCGAGCAACAGGTTGCCTGGAAATGTGTAATCATAGCCGATCGCACTGCCATACAGAGTGTAGTCATACCCCGCATACCCGGGAAGTGCCTGATGATCTCCCCACTGGCCATAACTGTTGATCCAAAGACCATTCATGGTCTGACCCCGAGTTGACTGCTCAATGGTCACAATCCGGCCAAGCTCCGCAGCAGAGCCGGAGTACGCAAGAAGAATCGGTTTCGTTCCACTGCCGCTGTCGGCAGTCATCATGTTCACGCGCAGTTTTCCCATCCGCTGTTTCAGATCGCCAAGGAAAAGGCCGATTCCCGCCATGCTCACCTTGCTCAGACTGGTATATGAACCGGAATTCATGCCCGCAATTGCGGCACCGAGCTGCGACGATTCCAGTCCTTGGAATTCTCCCAGCACCGCAGCGAGATCGCCGCTGGCAGTCGGCATGATCCGGTCAAGATACTCGGCCATGGCATATTCCACCGGGTTGGTAGCCACCGTGGTGACCTTCGGAGCAGTGACCTCCAACTCGACGACGTTCGATGACTGGTTCAATGCAAAGGAAAGAAGCGGTTTCGATGCGGGGAGCAAAACACTGCCGAAAGAGCCGCTAACGGTACCTCCTGTCGTTTCGACAATGTCATAGGTCGTGCCATTCAGGTAAATGCCCGGGC
>Ga0105099_10001690_pt1 | contig 13594 bp, 9 predicted proteins | sample PPLLak3cmMay2015_2_FD_79138 | JGI IMG/M metagenome (GOLD analysis project Ga0105099, IMG submission 79138) | Freshwater sediment microbial communities from Prairie Pothole Lake near Jamestown, North Dakota, USA - PPLs Lake P8 Core (1) Depth... | ecosystem: Environmental > Aquatic > Freshwater >...
GAATGCTCGACGTGGATCGGCCAGAAGGTCAGGTTCTTGACCTTGATCCGGTCGCCGCTTTTAAAGGTCTGGAGAGCGGCGTGGTCGCCGATATCGACCAGGCCGGGGTAAAGGGTGGAATAGGCGTCGAGGATGGCCTTGGTCCCGTGGCCCATATGGACGGGGATCGACTCGTCCAGGAATTGCAGGGTGCCGATGTGGTCGCTGTGGTGGTGGGAGATGAAGACACCGTCGATGTCCGGCTTCTCGTAAGGGAGGTCGGTGAACTCGAGGGCTTTTTCGCTGTAGAGGCGGGGGATTTTGGGCAGGAGGTCGAACTCGAAATAGCACTCCAGGCCGTTAGCCGCCCCGGGCTTGAGCCAGTCGAGGAAGTAATCCTTGCCGAAGTCGAAGGATTGGCCGAAATCGAGGTAGGTCCGGGCCCCTCCGTACTCGAGGAGGATCTTGTTGCCGCCGATTTCGCCCGCGCCCCCATGAAAGGTGAGTGAAAGCATTTTGGTTCCCCTTAAGGTCAGGATAGCACCGGGGGAGGGGGGAGTCAATTTGGGGGGGAGGCGGAAATGAGGAGGAAGGAGTATCGAGCGCAATGTGTAATAGTGTTGACAAATAAACATAACTATATATACTATTACACATGGCAAAAACAAAAGAGCAAGAGGTACTCGCCCTGGCCGGGAAACTGGGAGCGATTCGGGTAAAAGACCTTCTGGAGCGCGATCTCCACCCGGAGTACGCCAGGCGGCTGGTCGGGAAAGCGATGCTCGTACGCTCCGGAAGAGGCCTGTATACACTCGCCGACGCCGAAATTACGGAGCATCATAGCCTCGCGATTGTAGGAAAAAGGATTCCAAAGGGAGTTGTCTGCCTGGCTTCTGCGCTTCGCTTTCACGATATCGGGACTCAGCTCCCGCAAAAGATCTGGCTGGCCCTTGAAAAGGGAAGTGCTCAGCCCCGGGTTTCCTATCCTCAGATCTCGGTCATTCGCCTCTCCGGGCGGTCTTTTTCGGAAGGCGTCGATGAGCGTACGATCGAGGGAGTCACGGTTAGAATATATAATCCCGCAAAGACCGTCGCCGATTGTTTTAAATTCAGGAATCGCATCGGGCTGGAAGCGGCTATTGAAGCGATCCGGGAGTGCCTCCGCGAAAAAAAAGCGACAACCGACGAAATCTATCGTTTCGCGAAGATTTGCCGGGTTTGGAATGTCATGAGGCCATATCTTGAGGCGATCCAATGAGCGGGATTCGGCCCGTAAACCTGTCGGCTTCGGTCAAGCAACGTCTCCTGAACATCTCCAGGCAGTCGCGCGTCGAGTTCAATACGTTGCTGACCGAATATGCCTTGGAGCGATTCCTGTTCAGGATGAGCGTCTCGCGTTTTCGAACACGGTTTGTTCTCAAAGGCGCTATGCTCTTTCGGATATGGAGCAAAGATCTTCATCGAGCGACCCGTGATGCGGATGTTCTCGACTTGCGTCCGCCTTCGTTAAAGGGCCTTCGTTCGGATTTTCGTGATATCTGTAAAATCGACGTCGCACCCGACGGAATTCGCTTCCTTCCCGAGAGCATCAAAGCTCAAGAAATTCGCCGGCAGAACGAATTCGGGGGGATCAGAGTCACACTTATGGGCGTCATGGGCAAAGCGAAGATTCCGCTCCAAATAGACGTTGGATTCGGGGACATTTGCATACCGATGGCGAAGTTCACTCGATTTCCGGTTTTCCTTGATTTTCCGGCTCCGCGACTAAAAGCTTATGCCAAGGAAACGATGATCGCGGAGAAATTCCTCGCGATTGTGGCTTTGGGCATGAGAAACAGCCGGATAAAGGATTACTTTGATATTTATTACCTTTCGGAGAAATTCGGATTTAAGGGAAATGAATTGTCTGCCGCATTGCAGGCGGTTTTCGAGAGGCAAAAAACTCCCCTTCTTCGGCGAATTCCCCTTGGGCTTTCAGATGATTTTGCCTTAGATTCCGCAAGGCACTCTCAATGGAGCCGTTTCCTGGCCCAGATGCAGGTGATCGATCTCAAAAAGGAATTTTCACAAGTCGTTGTCTCAATCAGCGATTTCATAATGCCGGTGGTAATAGCGGCTGCGAAGAGATCGTCGTTTGAGAAGAATTGGCCTCCGGGAGGGCCGTGGAAAGCTTCGAGAAATACTAGATCGAAATAAGACACGGCAGCGGAAACGGTAATTAGAAATCCCAGGGGAACCAATCCTACATCTATTCATGCCGTGAATGATTATCATCCACGGCCTAAAGACCCTTCCACGCCTCGTTGGCCCGGCCTTTATGTAGCGGTTTCGGGCGATACCGGTCGTCGTTGCCACTGGAACCCGACAGACCGGAAAGAGCACTCTAGCTGAGCATCTGGTCCCCGGTGAACGGCGATACTACACGCCCGGCTGCCCATTGCTCCAAGCGGATATCAGAAGGGCGAGCTTCAATCGGGCGTTTTCCAATCCCGCGGCGAGGTTTGTCTTTAATTCAAGGATCCGGTGGATGACATTGTAGCCGTCGACGAGGAGGAGTATGGGAGAAGGCATCTTCTAACGGGAAAACCAGGGAAGCACGGAAATTCCCGCTCGTCGGCAATCGTGCAGATTGAATATCCAATATTCAAATTGCGCGAATTGCCCCGCTTAGTCAAGCGCTAAGATGGCGGGGAGGGCGGCCATATGCTCATGACATTCGAGGGCTCTCAAATAAAAATGGAGATCTTCTATGAGCGAAGAGCGGTAGTGGAGAGTGAGTAATATTCGATATATTTTCAGCAAACGCTGAAAGGATAACTAATAATGAAAGAATACATGAAAATCAGAATTGAGGATGCGGAAGTCAATTTTCGGAAATGTCTGCAACGGGTTCCATTTTTGGAGATCGAATCCTTTGAGAATGAGCCGCTTTTCGATAATTTTCGAGCCGACCTTTTTGTCACCGTGAGAATAGAGGAGAAAAGGTATCGTCTTCTAATTGAGGCAAAAAACAACGGCCAGCCTCGATTTGCCCGAACAGCAGCTTACGAACTCGCCCGCGTTTTGAAAGGAAAATCTGATGTGTATGGAGTGTTTATGGCTCCTTACATCTCACCCCAGGTAGCTGATATCTGTCTCAAGGAGAATATCGGATATATGGATCTTGCCGGAAACTACCGACTTACTTTTGGCCAAGTTTATCTTGAACATCAAGGCGTGCCTAATCCCGCGGAAAAACGGGATTTGCGCTCCCTCTATTTTCCGAAAGCGTCTCGAATCTTGCGCGTACTTTTGGCAGACCCAAAAAAATCCTGGAGAATTCAGGCCTTAGCGGAAACGGCGAAAGTGAGCCTGGGGCAGATTTTCAATGTTAAGAAGCTCCTTGAAGATCGCGAGTGGATTAATAATTCCGATAACGGCTTTCTTCTCAAGGATCCGGAGAAGCTTCTGGCCGAGTGGGCCCAGTATTTCAATCCCCGGAAAAGCAAATCCGTCAACTTCTATACTCTAAAAAGCATTGCCGGTTTGGAAGAGGATCTGGCCAGAAATTGCGAAAAAGAGGGAATCCCTTATGCTTTGACCGGTTTTTCCGGCGCGGCTCGATATTCCGCTTCCGTACGATACCAACGGGTCATGGCGTATGTATTAAATGATCCGGAAAAAATCGCAAACATCCTCTCCCTGAAGGACGTCTCCAGCGGAGCAAACGTCACTCTTTTGAGTCCTATCGATGAAGGTGTTTTGTTCGGGGCACGCCAAATCAATGGGATTTGGATCGCCTCCCCGGTGCAGGTCTACCTTGATTTGCTCGGAAGCGGAGGCCGCGGCGAAGAAGCGGCCGAGGCGATCTTGAATGAGGTAATTAAACGTTTATGGTGAAAGGAGGGGCATTTAGCATTCTGATCAGGAAAGTCAAAGCGAACGAATTTGGAAAAAGTCGGAACAGTAATATGATAAAGACCGAATAGACTGCCGATGAGATCTCGCTTTGCGAAACCGGGGAGCCTCCTGATGATCACCTTCGCCCTCATGATGTGTGCCTGCGATGGGGATAAGGATTCGGGCCAAGCGACGCCGGGCGCCGCCCCGGGCTTTCCATCCCGGGCCGCGGATTTAGACGCGCTGCCGGGCTTTCAGAATCCTCCGCCGGGGTACGGAGAGGTCCCGTTCTGGTGGTGGACCGGAGATCCGTTAGATAAAGAGCGGCTTGTCTGGCAGATCGAGGAGCTCCATAAAAAGGGTGTTACCGGCGTCCAGGTCAATTACGCCCATAAGGACACGCCGGGCTGGCCGACTTATCCGGCCGAACCGGAAATCTTCAGCCGGGACTGGTGGGAGATGTGGAAGTTTGCGGCCGAGGAATGCCGCAAGCGGGGCATGGGCATCGGGCTGAGCGGTTACACGATCGATTGGCCCAAGGGCGAAAACCTCTTTAACCGGATTATTTATAACGATCGGGAGATCCACGGGAGGGAAATCGTCAAGGAAGCGGTCGTTCGGGCGGAGGCCGGGAGGGCGGTCACGATTCCGATAACGGCGGAGGCGATCTCGATCCGGGCCTATCCGGTCGAAGGGGGAGTGGTGCGGCCGGGCGGGATAGACTTGGCGCAATACGTGAGAGATGGGCGGCTCGTTTGGACGGCGCCAACCGGGACCTGGGAGGTCTGGGTGTTCGCGGCCCCGCGTATTCCCGGGACGTTGAATCCCGTCCACCCGCTGGCCGGAAAAACAGTGATCGAGAAATTCTTCCAGCCGTTTTTGGGGCAGGGAGGAGAGGCGGCCGGCAATCTGAATTATTTTTTCCAGGACGAGCTTCAGTTCGGCGTCGGCGATTATGTCTGGGCGGACGATTTTGCCGCGGAGTTCAAGAAGCGAAAGGGGTACGATGTCGGCGAAGCGCTCCCAGCCCTGTTTGCGGATATCGGACCATCCACGGCCAAGGCACGGCTCGATTACATGGACGTCAAAGTCTCCCTTTCCGAGGAGCGGTACTTCATCCCCATCTTTAACTGGCATCACAGCCGGGGGATGATTTACGGCTGCGATCCCGAGGGGCGAGGCCTGGAACCCGGTAAATACGGTGACAATTTCCGCATCCAGCGCTGGTACACCGCGCCGGGGCACGACACGCCTGGCGGGCGGGCCGACCTGATCAAGGGGAAGGTCTCGTCCTCGATCGCCGCGCTTTACGGGCGCCCGCGGGTTTGGCTCGAGGGCTACCACAGCCTGGGCTGGGGGGCGGCGCCGGAACGGCTGATGTACGCCACCAGCGAAAACTATCTCTACGGATGCAACCTCTTGAACCTCCACGGCCTGTACTACACGACCCACGGGAGCTTCTGGGAGTGGGCCCCGCCGTGCTACCACTTCCGCATGCCTTACTGGGACCATATGGCGGTTTTTCTGAAATATTTCGAGCGGCTCTCATACCTGCTCAGCCAGGGGACGCTTGCGGCCGACGTGGCGATCATGTATCCGGTCAGCCCGGTCCAAGCCCGGATGGACGGCGAGGCCTCGACTGCGGCCGCCTTCGATTCGGGGCGGGAGCTTTTCGGCCGGGGATATGATTTCGTGTTTATGGACGACCAGTCGCTCGAGCGGGCTGAGATCCGCGACGGCCGGCTTGAAGTCTCGGGGATGAAGTTTGCGGTCCTGGTTTTGCCGGCGATGAAGGCGGTGAGGTGGGCGACGATCGAGAAGGCACTTGAATTCAAACGGCAAGGCGGAATCGTCATCAATGTCGGGGCGATGCCGGAAGCAAGCGACAGGGCCGGGAGCGATGATCCCGAATTGGACCGGTGCGTGCGAGAGCTTTTTGGGGAGAGCGCGGGAGAGACAAAAGGCCGGGGACTCGCGGTCGAATCGCCGAAGGAATTGGCCGGATTGATCGGCAAGCTTCTGCCCAAGGCGGTGGAATCGGATCCGCCGGTTCGGGCGATGCGCCGGAAAATCGGATTCCGCGATGTCTACTTGGTGATGGACGCGGCGCGCGGCTCCTGGTGCGTCTTTCGCTCCAAAGGCCGAGCCGAGCTCTGGGACCCCTGGACCGGAAAGAACATTCCGCTCGAAGAGACCGAGGATGTCGAGGGCGGCAACCGGGTTCGAATGCCGTTGGACCGGGATCAGGCCCAGGTGATCGTGTTTACACCGGAGGATAGGGTTGGAGAGGCGGCCGGTAACAGAAAGAGTAAGGGGCGAGGAGAGCGGCGCGCGGACACGCTTTCGAATGTGGAGACCCTGGCTCTCGACGGCGAGTGGGAATTCGATCTCAAGCCGACGATGGACAACCGCTGGGGCGATTTCCGCCTGCCGGCGACGGAGCGGATGATCGGGGCCGAAGCGCGGATTTTCCGCTATGCCGAGGAAAAGGGCGGGGCGGACGGTTTGATGGGGAACTGGGAGGCGACCGGCTTTGACGACTCCGCCTGGCCGAGGGTGACTCATGGATTCGGGACGAAATTCTGGAAGCTTGGGCCGCTTCCGGCGTTGGGAGAGAAGGAGCTTGAGATTTTTGAAAAGAGAGTCACTGAGGCGGACCGCATCGATCCGGCCGTGCCGGTGCAAATCGGCGGCAAGACTTATTTCTGGGAGCCGTACGACTTTTCCTGGCGCTGGGGCCGGGAAGGGGATCCGGGCCATCAGGGATGGCATGGGTTGAAGGAATTAGTGACGGACGATTTTATCTGCCTCGGGAAACCCGTCGAAGGATATAACGAGACCGTTTATAAAGAAGAAGATGGCGGAACGCGTTATTATCTCTGGACAAGCGCTCATGCCGAACAGGCAGGCGAAGTGCGGGCGGAAATCGGCGGGATCGAACCGTCCAAAGTCTATCTCCGGGGAAAGCGAATTACCGAGCTGCGGACTGGGATCGGGCTTGAAGCCGGCCCGAATCCGCTGCTTCTGCGCTACGACGGCCCCGGGCGGGGGAATTTCGTCCTCGTCGGGCTTTCTGAAAAGTCCCGCGAAATCCCTCAAATCTCGCTCACGCCGCTCTCGATGACGTGGAACGATGAACCCGGGCTTATCCCATACGACGTTCGGGATGGCGAGCCGACTCCGGCCGGATGGTATCGATTCATCGCTCCGCCTGGTTTGCGAAAGATGGTGGTCCGGGCCAACGGCCGAATCCGTGTCTGGGTCAACGGCCGCGAAGCAACCGCGACGGAAATTCCGGTCGGCGACAGGCGACGGAACCAAGCCGGTGGCAGGAAAAACACCGAGACGAACATTCCGGCTGATAGGGCCGAGGTTTTTTGGCGCGCGACGGCCGATGACGGGAATGCGGAGGATGCGATATCCGGGCGGCCGCGCCGATACGAAATCGACGTGAAGCTTGTCCCGGCCCATAAGTCGACCGTTGCCATCCGCCTTGAGCAGAATCGCGGCGATTACGGCGGCTCGGGGCTTCCCGAGCCCGTGCTTCTCGAATGCGTTCCCGGCTTGGCTGAAGCCGGCGATTGGTCGGAGGGCTCCGTCCTGGAGAATTATTCCGGCGGGGCTTGGTACCGGAAAACCGTGAGGTTGAGCCGGGCACAGGCCGGGGCCGGGATTCTCCTCGACCTGGGCGACGTGGTTGCAACGGCCGAGATCCGCGTCAACGGCAAAACGGCCGCGATCCTCGTTTGTCCGCCCTGGAAGGTGGACCTCACGGGCTTGGTCAAGGAGGGGGATAACCGAATCGAAGTGCTGGTTTACAACACGCTGGCAAACCACTATCTCACGATTCCCTCGCGATATAAAGGCGAATCGATTCGCTCGGGATTGCTCGGGCCGGTAAGATTACGTATTAATTATCCGGATTACTAATGGCGAGCGTAATACTCCTCCTTGGGAAGGATGGCTCTTTGGAAGCCTTGACTGTGTAAATCGATAACAGCACTTGCCGAATTACACCATTTAGGCGTATCCTATCCCCATGATCACCAGGGAAATCAAATCCGAGCTTCTGAAGTCGGCGGCGGAGTATCCGGTGGTTACGATCTTGGGACCGCGTCAATCGGGAAAGACCACACTCGCGAAGATGACATTCCCGAAGAAGGCATACGTGTCCCTGGAAGACCCGGACATCCGAATGGCCGCGGAAGCCGATCCGCGGGCGTTTCTTGATCGAATGAAGGGTGGCGGAATCCTGGATGAAATCCAGCGTTTCCCGCCGTTGCTGTCTTATATCCAGGGCCTTGTCGACAAAAGCCGGGCTCGGGGGCAGTTCATTTTAACCGGAAGCCATCAACCCCGCTTGCATGAAGCAGTCAGTCAGTCGCTCGCCGGCCGGACCGCCGTTTTGACCTTATGGCCGTTTTCATTCCTTGAACTCGGCCGCTATTACTCGGCCCTGGATCCCTTTGAGTTGATCGTTAAAGGAAGCTTCCCGCGGATTCATGATGAGACCCTGGATCCCCGGCGGTTTTTCAACGGGTACTTGCAAACCTATGTCGAGCGGGATGTGCGGGCGTTGATTCAATTGCGCGATTTGAGCGCTTTCCAGAAGTTTCTCGTCCTCCTGGCCGGCCGCACGGGTCAGCTCATCAACTTCGCTTCACTCTCCAACGATGCCGGGGTATCGACCGCGACGGTCCGAAATTGGCTTTCCGTGCTCAAGGCGTCGTTTGTCGTGTTTGAGCTGCCGCCGTTTTTTGAAAACATCCGCAAGAGGGTGATCAAGTCGTCTAAAATCTATTTTTCGGATGTCGGGCTTGCGGCTTTTCTCCTCGGCATCCATTCCGCTGATCAGGCGGCGCGGGATCCTCTCCGAGGAAGTCTCTACGAAAACCTCGTTATCGCAGACATCATGAAGTGTGCTTTCAATAGGGGCATCAGGCCGGACATGTCTTTTTACCGGGACTCGCACGGCAACGAGGTCGACGTGCTCCTTAAGATCAACGGGGAGATCAGGCCGGTCGAGATCAAATCGGCAAACACCTATACGGACGGGTTCGTCAAAGGACTCGAGAGGTTCCAGGGGCTTGGAATCAAGCGAACCGCTGACGGCGTCGTTTTGTTCAACGGCGATCAGGACTTCCTGGTCCGCGGCATCCGCGTTTTCAACCCGCTCCGGGCGGGAGACTTGTGGGAGGCGCTTGCCTCGAAGCGATGAGGGGAAAACCATGAACAAACACGATCGATGCCGCCGCTGCGGGAAGACGATTGGTCCGTATGATTCCATTGTTTATGTCTCGGATCGAAGCATCTCTGAAGCTTTGTGCATGAAATGTGCCAACGAGGAAACGGCGGAGAAGGCGGGAATCAAATTTGAACATCCGGAATATCTGCCGATGATGGTGAGCGATTTCGCCGGTGTTGAACACGAATTTCATTTCGTCACTCGATTGGGTGGTGACATTGTTTCAATCGACGCCGTGGAAATAAAGGCGGGGAAGGCTCAGGGTTATGAATTCTCCGTTATCGGCGACGATCCGGAGAAAGACACACTCGATCTTTTTCGAATGCTGGTCGATAGAATAAAGAGATCTCTTGCGATACGCCACCTGGAGACTGACGATTTCGGACTTCAAATCGCCGAGCCGGGGATTGTCCGGGCGAGAATCAGTTCCGATCCGAATATGGCTTTCGGCCTGCCGCTTCTTGTCATCGACGGGAAAGAAATCGACTGGGCCGAATTCGGACGGATGCTTCTCACCTACGAGGGATTTCAGTTTAAAATGGAAATATTCGATCGAAGTGAAGAGCGATAGGGCGGGAACGGCATTGTTGCTGCGATTTATTTTACAACCCGAATTTCTTCTTCAGCTCGGCGTTGATATCGGCTGCGGCTTTTCCGCTGAGGCCTTTGCTGGAAAGCGAAGAAAGCTTCGACTTGGCAGGGGAAGGGCGGGATTTTGCGGCAAAAATATAGCCCGAGGGCTGGACGTCCGCGCCGTGAGACCGGCAGCTGTTCCGGACGCTGTTGTCGTCGGAGACGACGGTGATGTCCGGTTTGGGACCGCGGTATTCCCTGACGAAGCGGATGATTTCGGCGTCGGCGCCGTGGACGGTTTTGGAAAAGACGCAACGGATCCCGGAAAGCGACGAGGTGCGGCCGCCGGAGAATTGATGATCGCCGTCGAAAACGATGATGCAGTCGGTTTGCGGGTGGCCGAAGCGCCAGGTGGAGACGAGGAGGGCGAGCTTCTGCCGTGCGCCTTCGAGGCCGCCGGCGAGGGCGGCCTTCAGTTCCGGGATTTTATGAATGACGTTGTAGCCGTCGACGAGCAGGACCTTGGGCGAAGGCATTTCAAACGCCAGTTTAACACGCGCCCGTCCTTGCGGAAAGTTACGCGCCTTTCCTCCGGACGAAATAAATCCCTTGCGGGCCGATTTTCCCCAACCGGAACCCTTGAATCCGGCCCTGGTCGTCGCGGACGAAGTCGAACATCAGCGCCCAGGCGGCGAATTGGTCCTTTTGGAGCGGTTTGAGGTCTGATTTCGGCGCCCGCTTGAACCGAACGTATAGCCGCCCGCCGGTCACCTCGAAACGGTATCTGACGCTCAATTCCTCGCTCTCATATTCCCCTTCGATCTCGCGCAGATCAGCGACGGAAGGGGCTGCCCGGACGATTTTTTCGTAGGTCTGAAGCACTCTGCCGCCTTGGCAGGCGTCGATTCGGGGGAGCCCGTTTTTTCCCGCGGCGGCCAGCTTCAGGCTCACCGGGTATCCCGGCGTCACCGGCCGAAGCTCGTCGGCCGATACCGGAGCGTATTCGATCTTGAGCCCGTCGTTTAATAGACAGATGAGCCGTTCTCCGGAGACCGAAAGAGAGAGAAGGTCGGCGCTCGTTTCGCTGAGGAAGTCGCCGGCCCATTTTCGCAGGACTCCGTCGGCCGGCTTGAGAAACGCCGGCCGCTCCTCAGCTGCGTCCGTCATTTTGTCTTGGAGATAAAGCCGGGCGATCCGGAAGCACATGGACCGGGTGTCGATGTCGCCGACGTTGGCCGCGCAGAAGACTGCGAACCGCTCATCCGGGAAACGCAGGAACATGGCCGCGTATCCGCCGTAGGAGCCGTCGTGCTTGATGACCCGCAGGCCGCGGAAGGTGTCGATCTCCAGGCCGTACGCGTATTTCGTCTCCCGCCCGTCGCGGAGCCGGCCGGGCGTCAGGGCGCGCCCGACGACGGCCGATCCTCCTGCCTTCGGGTCGTCGAAGTTCCCGTTCCACAAGGCCATGTCGCCGACAGTGGTATAGATCCCGCCGGCTCCGACCAGGTCATTGGTGTCGACGTAAGCAAGATAGCGGCCTTCGGGGCCGCGGACATAGCTCCAGGCCCGGCGGGGGACGACTTCGCGGAAGTCGTCAAAGAAAAAAGTCCGGTTCATTCCCAGGGGCTCGAAGATGTTTTTCCGGGCGAATTCCCTCAAGCTCATCCCGCTCACCCGTCTGACGATTTCGGCGAGAAGGGCGTAATTGGCGCTGCTGTAATCGCTGGCCGTCCCGGGTTCGAACAGCAGGCCCTTCTGGCGGCGAAGGATCTGATCGATGACATCGCGGTTGGTGTGCAGCTCGCCGCGCTCCCAATCGCCCAGGTAAAACAGCATCTGGTCGTCGCGGATGCCGCTGGAGTGATGGACGATGTCATCGATCGTGATCCGCGCCCCGTAATCGGGCATTTCGGGGATGTATTTGCGGTAATCGTCCTCTCCCCGGATTTTTCCCTGGACTTCGAGGAGGGCGATGCAATAGGCCGTAAACTGTTTGGAGACGGACCCGATGCAGAAAACCGTGTCGGGGCGATTGGGGATGTCCCATTCAAGATTGGCTGATCCGTATCCCTTCGCGAATAAGATCCGCCCGTCCCGGACGACGCTGACCGCCCCGCCGGGGCTGCCGGGTTTGCTCCACGGGGCGAACATCTTGTCGATTTCGGCTTCGATCCGGTCCTGCCCCGCGGCCTCCGGGACGAGGGTCCCGGCAAACGCGATGAGCAGGAAAACGAAGAGCGGTCCGGCGATCCGGCGCGGGCTCATTTCCGGACCGTCTTTCTCAGCCGCTCGGCCTGGGCCCGGAAAAATTTGGCCAGGTCGGGCTGGGTTTTGTCCGCCTTCGAAGCGGCCCGCTCGTAGGCGGCGGCCGCGCTTTCGGCGTCTTTCATCCGCTCGTAAAGGAATCCGAGGTTTTGCAGGGCCGTGATGGAGTCGGGGAAGGCCGTAGCGGCCAGCGTGAAGACGGTCTTTGCCTCCTCGAACTTCTGCTCCCGGATGAATTGGAAGCCCCGGGCGGAAAGGATGTTCTCCGTGACGGGGATTTCATAGCCCAGGCGGCGGGACAGCCGGGCGTAATGGGCTTTGGCCGCTTCCAGGCCTCCGGTCGCGGTCTCTAAAGGAAGCCGCCAATCCCGGAAAGCCCATTTCAAGCCCTTGTAGAACGCCTGGACGCAGACCGTTCCCTGGTCCTCGTCTTTTTCGACCGAGACGGCCCAGTCGAGCTTGTCCGGCCGTGCTTTTTCTAACACCGCAGTCAGCCGCCCCAATCCCTCCGTGGTTTCCCGCTCGTCGCCCGCCGCCAGGTACAGCGACACGGGCCGGGCGAACGCCGGCGGAGCCGCGGTCCAATCCGCGATCAGCCGGGAGTTGTCGTAGGTCAGCGAGGCGCTGTCGGTGACGGCCGCCCCGAAGGTCCCGGCCGGATCCGTCAGAGCCCAGGCCGCAAACATCCCCGACAAGCCGTGGCCGCAGATGATCCGGAAGGATTCGGTCCGGTACCGTCCTTCTAAAAACGGCAGGAGCTCGTTCTTCAGGAAATCGAGGAATGGGGCCGCGCCGCCGCTGGCGGGAAGGTAATCGACCTTGGTCGGGGTCGAATCGCGGTAATGATGCCGCGGTGTCGGATCGGGAATGGCGACGACGAGGCACTTCGGGATGTGGCCGTTACGGGCGAGGAGGTCGACAATAGGGGCGCTGTACCGGAAATGGCTCAGCTCGCCGAGCTGGATGATGACCGGAAAGCGTTCTCCGGGATTGTCTTCGTATCCGGCCGGGAGAGCAACCCAAACGTCTCGTTTTTCGGTGAGGATCGTCGAGCTCAATTCGTGCCTTTGCCCGACATTGAGCGTGTCGGGCTTATCCTGGGACGCCGCCACGGCGGCTGCGGATAATCCGGCGATAAAGGTCGCGGCCAGGACGGCCGAGATGCGAACGATGCGGGATTTGCTTTTCATCATCATCATCCTCTTTTCTCCATTTCTTCTTCTCCATGAGACATTGTACGACGCTTGACTCGATTTCGGGAAAAATCGAGCGCGTCCCTCCTCGGCCGTCCGGCCGGCCTTACCTTCTTCATTCTCGATTGTCACGCCTTCCGTAGGGTACAAAATACACCCGACACTTTTCATAGGGGAATCGAGACCGAAATAAATCGTTAAAAAGTCCTATTTTTAAAAAAGATAGCAAAAATGTTAATATTCTTAACGTTTTTGCCTGCCTAGGGAATGGTCGATGTCAAGGAAACGCGTCCTTCTTTTTCTCGCCGTTTTCCTCCAGCTCCGGCTGTTTTCACCGGCGAATGGAAACGATCCAGGATTTATCCGCCTCATGCCCCGCGACCGGATCACGGGAACGGTCATGCCTCGGGTCCACTCCCTGGCTCAGGACAAGCAGGGATTCATCTGGCTGACGACCGAC
>Ga0105099_10001693_pt1 | contig 13589 bp, 9 predicted proteins | sample PPLLak3cmMay2015_2_FD_79138 | JGI IMG/M metagenome (GOLD analysis project Ga0105099, IMG submission 79138) | Freshwater sediment microbial communities from Prairie Pothole Lake near Jamestown, North Dakota, USA - PPLs Lake P8 Core (1) Depth... | ecosystem: Environmental > Aquatic > Freshwater >...
GAAAATTATGTCAGGGACATCAGGGACCAGCTTCAACCCCGCATCTGACGAAAGGACCCCTGATACATCACCGTATTCAAGGCCAGATATCCTGACCTTAGACTCTATAGATACCTCCTGCCCACCGTCGGACGGCCTTATGCAGATATCTTTCTCAGACTTTGATGAATCTCCGACTATCAGCTGCTGCTTCTCTACCTGATTTCCGAGATATAGAAAAGAGTCCCTCAGTACACGTATGCTCCTGTCCCCTGAAAGACATAAGTCGACTACGCGTAACGGATCGGTGTAAGAATCGTAAACGCTGAATTCTGCGGCGACAGATCTTTCGTGATCAGCTTCCTTCTCGAACTTCTTATGATAGTGATTCAGAAAGAGACCGCTTCCCGCAAGAAAAGCTCCTACGACCATCCCCGAAATGAACTTACTCCTCATATTCCACCATGATAATGACTTGACAAGCCCCTTAATCTCGGCATCTTCCGCACTCTTTGATCCATCACCATCGATCCTCTCCTTGCGCTTCTTCCTTGAAAACAAAGACAACACCTCCTGGATGAAAAAAAGCAGAATTCCCCTTTAGCGAGCAGGAATCCGGCAAATATTTGAACAAAATATCAAACAAAAAATTAAAAAGACAAAAATATTAAAAGATTAAAATCTCAAAAACGGTTCATATCAACAGTGCTCTCAACACCTTGATGCAGGTCACAAAAATAAACATCACACCACCCCCGACGGAAAATCATCAATAATTCATCGATAAGCTATCAATCTGACATAATCACTTCAGCATCTTCCTTACCTCATCCCGATTCACACGTATTATCCTGACAGTCAACACTTTTTTCGGTCTAGGCAGACAAAAATCATCCATGCTGCAGAGTAGGGCGAGCATCTTCGCCCGCAAAACCATCCTCTTTATCCTGAAACGCAGGAACAACCTACTCTTCAGGACCCTTAATCTTCTGCTCATCGTCCCACAGGCTCCTCACTTTCATCATGCTTCTTTGTGAATTCAAAGGCACCATGTCAACCTCTTCGCCTGCCAGCCAGTCCATGCCGTATTTCTGATGCAGCCTGGTCCGTGCGTTCTTGAAGTCCTCAGCATTCTTCCACACGCTCCTCACATATACTTTTCCGTCGAAAGTCTCATGGCAGTCTATGCAGTTCATCCATTCTGCCTCTATCTTCGATGTTATGAGCGGTATGTCTGAAAGGGATTTGCTCTTTATCCCTAGCTTCTGCACTATCATGACCTTGTATCCAAGAAGCGCATAGTTGGGGACTATCACCTGGGAGCAGACATTCTCTGCAAAAAGCCTGTTGTATAGCCTCTTTGCCGTTAGTTCGTCGATGTTTGCGGCTCTCGCTATCTCTTTAGGCGTCGCGTTGGCATTCTTCGTGATGTGGCTGAGTATCTTCCTCTCTGCCTCATCCAGTTCATAGTTCGTGTCCATCTTATCTCCCGACATATCCATCAACCTACCTTGGTGACCTTGTCATCTCGTCCAGAGTAATAGTACAGATTTATCGTACCGAAGCAATCCAGGTAACTCTTCAGGTTCTCCAGCTGCATGACAGCCTTCTTCGGGTTATCCGTGACTTTTACCTCATATATGTCCCAGCCTGATTCACTTATTCCTACCAGGTCAATCTCTCCGACGGTCATCCCTGTCTCCCTGTCCCTCACTTCCACTTCCTTCATCGTCATGTTATACTGCTTCCTCACTCTCTCTTCGAGCTTATCTATCAGATCATGATGTATCTCTTCAGCACGGCTTTTCATCCATCACACCTTTAGCGAACACACCTTTAGCGAACAAATAAAAGATCAATCCTGAGAAAATATCTCAAGCACCAAAACCTATCTTCCTCGACTTAAAATCCTCCCTGCCCGCAGTCGCGTATCCATTTATCGTATCCTCTATCTGATGCTGGTTGATGTATGTCTCCTCATGCGTTATCATCTTCTCAGGAGACATCTCTATGAACCTGCGTATCATCTTCTCTGACGTTATCCTCAGTATCTCATTCATGTCTGCGCCGCTCAGGCCGCGGCTGTGGAAAAGCCCCGCAAGCTTAGAATAATCATCAATCAGGTATATCTGCCGCTCGGCGATCCTCTCCTTATATGCCACCTGCTTACGCAAGATGTCCTCTACGCCGACGACATCCGGTTTAGGTATCTCTATTATGTGATCAAAACGTCCAGCGCGCTTTATCGCCTCATCTATCAGATCGACCTTGTTCGTCGCAGCGACGTAGATTATGCCTTCGCCATCAGCCATCCCATCCATGTACCTCAGCCACACGCTTGCGCAGCGGTCCATGACACCAGTGTCGCCTGAAGTCCCGCGCTTCCTGAACATCTGCTCTGCCTCGTCGATGAAGACGACGACCTTCTTGTCCTGCTCCTTGTATATCTGGTTGCAGCGCTTGAGTATCGCTTCAAGATTCTGCTCTGCCTCGCCCACCCATTTGCTTATTATCCTCGTCACAGGGAGCTCGAGGAAATAGCTATGGAGCTCGTTAGAGATGGCTTTTGCAAGCATCGTCTTTCCGCATCCTGGCGGACCGTGCAGAAGGAGCCCTCTTGGAGGCCTTATCGCATAGACCTTATACATCTGAGGGTAAAGTATCCCATAATTGAAGCAGCGTATCTTCTCTATGACCGGCTCAAGCCCGCCGACATCAGAGAACTTCAAGTTCTCCTGACACACGGTGAACTCATTCTCAAGATTCTCTATCGGCTTCATGTACTCGTGGAGCTTTTTCTTCTGCTCCTCTATCAGTCTCTGCATGAGCTCGTTCTGCTCCCTCAATGCAGCGATGAGCTTTATCTGCTTCGTAACTGCATTTATCAGCGACTTCTTCTCTTCTTCCCAGCCAGCAATGCCTTTATCTTTACCGCCATCTCTACCTTCACCTCCAGATTTATCGTCATCTTTATCCTTGTCAGCCATCATATCCACTTCTTCCTGTTCATGTCCTCTTCTTCACTTTTTCTTCTTCAGCTCATCCTCTAAGCGTCCGTATAACGCGCTCCTTCCCACAACTTGCAGGTATCCTGCAGGGACCGCTTTCTCTGAAAAATCACCTTTCATAGGCATCACGAGGCAATGAGCCGCCTGGGTCCTAGGCACTGATCCCGCATAGTATTTTTCCGTCGGGGATACGCCCTGGAGCGTCGCAAGCCTATACGCTACACTGAATGTGTTGTCACCAGTCCTATAGATCTTCATCCAGTTGTCATGCGTGTGAGCCCCTAGCGAGACGTCTGCGCATACCCTTTTGCCTGCTCCGACAAGACCTGTAAAACCAGAGCCTTTCGGATCGTGCTGGACAAGGATGTTCACCGGTCCGAACAGAGTTTTGCCGTCGACATCAAGACCATAGTCAGGTATGTTCAGTATCCTTGCGCTGCTGTAGCTCCCTAAGAACACCCTTGCATCCTTTCCGGGTTCAGCCTTGTAATAATCTGGCTTACCCACCTCATAGACGCCTATGCCTTTGGCTTTTAGCCTCTGCAAGAAGAAATCGCTCTCCCTGATGCCTACATCCCTCAACACATCATCGGCATGGTTCCCGGTTATCGACACGTGAGCCCATTTGAGCCTGCTCCCATCAAGGGTCGGACCTAAGAAGCTCTCATAATAATCAGCGACCCTCTCGAGTATCACAGACATGCTCTCGACGCTGCCGCCACGTGCATCATCAGTCATCTTCATCGCAAGCTTCACTACGTCTTCGATGTTCTCCGGCTTGAAACATTTAAGGAGGGAGATGTTCTCTCTCATGAGTTCCGTCGGGTCGCGCTTGGAGTGATATCTATGATCCCATTTTTTGGAGTTAGCCTCAGCAGCGTCCCCTCCGCAGATGAAACCTCTGGCATAAGCATCCTTTCCCCTGAACCTATCCCCTTTGAGAAGATTATGGTACAGCTCTATCCACCCGTCCCTTGCGATCAGGTCCTCTTCAGGAGAGCCTATGTGCTCGTCTGAAGACGCACAGATTATAGAATACTCCTCGGGCTGCTTCAGGGCAGACCTATCTACGAAGTTATTGTATTGAATCCATTCTGTGCCGACGATACCTGCAGCATCCTTTGTTATGACTGTGATACCTGATACACCATCTCCATTATACCTGTCTATCACTGCGTGCTTCCTCGTGTTTATCGCTTTCCCTCCGCTGAGCCTCACTGGCTCTTGGCCCTTGACGAACCTGCCTATCCTCTCTTGGTCTTCAAAAGGGAGAGCAGCCACTACAGTTATGTTGTCCCCACCTATCTTCGGGTCATAAGAAGACTGGTTCTTGAAGTTGGTCTCCGACGGGGTATCCTTCACTTTCTGCAGCTGCTTGTAGCCTATGCCTGAGTGTCCGCTCTCAAGGATCACATCAACACCTTGTGACGCGGCACCGTCTGCAGCTTCCTTCAACTTCTTCTGATATGCATCCATCTTCCCATTGACTGAACCCAGAAGAGATTTTTCCCTGCGCCTCAATGCAGCCCAGGTAGAATGCCTGCTGTGGGCGTAATCTATCAACAGACTATCGAAACCAATAAGCGACGGTTTTGTGATGAGCTCGATACCGAGCCTGTCGCAAAGCGCCTGATAATCCGAGTACAGCTGGTTTATGAAACTCCCTGTAATATACTGATGCGCGGGCCTGACTTTCTTCTCACGGTACAGCTTCGCCTCATCAGATTTGTCCTGTATCTTCTTGTCGAGATCATCCACTTTCGACTTGAGGGTAGACAGCCTCCTCTTGAGATTATAGCATTCTGCCTTGTCCTCTGCAGGATCAAGATGCTCATAACGCCTGTTCAGCGATGTGTGCTCCTTGCTTATCTCCTTCTTCTTCTTACGAAGCACAGTTATCGAGTCCTCGATCTTCTTCTGCTGGCAGAGCAGCATCTCATTCACCATCGCAGATATCGTGTACTGGACATCATCAGAGTCTATAGAAAGGACAATCTTCGCACGAGGGACCTTCTCCTTCAGTTCAGACATCCTCTCCTCTAGAATCTTGAGCTGAGTATCCATCATCGTCCTGTACTGCTCCCTGTTAGGTATCCGCTCTGTCTCGGACTTGCACTCTTCCTCAGACCTGTTCCAATAGCTGAGCTGGTCATTAAGGTATTCCGGACGATCGAGCCTCGTCACCGGTCCGTCTACAATTATCCCTGTAACCTCCTTGTCACCTGCCATGAAATCGACAAGCGTCCTGTATGCATCAGGATTGAAGTAGGCAGTATCATATCCTACCTCGCTCAAGACATACACGCGCGAGCGAGAGCCCTTCTCGACAATCCTCTCGAGCGTATCCTCCTTTTCATTAGCGGGTTTGGTTTTTTTGGTCATTTGTTCACCAGCGAAATCTTTTTTGAAACATCCCTATCCTTTTTTAAAAAAAAGCGCGGGCCCAGGAGAATTTTTTCCGGGCGATACTGTGGAGAAAATTCTGTTGAGTGCGCTCCTAGGCCCCGCAAACATGAATCCCTCTTTTTTGCCTAATCACCTCTGATCTTCGACTTTTCATCGTCGAGCATATCATCGAACTCATTGAGAGGAGTGCCTAAAGCATACAATTCAGATTCAGCTTTAGGATGAGTGACGACTTTTCCGACGATGCCTGCCCAGTAGAGTTCGCCATCCCTCTCTACGAAATATGGACTGCCGGAACTGCCGTCTGAAGCATTGATATCAAGAGCGTCCAGATTCTTACCGAACTCTTTAGAGCCAGCATTAGAAACAATCCCTTTAGTCACGATGCGTATGAAGCTCCTAGGATATCCGACGAGAAATACGTCTTCCAGGATCCTGGGCCTAAAATCAGGGTCCATCCTGTACGCATCTGAGACAGGCAGCTCTTTTCCTGCCCGCAGTATCGCTATATCCTGGTCGGCATCTGATGAGACTGTCGAGACAGGAATATCATCTGCAGGTTCCGAATCAAGAGCGCCATCTGTGAGGTACAGCTCGTGCTTGACCTTGACATACCGCAAGACAGATATCACTGAACCAGCATCAACACCATCTGCTCCATCCACCGCAGACTGGTTGAATGCGATTATAGAGTCAGGAGCATACACCACATGCATGGCTGTGACAAGATGCGTCTCTCCTTCACCAGAAGAATAAGCGAATGCAGTGCCAAAACCAGTTATCTTCTTAGGCTCAGCATCAGTCGATCCATCTAGCAGATATTCAACATCCATCCTGACATTGTGCACTGAAGGAAGGATATCCTCAAGACTCTTCCTGACTTTAGATTCTCTTGATCCGGAATGATCAGAAATAGATGTAACTGAACCAGTTGTGAGCATGCCCGGGTTCGCAGGACCACCATGCAAGTATGAACAACCCGGCTGTGTGCTTCCGACAGCCAATGCGAATGCAGCTGTTGCTATTGCAGATATGGTCTTATTCATTTTCGCACCTTCTTTTGGTTTGAACTGGTCTAGGACCACAAGAACTCGACCGCTTAGCGAGGTTTGGTTCGTCCTTTGTGCTCCTTCTTTAGGGTCGTATCGACTTTCTTTTTAGTCTTTTTACCCTGATAATCATTATTGTTTTTTTAATATTTAAATGTTATCTTAGCCGATAATGGTTTTTTGATAAAAAATATTCTAAAAAAACAAAATAAAATGCAAACCGAATAAAAAACGGAAAAAAACGTGAAAATCATGGCACGAAAATCGACCAATGTGACATTTTTAGAAATAATCAGAAATCACATTACCACTTTATGCAATAATGTCCGAATAAATTATACTTTTATTAATAAATTCTCTATAAATTTACGTAATTATCGCAGTCACCACACAACACTCGTCAAGCAAGATTTAAATAGTCAGTCGGACATAGTATACTCTTGTATTTTTGTTCATTTTTGAACACCGGGTGGTCTTTTAGAATCTTAAGAAAATTGTGTAAATAGCGCATAATCTGTAAATCGCGTATAATCTAAAACCAGCACTATCGTGGAGGTGGCTTACATGTCAGTCCATAGAGGTACGCTTGGTCCCGACATCGAGTGGGAACGCTACAGATATACACTGCCGCAGTCGAAGGCACAAGTAGAGATCATACGTGAGATAGTGATGAATGACAACGACCTGGACTTCATGGAAATATCAAAACCCAACTAAGCAATGGAATCTTAACAAAAATAGATATTTCCGGGACCGACGTCAATATTTTTGTAATCCTGTAATCTATACATGTTAGATATGGTTGCATCTAAATAAATTCTCCACCAGATTTCAATCTATCCGATGCAATCAACAACCGCGCCCTAAATGGCGCGGCATGTTGGTGTTAAAACATGGTAAGCGAATCGGCCTAAATACCGAGATATGTACCACGTTTTAACAATCTGCTCTGTAGAAAATCTCGCTAACGCTTCGGGCATTGCCAGCCTCGAGCGTTAAACCTTTTATCACTATGCCGACACCCCCGTAGGTGCCATCCCCCTGTCGGCTCCGCACACCATCTTTAAGGCTCTCGGAAAATAAGGCAATGCCTACATTTTCTACAGAGCCTTAACAATCAAAAACTATTTAAAGCGAAAAAGCATAGCATACACATATGGTTCTAGAATCACTGTTGAATCCAAAAAAAGCAGAGCAGAGACCTTGGGAGCTGTTCTTCTTGGGATTGATCTATGCTTCATTCTCGATACTGATGAGCTTGTGGGTGTTCAAAGAATATTCAAGCATAGTGATGGTGACACTGACCGCAATATGCTCTGTGCCGCTCATACACAGCATGATAAATGCAGAGGCAGACAAAGACGTGCTGCCAAGAAAAGAATACTGGCTACTTAAAGAACATGGAAAAGCAGCGAGCGCATTCCTCTTCCTCTCGATGGGTTTTGTCGTCTCTTTCCTGATATGGTTCGTAGCATTGCCGAGCGAGACAGTCCAAGGACTGTTCAGCGCACAGCTCAATACCATCGCCCACATAACAGGCAGCACAGGAGGCTTCCTGAATGAAGGAGCCACTTTCCTGTCATTAATCATCAACAATCTAAAGGTCCTGGTATTCTGCCTGATATTCTCATTCTTCTTCGGCGCAGGAGCGATGTTCATACTGACGTGGAACGCATCAGTCGTATCTGCAGCAGCAGGGATATTCATAAGGAATGAAGTGCTCACGCACATAAGCCCATCCATAGCGTCATACTTCCAGATAGTCTCTGTAGGACTATTGAAATATATGACACATGGCATATTTGAGATCCTGGCTTATTTCATATGCGCCCTTGCAGGAGGGATAATATCTGCAGCAGCGATAAGATACAACCTAAAGACAAAAGAGTTCTGGAGAACAATCCTTGATTCAGTAGACATACTTGCGATATCGATACTCCTTCTGGTCTTTGCAGCAATTGTCGAGATATTCATAACTCCGAAACTATTCTAAACGGCAATATTCATCACACACATTGTAGGATTAGATAAAATCATCAAAAATGCAACCAATAAGAGAATAAACAAAAATAAATACATACATTGTAAGATTAAAACATAATTGTAAAAAGAATATTACACACATCGTAAGATAATAAAACGCTTAAAAGCTCTCTTTAATGAAAAAATTAGCACACACACAGTAGGATGAGATAAAAAAATCATAATACACACATCGTAGGAACAAGTTCTAAAATAACTCTAAATAAAGCCAAAATAGAAACCTTTTTATATTAGAAAAACACACAGGGTAGGAATATAATAAAAAACTACGCAGAAAACTATAAAAAATATAATTACACACAGAGTAGGATACAGAGAGTAATATGTGTGAGGCAGATAAAAAATGCATGACGAAGCCGTAAAAAGCGGCTTTGAAAAAGAGAACGACAGGACAGGCATATCTACAGACATCCTCATACCCAGCACCATATTCTGCGACAGGTCGCTAAGCTTTCTAGAATCGCTCATAGAATACCTCAAAGAGCAGCTCAACCTATCTTATCATGAGATAGCTACGCTTACAAATAGAGACGAGAGAAACATATGGACACTTTACAATAGAGCAGGCAGGAAGAGGGATGAGAGAGAACCTATCGAGAAGAAGGCTCCAGTCATACAGATACCACTTTCAGTCGTCACTGACCGTTCTATATCCATCCTAGAAGTCGTCGTCGAATATCTAAGAGACAGGGCAGGATTCACAAATCACGAGATAGCAGTGATGCTCAACAGGTCAGACAAGACAGTATCCACAGTATACAACAGGACAAGGAAGAAGAGGTCTACCACACACCATGCAGCGTAAGGACAATAAAGAAATTACGAGAAAGCGTGCTGATGATAGCTTCGAGTCCATCGACAGAGAGATAATGACAATCAGGTCCCAACTGTCAAACGACAATAGAAATGGAAACGATAGAGACAGGAATATCCACCGCAGCAGGGACATAAAGAGGAATATAGCCACAGCGATAGTAGCGACGATGCTATTACTTTTCGTGATGACCACATTGATGTCTGAACCACAGATAACCGGATGGGTCATAAAACATGGAGACCGATCAACCATACGACAGGAACTCGGCTGGAACCTGACAGCATCAGCTGAAAAAGAACTGGTCTTAGAACAGGCCACTGGAAGCACAGATGTAAAGATGCTGATGCTCAGCGGAAAAGTGACTGGAGAAGGGAATGCCAAAGCATATCTTCTCGACGGCTCCGGAAACAGATATCTTATCCTCGACCAGGACTCAACAGAAACACCGGTAAGATTGATGCTTCCCGAATTCCTGACTACTGACGCGATACCGTATGGGAACAACACAGACGGAAGGACAATAGAGACAGGCATTGGATATGCATCTGACAGCCCATGGGACACAGACGATAATGGGATAGCCTATGAAGAAGACGGAGTCGTCGACCTGACAGTAGAAGAGACAGTCTTCAGCTGGCAGGCAGAAGAGTCAATGCTCTGCACAAAATGGACAGTGACATCATACGAGACAGGAACAGCGATCGTACTCTGCAACGGTGCCCCTGACTGCTGCGCAGTCGTAGGTGTAAGACCTGAATCGGATTCATGGAAAGAGCCACTCTACATATTCCAGGGCAAATACAATACAACAGAGAACAACAGGGTGACAGCACAGGCCATATTCATCAACCAGAGCATCGGAGAAAACACATACATGGAGAGCGTGGTCGGTACACAAGCTGCGCTACCCTTGAAATTCATCAAGAAACCAGTCATGGAATTCAAAGATATCTGCATGGAGACATGCATGATGCCTCCGAGGTCCGATGATGCTACCTATACAATATCATTCGAACTCACTCCCGGAGTAGAACTATTCATAGAAGAAGTGAAGTATGCAGTAGAAAATGAAACAGAAACTGGCGATGATACTATCTTGAACAATACCACAGGAACGTCTGTGGAACTAACGCCTGAAATCAAGGACTCAAAAGGCAACAGGCTCAAGGCAAACGTGGAATTCGTGGATAAATATGGCACCATAAAGGCCAGTAAAGACATGGAAAAGAAGCTGCACTCCAAGAAAGGCGCAAGAATATCATCTGCTGAAGACAACAACGTCAACCTCACGAGCGGCAAGTACCATGTTAAGATAGACCTCAGCGGGTCAGATAGTCCAGTCAAGAGGATAGACATCAACGACCTGAACATCGATGAGAACTCGACAGAGTTCATCAGAGTGGATGATGTCAACGAGACTGGAGAGTTCAGCACATTCCTAGAAGTCTATGCAATAGACCCGACCGGGATAAACTTCACGAGCGCAAACGTGACAGTCACTGCGACTGGCAGCATGCTCTACAAATGCGCAGAATGGGAATTCGATACGCAGAGCTGTACAGGAAGCTGGACTCCGCTCATGGCAATAACACCTGGACAGGAATATACCTTCACGCTGACTCCTGAAGATCCAGGTTATGGCGAAGCGACAAAAATCGAAGCAGAGACACTTACGCTGGCAGGAGGCTACGTCAGCTCCACCAACTGCGCATGCGCAAGCCCTTCAGGCACCTGCATAAGACATGAAGGCAGTGTTGGATTACAGGCCAATGCAACCTACAGCTCCAACATGACATCAGCGACATACAACATCACTATGAGGTACTGCCCGGAAGATGATGGGGATGACATGTATGCAGTATACGTAAACAACGTGCAGGTCGGCAGCTTTGCTGAGACATCAGACACACAGGTCTGGGAGAACCAGACATTTACAGGCATATCCCTGGGCCCGACCGACACGCTTAAGCTCGGATGCATCAGAGGAAGCGTAAACACCTGGTGCAGGGTAGACTACCTGACGCTCACGCAGACAAGCAACTCACCGCCGACACAGTCAACACCAGTACTCAACTCCACCATAGGGTCAAATACCACAAATGAAAATATCACCTGCTACAATACATCAACAAACGATCCTGAAGCAAATCCTGTAAAGAGCATATTCAACTGGTACAGGAACAGCACAAACATAATTGAACTGAACATGCCTTTTGAAGGCGGAAGCAACAGCACCTACACGAAAGACTACTCAGGAAACGGAAATGACGGGACCGTGAGCGGAGCCAACTGGAGCGGATCTTATGGAATCGATGGCAAAGGAACGTATGATTTCGACGGAACTAATGACTACCTATCTGCAGGGACAGGAATATCCCCTACGACAGCAGTGAGTATATGCGCGTGGATATACCCGCACTCATGGGGCACAGGCAGCGACCAGGACATAATATTGCGTTCAGGATACCTGAATAACGAATCAAACTTCGCACTAGAATTCAACAATGACCGAAGAGATGCCAGTACCCACAGGGATCTGGTATTCATGTCAGGAGGCAATTTCACATTGACTTACAGCGGAATAGGAAGCGTGATAGACCTGAACGAGTGGAACCACATATGCGCAACATTCGACAATGACAATTCTGCAATATATGTCAACGGCAACATAGTCGCATCAGGAGTGAACGGCAAAGACCTGACCACTGCAAGCCAGGAAATGAATATCGGAGGCAGGAGCGGATCATCAGACTGCTTTGACGGAAAAATAGATGACCTTACAATCTGGAACATAGAATTAACACAGCAACAGGTGCAGGCAAGGTACCAGAACAGGACGAACACGATTGTCGAAGACCAGACAAATACCGGAGATGTTTGGAAATGCGCAGCCACACCTAATGATGGGACTGTCGACGGTAGCACCACTGAGTCGAACACACTCACCATAGTCGCTTCAGGCGCAAACACAGCACCCACACAAGGAACACCAACACTCAACTCAACAACCGGTGCAAACACCACCAGCGAGAACCTGACATGCTACAATCAGAGCACATACGACGCAAACGGAGACTCAGTCAAGAGCATATTCAACTGGTACAGGAACAGCACTTCGATTGCAGTACTTAACATGCCATTCGAAGGCGGAAGCAACAGCACATACACAAAAGACTACTCAGGGAACGCAAACCACGGAACAGTATCTGGAGCGACATGGAACCGCACAGGTGGATATGATGGCAGAGCAGCGTATAAGTTCAATGGAAGCACATATGTTGATACGGGAGCCAGCACCACACTACTTGTTGGAACACGCTTCACACAGGAAGCATGGATATATCCGACAATCACGGACACAAACTACCATGGATTCCTCGGATACGAACCAGGTGTCACCGTACAGAGGGCGCCATCAATATGGATATATAACCTGACGAGCATACATGCAGGATTCGGAAACGGAAGCGTCTGGGATGGATTCATAACAGGCGCCATAATAACCCAGAACGCATGGAACCATGTGGTCGTGACTTTCGATGGCACAAACTACACAGTATATGTGAATGGTGCATCAAGATACAGCACAACATCCCATGCTGGAAGGATACCTTATGCAACACCCATCAGAGACATAGGACGTGTAGACAATTACTTCAACGGCACGATAGACGAAGTCAGGATATACAACAGATCGCTCTCTGCTCAAGAGATAACATATCTGTATCAGACTGGAACAAACAGGATGGTCTCAAATGAGCTAATCGCAGGCGACATCTGGAAATGCTCAATAACGCCAAACGACGGAACTACCGACGGCAGCACAACAGACTCAAACACAATTACGATAAGATCAATACCCGACACTACACCGCCATCCACAGTGAGCGGCCTAACAGAACGCGCTACAGGAACCACCTGGATATACTGGAACTGGACCAACCCTACAGATTCCGACTTCAGCCAGGCAATAATATATCTCAACGGAACAAATGTAGCAAATACAAGCAACAATAGCTACAATGCTACCAGCCTCGGCACGTACAGGACCTACCAGATCACGGTGAAGACAAAAGACACCAGCGGCAACATAAACACTACAAACGTCTCAGACACGGCAATAACACAAGACGGCATCTCACCACAATATTCTAACATCAGGGACCAGAACAACACAGCATACTCGCCAGGCGGAAGCTACCAGTTCAACATAACATGGACGGATAATATCGCAGTGAATGATATAACGTTCCAGCTGAACGGCATCAACTATACCAACCCATCTCA
>Ga0105099_10001694_pt1 | contig 13589 bp, 13 predicted proteins | sample PPLLak3cmMay2015_2_FD_79138 | JGI IMG/M metagenome (GOLD analysis project Ga0105099, IMG submission 79138) | Freshwater sediment microbial communities from Prairie Pothole Lake near Jamestown, North Dakota, USA - PPLs Lake P8 Core (1) Depth... | ecosystem: Environmental > Aquatic > Freshwater >...
ACATCGGACAAGGCATCCCTGACGATGGACGCGGAATCCGGTATGCGGTAGCGCCCCTTGCCCACCCGTTCTGATTCCCCGACCACCCGGTCCAGATCACTATCCGTCACCCCCGCAGCCAGTCGTTCGGCGCGCAGGCTTGATGTCACTGCATCTGGACGCTCGGCATGGGCCTGGGCGGCTTGCAACAGGGTGAAACGGTATTTGATACGGTCATTGGCGGCCAATGCCCGGTTGACCAGGCTTGGCAACAACAAGGCCTGTTCGTTAAGCGAATCCAGAATTCTGGTCTTCTCGGTCATCTGAAGAAGATACGGTTATCTCATTAAATTTTTATGACACAGATGCGAACGTATCGATACTCCATGCGCACATCCCTCCGTAGCTGGCTATAAGTTACACCGGCACACCGTGGGACTAACCAATTAGTGCCAGTTTTATAGAGTTGGCACCGTTATGTTTGAATCTCGTCGCCTATTGGAACGTGTTTGAGCTCGGTTTCGATTTCAAACTATAGGGCCGACTCAATAGTACGTTAGCTAGAAAGGCGAATTAAGACCGCTCCGGAGGCAACTAGCAGTGCCGACGCAACTCGCAAGCGGCCCATCGCCTCGCCCAGATAACGCGCTCCAAGGAAAGCCGCAAAGATGACGGATGTCTCCCGGATGGCGGCAACAGCGGCAATGGAGGCAACACTCATCGCCCATAGCACGATACCGTAGGAGCCAACCGTCGCGACGGCGCCAATCATGCCAAAACGCCAACGCTTCACCAGGTGTGTTACGAGACGACCCGGATGGCGCCAGGCAGCGAAAGCCAGAATACCCCAGGCATCGAGGAAAAACAGCCACAGGGTGTAGGAGATGGGATTGCCCGAGGCACGTACGCCGATGCCATCGAGGATGGTGTAGCAGGCGATGATCAGGGCATTGATCAAGGCCCAGTAGAGTCCCTTGCTGACCACGATGCCGAAGCGTAGACCTACAAGGCCAGGTAGCGTGACGCCGGAGCAAAGTAATGCTACCCCGGCGATCATGGATACGCTAGGGGCGCCTTCGTACAATGGGAGTGCGAGCATGACAAAGACCGGTGCCGCTCCTCGCATCAGGGGGTAGGCGACGGATAGGTCAGCGTGGCGGTAGGTCTCCACGAGTGCGATAAAATACGCGATATGGACAAAAACCGAGATCAACAGCCAAGGTAGGCTGGCGTTCGCCGGCAAAGGAACCCAGGGCAGGAGAGGCACGGCCAGCACGCTTCCGCCAAGCGCCAGTGTGGCTGTGTCGAGTAGCCGTTCACTGCTTGCCTTGACTAGATAGTTCCACCCGGCATGCAGCAGTGCCGACCCGAGTACGGCCAGCAGCACAGGCGTTGAAATCATCAGGCTGGCCAGGGGAGTGAATAGGTCTTCAGGTTGGTAAAGCTCTTCATCGCTTCCTGCACGCCTTCCTTGTAGCCCAGACCCGAATCCTTGATGCCGCCGAAGGGCGTCAGTTCCAGCCGGTATCCCGGCACTTCGCGGACATTGACGGTGCCGACCTGAAGCTCGGAAACCAGTCGGGTGATGACATCCAGCCGGTTTGTGCATACGCCGGAAGACAAACCATAGGCCGCACCATTGACGATGGCAATCGCTTCGTCCAGCGTCGAAAACCGAATGACCGGCGAGACGGGGCCGAAGGTCTCTTCGCGCACCAACGTCATGTCCGGCGTCACGCGATCAAGCACGGTTGGGGAATAGACTGCGCCTTGCCGCTGATTGCCGTACAGGAGGCGCGCACCCTGCGCCACAGCCTCGTTGACCCTACCTTCGAACAAGCATGCTGCTGCTTCGTCGATCACCGTTCCCATGTCCATCTTCTCGTCCGATGGGTCACCATGGCGCCACGCTTGGGTGCGGGCCAGCAGGCGTTCGACGAAATCGTCGGCGACTGCGTTGTGGACCAGGATGCGCTTGACGGCGGTGCAGCGCTGGCCGGAATTCTTGTACGATCCGTTTGCGGCAAGCTCGGCTGCTTCGTCGAGGTCGGCATCGTCCATCACGATCAGCGGGTCATTGCCGCCTAGTTCCAGTACGACGCGGCGATAGCCGACCTTGCTGGCGATGTATTTGCCAATTGGCACGCCGCCGGTAAAAGTCACCAAATCGACAGCAGGATTGGTCAGCATCTCATCGGCCATTTCCGCCGGATCCCCTGTAAGCACCTGAAACATCGGCGGCGGCAGACCGGCCTCGTAGAGGATGTCGGCCAGACAGAGCGCGGATAACGGCACTTTTTCCGACGGCTTGAGTACCATCCGGTTGTTGGTGGCGATGGCGGGGGCGATCTTGTGGGCCACCTGGTTCATCGGGTGATTGAAAGGGGTGATCGCCGAGATCACACCGAGCAAGGCGTCACGCTGGGTGTAGACACGGCGTTGGCGGCCATGCGGTGTGATGTCGCAAGAAAAAATCTCGCCGTCATCAACAAGCGCTGACTGCGCGGCGAACCGAAAAACATCGCGAACGCGTCCGACCTCATAGCGCGTGTCCTTGCGGCATAGCCCGGACTCGCGGGTGATCAGCATGCTGATCTGTTCGCTCCGTTCGATGACTAGGTCGGCCGCACGGTTGAGAATTTCTGCGCGAGTTGCCCGGCTCAGATTCGGCTTGTAGCGTCGGGCGACCTCAAATGCTCGGCGTACATCGTCCAGTCCGGCTTTCGGCACGCTGCCGACGCATTCACCGCTGAAAGGGTTAAAGACTTCGATGATGCCGCGTCCGCTGTCGACCCGTTGGCCGTCAATGCGCATAAATTCGCGAAGAAAGGTGAAGTTGGACATGCGGAGCTCCTTCAGGAGGATTCTGGGGAATGGTTTTGTGTATCCAGCACCTGATGCAGGCGCGCCCGGCTATCACTGGCGTGGATGCGCAGTAATTGGGCAACCTGGGCCGGCTGTCTGGCGACGATCGCATCGAAAATGGCGCGATGTTCGGCGAGAGACAGGGCCATGGAGGTCTCGTCATGGATGTAAGTGTGACGACGGAACAGCGACAGTTCGGCAACCAGTCGCTGGTACGTGGCATGCAGCTTCGGGTTACCGGTCAGGCGGGCCAGCGCATCGTGAAATGAGAAATTGAGGGCTGTGTAGTGGTTGATATCGGCACCCGCCACCGCTGTGGCCATCTGTTCAACAATCGCCGTCAGCGCTGAAATGCCCGCTGCATCGATACGGTGTGCAACTTTGTCGCCGATCAGGGCTTCAAGCGCTTCCCGTACCTCATAGATCTGATCCGCTTCCAGCGGGTCGAGTTTGCGGACAAAAACACCACAATTTTTCACCGTCGTGACCAGCCCTTTTTCTTCCAGGCCACGGAAGGCTTCGCGAATCGGCCCGCGCGATACGCCGAGCAGTGCTGCCAGCGCGACTTCGCGCAGTTGCTCACCAGGCAGTAAGCGACCTTCCATGATCATGCGCTCCAACTCTTCCTGGACAAGCGTTGGCAGGGATTGGTGTTTGAGCACGTTCAAGGCGGCAGTAAATGTCATTTTCTTGCAATTGATAGGGTGAATGATGCATAAGCATCACGCTTTAATTTATTTGTTGTCAACAATCTGCAATGTTTGAACTCTAAGCTGCAGGTATTGCAACTAAATGACAAGGGAGTCCGTCACCATGACAGCTGCTGTCGAAATCCAGCACCTGACCAAGAATTTCTCCAGCTTCCGCGCGCTGGATGACGTCTCCCTGACTGTTCAGCAAGGCGAGATGGTCGCCCTGATTGGCGCCTCCGGTTCCGGCAAGTCGACCCTGATGCGCCACCTGCCGGGCTTTCTTACGGCAAGTCGTGGCGATATCCGGATATTCGGCGAAACGGCACAGTCTGGGGGACGCATGTCCGGCGATATCCGCCGGCTACGCAGCCAGATTGGCTTTGTGTTCCAGCAGTTCAATCTGGTGAATCGCTTGCCGGTGATAACCAACGTATTGATCGGGCTACTGCACAGGACTGCTTGGTGGCGCAGCCTGCTGATGCGGTTTTCGATGCCCGAGCGACAGCAAGCGCTTGAGGCGCTGGTCGCGGTCGGCATCGAGCAGACGGCTTGGCAAAGGGCGTCGACCCTTTCCGGCGGCCAGCAACAACGTGCTGCGCTGGCGCGGTGTCTAGTCCAGAGGGCCAAGCTTGTGCTGGCGGACGAGCCAATTGCGTCGCTCGATCCCGAGTCGTCGCGCAAGGTGATGGAGTTGCTGGCCAAGATGAACCGCGAACACGATTGCACGGTGCTGGTGTCGTTACATCAGGTGGAGTTCGCCACCCGCTACTGCCCGCGCACGATCGCCCTGAATGCCGGTCGCGTCGTTTACGACGGCCCTTCCTCGTCCCTTACCCCTGCACTGCTTGCCGACCTATATGGCAGCGAAGCCCGGGAACTGTTCGATCCTGCTTTGGCGGGCGAGGTACCCCCGGTCAATGCCTCGACGCTACCCAAAACCCTCATTGCAGCTTGAATCCCCTTCAATTCCCGAAAGGAATCTCCATGTTTAAAAAATTGAAAGTCCTCCTCGCGGCGCTTACGCTGGCCGCCGCTGGTACAGCCGGCGCTGCCGATATCAAGGAACTGAATTTCGGCATCATCGCCACGGAAAAAGCTGGCGCCCTGAAACAGATGTGGGAGCCCTTCCTCGATGACATGTCCAAGGCAGTCGGTGTCAAGGTCAACGGTTTCTACGCCACCGATTACGCCGGCATCATCGAGGCACAGCGTTTCAACAAGGTGCAGATTGCCTGGTACGGCAACAAGTCGGCAATCGATGCGGTCGACCGCTCCAGTGGTGAGGTTTTTGCGCAATTCATCGACCTCGATGGTACGCCCGGGTATTACTCCTATCTGATCACCCACAAGGACTCGGGCATCAAGAACCTCGATCAGGTGCTCAAGAATGGCAAGGAATATTCCTTCGGTATCGGTGACCCTTCCTCTACCTCGGGAACGCTGGTGCCGACCTATTACGTCTTCACGCTCAATAACCTTGATCCGAAGACGCATTTCAGGGTTACGCGCTCCTCGAATCACGAGGGTAATTTCCTCGCGGTTCTGAACAAGCAGGTCGATGTCGCCACCTCCAACAGCGAAATGACCCACAAAATGAAAGAGAAGTCGCCGGAGAAGCTCGACCAGATCCGCATCCTCTGGACCTCGCCTCTGATTCCGCGTGATCCGCTGGTGTGGCGCAAGGATCTGCCGGCCGACATCAAGAAAAAGGTTCAAGATTTCGTGACCGGCTACGGCAAGGACGATCGTGAAAAGGAAATCCTTAAAAACATGTACCGCCTCGCCGGCTTCAAGGCGTCGACGGATGCCCAGTTGCTGCCGATCCGCCAGCTCGAATTGTTCAAGGATCGCAAGAAATTTGAAAACGACGAAAACATGAGTGCAGCTGACAAGAAAGCCAAGCTGGCGGAAATCGATGCCAAGCTCGAAGCGCTGAACCAGCAGGGCGGCAAGTAAATCGCACTCGGGGCGGAGGCCGTAGCGGACTCCGTCCTTCTGTTGACTATTGAGGCTTTTATCCCATGGTATCCCGACCCGCCATCAAGGATGTGCCGCTCGCTCCCCCCCGTACCAGTCTGAGTACCCAGCTCGCCTGGGGTGTCCTGCTGATGATATTGATCTGGTCTTGGCAGGGTGCCGAGATGCGACCGATGGCACTCATCCAGGACGCCGGCAACATGGCGATCTTTGCCAAGGAGTTCTTTCCGCCCAATTTCCACGATTGGCGGATTTATCTCCAGGAAATGATCATCACCATCCATATCGCAATCTGGGGAACGGTGCTGGCCATCATCTGTGCCATTCCCTTTGGCCTGTTGTCGGCCGAGAACATCGCGCCGGCCTGGGTCTATCAGCCGGTGCGGCGATTGATGGATGCTTGCCGGGCAATCAACGAGATGGTGTTTGCGATGCTCTTCATCGTTGCCGTCGGGCTCGGGCCCTTTGCCGGCGTGATGGCGTTGTGGGTCCACACCACGGGTGTCCTCGCCAAGCTCTTCGCCGAAGCGGTCGAGGCAATTGATCCGCGCCCGGTCGAAGGGGTTCGCGCCACCGGTACCAACGTGCTGGAAGAAATCCTCTACGGCGTGATCCCGCAGGTGTTGCCTTTGTGGATCTCGTATTCGCTGTACCGCTTCGAGTCCAACGTGCGTTCTGCCTCGGTCGTTGGCATGGTCGGCGCCGGCGGCATCGGCGTCATCCTTCACGAAGTCATTCGTGGCTTCGACTACGCCGAAACCTCGGCTGTCCTGCTCATCATCATCGTCTCCGTGACCCTGATCGACCTGCTTTCGGCGCGCGTCCGCCAATGGGCAATCTGACCTGAAATCCAAAACATGACCAAAACCATTCACCTGAACGGCATCGATTACGCCTGGCCCAAGCAACCGGTTGTTGTCGTCTGCATCGACGGTGGCGATCCCTCCTACCTCGAACAGGGCATCAGGGACGGCATCGTTCCGAATATCGCACGCTTTGTGAACGAAGGCTTCTTTGCCGTCGCGGAAGGCACAGTGCCCAGCTTTACCTGCCCGAACAACATGTCGCTGATCACGGGTTCGCCGCCATCCGTACATGGCATTTCCGGCAACTACTATCTCAACGACGATGGCGAAGCCGTGGTCATGACCGGTTCCGAACTGCTGCGCAGCCAGACCATCCTCGCCGCTTTTGCCGATGCTGGCGCCCGGGTGGTATCGATCACCGCCAAAGACAAGTTGCGCAAGCAGCTCGGCAAGGATCTTGACCTGACGCGCGGCAACGTCAGCTTTTCCTCCGAGTTTGCCGATCGCTGTACCTTGGCCGAAAACGGTATCGAAAACGTGCTCGACCTGGTCGGCATGCCGCAGCCGGAGATCTACTCCATGGAGCTTTCGCTGTTCGTCCTCGAGGCCGGCATCAAGCTACTGGAGCGGGGCCATCGTGACCTGATGTTCCTCTCGTTGACCGACTACATCCAGCACAAGCATGCACCCGGCGATTCGGTTGCCAATGAGTTTTACCGGCGTATTGACGAGAAAATAGGGCGTCTGACTGACCTAGGCGCCATCGTGGCCTTGACATCGGACCATGGGATGAACGACAAGTCGACGTCAGACGGTCGTCCCAATGTCATCTTTCTGCAAGACATCCTCGATGCCGAGTTTGGCGCCGGCGATACCAAGGTGATCTGCCCGATCACCGACGCGTTTGTGCGCCATCATGGTGCACTTGGCGGTTTCGTGCGTGTCTGGTGCCGTGGTGGCAAGGCGACGCCAGCTGCCATCATCGCGCTGATCAATGATATTCCTGGTATCGCCATGGCGCTGACCAAGGAAGAAGTTTGCGCACGCTTTGACCTGCCGCCGGACCGCGAAGGCGATGTCGCCGTGATCGGCGATATAGGCACCGTGATCGGCGCCGCCGAAGCCGAGCATGATCTCTCCAATCTGTCTGACGCACGCTTGAGAAGCCATGGTTCGACCACCGAAGCGCGGGTGCCGTTTATCCTCAGCCATCCCGTCAGTGCCGATTATTTGATGCGTGCCGCACAAGGTCTGAAGAGCTACCAGATTTTTGATTATGCAATTAACGGGGTGGTTGCGTGATACTGCCTAGCTGCGGTCGCGTTGCCGTCTTCGACGCGCCCAATATGCCGTTCAGGCTGGTCGAGTATCCGTTGCGTCCACCGCAGGCCGGAGAGGTACTGGTCCGTGTAAGAATGTCAACTATTTGCCGTTCGGACATCCACTCCTATCAGGGGCGCCGGCCGTCGCCCTGTCCCGGCTTGCTTGGCCACGAGATCGTTGGCGAGATCGTCGCGCTGGGGGCAGATGTAAGCGCCGACCTGTGTGATGCACCCCTTGCCGTTGGCGACCGAATTACCTGGAGCGAGTATTTCGTTCCCGGTCGCAACTATTTCCGCGAAGTGCTCGACCTGCCGCAGAAGTCGCCCGGTGTGGACAAGTACGGCCACATGTCGGCGGAAACGCCGCCGCATCATCACGGCGGCTTTGCCGAGTATTGCTACGTGCGTCCGGATTCCTGGCTGCTGCGCCTGCCCGACGTGCTTTCGGATGCCGAAGCGACGCCGATCAATTGCGGTGTCGCGACGATGTGTGCCGTGATCGATGCCGCCGAGATCAGGATTGGAGACACCGTGGTCATCCAGGGCCTCGGGCTGCTCGGTCTGTATGGTGCAGCACTGGCCAAGGCGCGCGGCGCCGGGCGGGTGATTGGTATCGACCGTGTCGCCGCACGGCGTTTGCTAGCGCAGCGATTTGGCGTCGATACTGCGGTCGACCCGGAGAATGTGCCAAAAATCGAACGAGGCGCCGACGTCGTTATCGAAGTCTGTGGCGATCCCGCCGTGCTGGTTTCCGGTCTGGACATCCTGCGCATTGGGGGGCGTTATGTGCTGGCTGGTCTAGTCAGTCCGGGGGCTCGGGTCGATTTCGATGCCAATCTGATCGTGCGCAAGCTGATCACGATGACCGGCGTACATAACTACCATCCGCGCCATCTGGTCCAGGCGCGCGATTTTGTCGTCGCCCAACGCACCCACTACCCGTTTTCCGAACTGGTCGACGGAATCTATACCTTGACCGAGGTCGACCGCGCGATGGCTGATGCGGCGGCCTGCCGCGTGCTACGTGCCGCGATCGTTCCCTGACCTTCCGGAGTTCATCATGCCCGATCCCATTCTTCTGACCCCGGGACCACTGACCACCTCCATCGCCACCAAGGCTGCCATGCTGCGCGACTGGGGTTCCTGGGACCAAGCCTTCAACACGATGACCGCCTCGGTCTGTAAAGATCTCCTCGGTATCGTGCACGGCGAGGACAGCCATGTCTGCGTTCCACTCCAAGGCAGCGGCACTTTTTCCGTCGAGGCCGCACTCGGCACACTGGTGCCGCAGCACGGCAAGGTGCTGGTGCCCAACAACGGCGCTTACTGCCAGCGCATCATCCGAATTCTTGACGTGATCGGCAGGCAACGCGTGGTCCTCGACTTTGCCGAGGACTGCCCGGCCGATCCGGCCGCTATCGAAGCAACACTTGCCGCCGACCCGGCCATCACCCATGTGGCGCTTGTCCATTGCGAGACCGGAACCGGCATCCTCAACCCGCTGCCTGAAATTGCCACTGCCGTTGCCCGACAGGGGCGTCGCCTGATCGTCGATGCCATGAGTTCCTTCGGGGTCGTTCCCATCGACGCGCGCAGCATGCCTTTCGAAGCGGTGATTGCCGCCTCTGGCAAGTGCCTCGAGGGCGTACCCGGCATGGGGTTCGCGATCGCCAGAAGGAATGCCCTGGAATGTGCCGCGGGTAACTGCCATTCGCTGGCCATGGATTTGCATGATCAGTGGGCTTACATGCAGAAAACCACCCAATGGCGGTTCACGCCGCCAACCCATGTGGTTGCTGCATTACGCGCCGCTCTCGATCAATATTTCATGGAAGGCGGGCTGCCGGCGCGCGCTGATCGTTATGCCGCCAACTGCCGCGCACTGGTCGACGGCATGCAAAACCTCGGCCTTGTCACTTTTTTGCCGGATGCCGTTCAGGCACCGATTATCGTCACGTTTCATGCGCCAGACAGCCCAGGCTACGACTTTAACGCGCTGTACCGTTTTGTGCGTGAGCGCGGCTTTGTGCTGTACCCCGGAAAGCTGACCCGCGTCGAAACTTTTCGCGTCGGCTGCATCGGTGCCATTACCGGCGGTGACATCGCGCAGGCGGTCGCCGCCATTGCCGCCGGACTTGAGCAACTTGGAATCGAGGCACCATGAGTTCCATCGTAAGTGAGGGACAACCAATGATTCACTCAAGCGCCGAAGAGCAACGATTGATCGAGGAATTGAGCGCTATCTATGATGGCAGGGCCCATGGGCAGTACGGCCTGACACTGGTCAACCAGCGGGGACATGCCGTCCAGTCCGGATTCCATGCCCGCGTACAAGGCCTTGCATCTACTCAGGTTGTCGCTGCCTTACTGCACGATATCGGCCATATGATCCACAATCTGGGTGATCATCCGGCGGCGCGAGGTATCGACGATTGCCATGAGAACTTGGGCGCCGAATGGCTGGCCCAACGATTTGACCCGTCTGTCTCCGAGCCTGTTCGTCTGCATGTGGCGGCTAAGCGCTATCTTTGCACCGTCGATGACGACTATCGCAGTCGGCTCTCCGACGATTCCGTCGAAAGCCTTGCGCTGCAGGGTGGCAACATGAGTGTCGATGAAGTAGCGAGGTTTGAATCAGAGAAATTCTGGCGAGAGGCTGTCGCACTGCGCAAAATAGACGAACTGGCCAAAGATCCGCTGGGGCCGATGCCGCCCTTCTCAGAATTCCATGTCGATATCCTGAACGCACTGCGGGCCAAATGAAATTTATGTCGATGAAATGAATGGACCACTGGACGTTAATTCGTATCCAATGGTTGATCATGTCCCACGGCGTAGTTCAAGAGGCAATCGAGAAGTTAGTGGCTCCGGCATGGCTGGATTGTCGGTCATTCGACAAAGTTCAAAGGCGGCAATATCCGAGTTATTGCCTGTTGTTCTCGGAATGGGACAAATACTCGACCATACAGCCTTGTCTTCGGCCTGCGATAAGTGAGGGCTGCATTGTCAGGGAGCACGCCAAAGGCCTGAATACTAGAAAGAGCGCGTTACAAAGCAGTATGGCAAAGCTGAACGTTTCCGAAAAAACGGAGAGTTCCTTGTCCGGATTGTCATGAGCTGGAAATAAAGTAAGCCTAATTTTGGAAAATGAAATTCGAAAGCTCACTTGTGATCTCGCTATTGCTCACACCAGTAACCGCTTCCTTGACGCCAGGGCTCTACGATGTTTGGTAGCCGTGATCGCCTCGTCATCTTCGATGCCGACGGCACACTGATTGACACCTTCCCGGTTGTAGAACGCTCTTTCATGCTCCACGGCATGGACATCGGTGACCTTGAACGTTTTCAGCGCCGGCGCAAGCTACTGAAGTACATCGGCGGGCTGCGCGAATTTCCGAAAAATCTGCGTCAGCAATTCGACAAGGGAAACCGAAAGCGCCTCAAGCGCACCTTGACCGATGTCTATCGGGAAGCAGCGCAGCCCTATCCAGGCATGGTGTCACTGCTGCAGCGCCTGATCGAAACGCCGGATATTCGGGTTGGCATCGTATCGCGCAACGTCACCATCGAGCCGGAGGAGACACTGGCCATTGTCCTGGCCCGGTTTGGCATAGACTTCGATCAACTCGACTTCCTGCGCTGTATTCCGCTCGGCGACGGCAAGGCCGCCCAGTTTCGTGCCATTCGCGAAACCTGCGGCATCAATCCGTTGCGCGCGTATGTCTGCGGCGACGAGTACCGGGACTACACGGAAGCAAACGCGGCCGGCATGCAGGCCATCATCGCCTCCTACGGTTTCGAAGACCATAACCGGTTGGTTGAGAGTTTCAACATTCCGCCTGAAGTAATCGCCAGGAGCTCAACTGAACTCGCGAGCCGCCTCTGTCACGCTCTTGATATTGAGACACCGGCAATAGTCCAAATTGACGGGGGGCTTGATCGTTGAACGGGATTTCCTTCATATCGGCGAAAACCCACCTTCGGAAAATAAAACTGCAACATATGTCGCGGATACTTTTGGATCTCGCAATTGGTGCAGCGCCCGATTGTTGATCGCCCACAGTTGGCTCCTTGATACCGGGAAATACGCATCCGGCGGGACTGCTTTGGATTGAATCCGGCTGATAAATCATGGTTCACCCGGGCTGTTGCCAGAGGGCAGGTCACGGCTTATCGCTTACGCGCAAACGAGCGTCAATACAGGAGTTTCATATGAGCAGTTCTCCCCCGGGGAGCGATGATCGCATCTCCTGCATTATTTGCGCCTACAACGAGGCGCCGAGGATTGCTGCGGTTCTTGAAGTCCTTGCCGTGCATCCCCTGCTGCACGAGATCATCGTCGTGGATGATGGTTCGACCGACGAGACCGCCGAAGTGGTCAAACGCTTTCCTTCGGTCAGGCTGATATCGCATCAGATCAATCGCGGCAAGAGTTTTGCCATGGCCACGGGTGTCGCAGCTGCTCAAGGCGAATTGCTGATGCTGATCGACGCTGATCTCGTGGGGCTTGCCGCGGAGCATGTGACGGCGCTGGCAGCCCCGGTGTTATACGGCCAGGCGGCTGTCAGCATTAGCCTGCGCCGGAATAGCCTGCCGATATTTCGTGTTATCGGCCTGGATTTCGTGTCTGGTGAGCGCGTGGTTAAAAGTGAGCTCTTGAGCGAGGTGCTGGAGGAGATTCGCGGGCTTCCCCGGTTCGGAATCGAGGTGTTCATGAACCGGCGGATCATTGCCCAACAACTCGCAATTGCGGTAACGGACTGGACTCATGTCACCCAGTCGAGGAAAACCGAGAAACTTGGATTCTGGAAGGGCATCCGGGCCGAGTGGCGCATGATCACCGACCTGCTCGATGTGGCGTATCCACGCGTGTTGCTATCGCAGACTTGGCAGCTTATTTCCTTGCGTATCGATCGTCCGAGCGCATCCGAATATGTCCTTCGATTCATAAGGCCAGGCTACAACCTGCGCTGACAGAGAGTTCCGTTTTGAGCCAATGCAAATGGCCAGCGCTGCGGATGGAGGCTTGATGACCTTGGCGAATGAATTATCGATCTGGTGGATGTCCCTGAGCGTGGCGAGCCTGATCAATACTGCCGCGTGGTTTGTCTCGGCGTGGCTGCTTGGCAAACGTCGGGCACGATGGCCCGCCGATGCCTATGCCACGCGCCGGAAAATAATGTGGCTTGCGGCGGCCTATGTGGTTGGTTGTGGCTTTCGTTCGGTCCTGCCGATGATCGAAGTGCCGCATATCTGCTTGTTCGATGTCTGGATTTCGCGCGTCGCAGTTACCCGTTCGGTCGCGACCATCGCAGAAATTTGTTTCGCTGCCCAGTGGGCACTGTTGCTGCGGGAGGCGGGTGCAGATACCGGAACCCGGCTGGCCACGCTCGTATCGCGGATATTGGTTCCAATCATCATTCTTGCGGAGTTGTTTTGCTGGTATGCCGTTTTTACCGGGAGCTATCTCGCGCATGCAATCGAGAACGCGCACTGGACCCTGGCGGGCTCGCTGGTGGTGATGGCCTTCATCGCGCTATGGGCGCGTGTGGGCAACGGCGCACGCCCCTTCGTCGCTGCCGTCATTGCCAGTGGTGCCACCTACGTGGCGTTCATGATTGCGATTGACGTGCCGATGTATCTTGCACGCTGGCAGGACGGCATCGCTGCAGGCCATGAAGCGCGTTCGCTGCTCGAAGGACTCCGCGCGTCGTTGCAGCGTTGCGTCGTCGAGAATGATTGGGCTCTCTGGCGCGAGGACGCCGTCTGGCTATCGCTCTATTTCACCGCCGGGGTTTGGGCGAGCATTGCTCTGGCGCACGCGCCACATTTTCGGCGCGACTCGGGGAGCGGCAGGTGAATGGAAAGAAAGGCCGCCGGCCACGGCCTGATTTTGGTTAGCGTCAGGATGCCAACTCGAAAACCCCGCTGAGCGCCAACTGCTGCCG
>Ga0105099_10001695_pt1 | contig 13578 bp, 14 predicted proteins | sample PPLLak3cmMay2015_2_FD_79138 | JGI IMG/M metagenome (GOLD analysis project Ga0105099, IMG submission 79138) | Freshwater sediment microbial communities from Prairie Pothole Lake near Jamestown, North Dakota, USA - PPLs Lake P8 Core (1) Depth... | ecosystem: Environmental > Aquatic > Freshwater >...
ATAGACTTAAGGTGATCGACAGTAAAATTTAACAAGCTGAATCTTTTTACGCCCCCCTTTGGGGGGCTTCCTGATGCCACCCGCTATGCGGGTGGAGTTTCACTCCGCGGATATCTATCCATTTTAGTAAGCCTTCCTGTTTTAATCAAAAAGTATCATGATTTCAGATAGATAAATAAATATAAATTGTTATACGATTTTCTTAAAAATGTTATTGACATAAGGTTCATATAAATATAGTCTCACTACAAATAGTCTATATGCAAACTAAATAAGGGAAACTACATGAACCTAAAACAAGAACTCGGATTGGCCCAACCCTTGGAGACTGTGGAGAATGAATGCCTGTTGAGCATCTTATTCACCGCCACGATCCTTTATAAAATATCCTATAAATTTTTTAAGAAATTCGATCTCAGCGACGCCCAATTCAATGTGATCATGCAATTAAGCTATGCCGAGGAAAGTTCGCTTTCGCAAGTGGAGTTGAGTAGGCGTTTGGTCGTGAACAAAACCGATATGACCGGCATTATCGACCGGCTTGAAAAAGCCAAAATGGTCGAACGGGTTGCGCATGCCACGGACCGCCGCGTGAACAATATCCGGCTCACGGAAAAGGGCAGAAATCTGGTTAAAGAAATCGAGCCGCATTATCTGGAAGAGATTTTTAAATTAATGGGCGGCCTGAGCAAGCAGGACATGCAGAAGGTTATCCAGGGACTGGAAAAGGTCCGGGAAAACGTGCGTGTTAATAAAATGCTGTGATGGATTGGCAACCAGTAATTATAAGGAGAATTAAAATGGCCATGATCAATAATCCATTGGACAAAAAAGCGGACTTGAAAACGATTCGGAAACTTTATCAGGATGGGTTTATAAAGCCGGAAGCGTTTCAGGCGGCTCAAGCCGTTCTACGCTCTCCGGCCGACTGGTTTATCTGGGCCGGACAGCTTTTACTTTTTATCGGCAGCGCCCTGGTATTGAGCGGGATTATTTTTTTCTTCGCTTATAATTGGGACAAAATGGGCCGGTTTTATAAATTAGGATTGTTGGAAGGCTTGATTCTGGCCTGTGCCGTGAGCTCGCAATGGTTATGGCGCAAAAAACTGGAAGCAAAGGTTTTACTTTTAAGCGCTGCGGTTTTGGTGGGGGTGTTGATGGCGGTCTATGGGCAGATTTATCAGACCGGAGCGGATGCGTACGAATTATTCACGGGTTGGGCGGCCTTGATATTCGGGTGGGTTCTGGTCTGCGAATTTGCAGCTCTCTGGTTTGTATGGTTGGTGATCCTGAACACTGGGTTGATTTTCTATTGGGTCCAGGTCGGTCATCCGGCCCATGAGTATTCTTATGAATTATTATGGTTAGCCCTGGCCGGTTTGAATGGTGCGGCTTTGATTTTTCGTGAATTAGGAGCATTAGCCAAATTAGAGTGGTTAAACGGCAGGTGGCTCCGGATCATTTTGTTTATGGCTTTGCTGTTAGCTTTATCCATACCGACCACTCAATTAATCGTGGATTGGCATGTGACCGGCATTCTGTGGTTAAGCGCCGGGATTTGGATCGTTGCAGCCGGCCTCGGCTATTGGCTTTACCGTTTTAGATGGCTCGATTTTCTTGTCTTGGGTTTAATCGTCATGAATGCTTGTTATCTCTTGATAACTTTAATCGGCAAAAACTTATTTGACTATGTCGAACATGAAGAAGCCGGAACCTATTTATTAATGGCCATGATTATTTTGGCGATCGTAAGCGCCGCGGCTCTATGGTTACGTTTATTAGCCCAAAAAATAAAAAAAACCGGGCAAGGAGGTCTTCAATGAAAAATAATACTTTAACGCTAAATGAATTATTCAATCACCCGGACGTTCGGAAAACGACAGGGCCTCAGGACATGGAACGGATTGAGGCTGTTTTGGAAAAAGAATCCAATGCTCCAAAAGAACCTGTATTCATTCGGGCCCTTTTAGGACTCGGCGCCTGGGTTGCGGCGATATTTTTGACTATTTTCAGCTATGAGATGGAAAAGAGCAGCACCGGCGCGATTATTTTCGGATGTGCTTTTATGGGCGCGGGTATTATTCTATCGCGAATTCACCGGGCTGTTTTTCTGCAACAGCTTGCTCTGGCTTTGGCTTTTGCGGGAAATTTATTGATTCTGTACGGCGTGGGTGAAAAATGCGACCGGTTTCATGAAATCGTTCCGGTGCTGGTCCTTACCCATGCGGCCCTTTGTCTTTTGGTCTATCCTCTATTGCAAAATTCCATTTACCGGTTCCTGGCGCCGATCGGTTTAACTATTCTGCTGATCGTGTGGATCGTCGACGAAAAAGCGTTCGATTGGATTCATGTCCTGATCGCGGCGGAAGCGGTTCTAACAGGAGTGCTTTTTCTAAAAAATCGGGTGCCCCAATTTTTCAAACCCTTGGCTTATGCGGCCGCTTTTATGCTGCCGTCGACTCTTTTATTTTGGAATCTTTACCAGACCGCGGAGTTCTCGGACATATTTTTGGGACGGAATCATATCGAACCTTTATGGCCCGCAACCCTGTTTTTGGCGGGAGGTTTGATTTATATTTATTTCCATCTGAGCGGAGGATTAAGCCGAATCGCCAAACCTTGGATGATCTTGGCCTTAGGCGCCACCATTTTTTTGGGCATCTTTTCGACCCCTGGTATTTTAGTGGTGATCGGTTTGCTTGTTTTGGGTTATAGCCTGGATGAATGGATTTTGACCTGGTTGGCTTATGTTTTTCTGCCTGTTTTCCTGATCGTGTTTTATTATAACCTGCAGATTAGTCTGGAATATAAATCCTATATTATCATGGGAAGCGGCTTAATCCTGCTGGGTGTGCGTTGGATCGCGGGCAGGCTTATGCCCAAGGAGGTAGTGCGATGAAAAAGATTATTTTTTGGATCACGTTGGCCGTAGTCTTGGGTTTAATGAATTTTCAGATTTTTCATAAAGAGAAAACCATAGCGCATGGGCAAACCATGTTGCTCAAGCTCGCGCCCCGGGATCCCCGTTCCCTGATGCAGGGGGATTATATGGTTTTGAGGTATGAAATTGTCGATGCCGCTGTACAGGCAGTGGCGCTCAAAGACAAAGGATATCTTGTGGTTTCCCTGAATGAGCATCAGGTCGCCAAATATGTAAGGATTCATAACGGAGAACCTTTAGCAACCAACGAGTTTCTCTTGCTGTACCGAAACCGCGACGGACTTCGTTTAGGCGCCGAGTCCTTTATGTTTCAAGAAGGCGATGCCGGCTTGTATGACCAAGCGCGTTATGGGGAACTAAAAGTGGACGCAAACGGCGCAAGTGTTTTGGTCGGTTTGCGTGATGAAAAATGGACGTCATTGGGTAATAAGAAAGTATTTGAATAATACGGCATATTACTTCTCGGCAATATCGTTTGGATTTTGGTTCGACGATAGGGATAATGAATATGGAAGGTGAGGTTGAAGATGATTCTGAAAAGTGAAGTTCAAACAAAGGAACGAAAAAAGATGTCAAAGGGTGAGTTTCCCGCAATCGGGCAAGTTGTCCGGGAATTTCAGGGCATGAATGTCAAGGAAACATGGGATATGACGGATAAGAACGATAAGGAAGACGAGAAATTGAATCAAGCCAAGGTATGGGAGATGCTCGAAGGGCTGATGTGGAATCTCAAGGAAGTCGACGCGTTCTTGAAAACCAACAAAAGCGATTCAGCCCGTGAAATAATTATGGAGAGCCTGGAATCGTATCAAAAAGCGATTGATTTCAATTTAAAGAACGAACCCATGATAGCGTATAACTATATAAAAACGGCGTCCACTTCAGTCTGGCGGGCATTGACGCTGATGCATCACCATGAATCCTAATCCGGTGTCAAAAGGGAGGGTTCTTTTAAGGGACAAGAGCTGCATGGGAACCCATCTGGGCCGCCACGCCTTACGCATCGCTGTCAAAGATGGAGAAATGAATAAAAAGATGATTGCGATTTTGAAGGAAGTTTTTCGAATACAGAAATAATATAATGAATGCATTTACTTTGATTTGTTCCGCCGCTTCAATTCGGAGGAGAGATGAATAAAAATTTTATTCTGTTTAGTTTTGCTATCTTTTTATTAGCGGGATGTTGCAGTTATTATATCGTCAAAGTGCATGATCCGCAATATGCAGTTCTTGGAAAATTTCTTGAGAAACTGGATTCCATTTACAGGGGGCTTGGTTTCGTTCGCTGGTCGGAGTCTCCACAATTAAGAGAGATTTGGAGTTATGAAATACAAAAAGATCATAGCCTTGAATCAATTTGGAAATCAAAATATTTATCAATTGTACAGCATTTAGATGGAAATCAGCTTACAATCAGATTGGTTGCCGTGAGTGGGATGGATGAAGAAGCCGAAGTGATGGCAAAATATATCGAGTATTTATCTAAGGAATTTCCAGAATTGAAAGTTACAATAGAGAGAGAAACGACAATCGATTTGCGATAACTAAATAAGAAGAGGATGCTATGTCATTTAAGCTAGGTAATTTTTTCAAGTCATATATCAAATCCATGCGATTGTACTATGCCTTCGTGACCGGCATAGCGGGATGGATCGGCGTTTCGTTTTATCATTTCTGCATGCCGGATTTCGTCGATTACGGCCGCAGCGTACTGGTATTGATCGTATTGTTCTTGAGCTGGGGCATCAATCAGATCGTCAACGATTATCTCGGGCTCAAGGAAGACCGGATCAATGCGCCCAACCGGCCCATGGTGACCGGCGAATTAAATCCGAAATGGGCTATGATTTTATCAGGCGTACTGATCCTGGGAACGCTGTTGATCTCTTGGCAAATGAATCCGTGGTCCGTAATTCCGGTCTTGGCCGGGGTTTTGTTGAATGTGCTCTATGAATATTCAAAAGCCTGGTCTTTGCTGGGCAATGTGGTTTTCGGCGTTTCCATTGCGTCTTGCACGGGTTATGGGTTCCTGGCTTCCGGGCCGCTGCCCGAACCGGTTTATACCACCAACCGGCTCAGTGTATTGATTTTGGTTGCCGTTTTAAACGGATTAATGACCTATTTCACTTATTTTAAGGATGTGCAAGGAGATCAAGCGGTCGGCAAGAAAACGTTTATAGTTCGGCATGGTTTAAAAACGGCGCGCTGGGCCGGGATACTAGGGGCTTTTCTGCCGACCCTCGCTTTTTTTATGTTCATGATCATCGGTTGGCTGCCGCCCTCGGATATTCTTTTTAAAGAACATTTCGTGTTTTGCGGGGTCATGACTGTGTTTTTGCAATTTTGGACAGCCGTGCTTTATTGGCGACATCCGGGCGGGGAGCGCACCTATTTCAGCTTGGCAACCAATATCCGAGCCTGCGTGGCCGGGCAAGTGGCGCTGATCGCCATTTTTAACGGTACCTTGGCGCTTTACCTTTTATCGGCTTGCTATATTTTTATCGGGTTTTTATTCGATCTTTATAAAGATGCAAGGGCTTGAAATGAAAAATGAACATTTTTTAACAGGCATCGCAAAGTTTTTTCTTTATTTGCGTATCGCTTTCGGCGTGGCAGGGACCTATGCTTTAAAGCCGAAAGTATTTCAATGGTCGCCAATAGCTTACTTGATATTTTTAAAAAGAGCGCTACGCCTGCTGCTTGTTTTCCGTCACCATAAGGCCGTACTGACCGGAAGAGGGCATAAACTGGATTTATATCTCCCGGCTTATCCTTCCCGGGCCTTTTATTGGGCGTTGGAAAACAAGCTTTTGCGGACACCCCCCGGACCGGTGACCGTTGTTTTTTCCATGACCAAGGCTTGTCCTTACCGGTGTTCCCATTGTTACCAGCGTAAAGATGAAAACCGGGAATTGGATGAATCCGTAATGTCGGAAACCGCACGCCAATTACAGGAGATGGGCGTGGCCATGTTCGATATCGAGGGTGGTGAGCCTTTCACAAGGTTTCCTCGTCTTTTAAAGTTAATAAAAAACTTGGATAAACGATCCGAATTATGGATCAACACCACCGGAGCCGGTATGAAACCGGGGATGCTGGAACAACTAAAGCAGAACGGTTTGACGGGATTGATGGTATCGATCCATTCCCCTGATCCCTTTATTCATGACCGCCTGACAGGTGTGCCGGGATCTTTCCATACCGCATGTGAAACAATTCGGCAATGTCGCATCCTGAAGCTCATGGCGGCCGTGAACAGCGTACTTTCGGAAGAGGAGATTCGGACCGGCGGCCTGGATCGTTTAATGGTATTGGCGCGCGAGTTGGATGCGGATTTCGTACAGCTTATCCATCCTAAACCGGCTGGGATGTGGTTGGGGCGGCATGAGTCCATGCAAAGAGATCAAGGATTGCTCGATTTTATCCGAATGGAATACAAACGGTTCCATAACCGGAAACATAAAGACTTTCCATCTTTGGCCGCTCAGGTTGTTGAAGAGTCGGAGTATATGTTGGGTTGCACGGCCGGGGGTGTGGATCGCTTCTATATCAATGCCTCAGGTGAAATCCAGCCCTGTGAATTTTTAAATATCTCTTTTGGCAATGTGCGCGAGGAACCCTTGCCTGTTATTTTCAAGCGCATGCGGGTTGCTTTTCGCGTGCCGGCCTGTGATTGGTTGTGCTGTATGCAAGGCGAGAATATTGCCGAATTAATACGGGAGCATGGAATTTCCATTACACCGCTGCCTTGGCCTATAACTCAAAAACTAATCGAGAAATGGGACCGAGGACCGGCCACCCCGCTTTATCAAAAACTGGGGATCTATGGTGATAAATGAGATTCACAGTTCCGCGGTTCACGGTTCAAGGTTAAAAAAAATAAGAGGGTTAGTATTGAATAAATTCAAAAAGGAACCGCAACGCTTGAGTAATAGGGTCTATTTATGCGCTACCGTTTAATTCTGAACCCGTCCTCGCGGTCCGGCCGGGGACAAAAACATTGGGAATTTTGGAAGCAAGGCTTGCAGAAGGCTCGGGTTGATTATGAAACTTTCATAACCCAGAGTGCGGGCGAGGCTTTTCAATTGGCTCGTGATGCAGAAGGTGAGTGTGTTGTAACGGCAGTAGGCGGTGACGGCACAATCAATGAAGTTCTGGACGGTATTCTGCAGTCCGGAAATCCCGGATTACAAATGGGCGTGCTTTATGCGGGAACCAGTCCGGATTTTTGCCGGTTCCATGGTATTCCGGTCGATTATGCTCAAGCTCTGGATGTCTTGCTGAATAAAAAGACCCGGTTGGTGGATGCGTGCCGGATACGATACTACGGTGAAGGCGGAAAACATCTCCTGGCTCATTTTGGATGCAGCTGCAATATCGGCATGGGTGCATCCATTGCCCGTTTCGCAAACCGATTGCGGCGACGTTTGGGGGATAAATTGGGAACCGGTGCAGCGGTTATGAAAACCGTTTTTAGTTATCGACCCCTGGATTTGGAGTTGCGGGCTGATGGGGAACCCCTGTCTCTCCCAAAAGTCAATAACCTTTGCGTGATTAAAAATCCTTATTTGGCCTCCGGGTTGAAATTGGAACTGGATGTCAAACCGGACGATGGGAACCTTTGGCTCATGGGGCTTTACGGAAAAAGCAAGATCGGTATGTCACTGCTTTTTCCGCGCTTTTATACCGGCTCCATAGTTCACCGCCCCGAGGTTTATCTCCAAAAATGTCAAAAGGTCGAGGTTTACGCTGCAGAGACCCAAGAGATTGAATTTGACGGCGATCCACACGGGTATTTGCCCGTGGAGATCGAGCTGTTGCCCAAAGCAGTACGCCTTAAAGGGAGTGTTTTATGAAAGAGTCTGAATGGATTCAATTGATTGCCGCCGGATGCAACCGCGATCCGCGCCAAATAAATCGTTTGTTTGAATGCGACGCCGAGATCCTGGACCTGAACGGGCAAATGTGGGCTTTGACTCTGGATCAATTTTCGCCGGAGGAGGATTTATTCACTTCAGAAGAGCCGGAAAAGTTGGGAGCCAACTTGGCGACGGCAACTTTAAGCGATCTTTTGGCGGCCGGGGCAAAACCGGAATTTTTCATGCAGGGATTGACGCTCCCTCAAGGAGTCGATGAGTTATTTGTACGTCAATTGACCGGGGGCATCAGTGGGGTTTTGGCCGAGGTCGGTTGTTCTTTATGTGGGGGCGATATGGGCACGGCGGATCAATGGCGCTTTAGCGGTTTTTGCATGGGCCGTGTTTTGAATAACAAACCTTTGTCCCGCATCATGCCGAAACAACCCCAAACCCTTTGGGCCACGGGAAAATTTGGAGATGCCAATTTTGCGGCCTTGCATAACAAGGCAACGCCCCGGTTTGAACTGCGTTACAAAGAGGCCCAGGTTATTTATCAATGGGCAACAGCATGCATGGATACGAGCGGCGGGCTTATGGACGCTTTATGGTGGTTGCATATGCTTAATCCCGACATGCGATTTGAAATCGATCTGGATCAAGTTCCTCTGGCTCCGGAAGTTCGGAAAGCAGCTTGCTCCGGATTACCGGCAGAAGCTTTTTTATTGGGCGGCGCCGGGGAATATGAATTGATTTTCATGGTTGCGGAACCGCTTGGCAGCACGGGTCAGGAGGCTCTGGAAGCCATGTCGGCGATACGGATCGGTGAGATTCATGACCGCAGTAGCGGATTATTTTTTCGTAAGCGAGGGAAGGTCGTTTCTGAAATGAAAAGTGCCCCGCCTTGCCCGCGTGAAGAGGCGAATAGAGAAAAATATATTCAAGCGGTTATAGGCATGGCTAACGAATTGTTTGGGGAGAATAAGGTAACATGAAAGAGAAGATTCTTTTTACGCCCCTGAAGTTGCGCCATATGGCTTTAAAAAACCGGATCATCCGTTCCGCTACTTATGAAGGCTGGGGCGATTCGGCTGGTGTTCCCCAACCCGGATTGGGCGAGCTCTATGCCGACCTCGGTCGCGGCGGTGTGGGCGGTTTAATCACGGGTTTTGTGTTTGTGGCGGCGGAAGGTCGCGCAATGCAAAAAAGACAATGCGCTATGGACCGGGACGAGCTGATTGAACCGTGGCGCTGGATTGTCGCTAAAGCAAAAGAGGCAGCTCCGGACATGAAGATTTTCATGCAATTGGCTCATGCGGGCAGGCAGACTTGCAAAGAAATAACCGGACGGCCGGTGATCGGCGCTTCTTCCAAAAAATGTTCCTATTTCAGGCAAAGAGTTAGAAGTCTGACTGAGGAAGAGATTTGCCGGATCATTGATGATTTTAGTTGGGCAGCCAATCGAGCCCGGCAAGCGGGATTTGACGGCGTGCAAATCCATGCGGCTCATGGTTATCTGATTCATCAGTTTTTATCGCCTTGGACCAATCAACGCAAGGACCGCTGGGCCGACCGGCCCTTATTCTTAGAGCAGGTTCTTAAAGGAGTCAGGGAACATTGCGGTTCGAATTTTCCATTGTTGGTCAAGCTAAGCGCCTCGGAAGATGTTGAGCAAGGTATCCACGTATCTGACACTATACAAACCATCCAACATCTTAAGCCTTTTGAGGTGGATGCTTGGGAGATTAGTTACGGAACCATGGAATATGCCTTGAATATCATTCGGGGATCCGTACCCATGGATGCGGTCTTTAAAATCAATCCGCTCTTTTCCGGAATTCCCAAAGGAGTGCGGTGGATTTGGAAGAAGTTTTTAATGCCGCAATATGTCAAGAAGTTCAAGCCGTTCTCGGAAGGTTATAACATATCAGCAGCCGTGGAAATCAAAAAACAAACCCAGGAGATTGTAATGGTAGTGGGCGGGTTACATTCCGCTGCAATAATGCAAGATAGCCTTGCCGTACACGGCCTTGACGCGGTTAGTCTTTGCCGGCCATTGATTTGCGAACCGGATTTGCCTGAAAAGATCCGTTCAGGGGTTGCGGACCGCTCCGCCTGTACAAAGTGCAATCTCTGTTTGATCCATTGCGATGGCATGGAATCGTTGCGCTGTTATGGGAAAGGAGGTCAAGAAACATGAAGGCCGAGATGAAACATTTTGAAGATTTTATGGCCAGCGCTGACCGGGATATTTTTCAAAAAGTGCATGATCTTTATGCGGAAGTAAATACGGATAGAGAGCTCCAACCCTATGTGGATGCTTTAGGAGTTCAGACATTGAGCGGGGCTAAAAACCACTCATTACTGAAAGAACGAAACGGAGAGATTCATGATGTCATCATGTTGGGTTCCAATTCTTATTTTTCTTTGACCACTCATCCGGATGTGGTCTCCGCCGCCAAATCGGCCTGCGATCAATATGGTTATGGCATGGGCGCGGTCTCTTTATATGCCGGGAAGAGCGATCTGCATTATCAATTGGAAAAGAAGATCGCCAACTTTTACGGCACCGAAGATGCGATCCTGTTGCCCAGCGGCTATGCCACAAATGTAGGCGTTATTTCGGCCCTGTGCGGGCCGGGCGATGTAATCATAAACGATGCATTTAATCATGCTTCGATTTTTGACGGTTGCCGCTTATCCGGCGCGGAGATTAAAGTTTATTTACACGGCAACATGAAGCATTTGGAAAAAATTTTAAGGCAATTATCTGGTTCGTCCAAAGGCCGTTTGATTGTCACGGACGGCGTTTTTTCCATGGATGGCGACCTGGCGCCCTTGGATAAAATCACAGAACTGGCGGCGCGCTATGGCGCGCGGGTCATGGTGGATGATGCGCATGGTTTGGGGGTAGTAGGCCCTTCAGGGCGGGGGACGGCCGAGCAATTCGGGGTTATGGAGAAAATAGATATTCAGGTCGGCATGCTCAGCAAAGCGCCCGGCGCACTCGGTGGGTATTGCGCAGGCAGCAGCGCTTTGATCACTTATCTTCGTTATTATGCTCGGACTTATTTTTTCTCCACCAGTTTGCCGGCGCCGATTGTGGCCGGGTTGCTGGAAGTGTTCAAATTATTTTCGGAAGACCGGGCCGGCCGTGGCAGGCTATGGGAAAACATCCGGCGTTTACTGGAAGGCTTGCAGGCGTTGGGATTTAATTGCGGGCAAAGCCAATCTGCTATTATTCCTGTTTTTGTAAATGATGAAATGAAATTAACTCGCCTTTGCAATGAATTACGGCAAAACGGAATTTATACTAATTTAGTAAGTTACCCGGCTGTGCGGCGCAAGGAATGCAGGTTAAGGCTCTGCGTCACCAGTGCTTTGACTGAGGATGATATTAATAAAATTTTAACCGTTTTTGAAGAATTGGGACGGAAATATGAACTTATCTGAAAAGAAACATGTACTGGTGACTGGTGCAGCCGGATTTATCGGCGGATATGTGGTGGAAGAATTTATTCATAATGATTGGGCCGTATCGGCCTTGGTTCATCGCAGGGTTTCCGAGAAATTGGAACGCCTGGTTCAGGATAAAAAGATCGCGATCGTCAAAGGAGATGCGGCGGATAAGACATCCCTAATAGAGGCTATTGCAGAAGCCGGCCAAAAATGGAGCCGTGTTCCGGATGTGATTGTGCATTGCGCGGGCCGTGCCTCGGATGTGGGGTGGAAAAGGGAATTCCGGCGGGCCAATTTCGATTCGGTCCGCTTTATCGGGGAATGGGTCGGGGAAAAAGAGACCAGGAAAATAATCTTTGTTTCCACGACCGATGTTTACGGCTTGCGCGACTTTGGTCATGAAAAAGAAGAGGATCTGCCGCTGTGCAACAACAAGAATAATCCTTATCCGGAATATAAAATTTTAGCCGAGCAATGGCTCGTGGAAAATTTACAACCGGAACAGTACGGGATTGTGCAGCCGGCATCGGTTTGGGGAGTAGGCGATACGACCATGACGGCTAGGGCCGTGGACTTTTTGCGCGTGAGCCCCTGGATTATTCATTTCGGTCATTGGAAAGGGAGGAACCGCTGGCCCATGGCCCATGTGCGCAATGTGGCGGCCGGGATTTATCTGGCAGCCGTGAGATCGGAACTGGCGGGCAAAGCCGTGCATATTCTGGACAGCGAGTTCACGAGTTGCGACGATTTTTATCGGATAATAGCGGGGATTTATCTGCCGGGTAAAAAATTCGGCCGAATTTGTTTGCCTTTATGGTTGGGCAAGGCGTTTGGAGGAGTTGTCAGCCTGGTGTCCAATCTTTTCAATCTGGATCGTCCCATTACCGATCCTTCTTTATACGCTTTGCATATTGTCAGCAGTAATTTGGATTTCGACAACCAGAGGTTTGTGCAAATTATGAAAAAGGTCGGGCGGCATGTTTGGACCAGGGAAGAGGGGATAGTGGAGCTTCGGAAGAGTTTTCGACAGGATTAATCCCGCGAAACGCGGGATATACAGGATTTATCGAATTCATCATAATTGAGAATCTTGAACCCAGAACCGCGCATTGTTAATCTAAGAATCTGTTTAGAAAATAAAAAGATTGATTTTTTAGTTATTTTAAGTTAAATTCATTTGGAACGCTATGGTTTAAAGGATCCATAATGAAACTAAACTTTGAATGGGATGAAGAGAAAGCCAAATCGAATGCGTGCTGAATATGATTTTTCAGGCGGAGTGCGCGGAAAGCACTACAGGGCCATGCAAGCCGGTCATACGATTACTATTCATAAGGAGGATGGCGCCATTATTACAAAGGACGTGATGCCAAAAAAAGGTGCTGTCGTTATAGAACCGGATATTCGAGTGTATTTTCCCGATTCCGAATCCGTGAATAGGGCTTTGCGTTGTCTGATTCCGTTGCTGACCAAAAAGAGCAAAGCGAAAAGGAAAAGCAAATAAATCCTCATCTAAGTTATTTTAATTTGGAAAGCGTTATTGATTATCGGCATTTTTTAGACAAAAGATATTTTGTCAAAAAACTTAACAAAATATCTTTTGTTATCTATATGCACTTTGACGTGATCGCCAGTCTGTTTAGCATTATCGGTTATTTTTGCGGCGTATATGAAGCAAAGCGGTTTTCTCGCGTTTTCCGATCTCCCGGCGGCAAAGCGCGAGACGCCGGGAGATTTCTTCCCGGTTCTCGTCATATTGCAAGCCGCGTTCATAACATTCCGCGGCTTTGGCCCATTCACCCGATTCTTCCAAATCGCGTCCCAAACGGATAATGTTTTTGAAAAACAGATTGCGCAGGCGCTCGGCCGGCGCCACAGTCCAGGGCGTTCCGTTTTCACCGGCTAAGAACTCGCCGTTATAAAGCTTCAAGGCTTTTTCCGCCAAGACCCGGCTCTCCCGGATATCGTTTGGTTTACGGACCGCTTCGGTCCGGTCCGAAAGAAACTCGAAAGCCCAGGCATCCACCCAGCACAGGCGGGGATTCAAGCGTACACGGCCGTTTTCCATCAGCAAAGCGTCCTCCAGGACAAGCAGTTTACGCAGGCGGTGCAGGCTGATTTCGAACGATTTATACGCTTTGTCGCCTTCCGTATCGGGCCAGAGCAGATCGGCCATTTGTTCTTTGCCCGCGCCGTCCCGGCCGAAGACGATCAGTCCTTTTAAAAACGACAGGATCTTGTGCGGCGCTTTGTTCGCAAACTCGATGTTGCGGTCTTCGATGACGATCCGGAAACGGCCCAGGGTATAGATGCGGATCGGCC
>Ga0105099_10001696_pt1 | contig 13574 bp, 13 predicted proteins | sample PPLLak3cmMay2015_2_FD_79138 | JGI IMG/M metagenome (GOLD analysis project Ga0105099, IMG submission 79138) | Freshwater sediment microbial communities from Prairie Pothole Lake near Jamestown, North Dakota, USA - PPLs Lake P8 Core (1) Depth... | ecosystem: Environmental > Aquatic > Freshwater >...
CAAGCGGATTTTCTAATTCTTGCCACATTTTTCGCCACGCTTTTTCTATGGTTATGGTGCATATCAACGCTTATCGGCTATTATCTTAGGGTTTGGTCAGGAAATAACGAGGTAGTATTTTCCAATCTGCCGATTGCTTCGAGGCAGGGAATCCTTTTGGGATTAATAATTGTTGGTCTTTTAATACTTAGCACCATTAATGTTTTGACATGGTGGATTGGAGCAATTTGGGTTTTGGTTATTTCATTTATGGAATTATTTTTTCGTACAAGGAGTGTTCAATGAAAGGAAATCTTCATCCCTTAACCAAGTTTATGCGCCTAAGCCTCAAATATTTCAAAAAATACGGTTTTGAAATTGTTGAAGGCGACGAAATTGAATCGGAATGGTATAATTTTGACGCGCTTAATGTTCCCGCTGACCATCCTGCCCGCGACGTCCAGGACACATTCTGGATTGATTCCCAAGATAAAAGAGTGCTTCGAACCCATACAACCGGATCTGAATTGCATTATATTAAAAGCTCTGCCCTGAAACCTCCATTTCGGCTGGTAATGCCGGGGCGATGCTACCGTAATGAGCGCACCGACATGACACACGAACATACTTTTTATCAAATTGACGGTATTGCCGTTGATAAAAATATTAACTTAACCAATCTTGTCGGGATTCTCTCCGGCTGGATCAAGGACGTTTTGGGAAACAATGTTAAAATCCGAGTACGACCGCATCTTTTTCCGTTTGTCGAGCCGGGTATGGAAATAGATATAATGCTTGCTGATGGAAAGTGGCGGGAAATGCTTGGCGCCGGAATGGCCCACCCCGTTGTGCTCAAAAACATGGGGATTGACCCAGAAAAGTGGAATGCCGCCATGTGGGGGCCGGGAATAGACCGCTTTGCCATGTTAAAATATAACATCAGCGACATCCGCCGATTCCAAAGCCAGGATTTAAGATTTTTAAAGCAATTCTAACCACAATTATTTTTTTTGATGATTAGTTATTTGTGAGGGTTTATGAAAATATCATACAATTGGCTAAAAGAATTTGTTGACATCAAGGTAACTCCAAAAAAATTAGCTTGCGATTTGAGTTTATTTGGGCATGAGGTTGAGGAAATAAAAAAAACAGGGAATGATTTTATCCTTGATTTTGAAATTACCCCCAATCGCGGAGATTGTTTGTCTGTTTATGGCATGGCTCGCGAAATCGCGGCTTTGTATAACTTGAAGATAAAATCCAATATTACTGAGTTGCCAAAAGAAGAGAACATCAAAAGAGCTATCAATATTAATATTAAAAATAAAAACACGGCAAAAAGATTCTCCGCCGTTATCGTTGAAAATATCAATATCACAGAATCGCCAAAATGGATTAAAGATCGGCTCCTTGCTCTCGGAATCCGTCCGATTAATAACATCGTTGATATTACAAATTACATCATGATGGAACTTGGTCAGCCGATGCATGCCTTTGATTACGAAAAAATCGCGGGAGGTAATTTCATCATAAGAAATGCCAAATCAGGCGAATCGGTTGTAACACTTGACGGCAAAAAAAGAAATCTTGACAAACACGCCATAGTAATCGAAAACGGCAAAAAGATTTTTGATCTCGCCGAAATTATGGGCGGTGTTAATTCCCAAATAGACGGAAAAACCAAAACGATTGTTTTGGAAGCGGCTATTTTTAATCCAGTAATGATTAGAAGAACATGCAAAAGTTTAAATTTGCAAACTGACGCCTCTTATCGTTTTGAAAGGGGAGTCGATCCATACGGCACAATTTATGCAATTCAGAAGGCAATTAGTTTAATTTATTCATTAAATTCAAAAATAATAATTGGAAAAATTACTGATGTTAAATCGGAGAATATCACTCTTAATAAAATACCGATTAATATTGAAAAAGTAAACAACCTTCTTGGATCTAAATTAACACTTAACGAAACAACAAAACTGCTTGCAAAACTTAATTTTGAAGTGAATAATAACGTTGTCACGGTTCCTTCTTACCGGACAGCCGATACAACACTTTGGCAAGATATTGCCGAAGAAATTGCCAGAATATACGGATATAATAAATTGGGATTAAAAAACATTTCATCTGAAAAGTCAAAAGTTAATCTCAGGTTTAATTATAAAGAATATTTTAAAGACGTGCTGGCTGAAAATGGCTTCACAGAAATATATTCCTATTCATTTTCCGATAAAAAACTGCTTGTAAATTTAGGATATAAGTTATCCGATATTGAAAAAGTGGTAAACGGGCTATCGCCGGAAACTGAGTATCTTCGCCCAAACTTGCTTCCATTGCTTCTTTCTGCCATTCGAAAAAATCCCTGGGCGCCGGAAGTCAAAATATTTGAAATTGGCAAAGTTTTTTCTAAAAATAAAGAAAAATGGCAGTTGGGAATTGCAGTTACATCAAAAAAGGGAAACGAAATTATTGATATTATAAAAAAGCTTAATATTAATGGTGAGGTAAAAAAAGTTGATCAAAGCATTCTTGACTATTTGAAAATCCGTCGACCAGTTTATTATTTCACTATGGATTTTGCTGATATTAAAATGCAAAATAAAAAATACTTGGATGTTTTTGAGCCGACATATTTCCATGATATTTCCGAGTTTCCTCCAACTATTCGCGACTTGGCATTCATTGCCGATAAAAATGCTGATGCTCTGGAAATTAAAAATAATATTCTTAAAATTGATAAATCCATACTTATTGTAGAATTATTTGACGAGTTTATTTCCGATAAATTTGGCAAAAACAAAAAGAATATAGCCTATCACGTCTGGCTTGAGGATCTCAATAAGCCAATGACTGAAAAAGATGTAAATAACATAACCGATAAAATAATCATGTATCTAAAAAATAATTATCGCGCAAATTTAAGGAGTTAGAATGAATAGAATGTTGATAAGCGACGTAAAAAAGAATGTCGGAAAAACAATATCACTAGAGGGAAGAGTTCATAATGTCAGGAAATTAGGCGGTGTGATTTTTGTTATTCTTTCTGATCGCACCGGAGAGATCCAGACTGTATGGTCTTCTGATGTTAAAGCCAAAATCGGCGATATTGTGGAAATAATTGGAAAAGTAAAAGAAGAAAAAAGAGCAAAAGGCGGATATGAAATATATGATGGCAAAATGAACATTATTTCCCAATCATCTATCGAACTGCCGTTTGATATATCCAAAAAAGAATTGAATTTAAACCTTCAAACATTGCTTGACAATAGGGTGCTGACAGTGCGCCATCCTAGAATCAAGGCAATTTTTAAAATATATGACATTTTATTAAAATCATATGAGTTAGTTATGCGCGAACGTGGATTTACTGAAATCAAAACTCCAAAGCTTTTATCCGCCCTTACCGAAGGCGGTGCAAACTTTTTTAAAGTCAAATATTTTGATGGCAATGCATATCTTGCCCAAAGCCCACAATTTTACAAGCAGATAATGGTTGGATCGCTGGAGCGTGTTTTTGAAATCGGACCGGTATTTCGGGCTGAACCGCATTTTACCACCAGGCACTTGAATGAATATATCAGCCTTGATGCCGAAATGGGTTTTATAAGCAGTGACGAGGATGTCCGCAAAGAGCTAAACACTGTTATTAAAATGATGTTTGAGATTATTGCAAAAGATGGCTCGGAATATTTTGAATACCTTGGGATTAAAATGGATCGTGTGCCGGAAAAAATTCCATCCATCAAATTATCGGATGCAAAAAATATCATTAAGAAAAAATACAAATATAATATTCCTGATTCTATTGACATCGATCCTGAGGGCGAAAGGCTGCTTTGCCAATATGCCCGAGAAGAATTCAATTCTGAATTTATTTTTGTTACTCATTATCCCTGGAAAGACCGGCCGTTTTACACTATGCCGTTTGATTCCAAGCAAAAAGAAACTCTTGGCTTTGATCTCTTGTATAAAAATATGGAAATTCTCACTGGCAGCCAAAGAATCCACTCTTATGAAATGCTAATTAAAAATATGAAATTGAAAAATATCAAGCCTAAAGGCATGGAATATTATCTCAATACATTTAAATCTGGCATGCCGCCTCATGGTGGCTGGGGAATGGGTTCTGAGCGTGTTCTGCAACTGATACTAAATTTGGCATCAGTTAAAGAAGCATCGTTATTTCCACGAGACGTCAAAAGATTATCACCTTAGTTATTATGAAAAGTAAATATATAATTATTACTGTTTTAATTATTGGTATTGTTTTCATTCAGTACAAGATTTTTAATATTTCTCAAAGCAAATCAGAAAATATTGACCCTCCAAAAGAAGAGGGGAGTGTCAAGGGAGCAAAAACCGAAAAAATTGATCTTCAATTGCCGGAAATCAAAGATGTGGTTCTTCCCGCGCTTCCGGAAAAAAAAGAAAACATTTCCGATCCGGAAATACATGCTAAAAATTATATTCTTATCCACGAAAATACGAATTATCCTTTAATTGAAAAAGATGCCTCTGCCAGTGTCCCTATTGCCTCGACAACAAAGATCATGACAGCTATCATTGCCCTTGAAAACTATAATCTAGATGATGTTGTGGAAATTTCTCAAAATGCCGCCACCCAAATAGGCTCGGATGTATTTTTGCAAATTGGCGAAAAAATATCAGTCAAAAATCTATTGTATGCGCTCCTTATAAAATCAGGAAACGATTCGGCAATGGCTCTGGCAGAATATATGAAACCATACGGTAAAGATAGTTTTGTTCTTAAAATGAATGAAAAAGCGAAATACTTGAACATGAAAAATACCGAACTCAAAGACCCTGCAGGACTAGATGACAGTGGCAAGTCAAGCGCATTTGATTTAGCGATTATTGCGTCTTATTCAATGAAAAATCCTGTTTTTTCCGAAATTGTAAAAACACCGCTTATTGATATCACTTCAACCGACGGAAAATTCGCTCATAAATTAGATTCATCAAATCGGCTGATAAAGCCAGACGAACCATTATTTTATCAAAATGCAATCGGCATTAAAACGGGATATACCCCGGAAGCCGGGCACTGCCTAGTATCAGCTGCAAAGCTTCAAAACACAACCTTAATTGCTGTTGTATTGAATACAACAGAAAGCACAAATGATGCCTCGGCAAAAGAAAGCAAGAAGCTTTTAGAATGGGGCTTTTCAAGTTTTAATTATAAGGACTGATATTTTTGAAGGTCTTGACAAATAATCTCGCTGAGGTTATTTTTTAATATATAACGACCGAATTATTAATGAATCAGAAAGGATCGAAATGTCTATTATTGATGAATTATTAGTTCTCCTTGATGATAAAATTGGCCTCAGCTTCAACGAGATAAAGAAAATTATTCCTCAAAGATCCGCCCAAACAATTTCTTCAGCTTTGGGAAGACTCAACTCCAAAGGATGGATAAAATCAAGTAAAATTAACAGTGACCGTCATTTTAAAATAACCGATAGCGGCCGAAAAGAAATCACCAGCCATTTGAATAAAATCCGTGAACTCGAGCAAGATGATTGGAACGGCCACTTTCTTGTAATAACTTTCAGCATTCCAGAAAAAAAACGAAAACTAAGAGATACGTTTCGAAATTTTTTGCAGTATGAAGGATTTACTCGGTTGCAAAATGATTTGTGGCTAAATTTCTGGGATAAAAGAAAAAATGTTGAGAATACCATCAAATCATTATCCATTGATGGAATGTGCACAATTTTTAGCATCAATAAAATTAACGACAGCGATTTAAATAATTTTATCAACAATCTGACATGGAATCAAAAAGTTCTCAATGATTCATATAAAAAATTTATCTCGCGTTGTGAAAAATATTTAAAATCAAAAAAAGACGGCTTCAATGCTCGTCTTTTAGTTTTCAGCTACGCTAAATCGCTTTCACTCGATCCGAAATTTCCCAAAAAATTTATGCCCGACAATCATCTTGGACCCAAAGCATATGATTTATATCAGAAAATCAGGCCATTTTGCTATAAATAAATTCAACTGATAAATTCTTCAAGTGCTTTTTCTGCTGCTTTTTGCTCTGCTTCTTGTTTTGAACTTCCTTCTCCGTGATTAATCATCTCCTCTCCAATATAAACTCCGACTTTAAAAATTTTTGCGTGGTCGGGTCCAGACTCCGACAATACTTTGTATATTGGAGTGATGGATTGTTTATCTTGGCTTAATTCCTGCAATTTTGATTTAGCATCCTTGTAAAGCTGATTTTCCAGAATTTCCTTCAAGTGTACAATCAGATGCTTTTCAATAAATGCTTGCACCTCTTGATAATTTTGATCTAAATATATTGCCCCGATCAAAGCTTCAAAGGCATTGGCAAGGATAATTTGCCTTGATTTTCCTGTGCTCTGTTTTTCTCCTTTTGATAAATATAAATATTCATTGATATCGAGCAGCTCGGCTATTTTTGAAAGCATTTGTCCCTTGACTAAGGCTGATCTCCAATTTGTGAGTTCGCCTTCCGGGTTATTAAATTTTCGATATAAATATTCAGTGACAACAAGTTCCAATACTGCATCGCCCAAAAATTCCAGCCTCTCGTTGTTCTCCAATTTAAAACCTGGATTTTCATTAAGATAAGATCGGTGAACAAACACCTGCTCAAGCAAATCCTTGTTTTTAAATTTGATATTTATTATTTTTTGAAATTGGTTCAAATCTTTTTTTAGCATAAAATTATTTGTTCTTATTAAGTTCAAGTAAAGTAATATCTTCACCGCCCTCTTCTTGATATCTTTCATCCATACGAAATAATGTTCCGAGCACTCCGTTAATAAATTTTGAGGAATTTTCTCCCCCGTATGATTTTGCCAATTCTACAGCTTCATTAATCACAACTTTGGGGGGAATATCTTTTTCTAATTCAAGTTCAAATACTGCCAGCCTTAATATAGTTTTATCAATTACGGCGATTTGCTCAATCGGCCACTCAGGAGCCGAATCTTCAATCGTTTTATCAATTTTCTTTAAATTTTTTATAATCCCACCTGTAGCATTTAAAACAAATTCTTTGTCGCAATCCTCTTTGAAATTTTCTATGTTTCTTTTTACAATATCATTAATGTTTTTGTCCTGATTAAAATCCCATTCGTAAAGAGATTGCATAACTATAATTCTAGATAGGTGCCGATTAGGCATAATACTCCTTAATCTTTTTTCTTTTTGTCTTTTTCCAACTTAATAATTTTTTCACCTTTATATGTTCCGCAATTGGGGCATACATGATGACTCAAAACCGATTCTTTGCATCTCGGACATTTACCCAAATATTTTTTCACGAGTGCCAGGTGGCTTCTTCTTGCGCCGGATCTGGTTTGTGTTAACCTTTTTTTTGGTTCTGCCATATTTTTATTCTCCGTTTAATTAATAAATTTTTTTCAATCGCTAATATTTTTTGACTTTGCATTTTGGACTGCAGAGCGGTTTCATTGGCAGATTAATTAATATTTCCTGCCTGATAGAAGGCCATATGTCTATTTTTAAATCACTGGTAATTGGAAATTCATCTTCGTTTGGCTTCAAACTAAAATTTTGTTTATAATATAGTTTTATTTTGTGATTATATTCTTTAATACATCTGGCACAATTAAGATTGATTTCTGTTGTTGCATTGATGTTCGCTAATACTCCTTCTCCTAAATTAATCAGCTGTGCATTTCCTTGAATCGGCGAATCTAATTTATATTCATCAAGCGCTGGAATTTTTTCGTTGATTTTTTCTTCCTTGATTTCTCCTGTTTCAGCGTTGATTATTCTTTTAACATCAATAATTATCTTTGGTAAATTACTCATAATATTTTGATTATATCACAATGCTTAGAATTTTTCCAGGTATATAAATTATTTTTTTAATATTATTGTTTTGTATCCATTTTTTAATATTTGTCTCGTCAAGCGCGATGTTTACAGCTTGTTCTTTTTTTGCCTTTGGGTCTATATTTATTCGAGCCCTGACTTTTCCATTAATTTGTATTGGCAGGATAATTTCTTTTTCAATTTCTTTTGCATATTTTGGCCAATCGCTTTTAAAAATAGAAGTATTATTGCCAAGTTCTTTCCATAATTCCTCACAAATATGCGGTGCAAAAGGGGAGAGAATTTTCAAAAATTGTTCTTTGCAGTGTTTATTAACCATTGTCTTTTTATTTATTGAACTGTTAATAAAAATCATCATTGCCGAAATAGCAGTATTAAAATTTAAATCTTTTATATCACCTGTTACTTTCTTGATGGTTGAATGCAAATCATGATTTCCAACTTTTTCATAATCATCCATAAAGCAATATTTCCATACTTTTTCCAAAAATCTTTTTATTCCAACAATTCCCTTTATGTCCCAAGGTTTTTCATCTTCTAATGGTCCAAGAAACATCTCGAATAATCTTAATGTATCAGCTCCATGCATAGAGACAGCTTCGTCGGGATTTATTACATTTCCAAGCGATTTGCTCATTTTTCGCCCGTCGGAAGCTAATATCAGGCCTTGATTTTTAAGCTCTAGAAAAGGTTCATTAAAATTCAAATATTTCATATCTTGTAGTGCTTTAGTGATAAATCGAGCGTAAAGTAAATGCATCACTGCATGCTCAGCTCCGCCGACATACAAATCAACCGGCAGCCATTTTTTAAACTTTTCCTTGTATTTGGAAATTGGAAATTGGAAATTGGTATTACCTTGCATAACGTATGCAAGGTAATACCAGCTCGAACATACAAATGTATCCATCGTATCAGATTCGCGTCGGGCAGGGGAATGACAAATTGGGCATTTTACATCATGGAATTTCTTGCTTCTTTCAAGCGGTGATTCACCAGTCGGCCTAAAATCTATATCTTTTGGTAATTCAACTGGCAAATCCTTTTCGGGAACTGTCACGACACTGCATTTATCACAATAAATAATTGGAATCGGTGCACCCCAATAGCGTTGTCGGGAAATCAGCCAATCCTTTAAGCGATATTGAATTGATTTTTTTCCGCCGACAAATTTAACAATATTATCAAATTCTTTCAAATTTTCTTTTCCATTAAAAAATGCTGAATTAATAAATTTTCCATTGCCAACGTATGCTGAATTGAGATTAGATTGCTCTTCGTTTGAAGAGATTACCTCAATAATTTTTTGCTTATATTTTCTGGCAAACTCGAAATCTCGCTCATCATGGGCAGGCACCGCCATGATTGCCCCGGTGCCGTAAGTTGTGAGGACGTAATCTGCAATAAATATTGGGATTTCTTTTTTATTTGCAGGATTAATTGCCTTTATTCCGTGTATTTCAACACCTGTTTTTATTTTTTCCAAACTTGTTCTTTCCAATTCAGTTTTCTTATTAGTATTAGTAATATATTTTTCAACTTCTTTAAAATTTAAAAATTGAGTTTTGAGTTTTGAGATAATTTCGTGTTCCGGAGCAATTACCAAATATGTTGCTCCGAATATCGTATCCGGTCTAGTTGTAAACACCTCAATTAATTGTTTTGAATTTGTTTCGAATTTCGTGCTTCGAATTTCGAATTTTATCAATGCTCCTTCTGAACGTCCGATCCAATTTTCCTGCATTTTTTTAATTTTATCCGGCCAATCCAAGTCATTTAAATCAGTAAGCAATTTTTCAGCATAATCAGTAATTTTAAAAAACCATTGCTTCAATTCTTTCTGTACAACTATATTCTTGCAACGCTCGCATTTTCCATCAACCACTTGTTCACGGGCAAGAACCGTCTGGCAAGATTCACACCAGTTGACCGGCGCCATTTTTTGATAGGCAAGACCTTTTTTATATAATTCTATAAACAACCATTGGGTCCATTTGTAATAATCCGGGTTTGATGTGTTGATTTCTCTATCCCAGTCATAACTGAACCCCATTGATTTGATTTGACGCCGAAAATTATTTATTGCTTTCTCGGTCGTTTTTGCCGGATGCACTTTGGTTTTAATGGCATAGTTTTCTGCAGGCAAACCAAAAGCATCCCAGCCTTGAGGATGAAAAACATTAAATCCGTTCATACGCATAAATTTTGAATAAATATCGGTAGCAGTATAACTCTCCACATGCCCCACGTGAAGACCATCGCCAGATGGATAGGGGAACATGTCAAGACAATAAAACTTCGGCCGTTTATTATCCTTGTCATCGGCCTTAAATAGTTTCTTTTCTACCCAATATTTTTGCCATTTTGGTTCAATTGTTTTTGGATTGTATTTATCCATACCTTTTATTTTAATTATTATTTTTGGTGGACCGGATGGGAGTCGAACCCACGACCTCATCCATGCCATGGACGCGCTCTACCAGCTGAGCTACCGGCCCTCCGGGCAGAGCCCTCTGGGCGGAGCCCAAAAGGCTTATCAAATAAATAAATTCCAAATTGTTATTTTATTATTTTGTATATCTCTTTCTAATTGCCCATGACTGTTTTTATATTTTTTCTCCCATAATATTGCTTCATAAATATCATTAAATTCTCTTAAACCAATTAATTTTAATGGACGTCGGTGTCTAGTAGATTTAACTTGCCCATTATTATGTTCGTTAAGCCGTCTATACAAATTAGTCGTTGATCCAATATATTTATTACCATCTTTATCACTTTTTAAAACATATACATATGCTTTCATATAGTTAATTACATAGTAGAAGATAGTATATCATTTCAAATTATTTTTTACTAGAGCGAGAGCATCCTTCTTGGTTTTGATTTTTTCCTCAAGCTGGGCATTTTTCACAATATCTAATAACTTACCAATTTCTGGGCCTTCTTTAAGGTCAAATTCTTTGATAATGTCCTTGCCGGAAATTAGTGGCACAAATTTCGGCCTTTTCTTTTCTTCTTCATGAAGAGCATTTACTTTTTCATATAATTTCAAATCAGCTTGATAAAGTGATAAATCTTCCGGCCAGGATCCCAAGGCATCAGCTTTATGCAGTTTCAAGAGCCACGGGAAACGTTTATCCATAAGCCAAGTTCGTTGCTTTGCCAGGCGCATTTTTGGAATGTCGCCAATCATCATGTGATTTTTCACCAGCCACACAATCAGCTCTCTTTCAAAATTTGGAAATTTCAAACGCCGGCAGACATTAGCCGCTATGCCCGCAGAATATTTTACATGTTTATTAAATCTGATGCGATCGCTTTTTGTCTTTGGCATAGTGAGTGTTTCGGCTTTTCCGGTATCATGCAGCAACACAGCCCAGTTAAGCGTAATGGGGGATTTTTCCGGCAATGCTTTCAATGATAAACAAGTATGATGAAAAACATCACCTTCTTTATGAAACTCGTCCGGCTGTGGAATTCCTTTTAATTTTTCGATTTCCGGTAGAATATATTCAAGCAGCCCTGTTTTATCAAGCTCCATAAGCCCTTCGGCACGACGAGAGGATAAAAATATTTTATTCAGTTCATCACGGATTCTTTCTTTTGAAACAGTATTAATTTTAGATGAATTATTTTTTATCGCATCCTGGGTTTCTTTATTGTAATCAAAACCAAGAACGGTCTTGAATCTAACTGCTCTTAAAAGCCGAAGGTGGTCCTCTTCAATTCTGAGTTCCGGGTCACCGATAAACCGGAGAGTTTTTTCTTCTAAATCTTTTATACCACCTACATAATCAATTACCAGTCCATAATCGGTCGTTTTCATTTGCCTTATTCCCGGTAGTTGCCAGGTTTCAATCTTTTCTTTGGTTAGCGGATCAAGAAATAAACCATTTATCGTGAAATCCCTGCGTTCGGCATCTTTTTCGGCAGAAGTCCAAAAAACTTTATCCGGCCGGCGCGCGTCGGTATATTTGTTTTCCGATCGAAAAGTAGCTATTTCAAAATGTTCGCCGTTCATTTCGGCGATGATTACCCCGAATTGCTTTCCCACCGGAATTATATTGAATTCTTTGAGAGTATTTTCAATTTCTTCAGGTTTAGCGGAGGTAACAATATCATAATCTATTGGTTTTTTTCCCATAAGAATATCTCTAACGCATCCGCCCACCCAATAAGCTTGAAAACCGCTAGTTTGAAGTTTTTGTATTATTGAAAGAGAAGTAATTTCTTTCATCCCAGTATATCAACTCCCTGTGCCAAACTTATTCTGTCGCTTACATTTAATTTACTTTCACTCGAGATATTGACACCCTTGAGTTGATTATTGATAACTTACTCAACGTTTGGCATCCAATATTGTGTTCTTCTATCTTACGTTCTATACCAATTGTATAGCCGAAATCATTGTCTTTATCTTTTGCAGGTTATAAAATATAAATATAGAAGAACACACCGGGAGTTGTATTACTGGGCATTTATTTCTTTTTAATAACTTTAATTGCCACATCCGGACAAATATTTTGACAATTCATACAGGCGATACATTTATTAATATCAACGTCGGGTATCGGCCGACTAATATAATTAATATTTGTTTTTGACCACGAAAGGGCAGTTACGGGACATACTTCAACACAAAGACCGCAACCCTTGCAATGTTCGGGATAAATAGTATGGCTTTTTACGCTGTCATTTTTTTCGACAGGCTTTAAAAATGATTTTTCAATATTACTTAAACTTTTCAAGTACATCTCTGATTCCAAAACCAATCCTAAATTAAAAGCCTCGAGGTTATCTTTCAACATATCCTTATTTTTTCCCAATGCATTTTCTATTTCTTTTATAATCATTTTGGCATCGAGCCTGAATTCCGATGTATTTAATTCTTTGATGATGATGCCAAGTGTTAACATATTCAATGGTTTATTTGATAGGTTTTTGCTTTTTAAATATTTATTTAATTCCAGTGCATTAATGACCCTGGTTGTTTTTTCTATAAATTTTTTGGGAATTTCTATTTCTCTTTTAGTCATGATTATTAGCAAGTCAGCTTTTTGAAATTTTGGAAAATAAATTGTTTTTTTATCAAGTATAAGATAAGCAAAAGAAACTCCCATTCTCATCTCCACTCCGTAATGGGGGATATAGGAAATATTATATTTTTGTTTATAGGCGGCATCGGCGATAATTTTTGCAAGCACCTGCGCTCCCTGACCGCCTTCACCAGCAATCATGATCTTCATTTCAATTCTCCGATTTTAAAATTTTTTTCCATTTCATTATTAAGAAAAGCTAAAGATTCCTTTGAGTCTTTTTTCCAATTGACTGGGCACATCGAAAGTATTTCCAAAAATGCAAAATTATTTGTTTCTTTGGAATGGCTAATCAACTTTTTTAAATATTCACGAAGTTCAAGCGGCCTGCTTACAATTCCCCTCGCAACATATGCCGACTTATCAGATACGGTTCTGATCAACTCAGGGCCATACAGCGGTTGATTTGTTTTTCCACCCGGAGTTGTAGTAGTGACTTCTTCAGCTAGCGTTGTCGGGGCCATTTGTCCACCGGTCATTCCGTAAAGGGTATTATTTACAACAATCACCACAATAGGGTCATTCCGGTGCGCCGCGGTAATGAGTGATTGAAGTCCAATAGCATAAGCGCCTCCGTCACCAACATAGGCGATGGCAACCTTATCGGGATCCATAGTTTTATATCCGCTCATAACC
>Ga0105099_10001697_pt1 | contig 13571 bp, 8 predicted proteins | sample PPLLak3cmMay2015_2_FD_79138 | JGI IMG/M metagenome (GOLD analysis project Ga0105099, IMG submission 79138) | Freshwater sediment microbial communities from Prairie Pothole Lake near Jamestown, North Dakota, USA - PPLs Lake P8 Core (1) Depth... | ecosystem: Environmental > Aquatic > Freshwater >...
GCTCCGAAGCGCAATTCCCGCAGTCACCCATGTCGATTACTCCGCACGGATACAAACCGTCAATAAACGCGACAATCCTCTGTATTATTCTCTGATAGAGGAATTCTGTTCCTTAACCGGCTGTCCGGTCATTATCAACACCTCGTTCAATGTCCGCGGAGAGCCGATCGTCTGTACACCCAGCGATGCCTACCGGTGCTTTATGCGAACCGATATGGACTATCTGATTATGGGAAACTTTCTTCTTGATAAGCAGGGCCAGGCGCCGCTGGAAAACGACAGCGACTGGAGCAGGGAGTATGCGCTTGATTAATATACTAAATAGTATCTGTTCGAAATTGACATTTGCGCCCCCTAAATCCCCCGAAGGGGGACTTGTAATGTCTTGATTTTATTATAAATTCATGTTCAATAAAAGTCCCCCTTCGGGGGATTTAGGGGGCGCAAAGTTACGAGACAGTCAATTTTGACCAGGTCCTAAATAATTACATATCCAAATACGCCGTCCGGAAATGACCAGATCATAATGATAACTGAAATAAAAAACAGATTGCAGCGTCTTGACACTTCTAAAAAAGCGCTCCGGAGGTTTGGTATTATTCTGGGCATAGGCCTCTGTTGTGTTGCAGGGATCATGTTCCTTAAGGATAACCCGTACCGCTTTATCGCCGGAGGCGTCGGCCTGCTTATTCTTATAACCGGTTTGATTATTCCAGAATCGATAAAACCTTTCTACAAAACATGGACAGCGGCCGGATTAACCATAGGAATGATAATAACGCGTGTTATATTAATCGTTATCTTTTATTTTGTTATTACCCCGTTTGGTCTGTTTGTACGGCTTATACTCAAAAAAGATTTATTGGATGAAAAAATTGATAAGAACGCGCAGACTTATTGGAAAAAGCATGAGCCGGTGGCTGATAAATCCCGGTACCTGAAAAAATATTGATGGATGCCCTTATGCAGGAACTTACAACAGACCGCCGCGAAACAGCATTTGAATATATCGACTGCAACCTCTGCGGCGGAAAAAACCATACGCCTCTGTTTGAAAGCCATGACTATCTCCTGTACTCACCGTTGACCTTCAGGCTCGTTCAATGCAATGCGTGCGGCCTGATTTTTTTAAATCCCCGGCCAAAAAATATGGACGAGTATTATACCGGCTATTATAATGCAATTTTCACCAAAGGTTATTTTGAGTGGCTCTCCCCCGATAGAACGAGACGAATAAACCGGATGAGGCCGCAGGGTAAAATGCTTGATATCGGCTGCGGAAAGGGTGAATTCCTGTCTGCGATGAGCAAAATCGGGTGGGACGTTTACGGGAATGACATTTCCCCGGACAACTGCAATTATGTACGAAACACGCTGGGACTGAAAAACATCCATTGCGGCCAATTTGAATCGATTGACCTGCCTGAAAAGTATTTTGACGTTATCACTTTGATCAATGTGCTGGAACATCTCAAAGAGCCCAGGCAAACCCTTCAAAAAATTCATCGGCTGTTAAAAGACGATGGGATCGTGGTTATTGAATCTCCGGATTTTAACAGCATGCAAAGTGCTCTGTCTGGAAAGGCCTGGTATGGCTTGGACCTGCCGCGACATCTCTATCAGTTGTCCCCCCGCATAGTCAATAAACTCCTGGATGTTACCGGCTTTCGTGTTATAAAGAAAGACTATTTCGTGCATGCACTATATACTTTTCTTTCAATAAAAAACAGCCTCTTGCGTCTGGCAGGAATTCAAAAACCGCCCGCTTCGGACCGCGATCCCGCTTCAAATGCAGCACGCACGCGAACGGTGATTCGAAAGGTTGGAACAATCGCCGTGGACGCTCTCTGCCTTACACTATCGGGCGTTTGCAGCCTTGTGCGGTGTCAGGACATATTCAGGCTCTATTGCACTAAAAGAAAACCGTGATCTATTCGATGGATAGTTGAGCGAAGGCGTCGCTCCTGGCACAAAGGTTTTCGCTCTTTGCAGCCCCTTTTTTCGTCTCGAAATAGGCAACGGCATGGCACCGGGAGCACATGATATTCTGCGAACATTTTTTACAGGCCTCCTCGATTCTTTCCTTCTGCTTTCTGAACTCAACGCTCTTTTCCCCATACCAGATGTCTCTGAAGGAGCTGTTTTGAAGATTGCCAAGGGAAATGGGCAGAATGATGCAGGGGAACACATCCCCGGACGGCGAGATTCCGCAAAGGCTTGTCCCTGCCTCGCAGAGGGGCCGTGACGCCTCTTTACTGGAAACACAGTTCATCAGTGTGGGTGTATACATATCCTTGAGGAACATGAAGTGCTGTTCGTGGTTTAAAGCATAGGGAGACGTCTCGCCTTTATTCATCGGCAATATCATGGAATCGCACTCGAATGCGCAGCCTTCGGATTCTGCCAGGTGTTGTAAATCGGCATACTGGCCGAAATTGGCGTTTGACACGGAGTGTTTTATCACGACCTTTATGCCCGCTTTGACACACAGGCGTATGGCGCTTAAAGCAAGCCGGAAACTTCCGGGCATGGTGGTTAATCTGTCGTGCAGCTTTTCGTCCGCGGCGTGCAGGCTGATGCCGATATCGAGGATTCCCTGCTCCTCCAGTTTTTTCACGATCGGTTCGGTTATCAAAATGCCGTTGGTAATGATGCTGACGGCCAAATCATGCTTGCGCGCGCTGGAGACAATCTCCATACAGTCGGGTCTCAAAAACGGCTCGCCCCCGGAAAAGGTTATATAAAGGCTCTCCATTTCGGCAAGCGCTTGCATGACCCGTTCCCACTGCGAAAAGCTCATCTCTGCTGCCGGCGTATATGATTTCTGATAGCAGTAATAGCATTGAAGGTTACAGCGGTGGGTAAGCTCGATAAATACGCTCAGGGGGATGTCCTTCCGGGCTGAGGCCATAGTTACCTGCTGGGTGACTGTTTTGTTTTGTATAATAATTACAAAATCCGAAATCCGAATATCGAAATCCGAAACAAATTCAACATAGAAAATATTTTAATGACCAAAACGATATATCTCATTGGAAAAAACCTGATATTCCTTACCAATCCTGACTAAAAATATTTTATCGCCAGAAGTTTCCTGCGAAAAATTTGTTAAATATCCCGGTATACAAGACGTATCTTTATAGTATATGAATGCCGATTATAATGCAATACGGAAATTCTGCGGCCGCCTTCGGGCCGCATATATTGCCGCAACGGTGCTCAATTCCTGGTTTTTATCACTCGCTCTGCTTTCCGGCGCAGGGGCGCTGCTGTCCGTTTCGTTCTTCTTTTTCCCCTGGACGGCGCTGCCGGTGCTGTTTGACGCGGCAGTCATTATCACCGTGCTTGTATGCGCCGGTATCGCGGTGCGGCGGGCTTGTATCCGGCCGCCGTCCGAGCACGCTGTTGCGCAAAAGGCCGAAGCCCTCGTGCCCCGGAAACACCACTATCTCTCCATCGCCCTGCAGCTCTATCCGCAGGCGTCCGACGCATCGTTGCCTCTTGTCCAGCAGGTGTGCATGGTGGCGCGCCGGGAACTTGACCGGTATCCGAAACGGATTCCCGGCGTTATACAAAAAAAACGGGTCGCCGCACTGTGTCTGAGCCTGACGCTGTTTATGGGTGCAGCCTTCCTGTTGCGGCCTGCCATGCTCGGCTGGTGGGACATGCCTTTTTCCCTGTTCGGCTCGCAGGATGCGGCGCTCTATCCGGGAAAGACCCTCGTGGCGCAGAATACGCGGCTTGTTCTGAAATGCACGCCGCGAAAAGCAGTGTATCCTTCGGCCAGGCTGCATATAACGGACCTGAAGCAGTTCGGCGGCCGCGCCATGCGTGTCCTGCTGCGCCCCGACTCGGCCGGCATCTTTACGTTCAGGACCGACCCCCTGCACACATCGATTGCCTATGCTTTTTCCCTGGGAAGCCGTGAGTTCGGTCCGGACACGATAACGGTTGTGCCGCCGCCGGTACTCTATTCCCTGAAAGTCGTTCTGACTCCCCCGCCCTACACCGGCCTTAAAAAAAAGCAACAGCCCGAAGGGCTGGGCTCGATTGCGGCGTATGCGGGAACCAGGGCGCAGTTTACCATCAGTTCGGTGTTTCCGCTCTTTAGGGCTCTGTTTATAAAGGATACAACCGACACGATTCCCTTTGCCGTTACTGATGGCAAGGCGCACGGCGAAACCGTGCTGTGGAACCCGGGCGCCTATACGTTCTTCCTGCAGGACTCCCTGCTCCAGCCGAGCGATTCCCTCCCTTCGTTTTACATCAGTATCCTGCCCGATTACGGGCCGAACGTGCGCATACTCAAGCCGGCCATGAACAAGATGCTGAGCCCGGCACAGCAGGAGACGCTCTGGGTCGAGGCTGCGGACGATTTCGGGATCAGATCGCTCCTGCTGCACTGGACAAGGTCGGGCGACGATATCGACACCGTGTATACCCGCAACATCGCTCCCGCGGAAACCAGAGAAAACAGCATCAGGAGCAGGATTGTGTGGGACCTGACGCCGCTCTCCCTCTATCCGGGAGATACCGTGTTTTACTGGGCCTATACCCGCGACAACAAACCCTTCGGCGCGCCGCAGATATGCGTCAGCGACACCTTCTTTTTCCGCGTGCCGACCTTTGAGGAGATTCACCGCCGGGTTGCGGACAAACAGGATGATGCCGGCAAATCGCTCTCGTCGGTGCAGAAGCTTCAGCAGGACGCGCAGGAGCGGCTGAAATCCCTTATAAAGTCGGCTGAAGGCAAGGAGTCGCTCTCGTGGGAAGAGAAAAAGATCATGGAGGATCTGGGCAAAAGCATACAGCAGCAGTCCGATTCGCTCCAGAAGGCGGTGAAAGACCTGGAGGAGGCTGTCGAAAAGATGAAGGAGTCCGCGGTAAGCAGCGAGATTCTTGAAAAGATGGACGAGGTGCAGAAGGCACTGAAGGAGCTTGTCGAGAAATACGGCGACAGCCTTTTTTTCAAACCCCCGCAGGCTGAAGAAAACATCGGATGGAAGGATATCCGCGACGCCGTCGAAAAAATGAAGGAGATGATGCCCGACCTGAAAGAGAGCCTGGACAACACCCTGAAGTTTCTCGAAATGCTGAAAAAGGAGAACGAACGCGCGATGCTGGCGCAGCAGGCGCAGAAGCTTGCCGAGGAGCAGATGCAGATCAGCGCCAGCAGCGAACCGGAAGAAAAACAGAAACAGATGGAGAGCGACCTGCTTGAGCGAACCGGGGATTTTCTGGACGAGGTGCGCAAAGCCCTCAGCGACGAAAACAGCCCCGTCGGGCTGAACGACGTACCGTCGCACAAACAGGCGGCTGCGCAGCAGAGTGCGATGAAGTCCGATCTCGCCATGCAGCGTATGCCGCAGAAAAACGCCATGAACAACATGGCGGCAAACCTGCAGTCGCTTTCCGGCGAGCTTGAATCGACCCTGCTCAGCGCCCTTGCAGCAAAGGCCATGCAGGACCGCCAGACCCTTCTTGCCATGGCCCAGGATGTGATGGACCTGTCTCAATGGCAGAACGAGCTTGCCGACTCCGCGGGGCCGCAGGCGGACAGCGACAAAAAAAAGAAAATGACCGCGGCGGAACAGCAGGCGCTGCGGGATGCGTTACGAAAAAGCATGAACAGGATCGACAGCCTGCAGGTCGTTCCGCCGGCGCTGCTTCAAAAACTGGTCGCCGGTCAAAACGCTGCGCTCTCCGCCATGAAGGGCGCGCTTGAGTCCCTCGAAGGCTCGATGCCCGGTTCGGGTATGAAAGGTTCCGCCTACAGCCTCAACGAACTGGCAAACGACCTGCTTGATCTTGCGTCCGCCATGTCGCAGAACGAAGGCGGCGGCCAGGGCGGGGCCGGAGGCATGATGAGCGGGCTGCGGAAGCTCTCGGCAAAACAGGCTGCGATTAATTCCCTGACCGGCGAAATGCTGAAGCAGATGTTCTCTTCGCAGCCGGGACAGGGCGGGGAAGGCAAGCAGCAGGGCGAATCGGATCAAATGGGAAGGGACGGAACCAACGCACGGCAGGCGGCGCAGAAGGCGCAGGAGCAGCTTGCGGATCAGCTTAAGCAATTGCAGGATCAATACGGCGGCACCGGTGACAAGAGTCTGAGCAGCCGGGTGGCGGAGCTTGAAGAGGAAGCGCGCCGCATTGCAGAGATGCTCAAACAGCCGACGCCTGATGTCAACGAACGTCAGGACCGCTTCCTGGTAAGAATGCTTCAGACCGCGCTCTCCATGCACCGCGAAGACGAGGGCAAGGAAGAACGCCAGTCGACCTCCGCGGCAACCGTGTTTTCGGACGACGCAATTGACCAAAACGGCGTCCCGTATAACGCCATCGACACCTATTATATGATCCGCATGAAGGCGCTGGAAGGTAACTACCCGGATTCATACCGCAAGGAGATTCAGGCCTATTTCGATATGCTCGGGGAGCTTTTTTTGAAGGAGAAGTAGGCAATGGAGTTATTCAAGACTCTTCGCATACCTCCGGAACACCGCCGCATGCTTAATCAACCGCCAGTAACTATGCGGGCTCTCAAGCAGCATTTTCCGGTAAACTTTTCGCATAAACGGCCTGTTATAAAACCTGCGGATAAATTCCCGGTACTGCTTTGTAAGAATCTCACCTGATTCTATGCTTTTTGGCAGGAATACGAAATTAACGCAATCCATTTTCTCCCAGTTTTGCGGGTCTTTGTCAAAAGCGCCGTACTCTTCGATCCTCTTATATACCGGTGACCCGGGAAAGGGGGTAAATGCGGTTATGTTTGCGTCCTTGAGGGGAAGGGAGCATGCGAACTCCAGTGTTTTCTGTATCGAGGCTTCGGTCTCGTGCGGAAATCCCATCATAAACAGTCCCTTGACCCAGATGCCTGCGCTATGCAGGTTGTGTATGTCCCGCTTGATTGTCTCAAGGCTCAGCCCATCCTTGTTTTCATCCAGGATGTTCTGGTCTCCGGATTCGATACCGACATTCACCATCCAGCACCCCGAAGATTTGAGTTCCTGTATCAAACCATCATCAATATGCCCGACCCTGACAATGCAGTTGTAGGTTATGCGGGGCCGATGGTTGCGCAACAGGCCGCAGAATTTTTCGACGCGCGATCTGTCGAGGGTGAAGAGGTCGTCATAAAACAGGATATGCCTGACGCCGAAGTCCGTGTTGAGCCATTTAATAAGCTCGAAGGTGTATTCCGGTGAGTTCCAGCGGAAGCTTTTTTGAAAAACCGACCGGTCGCAGAAATCGCACTGGTACACGCACCCGCGGGAGGAGATAACGCTGGCGCCGGGGTGCCGGGGATAGCTGAACAGCGGCAGGTTATACTTTTTCGGGAACCCGTCCAGAAGGTCATACGCGGGAAAGGGCAGGTCGTCCATGACGCAGAGACTCTTTTTGTCCTGATCCGGGCCATGCTTAATGCGTGTGCCGTCGCGGAAAAAGAGTCCTGCAATGGTTTCCGGCGCTTTGCCGTTAACCAGGTCAAGAAAAGCGAACTCCCCTTCGCCGGCAATAACAAAGTCAATGGCAGGATACTCTGTCAGTATGGTCTCCTTGCCCCACGAGACATGCACGCCGCCAAAAACGGTTTTTGTGGCACTGCAGGCCTCCTTTACCGCGCAGCACACGGCGCAGGCGTTGGTAAAAGAGGCGGTAATTGCGGAGAATCCGACAAAATCCGGCTTTTCATCAATAATTTTTTTTACCCATACGCTGTCGGCAACCTCGGGCCGGCACACCGCGTCGAAAAAAACGACGTCGTGACCCGCCCTGCGAAGAACAGCGGCAACAGACGCAAGCCCTATCGGCGGCAGACATGCAGCCAGCGAGGAGACCGGTTGTGTTCCGGAAGAGGAGGCGCCGCGGGGATAAAACAGTATGACCTTCATGGTTGCGACTCTCTATTTGGAAAGAAACTCCCAGAGCGGGCCTGCAACGCCCATCCTGCGCAGCATTTGCATGGCTTTGACTTTTTCGGGCGTGTATTCGCCGATCACCCAGTTGCGTCGTGTGCTGTTGAACTTGTTTGACAGGTCAAATATTTTCTCCTCCGAAACATGGGGGGTGACATAGAAACAGGGCGGCAGAAGGTCCGTGTCCGCGGAAATCGCCCCTTCCCTGATCGCATGATAATACAAAGGCGTATCGGGATAGATGCGCATGCCGATATAGGAAAAAAACACCGCCTGCTTGATATGCCAGGAGTTTTCAAACCCCTTTTTTATGGTTTCCTCCGTTTCGGCAGGGCCGCCGGTTATCAAAAAATGGGCGTAGTTCACGCCTGAGCGGTGCGCGCAGTTGCTTGCCTTCACAATATCGTCGAAGGTAAACGCTTTGCCGTATGCCTCAAGCACCGGGTCGCACAGGGAATCGGTACCGAACTCGATATGGCTGAGCCCGGCGCGCGCCATGAGATCCATGAGCGCCTGATCGATATCCCTGGGGCGCAGGAAACATCCCCATTTAATGGTGCATTTTCTTCGTATCATCTCTTCACAGAGCGTAACCACATGCTTCTGCGACGTGTTGAAAACCGAATCAACGATATATACATAGGGCGCGCCCAGCGCCTGCGCTTCAGCTATTTCATCGCAGATTTCCTCAGCCCCGCGATACCGGGTGTTGCTGCCTTCGATCAGCGGGTAGGTACAATAGCAGCAGGTATAGGGGCATCCCCGCTGGGTCTGGATATTCAGCATGGCGCTCTGCTGAATATAAAAATCAACAAGGTGTTGGGGCCGCTTGAGCGTGGCAATCGTAGCTGCTGGACAGGGAGTTTTGGGATTCACGCAAACCGCGCCGTTCTTCCTGTATACAAGACCGGGAATATGCTCGTGCGCGCCATGCGTTGCGAGAGCCGAAAGCAGGGCAAGAAACGCCGCCTCTCCCTCCCCCCATACGCCGAAATCAGCGCCCGAAAGCGCCAGTATCCTGGCGGGAAACAGCGAAAATCCGCTTCCGCCAAGAACCACGGGCGCTTTGCATATCCTGCGCACCCGTTCCACGGTATCGGTGAATAAGGGAACATAGTAGCTTGTATTATGTATCTGAATATCGTCGATATTGCGAAGGGAGAGGCCGATACAGTCGGGGCTGAACGATCGTATGGATGCCTCCAGTTCCCCGGTTTCAACCTGCATATCGTAAATAAGCGTCTCGTATCCCTGTTTCTGCAGCGCCGAGGCAAGTTGGGTAACGCCCAGAGGGTAGACTGGGTAGGGCAAGGAACATCTGTTAACGCTTATCAGAATTATTTTTTGCACAAAAAACCTGTTCGAGAATGAAACATACGTTATATCGCCATTATTCCAGAACGCGATATAAAAAATAGTGAATATCATTCATGAGAGTAATATTTATATATTTTGTATATGAATAAAATATTTTTATACGGTAACCGATAGAGGTTCTGGCATCACGACGGTTTTCGTTGCAATGAGTATTTCGGCTTTATTAAACGACAGGTAACTGCCGACGTGACAGGCACATCAGGTATGTGCATTTTCTGCCGGACTCTGGCACCCTTCATACGCGAGGTATATATGGCTACAATATTGCCGGATATTTCAAGGACTTTTTCCGAATATCTGCTTATTCCAAGGCTGACGGAAAAAAAACATCTCCCCTCAAATGTTTCGCTGAAGGCCCCTATCGCCAGATGCAAAAAAGGCGAAACCCCGCGGCTCTGCCTGAATATCCCTTTTGTATCCGCGTGCATGCAGGCGGTATCCGGGGTGCAGATGGGCATCTCGCTTGCGCGCAGAGGCGGCGTGGCCTTCATCTTCTGTTCCCAACCGATTGACAAACAGGCGTCAATGGTCAGCCGCGTGAAGCTGCATAAAGCAGGATTTGTGGCAAGCGATTCGAATATAAAACCGGAAACGAAGCTCAAGGACGCCATTGCGCTCATCAGAAAAACCGGCCACTCAACCGTTGCCGTGACCCACGACGGGACAAACAGGGGAAAGTTCCTCGGCATCCTGACCGATAAGGATTTCTGGGAATACGAAGACGATCTCCAGAAACCGGCGTCCCATTTCATGACCCCGAAAGAGAAGGTGGTGTTCGGCACGGTCGGTATATCGCTGCACGACGCCAACTCACTTCTGCACAAGCATAAAAAAGAGTGTCTGCCGATTCTGGATGAAAAAGGCAACCTGGACTCTCTCGTGTTTAAAAAGGACTTCGTGGATCACCGGAACAATCCGGAAGAGCTTCTTGACGCGGATAAGCGGCTTGTGGTCGCCGCGGGGATCAACACCCACGACTACAAAGAACGCGTTCCCGCGCTTGTCGAAGCCGGCGCCGACATACTCTCCATCGACTCTTCGGACGGGTATTCCGAGTTCCAGAAAGAGACGTCGCTGTGGATACGCAAGAAATACGGCGATGCAGTCGCGGTGGGCGGCGGCAACGTCGTTTCCGCGGACGCATTCCGGTATCTGGCACAGGAGGCGGGCGTCGATTTCGTGAAGGTCGGCATCGGCGGCGGCTCCATCTGCATAACCCGCGAACAGAAAGGCATCGGCAGGGGTCAGGCTTCCGCGCTCCTTGAGGTGACGCAAGAGCGTGACCGGTATTATGAGGAGACCGGCGTGTATATACCGATCTGCTCGGACGGCGGCCTTGCCAACGACACCCAGATTATCATCGCCCTTGCCATGGGCGCGGATTTCGTGATGATGGGGCGCTATTTTGCCATGACCAACGAGAGCCCGACCCCGAAAATATCCATGGGCGGCCGGCTCTACAAACCCTACTGGGGCGAGGGCTCGAACCGGGCGCGCAACTGGCAGCGTTACAGCGACGACACCCAGGACGTTACCATGAAATTCGAGGAGGGCGTGGACGCCTATGTGCCGGTTGTCGGGTCGGTAAACGACGTGCTTGACGTCACCCTGGCCAAGCTACGGTCAACCATGTGCAACAACGGCGCTCTGACGTTACGTGAATTCTACGAAAAAGCGCATTTAACAAGAATATCCGAACAATCCTTTATCGAGGGCGGCACCTCGACTGTGGTACAGCCCGATAAGAGCACTGCTAAAGAATATTAGTGTCTGTAGCTGAATTATCTACGCAACACGAGTAGATAAATTCAAAGCGTAGATATGTCAGCGTACAGATTTTAATCCTGCGATTAGCAGGGCACTTATTCTGCTGTTTTGCGTAAAAGGTTAAAGAACTAAAGTGCCGCAAAGCCTATAAAATCAATTCCTTAGTTTCCGGCTTTGCCGGCTTAGTGTCTGTAGCTGAATTATCTACGCAATATGAGCAGATATTTTCAAAGCGTAGTTAAGTCAGCGTAGAGACACTATCAAGCTCAGCTGGATTAGCACCCGCGCTATCGGCTATGACAATAAAATCGGTCTGCATCCGAAATATATTTCTGGATAGGCAGGATTATTTTTTAATGTAAGGAGGTTGTAGCTATGATTCGCATTTCAAAGCCGTTCATTCCGCTCTATGCGGTCATCTTCATTGTGATGAGCATCTGCACCTACGGCTGCAAGTTCTCTTTTGCGGAGAATAAAAAAGCTGATTCCGACGCCATTTCCTTTGGCGCAGAGAAAAAACCCGACATAAAAGTGCCGCAGCAGCTCGAATCATTCAAAAACGTATTTGCGGATATCGCCGCAAAGGTCATTCCGACCGTTGTTTCAGTAACCTCGACCAAGATCGATACGGTCATATACCAGGACCCCTTCTCCCAGTTTTTCTGGGGATCCCCGTTTGAGGACTTTTTTGGTAATCCCAATCAGCGGCGTCAGGCGCCTCAGCAGCCACGGCAGGAAGAGCGGCGGCAATCAGGTGTCGGCTCCGGTGTTATAGTCTCAAAGGACGGTTATATTCTCACGAACTACCACGTTGTGGGCGAAGCGGATGAAATTACTGTTACCACCAACGACGACCGGGAATTCGGAGCGGAGATTGTGGGTATAGATTCCCTGTCCGATGTGGCGGTTATTAAAATAAAGGAAAAGGTGGGCGATCTCGCGGTCGCGTATCTTGGAAACTCCGGTACACTGAGGCCCGGGGACTGGGTCATGGCTGTCGGAAACCCTTTTAATCTCGCCTCGACCGTCACCACCGGCATTGTGTCCGCGGTGGGACGCCAGACCGGCGGCATCACCATGTACCAGAACTTCATCCAGACCGACGCAGCCATCAATCCGGGCAACTCCGGCGGCGCTCTTGTCAACATTGAAGGCGAGCTTATCGGCATCAACACCATGATCTACAGCCGCACCGGCGGGTACATGGGGATCGGCTTCGCCATTCCCATCAACATGGCAAAGAACATCATGGAACAGCTTATCGACAAAGGCAAGGTTCTGCGCGGCTGGCTCGGCGTGCAGATCGGCGACATCGATAATAACATGAAGGACGCGCTCGGACTGAAAACCCGCAGGGGCGTTCTGGTCAACGACGTATTCAAGGGACAGCCTGCGGAAAAGGCGGGTATAAAGGTCGGCGACGTGATACTCTCCATAGACGGCATCCCGACCAATGACGCCAATTCCCTGAAAAATATCGTTGCCAGCATCCAACCCGGCAAAAAAATACCGGTCCAGATCATACGTAATGGCGAGAAAACAACGGTAACCGTTGTGCTTTCCAGCAGGGACGAAAAGGAGATAAGCAAACTCTCCTCCAAGGAAGAGACCCCGGCGGAAGACGAGAAGGCCGAAGAGGTGGACATGACTAAAAAGCTGGGCTTTTCCGTGGGTACCATAACCGCGGAAATACGCCTACGCCTCGGCCTTAAGCCGGATGTAAAAGGTGCGGTTGTTCTGAATGTTGACCAGGCATCAGGTGCGGCAAGAAAAGGAGTGCGTGAATACGATATAATTAAAAAGATAAAGATCCAGAACAGCGACTTTATAGTGACTCCCGACGGAAAGGCCTTTAAAAAGGCCCTGGCCAAACTGAAGCCTAAAGACTCCATCCTGCTCTATGTCGAGCGTGAAGGCAACTCGTTCTTTATCGCTTTCAAGGCTGAGTAACCGTTACCGTCTTGCCCCCGAAACAACCGGCCTGGGCGGGAATACCTTTCCGGTACTCCCGTTTTTTTTATCTGCAAACCGTGACAGAACAAGCGCGGCAAAAAAAATCGATGTGACTGTTTGACAAAAATTATACTTATGTATACAATATAGCATACAATAGTATGAAAAAATATACCGGTAGTATCATCCTGATTATCTCTTTCAGCCTCCCGTGTGCCGCGCTCACCGAACAGGCAATTGAAACTATTAAACAATCGACGGTCTACATTACCGTTAAACACACATTTCCGCTTACCAAAGACGTGGTTCCCACATTTGGAACCGGTTTTTTTATCAGCAAAACCGGCCATATCATCACCAACTATCATGTTATCCAGCCCATGATCACACTCTACGAAATGAATTTCCCCACACCCGTTTCAGAGATCTGCGTTACTCAAAACAGCGGCACAAAAGCACATAAAATCTTTTCCGCCGCAATTATCGCCCTCGATAAGGAGAACGACCTGGCTCTCCTGCAGATCACCGACACGGCCCACACCCCTTTCCTTGGCA
>Ga0105099_10001698_pt1 | contig 13569 bp, 7 predicted proteins | sample PPLLak3cmMay2015_2_FD_79138 | JGI IMG/M metagenome (GOLD analysis project Ga0105099, IMG submission 79138) | Freshwater sediment microbial communities from Prairie Pothole Lake near Jamestown, North Dakota, USA - PPLs Lake P8 Core (1) Depth... | ecosystem: Environmental > Aquatic > Freshwater >...
GGTCAATCTGCTGGGTTGGGCAGAAGTCGGCAGACCCTATTTGCCGATCATGATTTGTGCTTCCGCCATGTTCCTGTTGGGGTTACTCGATGATCTTTACACGATCGATCCGCAACATAAGTTAGTCGGGCAGATCATTATCAGTTCCGTTTTGTTGGCTTTTGGATTCAATCTCGATTGGTTTACTTCCAAAACCATCAATTTGTGCCTAACGCTCGTTTGGATTGTTGGGATTACCAATGCTTTCAATTTATTGGACAATATGGACGGGTTGTCCGTCGGTATCGCGCTTATTGCGGGTTTATTTTTATTTTTGAACCTGGCGTTGCACCCCGAGTGGAGTCCGCTAACGGTTCCGATTCTGGTCTATTGTGCCATTTTTTTGGGTGCTCTCGCCGGTTTTTTAATTTTCAATTTTAACCCCGCTTCCATTTTCATGGGAGATACCGGGAGTTTATTTATTGGGTTCAGTATGGCCTGCCTGACCCTGACCGATGGCGCGCGATTCACGCTCAAAGGCGGATTTGGCCATTTGCTCTCCGTAATGGCCGTTCCCATTTTAATTTTGTTTATTCCTTTGTTGGATACGGGATTTGTCAGCCTGATGCGCAAGCTGTTTTCCAGGCCGATTTCGGTGGGCGGCAAAGATCATTCCTCTCACCGGATGGTGGCGATCGGACTTTCGGAAAAAAAAGCGGTGATTACGCTTTATTTGTTTTCGATTGCTTCGGGTTTTCTCGCGCTGGTCATTAACTATACCGGTATCGGAACGGCCTTATTGTTGATCGCGCTTTATTTGCTTTTGGTCATCCTCTTTTGGGTTTATCTGGCCAAAGTAAAGGTCTACGAAGGAGAACCCCTTCATTCCGAAAACGGCCGGCGCAACGGCTTAACCCCGATCATTGTGGAATTTACTTATAAACGCAGATTGTTTGAAGTATTGCTGGACGCCGGACTGATTGCCATCGCTTATTATGCCGCTTATTTTTTACGGTTTGAGGGCCTCATGGCCAATTTGCTGGGTGTCAATTTCGATTCTTTTATGAAATCATTGCCGATCATGATCGCCTGTCAAATTTTTTCTTTTTATATCGTCGGTGTTTATCGCGGTATTTGGGAGGCCACGGGAATCAGCGATTTGATCGATTATGTCAAAGCCATTACGCTGGGGACGATCCTGGCCATATTGGTCATCCTTTTTATTTCCCGATTTCAGGGTTTTTCGCGGGTGGTATTCATCATCTATTGGAGCGTACTGCTTATCCTGGTATCCCTGTCCCGGTTGTCATTCAGGTTGGTGGATGAAAGCCTGAAAAGAACCCGCAAAAGCGGCAAGGCCACTCTGATTTACGGCGCCGGAACGGGCGGTCAATTGTTATTGCGGGAATTGGAAAGCAATCGCGATTTGAGCCTGAACTTGATAGGCTTTTTGGATGATCATTCCAAAAAACAAAAAAGGAAAATGAAGGGTTATCCTGTTTTCGGCGGTATACAAGATTTGGAAAAAATTATGCGTCAACATAAAATCGAGGAAATCATCATCTCCTTCAGAAAGGGAGGTGAAATCAAAAAGCAAGAGCTTAGCGCTTTATGCGATTCTTTAAACATAAACGTAAATGTATCCAGAATGGAAATATTGATTAAATAATTGGTCAATCGATTCACCCGTTTCGCCTGCCGGAAATTTTTCCCCGCTTTTACTCCTCGCCTATTCTAATTTTTCCGCCTTTTTTCTATTTTAAATCCAAATCCGTGCCTATCACCCGATTGCGGCCGGCCTCTTTGGCCTGGTATAGGGCCTTATCGGCCTCCTCAATCAGAAATTTCATCGCCTTTTCCGCTTTAGGGATCGTGGTGGCCACTCCCAAGCTGATGGTGACGTGGTCGGAAATGCGCGATTTTTCGTGTTTCATTTTAAGATGATCGATGGATTTTCTGAAAAGTTCAGCCACGGTAAAGGCGCCTTCTTTGTCCGTTTCGGGAAGAATGCACACGAACTCCTCGCCGCCATACCGGGCCACAAAGTCACCGGGGCGGCGGATGGTGGCCAGCAATGTTTCGGCGACTAATTTCAAGCAATCGTCGCCAAGAAGGTGTCCGTAATGATCATTAAACAGCTTAAAATAATCAATGTCCATCATGACCAGGGACAAGGGCCGGCTTTGGCGGATGGACCGTTTCCATTCCTGGTCGAACATTTCCTCAAATCGGCGGCGATTCGGGATGCCGGTTAATCCGTCGCAAGCGGAAAGGTGTTCGAGATTGTCGCGATGTCGTTTTAACTCCAGATGGGTTTTGACGCGGGCTTTGACGATCGGCAGGCTGAAAGGTTTGGTAATATAATCAACGGCCCCCAATTCCAGACCATGGGTTTCATCTTCTTCCTGGTCTTTGGCCGTAATGAACACAACCGGGATGTTGCGGGTTTGCTCCTCTTGTTTCAGTTTTTTACATGCCTCATATCCGTCCATGCCGGGCATAATGATGTCCATCAGAATCAAATCGGGCGGTTTTGAAGAGGCGGCAATCTGAAGCGCTTTTTCGCCATTCGTCGCCACGATAATGTGGTAATCGAATTTTAGGGCTTCACCCAGCACTTTAATGTTGGCCGGGGCATCGTCCACGATCAAAATGGTTTGTTTATTGGGGGGTAATTCCATGATTGGATCCTTTCATTGCGATGTGCAATTCTTGAACGATGTCTTCTAAAATCAAACCGGCTTTTTCAAAATCAAAATTACGGATATGATTTTCCAAAATATCGAGCTGATCCCGTGAAACCCTTTTGGAAAGATTCGGTTTGAATTTAGAGAAAATTTCTTCAGCCGTTAAATCATTATTCGCCAACAGGTTTGAAATTTGGGTCAAACCCTGTTCGATCTCTTCAGCCGATAAGGCTTTGCCCGTGCATCCGCCGGCGGTGGCTTGCATTTCCCGCAGTATCGACCCGGATGCCAAAACTTTTTCAAGAGCGGAACCGAATAAATCGTATAAAGAATCAAGGTCGGGTATCCGGTCTTGTTTGATGACGATCTCTATTTCATGACTGGCGTGCTGAAGCTCTAAAGCGGAAATATTGCCGGAAACCCCGCGGATGGTATGCGCCAACCTCAGGGCTTGTTCTTTATCTTCAACGGCGATCCATTGCTTGAGTTTTTGTACGCCATCGGAATATTCGTCGCAAAATTCAATAATAATTTTCGCAAGCAACTCCGTATTGCCGGATAATCGTTTCAGGGCGGTTTGGACCTGAATGCCCGGTAATTCCTGCGGAAAAACGGAAACACCCGCGGACGGACTTTGCTCGATCTTTTCCGAATCCGAAAGCAATGATTCATCGGCGGTCGGTTTGAGCGGATCGAGCCATTTTCGCATGGTTGCCAGCAGTTGATCCACCTCAATCGGTTTGCTGACATAATCATTCATGCCGGCTTCCAGGCATTTTTCGCGATCGCCTTTCATAGCGTGCGCCGTCATGGCAATGATGGGGAGTTTATTTAGATCGGGCCGCTTACGGATTTCACGGGTGGCGGCATAACCGTCCATCTCCGGCATCTGGATATCCATCAACACCATATCGTATTTTTTCCTGCCGACGGCTTCAACGGCTTCCAAGCCGTTTTTTGCGGTTTCCACTTCCACTTGAACGTTGTTTAAAACTTCGATGGCGACTTTTTGGTTTATGGCGTTATCTTCGACCAAAAGAACCCGGATCCCTTTAAGGGTTTTAGAGGCCGCGGTTTTTTTGGCGGATGTCAATTGCTTTCCGATGGATGTCGCGGCTTTTTGGCCGAAAACATTCATGATGGTATCGAGCAGCACGGATTGCTTGATCGGTTTGAGCAGAAAGCCATTGGCTCCGGATTGATCGGCCTGCTTGAGGATTTCTTCCCTGCCAAAGGCCGTCATGATAATAACGGGAATTTTGCTGAACGGATTGATGTTGCGGATATAGCGGGTTGTTTCGATGCCGTCCAGGCCGGGCATGCGCCAGTCCATCAGAATCAGATCATAGGGTTCTTTGCCGATGGTTTTATTCAGAGTTTCCAATGCCTCCCGGCCGGAACCCACCGCGGTGCTTTTGAACGAAAAAGACGAGAGCATTTCCTTGATGATGATTTGGGCGGTGAGGTTGTCGTCAACGATTAATACCCGCAAGCCGGGGCGCTCTTCGGTAAAAGCGATGGGATCGCTTTTTACCTTAGCGTGCTGCCCAAAGGCGACTTCAAAGAAAAATTTACTGCCTATGCCCGGGTTGCTTTCCATATCCATCTGCCCGCCCATGATGCCGACCAGTTGCTTGGATATGGCCAAGCCTAAGCCGGTGCCTCCATATTTCCGGGTTGTGGAACCGTCGGCTTGGACAAAGGAGGCGAATAGTTTGGGGATTTGTTCTTTGGCGATTCCTATGCCGGTGTCGGTGACGGAAAACCGCAACCAAACTCTTTCAGCATTCGATTTGATCCATTCGGCCCTGACAACCACTTCGCCCGTATTTGTAAATTTTATGGCGTTATTGACCAAGTTGACCAAGATTTGCCGTACCCGCAAGGGATCGCCGACCAATAAATAGGGCGTATCTTTGGCGATCGAAACAATCAGCTCAATTTGCTTTTCGGCCGCGCGGTTTGAAAACATATCGGAGAGGCTGTCCATCACATCATGAAGATTAAATTCGGTTTGCTCCAATTCCAATTTTCCGGCTTCTATTTTGGATAAATCCAAAATATCGTTGATGATCCCCAAAAGGGACCGGCTGGAATTTTTAATCAAAGTCAGGTATTCGCGTTGCTTTTCCGTTAGTTCGGTTTCGAGGGAAAGATCGGTCAGGCCGATAATGGCATTAAGCGGCGTTCGAATTTCATGACTGGTGTTGGCCAAAAACTCGCTTTTTAATTTTGTCGCTATTTCGGCTTGTTTGGCCATCTCATTGGCCTTGTCAATGGTAAGCGCCAGTTCGCGGTTTACGTTTAAAAGTTCCTTGTTCATGCTTTCGGCCTTGGTCTTTGCCGTTTTCAGTTCTTTTTGAGTTTTATTGTAAAGGATAATCTGGGAAATCAGGCTTGAAAAAATTTCCAGGGGCCGCACGGTCTCGTCGGTCGGTTTTTTGCTTGATTTTGAAGAGTCCACGGAGATCACGCCGATCAAGTTACCTTGCTCGTCATTCATGCGGACAAAGAGCATATCGTCCGGGTGCCAGGCATTTTCCGATTCCGGGACGGGGCCTTTACCGAAGACCGCTGCATCTTTGTTTAGTACTTCTTTTCTTGTGTGCGGGAGATAATAGGAAAATTGGCCCCGTTTGATGCCCACATCAAATACTTTGTGGTAATAACTTTTGGGGGCCGCGACTTTTCGCAAGCGCTCAATAACATCCGGTTCCACTCCGCCATGGCCGATGATATCCCGGTAGGGAGGTTCTTCTTTAAAATAGGACATTAAAAGGCGGTTGAAATCGGAATATTCCACAATAGCCCTGCTGATGCGCTCAAAAATCTCTTTTTCGTCTTTCATGGCGATAATGGAGGCGGCCGCCAGGCTGAATTGCTCGGTTTGCTGGGAAAGCGCTTTGATACGCGCTTCGCTTTGTCGAAGAATTTCATTGATGCGCATGCGTTCAATGGCCAAAGAGACCTGTTCCGAAACCGAGAGGAGAATTTCCGCATCCTTCTTATCGTAAAGATTGGGATCGGTAAAACTATGAACCGCCATGACGCCGATGACTTCGTCGCGGATTTTTAGCGGAACGCCGAGCCAGATCTCGGAAACGGTAAAAGGCGCCTTCCGGCTTTTCTTATTCAGTTCCGCCAACAAATCGTTTTTAGTGCTCAAAACCGGCTGACCGGTTTGAATCACTTCGCTGGCGCGGTCGGGTGTATTGGGATTGCTCACCTGGAACTGTTCGACAAAGGCAGCCGGGTCATCCACCGTATCCACCACATAGGGGAACGATAGGGAGTCTTTTTCCTTGTTATATAAAGCAATCCAGAAATTGGTTGTATCCACAATCCGGCTCAAGGATTGATGAATTAATTTATAAAGTTCATCCAGGTTGAGGGTCGTGTTGACCGCATTGGAGATGCCGAACAAGGCCCGATTCACTTCTTCCGCGTGCTTGCGTTCGTGGATATCCTGGATCATTCCTTCGACCCGTATGTTTCCCGCAGGGTCTTCAAAGGCAATGCCTTTTTCATAAACCCAGTGGTCCCGCCCGTTTTTTTTTATAATGCGATATTCGATCGCGTAGTGAGAGAGATTTTGGATTGCTTCTTGAAGGGCAGTCAGAACCCATCTGCGATCGTCCATGTGGATCATCTGTTCAAGCAGGAACCCGGCCGGCCCGGCGATAGCCGGATGATCGCGAGTCGGCCATGCCGGCGGTAAATCGTTGCCGTTTTTCCCTCTGTCGATGAAGCGGCCTTTTATGGTATTCAACTCGTATCCGGTAATAGACTCTATGGACGGGCTGAGGTAAGTAAAGCGGCCCCGGTCATCGACTGAAAAGATAATATCGTCGATGTTGTCCACCAGGTGACGGTAGCGTTCTTCGCTTTCCTTCAGCTCTTCGCCGGCGCGTTTGCGCTCAATGGCCAAAGCAACTTGTTCTGAGATGGCGTTAAAGACATCGAGATCTTTGTGGTTGTATTGGTCGGGGTTGGTGTAGCTTTGGGCGGCCATCACGCCAATGGATTCGCCGCGCACCTTCAACGGTACGGCCAGCAAGACCTCCGGAGCCATGCCGACATGCTTTTTGTGGGCCGCCTCCGCCATTTCCAAAAATTCCTTTTTGGTGAGCAACAAGGACCGGCCGGTTTGAACCACATAGCCGCTGAAGGTGAACGTCTTGCTGATATGCGCGATTTCCGGAACGGGATCGTCCACCGAATCGATGTAATAGGGGAAGGAGAGAGCATCCCGGTCCGGATGATAGAGGGCGATAAAAAAATTGGTCACATTCATGATGCGGCCCATGGCGAAGTGAATGGTTTTATAGAGTTCGTTCAGATTGAAAGTGGTGTTCACGGCATTGGTGATGGTGAAAAGAACGTTTTTTATTTCTTCGGCATGTTTTCTTTCCTGAATATCGAAGATGATGCCCTCCAGCCGCCGGGCGCCCGCATTTTCGGCGAAAACAGCTCCTTTTTCATAAACCCAATTGAAGCGGCCGTCCCGGCGGACGATCCGGTACTCGCCGGTGTAGGGTGACAAGGTTTCCACGGCTTTTTGAAGCACATCGGCCATTTTGGAGCGATCATCCGGATGGATGATGCCTTGAAATGAATAATCCTTGTTCTCTTGCTCGGGTTGAATCGGGTAGCGCCGCCAGGCTTCCGCGGTGCGGGCGGGAGTAGGGTTTTCATATGCGGATAGGGCACATCCCGTGATTTCTTCCTGGTTGTATCCGGTGAGTTTTAAAACAGCCGGACTGATATAGGTGAATGCGCCGGATCGGTCGGTGGCATAGATGATTTCATCGATGTTTTCAACCAGTTTGCGGTAACGGGTTTCACTGGCTTTCAGGGCTTCTTCCGTGCGCTTGCGGTCAATGGCAATGGCGACCTGTTTGGAGACATAAATAAACGTATCCACATCCTTTTGATCGTAAGAATCGGGATCTTCGTAATTCTGAGTGGTCATGACGCCGTTAACTTCACCTTTGACGATCAAGGGTACGCCCAGCCAAACTGCGGCGATGGTGCTTGTATTTTTCATTTTATCGCGCAATTGCCGCATTCGTTCTTTCTTTTTAATCAGAATAGGCTTGCCGGTCAGAATAACCTCGACGGTCAAAGATTCTTTGGTGTTGAGGCTATATCCCGCGGGACAGGGATCGCGCTGGTCGATAAAGAATGGGAAGGAGATCAGGTCGTTTTCTTTATGATAGAGGGCAATGTAAAAATTTGTGACATCGATCACTTGCGCCAAGATCCGATGGATCGTGCTGTATAATTCATCCAGGTTTGAAGTTGTATAAACGGCATTCGAGATGGCAATCAGGGCCTGGCTGATCTTTTCGGCCCGTTTGGCTTGATTCAGATCATTTAGTTGCAGATGGAGCCGTTCCAGCTCTTTTTGCAATTCCATTTTGGTTTTGGCCGGCATGAATAAAAAAGGCTCCTAGTGTTTTTTGATCTGCATGACAGATATTTGGGATCCGCCTAAAAAACCAGAGTCAAGAGCTTGCCAAACATTGGGAGCGGATCTTGCTAAATATTAACTCCAATTAAAAAATATTCAATTTATTCAGTAAGATGGCATCGGCTTGTCCTTTCCAATATCAAACAGGGCATAGAGAACCACAGCTCATTCTTACAAAAATCATGCCTTGGCGCCCGGATTTTAAGAAAAAAAACAGATGATTTACGATTTTATCGAACTAAAATGAAATTGCGATAATAATATTGAGTTTATAAAAACCTTATGGTAATGAAATGTTTTTAACCCCGGCAAATAAATTTTGAAGATGTTCGACACAGTGGCTGCCCATAAAATATCACGATTTTGAAAGGAGAGGGGCCATGGAAATCACTATTAAAACCGCTAAACCGGAGCAATTGAAATCGAAACCGACCGATGAGTCCAAGCTGGGTTTTGGAATGATCTTTTCCGATCATTTCTTTTTAATGAATTACGAAAAAGGGAAGGGTTGGTTGAATCCCGGAATCGAACCCTATCGGAGTTTGCAGATCGACCCGGCTGCCATGGGCTTGCATTACGGGCAGGAAATTTTCGAGGGATTAAAGGCCTATTACGGCAAGGATAAGGATCTATATCTTTTCCGGCCGCGGGAAAATTTTAAGAGACTAAACCGTTCCGCGGCCCGGCTTTGTATGCCGGAGGTGGACATTGAACTGGTTTTACAAGGCTTGAAAAAACTGATCCTGTTGGATAAAGAGTGGATTCCCAAGAGTGCGGGTACATCGCTTTACATCCGCCCCACCATGATCGCCACCGAACCTCATTTGGGCGTGCGACCGGCTCAGCAATATCTTTTTTACATCATCGTGGGCCCGGTGGGCGCCTATTACAAAGAAGGCCTTAACCCGGTTAAGCTCTACGTGGAAGACCAGTATATCCGGGCGGCTGTGGGGGGCATCGGCGAGGCCAAGACCGCCGGTAATTACGCAGCCAGTATTTTGGCGGCTGAAAAAGCCAAGGAAAAAGGCTTTGCCCAGGTCCTTTGGCTGGATGCCAAAGAGCATTTATATGTGGAAGAAGTGGGCGCCATGAACATGTTTTTCGTGATCGATCAGGAAGTGATCACGGCGCCTTTGAACGGCAGCATCTTGCCCGGCATTACCCGCGATTCGGTGTTGCATCTGGCCCGGCAGTGGGGTTTGAAAGTTTCGGAGCGGCCGCTTTCGATTAAGGAAGTGGTGCAAGCCGCGGAGAACGGCAAGCTGCAGGAAGCGTTCGGCACCGGCACGGCGGCCGTGATTTCTCCGGTGGGAGAAATTTGCTATCAGAATAAAAATCATATGGTGGCCGGCGGCAAAATGGGCGAATTGTCGCTGAAACTTTACAATGAGATCATCGCCATTCAGTACGCCGACAAAGAAGACCGCTTTCGCTGGAGGGAAAAGGTCAGTCTATAAACCGGTTGCCGGGTTTCGCCCGGATCGTTTGCAGAGATGGATGATATGAGCCTGGCCTGCCGCAAGCAGGCCGGGCTCGTATGTTTAAACGGCCAAGGTTTAAAGGGCTCAAGGGTTCGGGAAAAAAGGATGAATCCGCGTCTTATCGCATAACCCGTCTTGCAATCGGAGGATTTCATGAAAAACTTTTTGGCGACTCGTTCCCCCGCGGTGTTGTTTATGGGTTGCATCATTACGGGCGTCCTGTTGGAGGCAATCGGCGATGTGGTGCTGAAAAAATGGGCCATGGTCCATCACAACCTATTGCTGATCGGCGGGTTGTTCATCTATTTTATCGGCGCCATTTTTTGGGCGTTTTCGCTGAAATACGAACTATTATCGAAATCCATATCGATTTTTACGATACTGAACCTCATTGTCGTTGCCTTGCTGGGCGTATTTCTATTTCAAGAAAAGCTGACCTTGGTGAATAAGTTGGGAATTTTGTTGGGCATCGTGAGCGTCATTTTAATCGAACAGTAGGAATGGACGGTTATGAAACTGGAGACCCCTTATTATCTGATTGACGAACGCAAACTGCTGCGCAACCTGAAAATCATCAAACAGGTCCGGGATTGTTCGGGCGCGAAATTCGTTCTGGCGCTTAAATGCTTTGCCGCCTGGGGCGTGTTTCCGCTGCTGCGGGAGTATATGGACGGAACCACGGCCAGTTCGCCCTATGAGGCGCGGCTAGGCAAAGAGAAATTCGGCAAAGAGGTGCACATATATTCTCCGGGGTATTCGGACGCGGATATCCGGGAAATCAGCGAATATGCCGATACCGTTATCTTTAATTCCATATCCCAATTGAGGCGTTTTCACTCCCGAGTGCGCGGCCGTCAAGTCGGCTTGCGGGTGAATCCGGGCCGGAGTTATTCCCATTTTGATCTGGCGGACCCGGCGCGCCGGTTTTCGCGCCTGGGCGTGATCGACAAACAAGCGCTCCGCAAGGCCCTGCCGCTGATTAATGGCTTGATGTTTCATTATAATTGCGAAAACGACGATTTTGAAGATTTCAGTAAGAATCTGGATTATATCAGCCGCACGTACAGCTCGATCCTGCAGCGACTGGACTGGGTCAGTTTGGGCGGCGGGCTCTATTTTACCAAGCCCGGCTATCCGGTCGAGAAATTCTGTTGCAAATTAAAAGAGTTCGGCGAGCGCTTCGGGGTGCAGGTGTATCTGGAGCCCGGTGAGAGCACGATCACGCAATCAACGGAGTTGGTAACCAAGGTGCTGGACATTGTGCACAACCGGGTCGATATCGCTATCGTGGACGCTTCCATTGAGGCGCATATGTTGGATTTGTTGATGTATCGCTTGCCGGGCAAGATCGAACAAGGTGGCCGGGGGCGCTACAAGTATACCGTTGCGGGACGCTCCTGCCTGGCCGGAGATGTGTTCGGTACATACCGTTTTCCGTCGCCGCTCAAGATCGGCAGCATGATCAAATTCAGCGATGCCGGCGGATATACGATGGTTAAAAAGAACTGGTTTAACGGACTGCAAATGCCGGCCATCGCAGTAAAGCGGTTGAGCGGAAAAATTGAAGTGGTGCGCAGGTTCGAGTACAAAGATTTTCTTGATAGCTTATCGTAATTTCTTGCGGTAAGATTCTCGCGCCAAAGACGTAATTTCATAACTGCCTGAAATTACTCCAGTGGCGCAAAGGCGCAAAGGTTTTGGAATAAGAAGCCTAAAAGAGGCATTCATTAAAGGAGGTCGTTCAATGAAAAAGAATGTTTTGATTGTGGGCGCCGGCGGCGTGGCGCATGTGGCGGCGCATAAATGCGCCATGCAAAACGATGTGCTGGGCGATATCTGCATTGCTTCGCGCAAGCAGCAGCGATGCGATGCGATTATCGAAAGCGTTAAAAGAAAGAATCATCTGAAAGATAAGAATAAAAAACTGTATTCCCGGCAGATCGACGCCTTGGACATCCCGGCCACGGTCAAACTGATCCGGGAGACGAATTCGGAGATCGTGATCAATCTGGCGCAGGCCTATGTGAACATGTCCTTGCTGGAAGCCTGCATCGAGACCGGCACGGCTTATATGGATACGGCGATTCACGAAGATCCGGACAAGGTCTGCGAAGATCCGCCCTGGTACGCCAACTACGAGTGGAAGCGCAAGGAGCGCTGCAAGGAAAAAGGCATTACCGCGATTTTGGGCGCGGGTTTCGATCCGGGCGTGGTGAACGCCTATTGCGCCCTGGCCGTGAAGCATCATTTCGACAAGATCGACACCATCGACATCATGGACGTCAACGCGGGCAATCACGGCAAATACTTTGCCACGAATTTTGATCCGGAGATCAACTTTCGGGAGTTCAAGAAAGTGTGGACCTGGATCGACCGGAAGTGGGTGATGGAAAAAGTTCATTCCATTAAGATGATCTACGACTTTCCGGTGGTCGGCAAGATGCCGATCTATTTGAACGGTCATGATGAGTTGCATTCCTTGTCCAAGAACGTCGACGCCAACAGCATCCGTTTCTGGATGGGGTTCGGCGATCACTACATCAACGTGTTCACGGTGTTGACCAATCTGGGGTTGACCTCGGAAAAACCGGTTCGGACCGCCGAGGGCCTGGAAGTGGTTCCGCTCAAGCTTATCAAGGCGATTCTGCCGGATCCCTTATCCCTGGCGCCGAACTATACGGGCAAGACCTGCATCGGCAATTACGTCATTGGAGAGAAAAACGGCAAGCATAAAGAGATTTTTATTTACAATTCCTGCGATCATGCCGAGTGCTATAAGGAAGTGGAGTCCCAGGCCATCTGCTACACGGCCGGCGTGCCGCCCGTGGCCGCGGCCATGCTGATCGCCAACGGCAAATGGGACGTGAAAACCATGATGAATATCGAAGAACTGGACCCGGACCCCTTCATTGCCATCCTGGACAAGACCGGCTTGCCGACCGTGGTCGCGGAACATCCGGTGGCGATGCCGAAGGCGGAGCGGGTAAGATAGTCCATTTTTCCACGCTTGGAGTGCAGACAGAAGATTTGACCGTAAGCTTTTTGGAGTTAAAGACATTATTATATTGCAAAGGAGGCATGGTGAATACCGCCGTCTATTCTCTTATCGGCCTTGTTGTTGGTGCCGTATTGCAGTTTCTGTTCTCTCGGCACCTCGATAACAAAAAACACCAGCGCGACCTCAGAGCAAAGGCATACGCTGATTACTTGCAATGCGTAAGTGAACTCGCAAATCTTGGGCACCAAAGAAACTCAGCAGAGGGACGGCAACTGGGTGCAAAAACTGCCGATGCCAAATGCAGAATTTCGCTTTACGGCGCCCCGGCTGTAATTGTTGCTTTTGCGAAATTTGAACGCTTGGGCGCAACAATGAATACCAACGAACAGTGCAGCGCCTTCGCCGATATGGTGGCGGCCATGCGCCAAGACACTTTTGGTAATTCATCCGTAGCTCAAGCCGACCTCGAGGCTGTATTGCTGGGAGTACGTCGCGTAACATAACAAGTCCGTCAATCGGACTTTTAAAAAGTTGCGGTTTTTACCGTCCGGTCACATCCAGCGTTAGACTATCCTTTGGGAAGGAAAAGAGGAGTGAACGAATTATCAGATTCATAAGCAATAGGATATATTGGTAACTATTTACTGAAAATACAACCGCGCAAGAAAGGTATCACGTAAGAAAGGTGTCAAGTTTTGCAAATTGAAAATAATCCTATAATCACTATAAGCAAAATATAAATTCAAGAAATTAAACTTCATTGGAGGATTATGAATTTTTAGAGTTATGAAAAGGAAGAAACGCAAAAAGCATAAGCAGAGTCTTTTCACTTAACCTTTTAAACCTTTTCCGCTCAACTTTAGTCACTTTTAACTTTAGGCATTTTAGGCACTTCTATGTTGCCGACTATTTATTGGAGAAACAACCAAGTCGTCATGATCGATCAGCGCA